>Ga0210076_1000047_pt1 | contig 24978 bp, 24 predicted proteins | sample MayberryNW_Catta_3_FD_184876 | JGI IMG/M metagenome (GOLD analysis project Ga0210076, IMG submission 184876) | Wetland microbial communities from San Francisco Bay, California, USA, that impact long-term carbon sequestration -... | ecosystem: Environmental > Aquatic > Marine > Wetlands ... | reverse complement strand
CCGCGTTCAACACCGGCTTCGCGATCGTCCTCATCTGCATGGTGTTCGGGTGGAGCGGGGGCTCGAAGCTCGTCAAGGACTCGTACGGCGAGGCGAAGGTGAAGAAGGACGAGATGGGCGAGCAACGCCGCGAGAAGCGGGAGGAGAAGCGGGCGGCAAAGGCCGACGAGACCAAGGGCGGGCTCCTCGCCGTCTTCCGCCGCGAGCGGGGGAACCAGCCGCCGGACAGCTGAGGCGAGCGCGGCCCTGGGCCGCGGCGTCGGCTCGTCTCCGATTCCGGCCCGGAAACGACAAGAGGCCCGGGTGGGCGGGCCCCTTGCCGAGGTTGGCGCAACTTCGGGCCAGGCGAATCGCCTGCGGGGAGAGGAGTCGCGCCGGTAAGCCGGTATCTGTTCCACACCTCGGATCGCGCTCGAGCTTTTCCAGCGGATTTCCACAGGTGAAATGCCGCAAATTCGAAGAGATCCGTGGGGACTTTCCACAGGCCTGCCTGACGGCCCGCGCGGCTACACTCCGCTCGTGGCGGAGTACGGGACGCTCAGGGTCAAGACCGGCCTCGCGGAGATGCTCAAGGGCGGGGTCATCATGGACGTCGTCGACGCCGATCAGGCGCGCATCGCCGAGGAGGCCGGCGCGTGCGCCGTCATGGCGCTCGAGCGCGTCCCGGCGGACATCCGGCGCGACGGCGGCGTCGCCCGCATGAGCGACCCGCAGAAGATCCGGGAGATCCAGGAGGCCGTCTCCATCCCGGTGATGGCCAAGTGCCGCATCGGTCACTTCGCGGAGGCCCAGATCCTGGAGGCGCTCGAGGTCGACTACATCGACGAGTCCGAGGTGCTGACGCCCGCCGACATCGAGCACCACGTGGACAAGTGGCAGTTCACCGTCCCGTTCGTCTGCGGCGCGACGAACCTCGGCGAGGCGCTGCGCAGGATCTCCGAGGGCGCGGCGATGATCCGCACGAAGGGCGAGGCGGGGACCGGCGACATCGTGAACGCCGTGACGCACATGCGCGCCGTCTTCGGTGCGATCCGCCGGTTGGGGGCAATGCGGGAGGACGAGCTGCACGCGGCCGCGAAGGAGCACCGCGCGTCGTACGAGCTCGTGCGCTGGGTGGCCGAGAACGGACGGCTTCCGGTCGTCACCTTCACCGCCGGCGGGATCGCCACTCCGGCCGACGCGTCGCTCTGCATGCAGCTCGGCGCGGACGGCGTCTTCGTGGGCTCCGGGATCTTCAAGTCCGGCGACCCGGAGACGCGCGCGAAGGCCATCGTCGAGGCGACGACGCACTTCGACGACCCGAAGGTGCTCGCCGACGTCTCGGCCGGCCTCGGCCAGCCGATGGTGGGCATCTCCGCGAGCTCGCTCCCCGAAGAGGAGCGGCTCGAAGTGCGCGGCTGGTAGGAGCCTCTCGATGGCGAGGCGGCCGAGAGTGGGAGTCCTCGCGCTCCAGGGCGCCTTCCGCGACCACGCGCGGGTGCTCCGCGAGCTCGGTGCAGAGGTCTCCGAGGTGCGACTGCCCGAGGAGCTCGATGGGCTCGACGGGCTCGTGATCCCGGGTGGCGAGTCCACCGCCATCCTGCGTCTGGCGGGGATCTATGGGCTGGACGAGGCCATCCGCGGATTCGACGGGCCGATTCTCGGCACCTGTGCCGGGATGATCCTGCTCGACCGCGCGCACCTCGGGCTCGCCGACCTCGAGGTCGACCGGAACGCGTACGGGCGCCAGGTGAAGAGCTTCGAGGCGGACGTCGACCTGGCGGGCGAGGCGGCACCGCTTCGGGGCGTGTTCATCCGCGCGCCGCGGATCCGCGCCGCGGGCGCGGGGGTGGAGGTGCTGGGAGAGCTCGACGGCGAGCCGGTCCTGGTGCGCGACGGGCGACTGCTGCTGGCCTCGTTCCATCCGGAGCTGACGGACGACACCCGCGTGCACGAGCGCTTCCTGGAGCTGATCGAGGAGGTCGCGGTTGTCCGGCCACTCTAAGTGGAGCTCGATCAAGCACAAGAAGGGCGCCGCCGACGCGAAGCGGGGGAAGCTCTTCTCCAAGCTCTCCCGCGCGATCATCGTCGCGGCGAAGGGTGGGGCAGACCCCGCGGCCAACCTCGCGCTGCAGAACGCGGTCGAGAAGGCGCGCTCGTACTCGATGCCCAAGGACAACATCGAGCGGGCGATCGCGAAGGGCGCGGGCGCCGACGCGGAGGGCTCGGGGTTCGAGACCGTCGTCTACGAGGGCTACGGGCCGGAGGGCGTCGCCGTCCTCGTCGAGGCGCTGACCGACAACCGGAACCGCACGGCATCCGAGGTGCGCCACCTCTTCGCGAAGCACGGCGGAAACCTCGGCGCGACGGGCGCGGTCGCCTGGCAGTTCGAGCGACGCGGGCTCGTCCTCGTCGCCGCGGAGGGCGCGGACGAGGAGGCGCTGCTCCTCACCGCGGCCGACGCGGGAGCGGACGACGTGTCGCTCGACGGGTCGACGTTCGAGGTCTCGAGCGCGCCGGAGAGCCTCACGACCGTCCGCGAGGCGCTCGAGGCGGCCGGCTTCCATCCCGAGTCGGCCGAGCTCGCGATGGTGCCGAAGACGACGATCGCCATCGACGACGAGCCCACGGCTCGCAAGGTCCTGCGGCTCGTCGAGGGTCTGGAGGAGGTCGACGACGTCCAGGACGTGTACGCGAACTTCGACATCCCCGAGGCCGTGCTCGAAGCTGTAGCCTCCTAGGCGGCAGTGGGGGTTTCGGCAATGGAGTCTGCGGGCCTGACCGCGAATCGCATCGAGGCGTTGCTCTCGGCGCGCCTCTTCGTCGAGCCGCAGCTGGCCGATGACCGCCTCTACTTCATCTCGAACCTGTCGGGCCATCTGAGCCTCTACCGCATGGACGTGGCCGGTAGCGTCCCGGAGCCGCTGCTCCCGCCGGGGATCGCGCTCCAGAACCCCGAGCTCGCCGGCGGGCACCTCTTCTTCGTCCTACCGGCGCTCGAGCGCATCGTCGTCATGGTCGACCGCGACGGCGACGAGAACTACGAGCCTTGCGTCATCCCGATCGACGGGGGCTTCCCGGAGCCGCTCGTACCCGAGGCGTTCGAGGGCCGTCGCTCGCACCTGATCGACGTCGTGCTCCCCACCTCCACCGCGTACTTCTCGGTGGAGTCCCGAGAGGAGTCGATCCGCTCGACGGTACGCGTGGACCTGAGCGGCGGCGACGCGGAGGAGCTCCATCGCAGCATGTACGGAGCCTTCCCGATGGCGTGGTCCCCGGACGGCTCGCGCGTGGTGCTCGCCGACGGGTACACGGCCGGGGACACCGTTCTCTACGAGCCCGACGGCGAGGGCGGGCGCCGGATGGTGTACGGGACGCCCATCGAGGAGCGCGAGCCCGGTGTCGACTACCCGCTCAGCGGCTTCAGGGAGAGCCACGTCACGTCGAGCGGGAGCGGGATGCTCGTCGGGACGGCGATCTTCGACGACGCCGGCAGCCCCGCCTACCTCGACTTCGAGCGGCCCCGCGAGCTCGAGCCCGTCGCGATCGAGGGCGTGGCCCACGACGGCGCCGGGGAGCTCGAGAGCGTCCGGCACCTCGAGGGGGACCGGTTCACGCTGATCTACAACATCGACGGTTGCTCGTGGGCGTACGAGACACGCCTCGACGAGCCCGGTCGCCGGCTGCGGGTCGAGCGCGTGCTCGTCGGCAGCGGAGCGCTCGAGGGCGGGATCCTGCACGGCCTGCACTTCGACGAGGACAGCGGCCGCTACGCGCTCTCGTACTGCACGGCCACGGATCCCACCCAGCTCTGGGTGCTGGGGGCGACCGAGGCGGAGGCGCCCGCGCGGAAGACGCAAGAGCGCGTCCTCGGGCTCGCGCCGACGTTGCTCTCGGCGGGCGAGGACGCCTCCTTCGAATCCCACGACGGGCTGCGGATCTCGGCGCGTCTCTACCTTCCCTCGCCCGAGCTCGGGCACGAGGGCCCGCGACCACTCGTGTACTACGTCCACGGAGGCCCGCAGAGCCAGGAACGGCCGAACTTCGCCTGGTTCTCGATGCCGCTCATCCAGATTCTCACGCTCGAGGGCTTCGCGGTCTTCGTCCCCAACGCCCGCGGCTCGTCCGGCTACGGGCTCGAGCACATGAAGCGCGTCGACCGGGACTGGGGCGGGCTGGACCGGCTCGACCACGTGCACGCGATGACCGAGATCCTGCCCCGCGACGACCGGGTGGACGTCTCGCGAGCCGGTGTCGTCGGCCGCTCCTACGGCGGCTACATGACGCTGATGCTCGCCGCCATGCACCCCGAGCTGTGGAGCGCCGCGGTGGACATGTTCGGCCCGTACGACCTGCACACGTTCATGGAGCGGATACCGGAGACGTGGAAGCCGTACTTCGAGCTCGCCGTGGGCCACCCCGAGCGCGACCGCGAGTTCCTGGTCGAGCGCTCCCCGAAGTCGCACATCGCCGGCATCGCGAGCCCGCTGCTCGTCATCCAGGGGCAGAACGACCCGCGCGTCGTCGAGCGGGAGTCGCACGACCTCGTGGAGCACCTTCGCGGCCTGGGCAAGACCGTGGACTACCTCGTCTTCGAGGACGAGGGGCACGACGTGCTCAAGCTGGGAAACCGGGTCCGCTGCTACGAGCGGATCGTCGGGTTCTTCGCGGAGCATCTGGCCTAGGCCCCTGTTAGGCTCGCGCGCGGCCGGATTCCCCGTGCCGTAGAAAGCGAGAGGAGAGGCTCATGCGCTGGTTGGCGATCGTCATTGCCGTACTCGGGCTGGCACTCGTGGGAGCCGGCTGCGGCGGAGGGGACGACGAAGCGGCTGGAGACGAGACCACGATCGTCACCGAGACGACGGACACCGATGCGACCGAGACGACGGACACCGATACCGACGTCGGCGACATCGGAAACCTCTCCGAGGACTGCCTCGCCGCGGTCGGGGCGTTCGCTGCGCTGAGCCAGGCGGTGGGCGCGGCCGGGGCCGGAGGAGACACGGGCAATGCGGACGAGTCGGCGGAGCTCTTCAGGGAGTACGCGGACAAGGCGCCCGACGAGATCCAGGACGACATCAGGGTCCTCGCCGAGGCGTACGCGACGTACATCGATGAGCTCAGCGGCCTGAGCCTGCAGGCCGGCGAGACGCCGAGCGCGGATCAGATCCAGCAGCTCTCGGAGGCCGCGGGAAAGCTCAACACGCCGGAGATCCAGGCCGCCTCGGAGAGCTTCAACACCTGGGCGACCACGAACTGCCCTGGCTGATCGGCAGGCGGTGACACGGGTTCGAGGGCGGCCGTCTGGCGGCCGCCCTCGCCGTTCAGGCGAACGTCACGGCGCGACGTTCGCGCAAATCGCGTGGACGACGAGCTTCCACGTCGAGCCCGTCGCGACCGCCTCGAACGCCTCGCCCTCCCAGGCGTTGTCCCCGCTCGGCTTGTTCTCCACTACGGTGACGCGGTTCCTGCCCGCTCCGCTGATCTCCACGCCGCCACCCATGACCTTCTTCCCGGCGGGGCACGGCACCGTGAGGTTCTTCGGACCGACCGAGGTCAGCGGCGTCTCGCTCGCGACCTGCTCCCGCCCGCTCAGGCCTGCCGGTCCCGGCGGGCCCTGCGGGCCGGTCGGGCCGTGTGGGAGCTGCCCGGGCCTGAAGTCCACTCTGCCCAGCGATCCGTTCCTCACGTCGGCCGAGGTAACGCCACCGTCGGCGATGTCGGCCGACGTCACCTGGCCGTTCCGGATCTTGACGGTCGTCACCGCGCCGTTCTTCAGCTCCGCCGTCCCGACGCTCGCTCTCGGGATCGCCGAGACCGCGGCGATGCTCGTCCCGCCGAGCGCGATGGCGAGAGCGCCGGAGGCGAGCACGGTAGCGGGCGAGGGAAGCTTCCTGAGCGTTCGCATGAGGACTCCTCTCGTCTCGTTCTCCCTTCGACCGAAGGTACCTCTGGCGGAGAGGAACGTCCGAAGCCCCGCATAACTTCTTTACGTGAAGGTCCTCGGCATCGACCCAGGGACTGCCGCGTGCGGGTACGGGATCGTCCACGGAAGCGACGGGCGCCTCCGGGCGGGGGACTCGGGATGCTGGCGGACCTCGGCACGCGATCGGCCCGACGCGCGGCTGCTCGTGATCTTCGAAGGCGTGCGGGAGCTCATTGCGGAGCACGAGCCGGACGCCGTCGCGCTCGAGGAGTCGTTCGTGGGTGCCGACGCCCGCATCGCGCTCTCCGTCGGGCAGGCGCGCGGCGCCGTGCTCGTCGCGGCCGCGTCCGCCGGGGTCGACTGCACCGAGTACGCGCCTGCCCGCGTGAAGCAGACGGTGTGCGGATACGGGCGTGCCCAGAAGGACCAGATGCAGCGCATGGTGAAGCTCATCCTCGGGCTCGAGGTCGAGCCGGCGTCGTCGCACGAGGCCGACGCGCTCGCGGTCGCCATCTGCCACGCGCTCGCACCGCCGCTCCTCGAGGTCGCACGGTGATCTCGCGTCTCCGGGGCATCCCGGCGGGGCGATCGGCCGACGGTCTCGTCCTCGACGTGGGCGGTGTCGGCTATCTCGTCGCCGCCACGCCGAGCGCGCTCGGCGTGGCCGACGGCTCGTCCGAGCTGACGCTGGAGACGTATCTCCACGTCCGCGAGGACGCCCTCCAGCTCTACGGGTTCGCGGACGCGGACGAGCGGGAGCTCTTCGTCAGCCTCCTCGGCGTCAGCGGCATCGGCCCGAAGGTCGCGCTGGCGGTGGTGTCGAGCTCGCCCCCGGGTGAGCTCCGGCGGGCGATCGCCCTCGGCGACGCCGCCCGCTTCCAGGTCATCCCGGGAATCGGCAAGAAGACCGCGGAGCGGATCGTGCTCGAGCTGAAGGGGTCGCTCCCCGACAGGGTGGAGCAGCGCGGAGACGCACCGGCCTCCGCCGAGCTCGTCGCGCGCGACGCCCTCGTCGAGCTCGGCTACACGATCGTGGAGGCGGAGCGCGTGCTGGCCGGGGTCGATCCGGGCCTGTCGGCGGAGGAGCGGGTGCGCGAGGCGTTGCGGAGCGCAGCCTGACGTGAGCTCGCAGTTCCTTGCTCCGGCGCTGCTCGAGGGCGACGAGGAGGTCGAGCGCTCGCTGCGTCCGCGTCGCCTCGACGACTTCGTCGGGCAGCACCGCACGAAGGAGCAGCTCGAGATCGCGCTCGACGCCGCCCGCGGACGCGGCGACGCGCTCGACCACGTGCTCCTCGTCGGACCCCCGGGGCTCGGGAAGACCACGCTCGCGACGATCATCCGGGAGGAGCTCGGCGTCGGCATCCGCACGGTGGCCGGCCCTGCGCTCGAGCGCAAGGGCGACATGGCCGCGATCCTCACGGGGCTCGACAACCGCGACGTGCTCTTCATCGACGAGATCCACCGCGTGAACCGCGCGATCGAGGAGATCCTGTATCCGGCGCTTGAGGACTTCCGGCTCGACATCGTCGTCGGCCAGGGAGCCGCCGCGCGCACGCTCACCCTCGATCTGCCCCCGTTCACCCTCGTTGGTGCGACGACCCGGACGGGCCTGCTCACGACGCCCCTCCGCGACCGGTTCGGCATGACCTTCCGCCTCGGCTACTACGAGGCGGACGAGCTCGCCTCCATCGTCCGCCGGTCGGCCGGGATCCTCGGCGTCGAGATCGAGCACGCGGCGTCCGACGAGATCGCAGGGAGGGCACGCGGCACCCCGCGGGTCGCGAACCGCATCCTGCGCCGCGTGCGTGACGTCGCGGAGGTACGGCATGCGGGAGCGGTCACGCTCGACGTAGCGCGGGAGGCGCTCGAGCTCTTCGAGGTCGACGAGGCGGGGCTCGAGCGGATCGACCGCGAGCTGCTGTCGGCCATCGCCCACAAGTTCGAAGGCGGCCCGGTCGGGCTGTCGACGCTGTCCGTGACGCTCGGCGAGGAGCCGGACACGATCGAGGACGTGTACGAGCCCTTCCTCCTGCAGCTCGGGTTCCTCCAGCGAACCCCGCGCGGACGTGTGATCACCGCCCTCGGCCGCGAGCACATCGGTGTCGCCACCGCAGCCGACGGGCTCTTCTGATGTCCTCGCAGATCTGGACACCTGGAATGGCCGGGCCGCTGGACGAGTTCGTCGCGCGCCTCGCTCGCATGGTGGGGGCGTTCGCCCAGGAGCACGACCTGGAGCAGGCGGAGGTGCGCATCGAGCTCGTGGACGGCTCGCGACACGTCCTCGCGACGGCGACGGCCGAGCCCGGGTTCGGATTCTTCTCGTTCACCCCGCACCCGGGGAACGGGCACGATCCGCGGCGGGTGATCGTCCCGATCGGGGCGGTGAAGACGATCGAGATCTCGGCGCCCGATCCGATGTCACAGTTCGGGTTCGCAGTCTCCGAGTAGCGGCGGCCTCAGCTCCCCGGCGGCCGGGGTGACGGGAAGAGCGTGCCCAGCTGCTCCGTGGTCTTCGGGATCGCGTGCCTCCCCCAGAGGGCGAACGAGGCGATGGAGAGAAGGAAGAAGGCACCTCCGAGGGCAAGCGTTCCCGCGAGCTCGAGACCCAGCCCGATGCCCGCGATCGCCGCCGTCGCCCCCGCGACCACGGAGTCGAGGACGGCGACGACCCCGGGGGCGGAGACGAACGCCTGTGTCCGTGGGGGCGGGCCGTTCATCGCCATCGCGGACTGGAGGACGCCGGCCCTGTCGTCGAAGCGGCTCGACACGAAGTACGGCTCGAGCTCCGGGGCGAGCTCGACGTACGCGTGGCGGATGCGGTTCATGCCCTGCACCCAGCGCGCGTCCTCCCGGTTGACTTGGGAGAGCCGCACGAGCGTGACGAAGCCGAGGAAGTAGACGACGGGGAGGAGGACGAGCGCGAACGCGACGAATCCCGAGCCGAAGGACGTCGCCTGCCCGACGAAGGCGAGCGCGACGACGGACCCGGTGAGGGCGGCGATGAAGATGGACGTGCGGCTCATCGCCTCCGTGTAGACGAGGCTCCGCGAGGCGAGCAGGCTCCAGTGCTCGGTCGTCAGGATCTGGAGCGCGTTCGGCCCGAGGCCGGATCCTGCGACCGGCGGCACCGCGGCGTGGCTCGGTGGGACGCGGGACGAGGGGTCGGGCTCGAGCACCGAGGTCAGTCTAGGGCGAGGCGGTGCGTCGGCTCAGGCTCGGTACTGGTGCTCGTGCCACGACGGCACGGGTGCGAGCTCGAGCAGCGTGCGCCCGCCCTGCGGCTCCGCGTACCCGAAGTCGCCCGTGTCGTCCTCGAAGGCGACGTCGAGCAGCCCTTCCTTCACGCGGTGGTCGAGCCAGGCACCACGAAACACGAGCTTGCGGAGCCAGTAGACGAGCGATTCCCCGTTGACGAGCGACACGAGCTCCCAGTGGCGGACGAGGTAGAGGCCGAGACCGCTCCGCGGGTCGACGATCCGGCCGTCGGCGGCGAGCTCGACCAGATCGGCCGTCTCGTCCTCGTCGAGGTCGTTGGAGGAGACGAGCCCGAGCCGGACCGCGGCGGCCGTCACGCGCTCCTCGAAGTCGCCGACGCTGAACTCGAACCGGTGGCCGAGGAACTCGACGACGAAGTCGTCCCCCGAGCGATAGTTGGCCGCGAGCACCCCGGTCAGGGTATCTACGCTTCACGACGTGAAGGACAGGCGGATCTGGGCCCCCATGATCGGAGTCGTGCTCGCCGTGTGGCTGGTCGGCGCGGCCGTCACGAAGTACACCCTCGAGCAGATGGCATTCGTCACGCCGATCGCCATGGTCGTCGTCGGGGCGACGATCGGCATCGTGCTCCTGTGGGTCAAGATCGTGCTCGACTCGGTCCGCAGGCGCCGCGAGTCGTAGCTCCGAAGGCGAGTATCGCCCCGGGCCGAGAGTGCCGCAGCGGCCGCCGTCAGGCATCTCGCGACCGGAGCTCGCGCGAGCAGGCGCCGGTCTTGCGGGAAAGCACTGTCCGGAGCCCTCCGTACCGTCCTCGGGGTGACGGGTGCCTGGACGATTGCCCCCTTCGAGCCCGACCTCGTGGCGTCGCTGGCGCGCGACCTCGGCGTCAGCGAGGTGACCGCATCCGTCCTCGTGCGCCGCGGCTACGGCGATCCCGCGAAGGCTCGCAGGTTCCTCGACGCGGAGCTGCCGGGCCACGATCCCTTCCTCCTGGGCGACATGGCGACCGCCGTCGAGCGCATACGGGCCGCAGTCGAGGACGGCAGGCGCATCTGCGTGTACGGCGACTACGACGTCGACGGCATCTGCGCGACCGCCCTCGCGGTCCTGATCCTGCGCGAGCTCGGCGCGGACGTCGTGTGGCATCTCCCGAGCCGCTTCGAGGAGGGCTACGGCGTCTCCAGCGACACGCTCGCCAAGCTCGTCGACGACGGCGTCGGCCTCGTCGTGACGGTGGACTGCGGGATCACCGCAGTCGCGGAGATCGCGGAGGCTCGGGAGCTCGGCCTCGAGGTCGTGGTCACCGACCATCACCGCCCGGGTGATGTGCTTCCCGACTGCCCCGTCGTCGCGACCCATCCGTCCTCCTACCCGTTCCCCGAGCTCTGCGGCACGGGCGTCGCGCTCAAGCTGGGGGAGGCGCTCCTCGGCGCCGAGCACCCGGCGCTCCGGCAGAACCTCGATCTCGTCGCGCTCGCGACCATCGCGGACGTCGTCCCGCTCGTCGACGAGAATCGCGCGCTCGCGTCGGCCGGCCTCGGCGCTCTCGCCTGCACGCGCCGGCCGGGGCTCCAGGCGTTGATGCGCAGCGCCCGCGTCGACCCCGCGGCGGTCGAGGCCGGAGCCGTGGCCTTCAGGCTGGCACCGCGCATCAACGCGGCCGGGCGCCTTTGTCGCCCCGACATCGCGCTCGAGCTCATCCTCACGAACGACGCAGACGACGCACGCAGGCTCGCGCTGGAGCTCGAGGACCTGAACCGGGATCGACAACAGGTCGAGGACCGGATCCTGAGAGATGCGTGCCGGCTCGTCGAGGGGCTTCCCGAGCGCGACCGGTGCCGTCGCGGATACGTCCTCTGGAACGAGGACTGGCACGAGGGCGTGATCGGGATCGTCGCCTCTCGCCTGGTCGAGCGCTTCCACCGCCCCGTCGTCCTCGTCACGGGCACCGCCGAAGGGGCGTGGAAGGGATCGGGCCGCTCGGTGCCGCGCTTCGACCTGCACGGAGCGCTCGGCGCGTGCTCGGAGCACCTCGAACGCTTCGGGGGCCATCGCGCCGCTGCCGGTCTCTCGATCGCGCCCGAGCGCCTCGAGCAGTTCGCCGAGGCCTTCGCGGCGCACGCCGACGAGGCCCTCGCGGAGGACGATCTGCACACGACCACCGTCGTCGACGCCGTCGTCTCGGCAGAGGATCTGACCCTGCCGCTCGCGCACGAGCTCGACCGGCTCGCTCCGTTCGGGCTCGGGAATCCTGACGTGACGCTCCTCCTGCCGGGCACGCAGCCGGTGGAGCCCGCGCTCGTCGGGGACGGGAAGCACCTGCGGTTCCGCGTGCGCCAGCAGGGCCGCGACGCGGGAAGCGCGATCGCGTTCGGTCAGGGCTTCGAGCTCGACCGGCTTCGCGCGGACGGGCTCTTCGACGTCGCCTGCCGGCTCAAGGAGAACCACTGGAACGGCACGGTCTCGCCCCAGCTCGTCGTGCGCCGGGTCTTCGACACGCCCGAGGGCTACGAGCCGCTACGCCGGTCCCTCGGGTCGCTGTGGCGCGCGGGGCCGGAGGACTGGACGCCCGAGGCTCGCCGGGTCTTCGCGGAGCTCGGGCTCGACGGCGTGCCCGCGGGGGCGCGGATCCGGCGCCGCCAGTTGCTCGAGTCCGAGACCTTCCGCATGCTGCTGGCGCACGAGGAGCCCGCCCTGCTCGAGGCCGCATGACCGCGTGGGATGCGGGTGTCAGCCGAGGCCGGGGCGAGACGGCACGAGGGCGTCGCGCATGACGAGCGCGAGGCGGCGTGCATGCCGTTGCCTGAGCCAGCGCCGGAAGCTTCGCATGGGCTCCCCGTCTTCGCCGCGCCCCGCGCGCCTCCTGCCGGCGTCCGGAGGAGGTCGCGGGAGGCCGCCAGTACACTGAGCGAATGAGCGTCCTCGACGCAAAACGGCATCACGAGCATCTCGTCGACGAGCTGATCGCCGAGGTCGAGGGCTACAACCCGGACGTCGACAAGGATCTCCTGCGGCACGCGTTCGCCGTGGCCGAGCGCGCTCACGAGGGCCAGGTACGACGCTCGGGCGAGGAGTTCATCCACCATCCGCTCGGCGTCGCACGGATCTGCGCGGAGCTGCATCTCGACGAGCAGACGATCGCCGCGGCGCTCCTCCACGACGTCGTCGAGGACACCGGCTCCGACCTCGACGAGATCCGAGCCGAGTTCGGCGCCGACATCGCCCAGCTCGTCGAGGGAGTGACGAAGCTGACGCGGATCAGCTTCCAGAGCCGCGAGCAGGCGGAGGCCGAGAACTACCGGAAGATGATCGTCGCGATGGCGCAGGACGTGCGCGTCATCCTCATCAAGCTCGCCGACCGGCTCCACAACATGCGGACGATCGAGTACCAGAGCAAGCAGAAGCAGGGGCAGAAGGCGCGGGAGACGCTCGAGGTGTACGCCCCCCTCGCGCACCGGCTCGGGATCCATGCGCTCAAGTGGGAGCTGGAGGACCTCGCGTTCCAGACGCTCCACCCGCGCAAGTACGCGGAGATCCGGGCGATGGTGGCCGACCAGCGCGCCGACCGGGAGCAACAGGCCGACAAGGCGGCAGACATCCTCGGCGAGGAGCTCGACAAGGCGGACGTCCCGGCCGAGATCACCGCGCGGGCGAAGCACCTCTACTCCATCTACGACAAGATGGCCAAGCGGGGACGGGAGTTCAACGAGATCTACGACCTCACCGCGATGCGGGTCGTCTGCGAGCGCGACGGCGAGGAGGGGACGCGGGACTGCTACGCGGCGCTCGGCCTCGTGCACTCGCTGTGGAAGCCGATGCCCGGACGGTTCAAGGACTTCATCGCGATGCCGAAGCTAAACCGCTACCGGTCGCTGCACACGACGGTGATCGGTCCACAGGGGAAGCCACTGGAGATCCAGGTCCGCACCCGGAAGATGCACGAGGAGGCCGAGTACGGCATCGCGGCCCACTGGCTGTACAAGCGCGGCCGCGCGTCGAAGCAGGACGACGAGTGGCTGACCTGGGTCAAGTCGCTCATGGACTGGCAGCAGGAGGACCAGGATCCGGGCGAGTACATGCGCAACCTGCGCACGGACCTCTTCGCCGACGAGGTCTACGTCTTCACCCCCAAGGGCGAGGTCAAGGTGCTCCCGTCGGGAGCGACGCCGATCGACTTCGCCTACGCCGTCCACACCGACGTCGGCCACCGCACGGTCGGGGCCAAGGTGAACGGGCGGATCGTGCCGCTGCACTACCACCTGAAGAGCGGGGACTTCGTCGAGATCCTGACCTCGAAGTCCGGCCGGGGCCCGTCCCGCGACTGGCTGTCGCTCGTCACGTCGTCGCGGGCGCGCAACAAGATCCGGCAGTGGTACCAGCGCGAAACGCGGGGAGAGACCGAGGCGAAGGGTCGCGAGCTCCTCGACCAGGCGCTCAAGGCCCAGAAGCTCCCGTACCGCAAGCTCCAGGGCTCGAGCGTGCTCGCCCAGGTGATCCGCGAGACCGGCTTCAAGAAGGCCGAGGACTTCTACGTCGCGCTCGGGGCGGGAAAGCTCCCGCCGGCGCAGATCGTCAACAAGGTCATCCAGCGCCTGAAGACCGACGAGGTCGCGGCGGAGCCCCCGATCACGACCAAGGCGCCGAGGGCGAAGAAGGCGGTCTCGAGCGAGCGACTGGGCATCAACGTGCCCGGGGTCGAGGACGTCCTCGTGCGGCTCGCGAAGTGCTGCACGCCGGTTCCCGGCGACCCGGTCGTCGGCTACGTGTCACTCGGGCGCGGGATCACCGTACACCGCGAGGACTGCCCGAACGTGAAGGCGCTCCAGCGGAACCCGGAGCGGTTCACACCGGTGGAGTGGGAAGGAGGAGCGTCGGCGGGCTTCCTCGTCCAGATCTCCGTCGACGCCTGGGATCGGGCGCGCCTGCTCGAGGACGTCGCGCGCACGTTCGCCGAGCACGGCGCGAACATCGTCTCGTACGGCGGCATGGTCGAGGACGGAATGGCGCGCAACTGGTACACGGCCGAGGTTGGCGACGTGAAGGAGCTGCGCTCGCTGCTCACGGCACTTCGCAACCTGGACGCCGTCTTCGACGCCTACCGCGTCACGCCCTCCTGACGATCTGACTGGGCTTCAGGAGCCCGCGAGCGGCCAGCCGGGGAGGCCGTGCAGCGGTGCGAGCTCCTCGTCCTGCCGGATGTGGTCGGACCACTCGGGCCTGAGCTCGAGCGCCCGGCTCACATGGGCGAGCGCGTCGTCCGTCCGGCCTGCCAGGACCTCGGCCCGGGCGAGGTAGTAGAGCGCCGCGGGGTGGTCGGGGTACCGCTCGAGGCCACTCGCGATCTCGGCGACCATCGCATCGGTGTCGCCCGACGCGCGGTGCCTCTCCGCCGCGAACCAGTACTCCCACGGCGAGGGCTCGTAGGCCCTGTCGCGCGGCCCGCCGACCGCAAGCACGGAGGTGCCCGGCTCGTCCGCACGCGCGTGGCGCTTCACGGCGGGGTCGCGGACGAAGACGATGGTTCCCGCCGGCGCGTCGAGCGTCTCGTCGTCGAGCTCGAAGGTCGCATGCCCGGTGAGGACGAGGTAGATCTCCTCGTGCCCGAGCGCCTGCTCCGTGTGCTCCTCGACGACGTCGTCGCCCGCGTTCGGAGCGACGTACGCGTTGATCCCGAACGCCTCGATGTCGAGCGTCCTGCGTACCGGCCGCCAGAGGAGCTTTCCCTCGACCACCGGGATCGGCTCGATCTCCTCCAGCCGAACGCCCTGCCAGCCCCTCGCCATCGCGCACGACTCTAGCCGTGGGCGGGAGGCCGGGAAGCTCAGGACGGGCGCGTGCCGAGCGTCACCGTGATCGTCCGGCGCTCGCCACCGCGCAGGACCGTGACCGAGACCTCGTCGCCGGGCTTCTTGGCGTCCACGGCGCTCTGCAGCTCGGCCGAGCTGGTGACGGGATTCCCGTCGAAAGCGACGATCACGTCACCTCCGGTCGGCACCTGCTGCCCGTCGACCGTCCTCGTCCCCGTCGCGGCCCGGATGTCGGCGTCGTCGGCGGGCGTGTCGGCTCTGACCTCCGTCACCGCCACCCCCTCCGGTGCCGTCACCATGGTGATCCCGAGGTACGCGTGATCGACCTCGCCCGTCTCGATCAGCTGCGAGACGATCGAGCGAACGGTGTTCGACGGGATCGCGAACCCGACGCCGTCGTTGCCGCCCGACTCGCTCTCGATCTGCGCGTTGACGCCGATGACCTGCCCCTGCATGTTCAGGAGCGGCCCGCCGGAGTTGCCGTGGTTGATCGCGGCATCGGTCTGGATCGAGTCGGTGATCGTGAAGTTGTTCGGGGCCGTCATCTGGCGGTGAAGAGCGCTCACGATGCCGCTGGTCACGGTGCCCTCGAGCCCGAAGGGGCTGCCCATCGCCACGACGGGGTCGCCGACCGCGACGTCGCTCGAGTCGCCGAGCTCGAGCGCATGCAGCACCGATGCCGGGGCGTCGACCTTCACGACTGCGATGTCCGTCGAGGGATCCGTGCCGACCAGGCTCGCCGGGAACGTCGAGCCGTTCGAGAAGCGGATCGTGATGTCACTCGCGCCCTCCACGACGTGCTGGTTCGTGACGACATGACCTTCGTCGTCGTAGACAAACCCGGAGCCCTGGGCCTGCGACGGCCCGCTTCCGGCGCTGATCTCGACGACCCCCGGCTGGGAGGCGTCGTAGATCCGGCCGATGGGGAGCGTGCTCTCGGCCGAAGCCGGCTCCGTGGTCGAGACCGTGACCTCGCGGACGACCGTGGTGGTGTCGTCGCTCAGGACGGAGAACGCGGTCGCGCCGACTCCGACGCCGAGGCCGAGAGCGGCGACGAGGGCGGCGAGCACGAAGGGGTTCCGGCTGGTGCGAGTCATCGAGAATTCCTTTCCGAGTGTAGGGCCAGGGTCATTGCACCGGCCGTGGCTGAGGTGGGGGTGAGACGCGCCTAATAAGTGGCTAAGACTCCGGCCGGAGCCCGAGCCGCGCGCCACAATGGAGAACGATGGACATCCTGGTCGTCGACGACGAGCGCGCGGTGCGAGAGTCGCTCCGCCGCGCTCTCGACCTCGAGGGCTACTCGGTCGAGCTCGCCTCCGACGGGGAAGAGGCGCTGCAGCGCCTCGCCCTGGAGCCCGTGCCGGACGCGGTGATCCTGGACATCCTGATGCCGGGGGTCGACGGGCTCGAGGTGTGCCGGCGCCTGCGCGTCGACGGGAACCACGTGCCGATCCTGATGCTCACCGCCAGAGCGGAGGTCGACAGCCGGGTGGCAGGCCTCGACGCCGGCGCCGACGACTACCTGCCGAAGCCGTTCGCGCTCGCGGAGCTCCTCGCGCGGCTCCGCGCACTGCTCCGCCGGTCGTCGGGAGACGCGCCCGCGACGGTCGAGACCTCAGCGAGCGTCCTCCATTTCGCCGACCTCGAGCTCGACCCGGGGACGCGCGACGTGAAGCGAGGAGGGGACTCCATCGAGCTCACGAGGACGGAGTTCGCGCTCCTCGAGCTCTTTCTTCGCAACCCCCGCCAGGTGCTGACGAGGTCGATCATCTTCGAGCGCGTCTGGGGGTACGACTTCGGCCCGACGTCGAACTCCCTCGACGTCTACATCGGATACCTGCGCCGCAAGACCGAAGCAGGCGGAAAGGCCCGGCTGATCCACACGGTCCGCGGCGTCGGCTACGCGCTCCGCGAGCCATGACGTTTCGCGCCCGGATCGCCATCGCTGCCGCGACGGCCGTTGCTCTTGCCGTCGTGCTCGCGTCGGTACTCGTCTACTTCGTCGTCCGCGGCGAGCTCCGCGGGCAGATCGACGAGACGCTCGAGCAGCGCGCGGCGCAGATTCTGCGCGAGCCGCTGAGCGAGGTCCAGTCGGCGGACGGCGAGTCCTTCCTCGGGCTCCGTCCGGGATTCGGCGAGCCGAACACGCTCGTCCAGCTCGTCAAGGAGGACGGCACCACGCTCGTGGCGCGGTACGAGAAGATCACGCTTCCCGCAGGCGAAGACGTGACGGCGCTCGCCGCAGACGGTGAAGCGGGCGACCACTTCTTCACCGACATGACCGTCTCGGGGATCCGCGTGCGCGTGCTCACGTTCGCGTACGGACCGGGGTACGCGCTGCAGGTCGCCCGGCCCCTGACCGAGGTCGACGATGCGCTCGGGCAGCTTCGGCTCTACCTTCTGCTGGTGGCGCTCGGCGGAGTCGGGCTCGCGGCCGCTTTCGGCTTCGTCGTCTCGCGTGCCGCGCTGGCGCCCGTGCGCCGGCTGACCGAGACGGCTGCGCGTGTATCCGAGACCGGTGACCTGTCGGAGCGAATCGAGGTCGAGGGCAAGGACGAGCTCAGCCGGCTCGCGGGAAGCTTCAACTCGATGCTCGCCGCGCTGGAGGACTCGACGCGGGCTCAACGGCAGCTCGTGGCGGATGCTTCCCACGAGCTCCGTACGCCGCTCACGAGCCTGCGGACCAACATCGAGGTGCTCGCCAGCGACCGGGCCCTCCCCCCCGAGGAGCGCGGGAAGCTGCTCACCGACGTCGTGGAGCAGCTCGGAGAGATGACGACGCTCATCGCGGAGCTGATCGAGCTCGCGCGCGCCGAGCAGCAGACGACGCCACCCGAGGACGTGCGGCTCGATCTCCTGGCCGCCGACGCGATCGAGCGGGCTCGCCGCAACCGACCGGGTGTCACGTACACGGAGGATCTGGAGGAGACGGTCGTGCACGGTGTCGGTGGCACCATCGAGCGCGCCATCTCGAACCTGCTCGACAACGCGGCGAAGTGGAGCCCGCCCGGCGCGCAGGTCGAGGTCGAGGTGCGCGACGGGCACGTGGCGGTTCGAGACCACGGACCGGGGATCGCCGATGAGGACATCCCCTACGTCTTCGACCGCTTCTACCGGGCGCGCTCCGCACGCGGGATGCCCGGGTCGGGGCTCGGTCTCGCCATCGTCCGGCAAGTGGCAGAGGCACACGGCGGCGAGGTGGTCGCGGAACGGGCGAGCGGTGGCGGCACGCGTGTCGTGCTGCGGCTCGGCGGCGCTCCCGCACGGCCCGTCGTGCTCTCCTAGGGCGACTCCGCGAGGATCCACCGTGTGATCGATGTGCCCGTGGCTCGCTTCTTAGGCGCCTCTTAGCCCGGTCTTAGGTCGTGCTGGTGTGATGTGGTCATGACCAGGAGCAGGAAGACCAAGATCACCGTCGTCGCGGTGGGGGCAGCGGCCCTCGCCGTCGCCCTGGGCGCCGCGGGCGCGGTCGCGGCCTCCGGTGTCCTGTCGCCGAACGAGGAGAGCCAGGCAGTTCTCGACGATGCCGCGGATCGGCTCGGCGTCGAGCCGAGCGAGCTCAGCGACGCGCTGAAGGAGGCGCTCAAGAGCCGCGTCGACGCTGCCGTCGATGCCGGGCGCCTGACGGAAGAGCAGGGCAAGACGCTGAAGGAGCGGATCGACTCGGGCGACACACCCCTCCTCTTCGGCGGCCTCGGGCGGTTCGGCGGCCTAGGCGGCCACGGCCCCGGCCACCTCGGGGGCCTCGGTCACTTCGGCAAGCTCGACGCCGCTGCCTCGTACCTCGGTCTCAGCGAGGCCGAGCTTCGCGAGCAGCTCGCGGACGGCAAGACGCTGGCGGAGATCGCCAAGGCCGAGGGCAAGTCGGTGGACGGCCTCGTCCAGGCGCTCGTCGCGGAGGGCAAGAACCGGCTCGACCAGGCGGTCACCGACGGGAAGCTCACGCAGGCACAGGCGGACGAGCTCGCACAGGGCCTCCAGGAGCGCATGACCGACCTCGTCAACGGCGAGCTTCCAGAGCGCGGGTTCGGCCATCGCTTCGGCGGGTTCGACCACCCGTTCGGCAGCCGCTTCGGCCCCGATCGGGCACCGCGCGGCTCGCAGGCGTAGCCCGCTCCATCGCACGTCGACCGGGCCGGATCGCCTCCGGGCCCGGCCGACTGCTGCGCGTGGAGTCCCTCGATCGAGGGACATCCCTCGTTCGAGTGGGGTACCTCGTTCGAGGGATTGCACCCCCCGAAGGCGTCATTACAAGGAGATGTGGGGAGAGGGGAAGGGAGCCGCGCGCTCGCCCTCGGGCGGGCGCGCGGTAGTTTCCGACCCCCACCGGTCGGGGCAGACCGCCCCCCTCCCCACGACACTTCTACCGTGCACCGGACCGGGGTCCGCGAGCGCCGATCTCGGTCGCGCAAGTCCGGGAAGCGCGCCGCGTCGCGGCGCGGTGCCGCTGTCGTTTCGCCATCGCTCTGCGCCGATCCGCCGCGGCCCGAGGCTACGGTTCCCAGCGCTCGCCGCCGGTGTCCCAGCCGATCAGGACGTACGGTGCGACCCTCGCGGCCACCTCGTCGAGGAGCCCGCGATCCGTGTCGCCGTCGACCCACAGCTCGCCTACTTCGCCGCCCTGAAAGAGGACAGGAACGCGGACGCGCCTCACCTCGTCGGGCTCGCCTGCCTCCGGGCCGAGGACGAGATCGTCCTCCTCGTGGAACGCGATCCCGGACCACGCGATCCCGTGAGAGCCCGCGAGCACGGCGACGGCTGCGCGGAGGACGTCGTCGGGCTCCCCGCCTTCCTCGAGGACGAGGTCGATCGCGCGAAGGACGTCGTCGTCGCTCATTCCTCGAGGTCGGCTCCCTCGAACGCGCGAATCGCGCCGCGAAGCTCGTCCGGGACGGGGGTGGGCCGTCGTGTCGGGAGGTCTACGAGGACGAGCGTCTGCGTCGCCGTGACCATCAGCGAGTCGTCGGGAAGACGGTGAGCGGCGCACTCGTACGTAATGCTGGTTCGCCCGATGCGCCGGACGCGCACGAAGGACTCGATGAGGTCGTCGAAGCGCGCCGGTGCGTGATACTCGACCGACGAGGCGCGCATCACGAACTCGGCGCCGGCGGTCTCCATGCTGCCGGTACCGAGGTGGCGATGGTACTCCGTCCGGGCGTGGTCGAAGTACGGGAGGTAGCGGCCGTAGTAGACGACGCCCTGCGCGTCGGTGTCGGAGAACCAGACCCGTGACAGCGCCGAGTACTTGAAAGGCGGCCTGCGGTCGGTGACGCGGCCGAGCTCGAGGGGATCGCTCACGCCGCGATTCTAGGGTCGTCCTCGCGGGTGCTACGAACGAGGTCGTGAAGGGTGCGCCTCAGCCGACGGGCCCGCGCGCGATCCCGGTCAGCGTCGGGAAGTCGAACTGCACGAGTGTCGCCGTCTCCTCCTCCTCAGGATCGGATCAGCTCGAGCACTTCGCCTTCCTTCTCCTCCAGCAGCTGGGGCGAGAGCGCCTCGAGGTTGAGGCGAAGGAGCGGCTCGGTGTTCGACGGCCGCACGTTGAAGTGCCAGTCGTCGAAGTCCACGGAGACACCGTCGAGGTGCGAGATCGTGCCACCCTCGGCGGCATAGTGCTCCTTGAGCTCCTGGAGCTTGAGGGCGACGTCCGCCACGGGCGTGTTGATCTCGCCCGTGAGGAAGAAGCGCTCGTGGAACGGAGCGAGCAGCTCGGAGAGCCTGCGCGCTCGCTTCGAGAGCAGTTCGAGCACGAGCAGGAAGGGCACGACCCCGGAGTCCGCCTGCCAGAAGTCCCGGAAGTAGTAGTGGGCCGACACCTCGCCCGCGAAGACCGCGTCCTCGTTGCGCATCCGGTGCTTGATGAACGCGTGGCCCACCCGGTTCACGAGCGGGACCCCGCCCGCCCGCTCGATCACCTCGGGCACGGCCCTGCTCGCGCGCACGTCGTAGATCACGCGCGCTCCGGGCTCGTGCTCCTTCTCGAGCACGGCCTCCGCGAGCAGCGCGGTCACGAAGTCGCCGGGCACGAACTCGCCCGTGTCGTCCACGAAGAAGCAGCGATCCGCGTCGCCGTCGTACGCCACCCCGAGATCCGCGCCCTCTTCGCGCGTCTTCGAGACGATGAACTCCCGGTTCTCGGGGAGGAGCGGGTTCGGCTCGTGGTTCGGGAACGACCCGTCCGGCTCGAAGTGGCAGCGGACGACGTCGAGCTGGGGGAGGCGCTCGAGGACCGGCGGCAGCATCGCGCCGGCCATCCCGTTCGCCGCGTCGACCACCACGCGCAGCGGCCGGATCGCATCCTCGTCCACGAACGAGAGGACCTTCTCCACGAAGCTCGGCCACACGTTCTCGCGGCGCACCTCGCCGCGCCTCGAGACGTCGCCGAAGCCGGCCGCCGCGCCGTCGCGCACCTGCGCGAGACCGGAGTCGCCGCCCACGGGGAGCGCTCCGCGGCGCACGATCTTCATCCCCGTGTAGTCCTTCGGGTTGTGCGAGGCGGTGACGCAGATGCCGCCCTCGAGCCCGAGCTCGCCGACTGCGTGGTAGACCATCTCGGTACCCACGAGGCCGATGTCGAGCACGTCCGCGCCTCCGTCGGCCGCGCCCTCCACGACGGCGGCCGCCATCGCAGGCGCGGAGAGCCGCATGTCTCGCCCGACGGCGATCACGCGAGGCTCGAAGTGCTCGACGTATGCCCGACCGATGCGGTAGGCGCCGTCCTCGTCGAGCTGTGACGGATACAGCCCGCGCACGTCGTACGCCTTGAACACGGCCGGGTCGAGCACGGGGAGGATCCTAGACGGCGGCACCGGGATGCTCGGAGGCTCCGCGGTCGTTTCTACACTTCAGAAATGGAGCGCAAGCTCGCCACCGTGCTGTTCGTCGATCTCGTGGACTCCTCGAGCCTTGTCACGGGCATGGATCCGGAGATCGTGCGGCGGCGCGTGAACGAGTTCTTCGAGCTCGTCTCGAGCTGCGTCACGCTGCACGGCGGGATCGTGGAGAAGTTCGCCGGGGACGCTGTGCTCGCCGCCTTCGGGGTCCCGCAGGCACACGAGGACGACGCGCTTCGAGCCGTTCGGGCAGCCCTCGCGATGCGCGAGTCGGTCCACGGGCTCGGGCTCCAGGCCAGGATCGGGATCGAGGCCGGCGAGCTGGTCGTCGAGAGCGCGGACTCGACCTTCGCCACCGGAGAGGCGGTGAACCTCGCGGCGCGTCTCCAGCAGGTCGCGAGCCCGGGAGAGATCCTCGTGGGACCGACGGCCTACCGCCTCGCCGCCGGAAGCCTGGTCGCCGAGGACGCGGGGCCGCTCGAGCTCAAGGGCATGGGGGAGCCGCTTCGTGCGTGGCGTCTCGTCGAGGCACTCGACGGCCCCGGGAGGCAGCTCGGCCCGCGCGCGCCGCTCGTCGGGCGCACCGAGGAGCTGGAGTTGCTCGAGAACACCTTCGAGCGGACGATGCGAGACCGACGCGCGCACCTCTTCACCATCTACGGCGAGCCCGGAGTGGGCAAGAGCCGGCTCGCCCGCGAGTTCCTGGACGGCGTCGAGCGCGCGAGCTGCCTCGTCGGGCGCGCGCTGCCGTACGGAGAGGGCGTCACCTACTGGCCGCTGGCAGAGATGGTGAAGGCCGCCGCCGGGATCACGGACGACGACCCGCTGGACGAGGCCTTCGAGAAACTGCGCGAGTGCTGCGCCGAGGAGGCGATCGCCGACGTCCTCGGGCTCGCGGCCGGGATGATGGAGGCGCTCGAGGGCGAGCGCAGCCCGCAGGAGATCTCGTGGGCGTCCCGCGAGGTGATGGAGTCGATCGCCGACGTCCAGCCTCTCATCCTCCTCTTCGAGGACATCCACTGGGCAGAGGAGCCGCTGCTCGACCTCATCGAGCACCTGGCCGACTGGGTGCGCGCGCCTCTTCTCATCCTCTGCCTCGCGCGGCCCGAGCTCCTCGACACGAGGCCCGGCTGGGGTGGAGGGCGTGTCCGTTCGACTGCCATCGAGCTCGAGCCGCTCTCGGAGGAGGAGAGCGAGGCGCTCGTCGAGAAGCTCCTCGGCCAGCTGGCCGGGGCCGCCGGCGAGGCGCCGGCATCGCTCCCGAGGGAGATCCTGGAGCGGGCGGAGGGCAACCCCCTGTTCGTGGAGGAGACGATCCGGATGTTCGTGGAGAGCGGCTCCGGCAACGGCGACCCCGACCGGATCCCGGACACGCTGCAGGCGCTGATCGCCGCACGCATCGACCACCTCGCGCCGTCCGCGAAGACACTGCTCCAGCGCGCGTCCGTGATCGGACGGGTCTTCTACCGTGGCGCGCTCGACCACCTCGCTCCGGACATCGCCGATGTCGACGAGCTCCTCGACGACCTGCTCCTCCGCGACTTCCTCCTGCGCGAGCCGCGCTCGTCGATCTCGGGCGAGGCGGCGTACCGCTTCAAGCACTTTCTGATCCGCGAGGTCGCGTACACGGGGCTCGCCAAGCTGGCACGCGCCCAGCACCATGCGCGTTTCGCGGACTGGCTCAGCGAGCGCCCCGGCGACGAGCTCCTCGAGATCCGTGCCTACCACCTGGACCAGGCGGTCGAGCTCCTCACCGAGCTCGAAGGGGCACCCCCCGAGCGCCTGGCCGAGGATGCGGCGGGGGCGCTCGTCAAGGCTGCCAAGCGCGCGACCGCGCGCGAGGCGTACGCGAACGCGCGCAAGCTGGCGCTGCGCGCCCTCGAGCTCAGGCCGTCGCTCGTCGCGCGCTACGTCGCCGCCAGAGCCGCGTGGCGGCTGTCCGACTTCGCGACGGTCGAGTCCGAGATGGCGAAGGTGCGCGCCGAGGCGCAGGAGAAGGGCGAGACGGTCATCGAAGCGCTCGCGCTCACCGGGCTGGGAGAGGTGATGCTCCGGCGCACCGGCGATCCCGGCCGGGCCAAGGTGCTCGTGGACGAGGCCCTGGAGCTGCTGCGCGGCGACGGGGACCCGCCGGCGTACTTCGACGCCCTCACCGTCCGCGCGACCATCGGCGCCTGGCTGGGGGAGGTGGACGACGCGGTGCGCTATCTCGAGCGCGCGTACGCGATCGCCATCGACTCGCGCCGCAAGGATCTTCAGACGATCGCGGCCCAGGCTTTGGTCCAGCTCCACATCGGACGCCTCGAGCTCGACGAGGCGGAGCTGCTGATCACGAGGGCGCTTGAGCTCGCGGGCGAGAGCGGCAGCGTGCGCGCGCGAGTCGGCACGACGCTCTCCTACGGCAAGTTCCTGCTCGCCAAGGAGGAGATCGACGCAGCGGAGACGATCTTCGAGGAGGTCCGCACGACTGCGGTCGAGCTCGGCCTCGAACATCTCGTGGCGCACGCACACGCATATCTCGGCTGGACCGCGCTGCGCCGCGACGACGTGAAGCGCGCGGAGAAGCACGTGCGCGAAGCGGTGCGTATCACGACGAGCCGCGGCGATCGAGGGATGCTCCCGGAGATCGAAGCGCTGCTGGCCTGCACCCTCGCCGACGCGGGCAAGCTCGACGAGGCAGAGCGTTACGCGCTGGCCGCGCAGGAGACCGTGAGCCGCGAGGACCCGAGCGCCCTCGTCTCCGTCACGACAGCCCTCGCGGTGGTGCGCGCGGGACAGGGCGCCGACGGAGAGGCCGAGGAGTTGTTCGAGAGAGCGATCACGCTCGCGCGCAAGAGCCAGTTCAAGACGCTCGAGCTCGATCCGCTCAGGCGGGTCGTCCCGTTCCTGCGCGATCGCGGTCGCGACGGGGAGGCGGCGGTGTACGAAGAGCGGCTCGCCGAGCTCTCGCCGCCATCGAGCGCCGAGCGGGTCCCGTCGCCCGAGCCCTCCGCGGACTAGGCCGCAGCGACCGGCGGCGTGGCTACGTGAGCCCTTTCGGCGGAAGGCCGTCCCGGAGGCCTAGCAGCACCGCACGGATCGCCTGGCTCGACTCCTCGTCGGGGGACTCGGAGATCACCGTCGCGGGTCGCTCGAACTGCGCGAGCGCGTCGCGGAGCGGCTCGGCGCGGAGCGTGCCCTCGCCGTAGGGGAGGTGCTTCGTCTCGTTGCGGTTCGC
>Ga0210076_1000046_pt1 | contig 25168 bp, 21 predicted proteins | sample MayberryNW_Catta_3_FD_184876 | JGI IMG/M metagenome (GOLD analysis project Ga0210076, IMG submission 184876) | Wetland microbial communities from San Francisco Bay, California, USA, that impact long-term carbon sequestration -... | ecosystem: Environmental > Aquatic > Marine > Wetlands ... | reverse complement strand
GAGCTCGCGCAGCTGTCGGCGCACGAAGAGCATCCGCTGCGTCACGGTGATCCAGGCCATCGCGGCGAGGACGTAGATCGGCCACTGGAGAAGGCCCCACGGCGCGAGCCCGAGGCCGACGGAGATGAGAACCACGCGCTCGACGCGCGACCCGAACCCGACGTCGCCGCGGAGACCCAGCGCCTCGGCCTTCGCACGCGTGTACGAGACGAGAAACGAGCCGATGACCGCTGCGAACGTCGCCACGAGCGCGATCTCGTTCCCGTCCCGCATGAACACGAGCCCGATCGCCGCCAACATGGCCGCCTCTCCCAGCCGGTCGAACGTGGAGTCGAGGAAGGCGCCGAACACCGTGCCCTTGCTCGCGGCGCGGGCGAGTGCGCCGTCGAGGATGTCCGCGACCGACCCGATCACGAACAGCGCTCCGCCGAGCCAGAAGAAGAGCTTCTCGTTCCGCTCCTCGAAGCCGACGAGTACAGCTCCCGCGAGGCAGAGCGACACCCCGACGAGAGTCAGCATGTCCGGCGTCAGCTTCGTCTTCGCGACGCCGCGCATCGAGCGCGCGAGGATCTCGCGCGCCGCCTGTGTGTACTCCTGCTTGACGCGGTCGAGCTGGTTGACCCGGGGTTGCTCCGGCGTCGGCTCGTCGCTCATGCGCGCCGGAGGCGCGGCAGGCGGGCCCGTCGCAGGACGATCCCGGTTGCGATCGCGATGAGGAACCCGGCTGCGACGTCGAGCCAGTAGTGGTTCCCGGTCGAGATCACGGCGAACGACACCCAGATCGGCCAGGCGAGCCACAGCGCCTTCGCGACGCGCGAGCGGACGAGGCCGAACATGACCACGCCGACGATCAGCGCGTCCATCGCGTGCAGGCTCGGCATCGCGGCGTACGGGTTCGCGGCGAAGGCGATGAGGCCGCTCGAGTGGTTCACCGACGAGTACTGCGCGAGCGTGTCGACGAAGCCCCACTCGGGGAACATCCGCGGCGGCGCCGTCGGCATGAAGACGTAGCCGAGGAGGCCGATGAGGTTCGCGACGATGAGCCAGTTGCGGAAGCCCGCGAAGCGCTCGTGATGGCGGAAGTAGACCCAGAGGAGCGTGATGCCGACGACCGCGAACTGCGAGAGCCAGTACGTGTACGAGGTGAGGGTGACCATGATCGACGACGTGTCGACGACCCGCTGCACCGCGGGCTCGAAGAGGGCGCCGATCTGGCTCTCCGTGCGCAGCACCCACTCGCCGTTCTGGAACGCGTGGGCGACGCTCCGGTCGGCCGCTCCACGGGCGATCTGGTAGACGACGTAGAACCCCATCCAGATCACGAACTGGAGGGCCAGGTGCGCCCAGCCGCGTGGCAAGCGCCTCGATGTCTGTGCGACGAGGCTCGACACTGCACCCCGATCTTAGCGAGGGCGTCAGGATGCCGACGCACCACGGCCGCTCTCGGGCCGGGGCGCGTACGAGGTGAGCGCGCGCATGTAGTTGCCACGCTCGAAGGCGGCCGGGTCGGGGCACGCGGCCTGGCTCAGGCTCCCCTGGAGCTGCCGGACGGATTCGTACTCCCGCTCGACCATCCACGTCTCGAGCCCGTCGAGGAGCTCACGGACGACACCCGGGCCGCGCACGAGGAGCGCCGACGCGACCATGACTGCGTTCGCGCCCGCGAGGAGGAGCTTGAGCGCGCCCTGCCAGTCGTGCACTCCGGTCGTCCCGGCGAGGTCGACGTCGACCCGCCCGCGGAGGATGGCGATCCAGCGAAGCGGCAGCCTGAGCTCGACCGGGGTCGAGAGCGGCAGCCAGGGAGCGACCTCGAGCGTGTCGAGGTCGATGTCGGGCTGCAGGAAGCGGTTGAAGAGCACGAGGCCGTCGGCGCCCGCCTCCGAGAGGCGTCCGGCCATGTGCGCGAAGGCGGAGTAGAAGGGGCCCACCTTGACCGCGAGCGGAATGGTCACGGCTTCCCGTACCTCGCGCACGAGCGCGAGCGTCCGCTCCTCGATCTCGGCGGCGGAGTGCCCGGGATCCGTCTCGACGGCGTACACGTTCAGCTCCAGCGCGTCCGCGCCGGCCTCCTGGCAGAGGCGCGCGTAGCGCAGCCAGCCTCCGCGCGAGGCGCCGTTCAGGCTCGCGATCACCGGCACCTCGAGCGCAGCTTTCGCGGCCGCCAGATGCTCGAGGTACGACTGCGGCCCGGTGTTGTAGTCGTCGAGCTCGGGGAACCAGGTGAGTGCCTCGCCGAAGCTGTGGGTCTGATGCTCGAGGAGCTCGTGGATGTCGATCTGCTCGTGCTCGATCTGCTCCTCGAACAGGGAGGGGAGCACGGCGGCGGCGATGCCCTCCTGCTCGAGCGCGCGCAGCGAGTCGAGGTCTCCCGTGAGCGGCGAGGCCGAGGCGATGATCGGGCTCCGCAGGGTGAGGCCGAGGTACGTGGTCGTCAGGTCGGGCATCACGTCTCCTCCTCGCTCGCCCCGTCGGGCTCGGCCGGTGCCCGCTCGATCTCCGCGACCTGCTCGTACAGGTGCCAGCGCTCGTCGACGTCGTTCTGCGCGAGCTCGGCGAGCTCGGCGGCCTCCGCCGGACGGGCGCGCTGGAGCATCGCGAAGCGCGCCTCCCGGGCCATGAACTCGGACACGGGCAGCTTCGGCGCGCGCGAGTCGAGGTGGAAGGGATGCTCGCCGGCCTCCGCCTGCCGCGGGTCGTGGCGGTACAGCGGCCAGTAGCCGGTGTCCACGGCGAGCTTGTGCTGCTCCATGCCCTTCTTCATCTCGATCCCGTGCGCGATGCAGTGGCTGTACGCGATCACGAGCGACGGCCCGGGGTAGGCGTTCGCCTCCGCGAGCGCCTTGACCGTCTGCGGGTTGTCGGCTCCCATCGCGATCTGGGCCACGTACACATCGCCGTAGGCGGAGGCGATCATCCCCAGGTCCTTCTTCCGCGTGCGCTTGCCGCCGGCCGCGAACTTCGCGACGGCGGCGCGCGGGGTGGCCTTCGATGCCTGCCCGCCGGTGTTGGAGTACACCTCGGTGTCGAGCACGAGAACGTTGACGTCGCGTCCCGAGGCGAGCACGTGGTCGAGCCCGCCGAAGCCGATGTCGTACGCCCACCCGTCGCCGCCCACGATCCAGACGGTCTTGCGCACGAGCGCGGAGGCGAGCCCGAGGAGCCTGAGCGCATCGGGGGTGCCGAGCTCGCGGCATCGCGCCTCGAGCTCGACGACGCGCTCCCGCTGTGCGGCGATGTCCGCCTCCGTCGCCTGGTCCGCGTCGAGCAGCGCGGGCGCGAGGTCGGGGGCCACCATGGTCACGAGACTGCGCGCGGCGGCTTCCTGCTGGTCGAGCGCGAGCCGCATCCCGAGGCCGAACTCGGCATTGTCCTCGAAGAGCGAGTTCGACCAGGCCGGCCCGCGCCCGTCGGCGTTCTGCGACCAGGGCGTCGTCGGCAGGTTGCCGCCGTAGATCGAGGAACAGCCCGTCGCGTTGGCGACGAGCATCCGGTCGCCGAAGAGCTGCGTGAGGAGCTTCAGGTACGGGGTCTCGCCGCAGCCCTCGCACGCGCCCGAGTACTCGAACAGCGGCTGCAGCATCTGGGAGCCCTTCACCGTCGCCGGTGCCGTGAGCGACCGGTCGATCTCCGGGATGGAGAGGAAGAACTCGTAGCGCTCGCGCTCGACGTCGAGGTGCTCGTCCTTCGGCTCGAGGTTGATCGACTTGTGCTTGACCTCCTCCTTCGAGTGGGCCGGGCACGTCTCCACGCAGATCCCGCAGCCCGTGCAGTCCTCGGGGGCGACCTGGATCGTCATCTGCATCCCCGGGAGGTCGCGCGCCTTCCACTCCTTCGAGAGAAAGCCCTCCGGGGCGCCCTCGAGGGCCTCTGGCGCGAAGACCTTCATGCGGATCGCGGCGTGCGGGCAGACGAGGGCGCACTTCGCACAGTCGATGCAGATCGAGGGATCCCAGATCGGGATCTCGAGCGCGATCGAGCGCTTCTCGTACTGCGAGGTCCCCGTCGGGAACGTGCCGTCGACCGGAAGCAGCGAGACCGGGAGGCCGTCGCCCCTGCCCGCGAACATCGGGCCGGTCACCTCGTGCACGAACGCCGGTGCGCCCGCAGGAACGGGCTCCTGGACGTGCGCGGTCGAGGTGGCGAGCGCAGGCACGTCGACCTCGAAGAGTCCTTCCAGCGCGCGGTCGACCGCGGCGAAGTTGCGCTCGAGCACCGCCTCGCCGCGCTTCCCGTACGTCGCCCGGATCGCGTCCTTGATGGCCGCGATCGCCTGCTCGCGCGGCAGGATCTCGGCGAGCGCGAAGAAGCAGGTCTGCAGCACGGTGTTCACACGCTTGCCGAGGCCGGCGTCGCGGGCCACGCCGGTCGCGTCCACGACGAAGAACCGGAGCTCCTTGTCGATGATCCCCTGCTGCACCTCGACGGGCAGGTGGGCCCACACCTCGTCCGGCCCGTACGGGGCGTTGAGCAGGAAGGTCGCTCCCCGGCCGGCCAGCTCGAGCACGTCGATCCGGTCGAGGAAGCCGAACTGGTGGCAGGCGACGAAGTCGGCGCGCTGGACGAGGTAGGTCGAGCGGATGGGCCGCGGCCCGAAGCGGAGGTGGGAGACCGTCGTCGACCCCGCCTTCTTGGAGTCCAGCACGAAGTAGCCCTGGGCGTGGAGGCCGGTCGCCTCGGCGATGATCCGGATGGAGTTGCGGTTGGCGCCGACCGTCCCGTCCGCGCCGAGGCCGTAGAAGACCGCCTGCCGCGCGTCCTCCGGCTCGGTCGTGAACGACCTGTCGACGTCGAGCGAGAGCCCGCTCACGTCGTCCGTGATGCCGACCGTGAACCGACGGCGCGGCTCGGGCCTCTGGAGCTCCGCGAGCGCCGCCGCCGCCATCGCGGGCGTGAACTCCTTCGACGAGAGCCCGTAGCGCCCCCCGATCACCCTGGGCATCTCGGCCGCCTGCTCGACCAGGGCGGTGACGACGTCCTGGTAGAGCGGCTCGCCGAGCGCGGCCGGCTCCTTCGTGCGGTCGAGGACGGCGACGTGCGTGGTGGAAGCGGGGAGCGCCGCGACGAAGGCAGCGGCGTCGAAGGGGCGGAAGAGCCTCACCTTGAGGAGGCCGACCCGCTCGCCGTCGTCGCACAGGCGCTCGACCGCCTCCTCCGCCGCCCCTGCCCCGGAGCCCATGAGCACGAGGACGCGCTCCGCCTCGGGATCGCCGACGTAGTCGAACAGCCGGTAGGCGCGCCCGGTCCGCTCGGCGAAGCGGGTCATCTCCTCCTGGACGATCCCCGGGACCGCGGCGTAGAACGGGTTGACGGCCTCACGTGCCTGGAAGTAGACGTCGGGGTTCTGCGCGCTCCCGCGCAGCACGGGCCGATCGGGCGAGAGTGCCCGGGAGCGGTGCGCGGCGACGAGCTCGTCGTCGAGGAACGCGAGCAGGTCGTCCTCGGTCAGGCGCTCGACGGTGTTCAGCTCGTGCGAGGTGCGGAACCCGTCGAAGAAGTGGAGGAAGGGGACGCGCGAGCGCAGGGTCGCGGCATGGGACACGAGCGCGAGGTCCTGCGCCTCCTGCACCGACGACGAGGCCAGCAGGGCGAAGCCGGTCGACCGCGCGGCCATGACGTCGGAGTGGTCGCCGAAGATCGAGAGCGCGTGGGCCGCGACGGTGCGGGCGGCGACGTGGACGACCGCCGGCGTGAGCTCGCCCGCGATCTTGAACATGTTGGGAAGCATCAGGAGAAGTCCCTGCGAGCTCGTGAAGGTCGTCGCCAGGGCTCCGGTCTGCAGCGCCCCGTGCACCGCCCCTGCAGCGCCGCCCTCGCTCTGCATCTCGACCACCTGGGGCACCGCGCCCCAGACGTTCGGCACGCCCTGGGACGACCACGCGTCGGCGAGCTCGCCCATCGGCGTGGCGGGCGTGATCGGGTAGATGGCGATCACCTCGCTCGCGCCGTACGCAACCCAGGCGGTGCCCTCGTTCCCGTCGATGATCGCGCGACCTCCCATTGCGCACAGGGTTGCGGCAGCGGCGAGCGCAGGGCATCGGGGCGAACGCTGACCTCCTTTCGGGCTTCCCGCACCGGGGGTGCGGGTGCGCCACGGCATCGAGCCCGGCGGATCAGCGCTCCTGATCGAAGCATCCACGACGTCGACTTGAGCTCGGAGCAGGTCGTGCGCGAAGCTGCCGCATGGCGGCGCGTCACGGCGCTCGGATCTGGCTCGCCCTGGGGACGATCTACGTTGTCTGGGGCTCCACCTTCATCGCGCTCGCGATCGTCGTCCGCGACCTTCCCCCGTTCCTCGCGATGGCCACCCGCCACCTGGTCGCGGGCGGCGTGATCCTCGCGTTCGCCCTGCCTCGCGGCGATCGGGAACGCGACCCCATCGGGCGGTCGCAGATCGGGGCGGCCCTCGTCTTCGGGGCCCTGCTCTTCGTCGTCGGCCACGGGACCCTGGCCTGGGCGCAGCAGACCGTGCCCGCGGGCGTCGCCGCGCTCCTCATCGGGAGCATCCCGATCTGGATGGCGCTCCTCGATCGAGTCGTGTTCGGTCGACGCCTGCGGGCGTCGGCGTACGTTGGGCTCGTGGTGGGCTTCGTCGGGCTCGGCTTCCTCTTCGACCCGTTCGGCGAGGGCTCGGTCGATCGGCTCGGCGCTCTCGCGATCGTCCTCGGCGCGCTGAGCTGGGCGGCGGGCTCGCTGTACTCCCGTGGAGCGCCGCTCCCACGGCGGCCGCTCGTCTCCGCCGGACTGGCCTCGGTCTGCGGCGGCACGTTCCTCCTCGCCGTCTCCGTGGCCGGGGGCGAGCCGGGGGAGGCGCACGTCTCGAGCGACGCCCTGCTCGCGCTCGGCTATCTCATCGTCGCCGGCAGCTTCGTCGGGTTCACCGCATACGTGTGGCTCCTGCGCGTCGCCCCGATCTCGCTCGTCGGCACGTACGCCTACGTGAACCCGATCGTCGCCGTGTTCCTCGGCTGGGCGCTCCTCGGGGAGGAGGTCACCGCCCAGATGGCGGTCGCGGGCGCGGCGATCGTCGTGTCCGTCGCGTTGATCGTGCGCGCGAGCGGAGCTTCGGTCGAGCCGGGACGCGGATTGCTGAGGCGCCACCCGCGCCCGCCCGCGGCCGTCTCCGAGCCGACTGCCTAGCCGCCGATGTAGGACATCTCGACCTTGCGCAGGGCGGCCGTCTCCTCGGTTCGGAGCTCGGAGTAGCGGTCGCTCCGGCGCTCCCAGACGGCGCCGACCGCCGCACCGAGCTCGTCGTCGTCCGCGCCCGAGCGAAGGAGCGCGCGCAGGTCGTGGCCGCGCACGGCGAAGAGGCACGTGTACAGCTTCCCGTCGGCGGAGAGCCTCGCCCGGGTGCAATCGCCGCAGAACGGCTGTGTGACCGAGGCGATGACGCCGATCTCCCCCTGGCCGTCGAGGTAGCGGTAGCGCTCGGCCACCTCGCCCCGGTACGCGGGCTCGACGGGCTCGAGCGGGAACTCGGCGCCGATCGTGCGGACGATCTCGGCGGCGGGGACGACGTCGTCGAGCCGCCAGCCGTTCGTGGCGCCGACGTCCATGAACTCGATGAACCGAACGGCGTGCCCGGTACCGCGGAAGCGGCGTGCCATGTCCAGGACGGAGCCCTCGTTCACGCCCCGCTTCACGACGACGTTCACCTTCACGGGCAGCCCGGCCTCGGAGGCGGCGTCGATCGCGCCGAGGACGCGCGCGACCGGGAAGTCGACGTCGTTCATCTGCCGGAAGACCTCGTCGTCCAGCGAGTCCAGGCTCACGGTGACCCGCGTCAGTCCGGCGTCTGCGAGCGCCTTGGCCTTCGCTGCCAGGAGCGCCCCGTTCGTCGTCAGCGTGAGGTCGAGATCCCCGAGCGCTGCCAGCCGCGCGACGAGGAGCTCGAGGTCGCGTCGGACGAGCGGCTCGCCGCCGGTGATGCGCAGCTTCCGGACCCCGTGGCCGACGAAGGCGCGGGCGACCCGCTCGATCTCCTCGAAGGACAGGAGCTCCCGCCGCGGGAGGAAGCGGTAGTCGCGGCCGAAGACCTCCTTCGGCATGCAGTACACGCAGCGGAAGTTGCAGCGGTCGGTGACCGAGATCCGGATGTCCCGAACGGGGCGGCCGAGGGTGTCGACGATGCCCATGTGGGACAGCGTAGAGAATCGCCGCGTGGGGTCGACGTGAGCCAGAGCCGTGCGCTGCCCCTCGCCGCGCTCGTCGGCGTGACCGCGATCTGGGGCGTCACCTTCGTACAGGTCCAGGACGCGCTCGCCCTGTACCCGCTCTTCGCGTTCCTCGCCGTGCGCTTCGCGATCTCGACCGTGGCGCTCGCGCCGTTCGCGTGGGGTCAGCTCCGTGCCCTTCCGCGCGAGGGGTACGTCGCCGGGATCGGTGTCGGCGCGCTGCTCGCCCTCGCCTACGGGTTCCAGACCGCCGGCCTCGAGCTGACGACGGTCGCGAGCACGGGGTTCATCACGGGCCTGTACGTCGTCTTCACGCCGCTGATCGGCCTGGCGGTCCTCGGCACGCCGGTTCCGCGCGCGCTGTGGGCGGGCGTGGCGCTGGCCGTCGCGGGGCTCCTCCTCCTGAACGGAGCGCCCGGGGGCTCGGCGGTGGGGAATGCGCTCGTCCTCGCGTGCGCGCTCGCCTCCGCCGTCCAGATCGTCGCCCTCGAGCGGTACGCGCCCCGCTACGACCCGCGCGCACTCGCGTTCCTGCAGATGGCGACCGCGCTGGTCGCGTTCCTGGCGATCGCCGTCGCCCTCGGGCAGCTCGAGACTCCTCGCGGGGCGACCGTGTGGGCGGCGCTCCTCGTCACGGGTCTCTTCGCGGGAGCGCTCGGCTTTCTCGTTGCGACCTGGGTGCAGGCGCGCACGACCGCGGCGCGGGCGGCGCTCGTGTTCACGCTCGAGGCACCGTTCGCGGCCATCGCGGGCGTCGTCCTCGCGGACGAGGTCCTGGGGTGGCCGGGCTGGGCGGGGTGCGCCGTCCTGATGGCCGGCATCCTCCTCGCGGAGCCGTCGGCTGCGGATGCCCTGCGTCGGCTCCTGCCGGGGAGGAGATGAGAGACCGTGGACGCCGTTCTCCTCGCGCTCACCTCGGCCTTTCTCTTCGGAGCGATGACGGTCCTCATCCGCATCGCGCTCCGGACGAAGGTCTCGCCCGAGGTGGGGACGCTGTTCACGATCCTCCCGGCGCTCACGGTCGCAGCGCTCTACGCCGGCGTACGGGGGGAGTGGCGCCTCGACGAGGCGTGGGCCTTCCTGCTCGCCGGCCTCCTCGCGCCCGGTCTCTCGCAGCTCCTCTTCACCTTCGCGGTCCGCGATGCGGGAGCGTCCCGGGCCTCCGTCACCGTCGGCACGGCGCCGCTCTTCGCCGTGGCGATCGCGTTCGTCTTCCTCGACGAGCCGGTCGTCGCGGGCATCGTCGCGGGCGCGGCGCTGATCGTCGCCGGAGGGATCCTGCTCGCGAGCGAGCGGTCACGGCCGGAGCACTTCCAGCGGGTCGGCCTGGTGTTCGCAGTCGGCGCGACGCTGGCGTTCGCGACGCGTGACAGCCTCATCCGCTGGCTCGGCACGGACGCGACCGACGTCGAGCCCGGGCTCGCGGCGCTCGCCACGCTGCTGACCGGGACCGGCGTGGCGCTCGCGTTCGTGTTTCTCCGGCGAGCGCACGGCAGCCGCGGCGCGGCCCTCGCGTTCCTCCCGGCGGGGCTCTGCTACGGGCTGTCCTACATCCTGCTCTTCGAGGCTTTCTACCGGGGGCGGGTCTCGGTCGTGTCGCCCCTCGTGGGGACGGAGTCGCTCTGGGGGGTGGCACTGTCGGCGCTCGTCCTGCGTGGATCCGAGCGCGTCGGCGTTCGGCTCGTCGCCGGCGCGTGCCTGGTCGTCGCCGGGGGAGTCCTGATCGGGGCGTTCCGCTAGCCGGAGAGGCGGCGCTCGAGCGACTCGAGGCGCTGCTCTATGCGCGCGAGCACCTCGTGCACCGGTGGATGGAGCGCCTCCTCGGCCTCCTTCCTCCTGCTCTGTTCGGCGGTGACGAGCGCCGACGTGACGAGGGCGGTGACGATCGTGATGAACGTGATCGCGAACACCATGACGACGCTGGCGACGACGCGCCCGAGGGCGTCGTCCGGGACGACGTCGCCGTACCCCACCGTGCAGAAGGTCACGACGGCCCACCAGACGCCGGTGCCGACCGTCGGGAACGCCTCGTCGTCGATCGCGTGCATGAGGAACCCCGCGGCCGTGCTCAGCCCGAGCGTGATCGCCGCGAGGTAGAGGAGGATCCGGTTCGAGCCGACGGCGCGCTCGACCCAGCGCGTGCGCATGCCCAGCATCGGCCGGTTCTCGCCGTCCACGTCGCACGGTTCTACACGGCACGCGGGGCTCCTTTTCGATCCGACGGGAGGACGATCTGCTACGGTAAGACTCAGATTTCCTGATTCAGCCACTCAAGCACGCGGAAGGAGCATTTCTCACATGGCAAAGACGATCGGCATCGACCTGGGCACGACCAACTCCTGCATGGCCGTGCTCGAGGGATCCGAGCCCACCGTCATCCCGAACGCCGAGGGCGGGCGCACGACCCCCTCGGTCGTCGCGTTCGGCCGTGACGGCCAGCGGCTCGTGGGGGCGCCCGCCAAGCGCCAGCAGGTGACGAACCCCCAGAACACCGTCTTCTCGATCAAGCGGTTCATGGGGCGCAAGTACGACGAGGTCTCCGAGGAGATGAAGATCGTCCCGTACGAGGTCGTGAAGGGGCCGAACGAGGACGTCCGCGTGAGCGCGGAGGGCAAGGAGTACGCGCCGCCGGAGATCGCGGCGATGATCCTCCAGAAGCTGAAGCAGGACGCGGAGGCGTATCTCGGCGAGCCGGTGACGGACGCGGTCGTCACGGTCCCCGCGTACTTCAACAACGCCCAGCGCGAGGCGACGAAGGACGCCGGCAAGGTCGCGGGCCTGAACGTCCTCCGCATCATCAACGAGCCCACGGCTGCCGCTCTCGCCTACGGCCTGGACAAGGAGGGCGCGGAGCACACGATCCTCGTGTTCGACCTCGGGGGCGGCACGTTCGACGTGTCGGTGCTCGAGCTCGGCGAGGGCGTCTACCACGTCAAGGCGACGAACGGCGACAACCACCTCGGCGGCGACAACTTCGACAAGGCCGTCGTGGACTGGATGACCGCCGAGTTCAAGCGCGACCAGGGGATCGACCTGGCGCAGGACCCGATGGCGCTCCAGCGGCTGTACGAGGCGGCGGAGAAGGCGAAGGTCGAGCTGTCGTCCACCATGACAACGCAGATCAATCTCCCGTTCATCACGGCGACGCCCGAGGGCCCCAAGCACCTCGACCTGCAGCTGACGCGCGCGAAGCTGAACGAGCTCACGCACGACCTGCTCGAGCGGACCGTCGAGCCCACGAAGCAGGCGCTCGCCGACGCCGGCATCACCGCGGCCGACATCGAGCACGTCGTCCTCGTCGGCGGCATGACCCGCATGCCCGCGGTGCAGGAGAAGGTCAAGGAGCTGATCGGCAAGGATCCGCACAAGGGCGTCAACCCGGACGAGGTCGTCGCGATCGGCGCCGCCATCCAGGCCGGCGTCCTCAAGGGCGAGGTCAAGGACGTGCTCCTGCTCGACGTGACGCCGCTGTCGCTCGGCATCGAGACGAAGGGTGGTGTCTTCACCAGGCTCATCGACCGCAACACCACCATCCCGACCCGCAAGTCCGAGGTCTTCACGACCGCCGAGGACAACCAGCCCTCGGTCGAGATCCACGTCGGACAGGGCGAGTCGGAGATGATCGGGTTCAACAAGACCCTGGGCAAGTTCCAGCTCGTCGGCATCGCACCGGCGCAGCGGGGCATGCCGCAGATCGAGGTCTCGTTCGACATCGACGCGAACGGGATCATCAACGTCTCGGCCAAGGACCTCGGCACGGGGAACGAGCAGCAGGTCCGGATCGAAGGCGGCTCGGGGCTCTCCGAGGGCGAGGTCGAGCGGATGATCAAGGAGGCCGAGTCCCACGCGGGCGAGGCGCACCAGCTGCGCGAGCTCGCGGACGCACGCAACGGGGCCGAGGCGCTCGCGTACCAGACCGAGCGCACCCTCGCGGAGCACCGCGACAAGCTGGAGGAGGCGGACGCCTCGACGATCGAGGGTCGCATCATGGAGCTCCGCCACGCGGTCGAGGGAGCCGATCTCGGCGAGATCCGCGCCAAGACCGACGCGCTCCAGGAGGCGACGCGGGCCCTCTCCGACGCGGTGTACGCGCAGGCGTCGGCCCAGGCTGCCTCCCAGTCCACCGGCAACGGCGGGAGCGCCGGCGAGGACGAGGTCGTGGAGGACGCCGACTTCGAGGTGATCGACGAAGAGGAAGCGGCGAAGTCGTGACGTCCGAGCACGTCGAGACGGAGGAGGCGGCAGACGCCGTCTCCTCCGACGCGGTCCTGCCGGAAGGTGACCACCTGGCGAGGGTCGAGGCCGAGCGGGACGAGTACCTCGCCCTCGCGCAGCGTGTGCAGGCCGAGTTCGAGAACTACCGCAAGCGCGTGGCACGCGACCAGGAGCGCCTCGTCGCACATGCGCACGAGCGGCTCGTCCGCGAGCTGCTGCCGGTGCTGGACGACCTCGAGCGGGCGCTCGAGGCGGCCGAGCGTCACGAGGAGGCGGCGCTCGTAGACGGGGTGAAGCTGGTCGAGCGATCGCTGCGCAAGGCTCTCGAGCGGGAGGGGCTGGTCGAGATCGCCACGGACGGCGCGTTCGACCCGCACGTCCACGAGGCGATGCTCACGCAGCCGGGCGACGGCGCGGAGCCCGGGGCGGTGCTCGACGTGCTCCAGCGCGGGTACCGGGTCGGCGACAAGGTCGTCCGTCCCGCCAGGGTGATCGTGGCCGAGTGATGGACCCGCGCAGCCCCTACGAAACCCTCGGCGTCCCCAAGACGGCGTCCGACGACGAGATCAAGAAGGCCTACCGCAAGCTCGCCCGCGAGTATCACCCGGACCGCAACCCGGGAGATTCCGCGTCCGAGGAGCGCTTCAAGGAAGTCCAGTCCGCGTACGACACGCTGTCCGATCCCGAGAAGCGGCGGGCGTACGACACCTTCGGCAGCGCCGGCGCGCGCGGCTTCCCGGGCGGAGCCGGCACGGGCGGCATGCGCTTCGAGGAGTTCGACCTCGGCAATCTCGGCGACCTGCTCGGAGGGATGTTCGGCGGCGGCGCGCGCCGTCAGGGCGCACGCGCGCCGATGCGAGGCGACGACCTGGAGACGAGGGTGCGGATCTCCTTCGAGGACTCGCTCGAGGGAGCGCAGGTGCGCGTCCCGGTCGAGACGGAGACGGTCTGCTCGGTCTGTCACGGGAGCGGTGCCGAGCCGGGGACGGGACCGGTCGTGTGCCCGGAGTGCAACGGGCGCGGGGTCGTTTCGGACGCGCAGGGGCTCTTCGCGTTCTCGCAGCCGTGCCCGCGCTGCCAGGGAAACGGCGCGATCGTGGAGAAGCCGTGCAGGAACTGCCGGGGCAGCGGCCGAGAGCGGACGACGAAGCGCTACTCGGTGAAGATCCCCGCCGGCGCGCGGAGCGGTACGCGCATCCGCCTCAAGGGCAAGGGCGAGGCGGGACGCAACGGCGGGCCGCCCGGGGACCTCTTCGTCGTCGTCGAGGTCGAGCCGTCCCCGCTCTACGAGCGCCGCGGCGCCGATCTCTTGCTCGACGTTCCCGTGACCTATGCGGAAGCCGCGCTGGGCGCGAGCGTCGAGATCCCGACTCCCGGCGGCGCGGTCTCGCTCAAGGTTCCCGCCGGCACCGAGAGCGGCAAGCTCCTGCGCGTGAAGGGCCGCGGTGCGCCGCACCTCAAGGGCTCGGGTCACGGAGATCTCCTCGCCCGCGTGAAGGTGACCGTGCCGAAGAAGCTCACGAAGGCGGAGAAGGAGGCACTCGAGGGGTACAGCAAGGTGTCCCGCGAGAACCCGAGAGAGAGGGTGTTCAGCACATGATCGGAAGTCGGAACCTCTGGTGGCTCGTGGGCGTCGCGCTCGGCGTGCTCTTCGTGGTGCTCAACCTCGTGAACCTCGTCGCGATCGGCGGCGACGTCGCCCGCGACGTCATCGGGCTCGGGCTGGGCGCGGTGATGACGGCGGCAGCCCTCGCGCGGTTTCTCGGCTGGAAGGCGGTCCGGAGCTGATGCCGGATCGCCCCCGGTACATGATCTCCGTGGCGGCCGAGCTCGTGGGGATGCACCCGCAGACGCTGCGCCTGTACGAGACGAAGGGCCTCGTCCGGCCCGCGCGCACTCCCGGAGGCACGCGGCTCTACTCCGACCAGGACGTCGAGCGGCTGCGCCTCATCCAGCGGCTCACGACCGAGCTCGGGCTCAACCTCGCGGGCGTCGAGCACGTGCTCCGGCTCCAGGACGAGCTGCATCGGATGCACGCGAGGATGGAGCGCCTCGAGCGCGAGCTGCGGGCGGAGATCGCCGCGGTTCATCGCTCGTACAAGCGCGAGCTCGTCGTCTATCGGCCTTCGCCACCCGTGAGGAGGTCGTAGGGAGCGTGGACATCCAGAAGCTGACCCTGAAGTCACAGGAGGCCGTGGCCGGTGCGCAGGAGCTGGCGCGCGGGATGGGCAACCCCGAGCTCACGCCCGACCACCTCCTGCTCGCCCTTCTCGACCAGGAGCTCCCGCGCACGCTCGTCGACCGCGCCGGCTACGGGGCGGCGGACCTGCGCGCAGAGGCCGAGGCACGTCTCCGCAGCCAGCCCTCGGTCTCCGGGGGCAACGCCCAGCCGCAGCCCTCCGCCGCGTTTCGCCAGGCCCTCGACCGGGCCTTCGAGACGATGCGGGAGCTCGGCGACGAGTTCGCATCCGTGGAACACCTCCTGCTCGCCCTCGAGGTGGTGCCGCGCGACGCGCTGCTCGGGGCGCTGCAGGAGGTGCGCGGGGGGCAGAAGGTCACGTCGCAGGATCCGGAGGGGACGTATCAGGCGCTCGAGAAGTACGGCCGCGACCTGACGGCGCTCGCGGAGTCGGGCAAGCTCGACCCGGTCGTCGGCCGCGACGAGGAGATCAGGCGCGTGATCCAGGTCCTCTCCCGCCGGACGAAGAACAACCCGGTCCTGATCGGCGAGCCGGGAGTGGGGAAGACGGCGATCGTCGAGGGGCTCGCGCAGCGGATCGTCACGGGCGACGTCCCCGAGGGCCTCAAGGGCAAGCGGGTGTGGGCTCTCGACATCGGCGCGCTCCTCGCGGGCGCCAAGTACCGCGGCGAGTTCGAGGAGCGGCTCAAGGCCGTGCTCGCCGAGATCCAGGCGGCCGCGGGCGAGATCGTGCTCTTCATCGACGAGCTGCACACGATCGTCGGCGCGGGAGCGGCGGAGGGCGCGGTCGACGCCGCGAACCTGCTCAAGCCGATGCTCGCGCGGGGCGAGCTGCGCGCGGTCGGCGCGACCACGCTCGACGAGTACCGCAAGCACATCGAGAAGGACGCGGCGCTCGAGCGGCGCTTCCAGCCCGTGCTCGTCGGCCAGCCCACCGTCGCCGACACGATCGCGATCCTGCGCGGGCTGAAGGAGCGCTACGAGGCGCACCACGGCGTCGAGATCCGGGATTCAGCGCTCGTCGCCGCCGCCGTGCTCTCGGACCGCTATGTCTCCGACCGTTTCCTCCCGGACAAGGCCATCGACCTCGTCGACGAGGCCGCGTCGCGCCTGCGCATGGAGATCGACTCGTCGCCGGTCGAGCTCGACGAGGCGGAGCGCCGCGTGCGGCAGCTCGAGATCGAGCTCGCGGGGATGGCGAAGGAGGATCCCGCCACGCGCGAGCCGCTGGAGAAGGAGCTCGCCGAGGCCAAGGCGGTCCGCGACGAGCTGGCCGCGCGCTGGTCGCGCGAGAAGGAGTCACTGCAGCGGGTCGCCGACATCAAGCGGCAGCTCGACGAGCTGCGCATGGAGGCCGAGCGCGAGGAGCGTCAGGGCAACCTCGCCCGCGTCGCCGAGATCCGCTACGGGATCCTCCCCGAGCTCGAGCGAGAGCTCGCCGAGCGCGAGCAGCCGTCGGAGACGCCGATGGTGAAGGAGGAGGTCGACGAGGACGACATCGCCGCCGTCGTCGCCGCCTGGACGGGCATCCCGGTCTCGCGGCTGCTCGAGGGAGAGGTCGAGAAGCTCATCCACATGGAGGAGCGTCTGCATCAGCGCGTGGTCGGCCAGGACACGGCGGTCGAGGCCGTCTCCAACGCGCTCCGGCGCGCTCGCTCCGGCCTGCAGGACCCGAACCGCCCGATCGGCTCGTTCGTCTTCCTCGGCCCGACCGGCGTGGGGAAGACCGAGCTCGCGCGCGCTCTCGCGGAGTTCATGTTCGACGACGAGCGCGCGGTCGTGCGGCTCGACATGTCCGAGTACCAGGAGCGCCACACCGTCGCCCGCCTCGTCGGCGCGCCCCCCGGCTACGTCGGGTACGAGGAGGGCGGCCAGCTCACCGAGGCCGTGCGCCGCCGTCCGTATGCGGTGCTCCTCCTCGATGAGATCGAGAAGGCGCACACGGAGGTCTTCGACGTGCTCCTCCAGCTGCTCGACGACGGGCGCCTGACCGACGGCCACGGCCGTACCGTCGACTTCCGGAACACCGTCGTGATCATGACCTCGAACATCCGCTCGGTCGAGGAGCTCCGCGACCGCTTCCGACCCGAGTTCCTGAACCGGATCGACGAGATCGTCACCTTCGACCCGCTCACGCGCGACCAGCTCGCCGAGATCGTCGAGCTCCAGCTGCGCCGGCTCCGCGAGCGGCTCGCCGAGCGGAGGATCGAGCTCGAGGTGAGCGACGCCGCCAAGGAGCTCCTCGCGGAGGAGGGCTGGGACCCCGCCTACGGCGCGCGGCCGCTGAAGCGCGCGATCCAGCGCCTGCTCGAGAACCCGCTCGCGCTGCGGCTCCTCGAAGGCGAGTTCGCCGAGGGCGACACGGTGCGGGTCGACGCGGCGGACGGGGAGCTCGTCTACATGAGGGCCGAGGCAGCGGCGGCCCGTCAGCCCGCCGCCGCCTGACACGCGTTCGTCAACCGATCGAGCCGACCTCGATCGCCAAGAGCGAGGCGCTCTCCACGTCCACGTTGGCCTGCGTCTCGGTGCACGCGAGGAGGATCGAACCCCCGGTGTGGTCGAGCGCGGTCGTCATCGAGAGCGTCTCGTAGTCCGCGATGTCGTCGACGCTATGCACTCCTGTCGCGGCGATGGTCCCGGCCTGACGGCTGAGATCGCACGATCCCCACGACGTCGAGTCGAGATCCTTGTTCACGAGCTCGACAGTGGCGAACAGGAGATACTTGCCCGCGGGAAGCGTCTTCGAGAGCACGCTGGTCCGGCCTGCGAGGGTCACGGAGCCCACAGAGGCCGAGAATCCCTTCGGGCCGTCTGCGCTCGCCGGCGCAGCGCACGACAAGGTGCCGATCGCGCTGATCCCCTGCGCGAACTGCCCAGTCGTGCATGCCTGATCGGCCGGCGTCATCTGCTCGCAGGTCCACGTCGCTGCGCCCCCGCCCACGGCCGTGTTCCTGACCGCGGACTCTCCGCTTCCGCAGCTCTGTGGAAGCCGATAGCTCTCCTCGACGCTGAACTCGCCCCCGCTCAGGTCGAGCCCGGTGCCGGCCGTGTACGTCGAGTTGTCGTCCGCGGCGCAGGTCCAGCCGCTCCCGTTCCACTTTACGACCTCGCCGGTCGCGCAGTCTCGCCTGAGGGAGAGGCTGACCGCACCGTTCGTACCGCCGCCGACGAGCCCGCTGCCCGCCTGGAGGCCGACGGACGTTATGTCTCCGCCCGAGAGATGCACCTGCGTCTGGCCGCCGGTGCATGCCGATTTGGGTGCGTCGCCCTCGGCCACCTTGATGATCGCGCCGTCGCCGCCGACGAGACACCCCGTATAGCTCTTGACGTTGTTCGTCATGTGACCCGCCAGCGCGGTGCCGCCGAGCGCGACGACGCCGATCGCGGCGATCGCGAGCATCAGCACGCGCTGCCGCCGCCGTGTCGCTGTCCTTCTCATGGTTTCTCCTCTCCTCCCTCGCTCCTCGCCTGACTTCATTGGCGCCGAAGCTACGAGCTGCGAGCCGGAGCTCGCATCGGGAGAAGCCCTACAGTTTTGCCGGCTCTTCCCCCGCCTCGCGCGCGCGCATGCGAGCGGCAAGCGCCGAGCGCGAACGAACGCCGAGCTTGCGGTAGATGCGGGTGAGGTTCGCCTCGACGGTCTTCTCGCTCACGAAGAGCGCCTGCGCGACCTCATGGTTCGTCTTGCCCTCGACGACGAGCCCGGCGACCCGTGACTCGGCCGGGGTCAGCGCCGAACCGGATGAACGCCTGCTCGGGACTCGTGCCAACTCCTCACGAGCGCGCTCCGCCCACAGCGGCGCGCCCAGTTCCTCGAAGGTCGATCGGGCCTGCTCGAGCGCATCCCGGGCCGCGCGTCGCTCGCCGAGGCGGCGCAACACCTGCCCGTGAACGAGGCGCGTACGGGCGAGGCTGAACGGCATGTCGATGCGCTCGTGTTGGAGGAGCGCTTCTTCGAGTGACGCGCGCGACTCTTCGAGCTTTCCGTGCGCCGCGAGGACGAGGGCGCGGCAGCGAAGCGCGGGGGCGAGCGTGATCGCCTTGCCAGCTCGCCATGCCCGCTGTTCGTACACCTCGACGACTCGTTCCGCGATGTCGACGTCTCCGATCAGCACGAGCGACTCCGGGTAGTTCTCGAAGACGGACGGCGTGTCGCCGTGTCCGCTCGCCTCGTAGATCTCGTGCGCGCGCTCGAGCGAATGCACCGCCTCACCGGCCGAACCGACGGAGAGGTCGAGGAACCCGAGGACCGAGAGCAGCTGGTAGACGTTCCACTGGTCAGCGTGCTCGGCCTCGACGAGCGCCTGCACCACGCGCTCGCGCGTCTCGTCCACGCGTCCCATGTGCGCATGGACGAAAGCGAGGCTGGAGATCGCCGTCAGCCGCTCGTTCCTCTGCCCGGTCGTCACCGCGAGCTCCAGGTGCTCGAGCGCGTGTGCTTCGGACTGCGCCCAGTCGCCGGTCCAGAGGTCGAGCTGCGGTAGGTGGCTGAGCGCGTACGGGAGCGAGCCCTCGTCGCCCTCGTCGATGGCCGACTGGCGGGTCATCTCGAGCCAGTGCCTGGCCCCGTCGAAGTCGCCGTCGTACTTGAGCCAGGTGCCGAGAGCGGCGCTCATGCGGTCGCCGACGATCGCCGGGGGCGAGATGCGCTCGAGCTCGAGGGCGCGCTCGACCACGTCGGCCCGGAGGCCGTTCCCGAGGCTCCACTCGGCCCCTGCAAGCCCGACGAGCGCCTCCGAGAGGAGGCTGGGGTCGGGATCGTCGAAGCTCTCGAGGAACGCGATCGCTGCCCGCGAGCGGCGTCCGAGAAGGTCCACGTCCATCGTGACGCGCGCGTGCGTGACGAGCACCCGCGCTCGAAGCACGTCGTCGTCGCCAACGTGCTCGAGCGCTGCCTCGCAGCAGGCCTCGGCTTCCAGGGCCGTTCCCGCTTCCCAGTGAATGCGTGCTCGCAGCTCGAGCGCCCTGGCCCGAAGCGGGCCGTTCGTATCCTCGCGCAGAAGACCGTCGAGGACCGCAATCGCCTCGCTGGAGTCGCCGGCGCGGACGAGTGTCGATGCCAGCTCGAAGCGTCGGTACCTGGACGCTGTCGCGTCGCCGTCGGGCGTGAGCCTCCAGGCGAGCTCGAGCAGCTCTGCGGCGTCCTGAGGTGCTCCCCGGCGCCCTGCGAGACCGGCTGCTTCCTCCAGGCTGGCTGCGACCGCCTCGTCCGGCCCTTCGGACCCGAGCGCGAGGTGGCGAGCGCGTTCCTCGGCGCTCGGAGCGATCTCCGCGAGCCGGCGATGCATCGCGCGACGCTTCGCCGGGAGGACGGACGACGCCTGCACGGCTCCGACGAGGGGGTGCACGAAGCGAATGCGATCGCGCCGGAACTCGACGAGATCGGCTTCGCGCGCTGGTTCGAGGCTCGCTCCAGCGGTCGCGCCGAGGGCTCGCTCCAGGAGTTCCATCGTCGCGTCCGAGAGGAGAGCCGCGGCGAGCATCGCCTCGCGCGAGCGTTCAGGCAGCTTCTCGAGGCGTGATGCGAGAAGCTCTACGGTCTCTTCGGGCACGGGGAGCAGCTCGCCTGGGCCTGGGCGTGCTCCTGTCTCGGCCAGAGCCCGTGCGAGCTCGATCGCGAGGAGCGGATTCCCGCCCGAGGCGGCTGCGATCCGCTGGAGCGTCGGCCGCGGAACGACGATGCCGAGCTTCGCGTGGATGACGTGGTAGAGAGCGCTCAGGCTCAGCGGGCCCAGTACGACGCGCTCCCGTTGGCTCGCCGGGAGGTCTCCGAATCCCAGCGGGTCTGCGGGCACCTTCCCGTCGATGCGCTGCGCCGTCACCAGCGTCACCGGCATGGCCGGATCCAGCCGGCGTAGAGCAAAGGAGAGCGCGCTCTCCGACGGCCGGTCGAGCCACTGCACGTCGTCGATCGCGACCAGCGCCGGAGACTCCTGGGCGATTGCGCGCATGACCGACAGCAGCCCGGCGGCGACGGCACGCGACGCGGATCCGGCGGCGCGCGGGGCCGCGCGCAGAAGCGCCGCATCGACCGCGTCCCGTTGCGGCTCGGGGAGTGCGGAGAACGCATCCTCGTCGACCGACGACAGGAGGTCGGAGAGCGCCGCGAATCCCAGCTTGGCTTCTGCCTGTCCAGGGCGACAGCGAAGGACGCGGAATCCCGCCTCTTCGCCGAGACGTAGTGCCTCCTGCCAGACGGTCGTCTTGCCGATCCCCGCCTCGCCCGACAGAAGCAGCGCCGAGTACTGCCGAAGGCCGCAGTCGAGGAGCCTCTCGACCGTCGCGAGCTCGTGCTCGCGACCGACCAGCGTCCGCATGAGGCACAGTCTGCGACGATCTGTCCGCTGCCGCAAGCGCAGGCTGGGAGTCCCAAAACTGTAGGGCTTCTCCCGATGCGGGCGCCAGCTCGCCAATCCTACGCTCGGCGTCGATGGAGGACGAGCACGCCGAGGGCGGTCACACGCCGACGTTTCTCGTCGAGCACTACTGGCCGGGGGTGACCGAGAGCGGCTTCAGCGCTGCCGCGGAATCGCTCCGCAGCGCCTCCGAGGCGATCGCGGCTGCCGGCGGCACGTTGCGGTACCTGCACTCGACGCTCGTTCCGGAAGACGAGGCGGCGTTCTGCGTTTTCCAGGCGTCCTCAAGATCACTGGTCGAGCAGGCGTACGCCCGTGCGGGCGTTCGCTTCGAGCGAATCCTCGACGCCGTCGAGTCGGGCGTCGGGCCACACACGAAAGGAGAGAGTTCATGAGAAAGCTGCTTCTCGCTGCTGTCATGAGCGCAGTCGCCGCGGTCGCCCTGGTGTTGTCGGTGACGGCCGGCGCTGCCGGTGGGTGTCCGGTCTGCGGAAAGAACCTGATCAAGAACCCGGGGGCGGACGCAGGGCGGGGCGTGAACGCCGTCGGCGCGAGCGGCCTCGTCCCCGGCTGGACGATCGTGGGAGGCCAGTTCGGCGCGGCCTCGTACACCTTCCCCAACGGCTGGTTCTCGGCCAGGTCGAAGGGGCCGGCGAAGCGTGGCAAGAACTACTTCTTCGGCGGGACGACCACGGAGGCCGTGACCGCGCCGGCCAGCGTCGGCACGCAGACGATTGCGCTGCCGAAGTCCGCGGTCGGGCGAAAGGCAACCCTCAGTGGCTGGCTCGGGAACTACGGTGAGAACAGGACACAGGTCCGCGCCCAGTTCATGGACGCGTCCGGGGCGGTGCTGTCGACGGTCAGGATCGGCCCGGCGGTGACGATCTCCAGCACGGACATGGCGCTGCGAACCCGAAACGGCAAGGTGCCCGCGAAGACGACCCAGGTGACGGTCTCGGTCATCTTCTCGGGCGGAGGAGCCAACTACAAGCTCGCGGGGGCGGACAGCCTGTCTCTCGTCCTGTCCTGACGCGATCTTCGCAAGAGCCGGGCTCGACGCCGTTGGATGCGACCGCGTCGAGCCCGGCTCTCTCCTAGGGAACGCTGTCGAAGAAGTCGGCGCCCGCCTGCTCGGGAGGGGCGCCGTAGATGAAGAGCACGAGCTCCTCGTCGCCGGCGTTGCGGAGCTGGAGGATCGTTCCCGGCTGCACGACGAGCACGCCACCACGCGGAACCTCGTGGCGCTCCGGCGGCTCGCCGAGGTCGACGGTCAGCGTGCCGTCGAGGACGACGAAGACCTCCTCCTGCACGTGGTCCGAGTGCCGCCTCCCCTTCGCCCCCGGCGGATAGCGCCAGATGTTCGCGCGCGAGCGCGTCATCGAGTCCGAGAGCCGGGCCACCGTGCGACCGCTGCCGTCGTCACGCGGTGCCCACTCGACCTCGTCCTGGCGGAAGATCGCGTAGCCCATCGCGCGAGTATCCCCCACGGCAGGCAACTCCGCGGCCTGTTCGAGACTTGTGCGCAAGCGTACGATGATGCCGCCGATGAGCGAAGCCATCGCCGGCCGGGACGCGGAGCTCGCGTCCCTCCATGCGTTCGTCGACGCGATCGCCGGCGGGATAGCGGCGCTCGTCCTCGAGGGCGAAGCCGGGATGGGGAAGACGACGTTGTGGAACGCGGGCGTTCGAGCCGCAGACGAGCACGGGCTTCGCGTCCTCCGGGCGGTGCCGGCCGAGAGCGAGACGGAGCTCTCGTTCGCGGGGCTCGGCGACCTTCTGGACGGCGTGCTGGAGGAGGTGCTGGAGACGCTGCCCGTGGTGCAGCGGCGAGCGTTGTCCCGCGCGCTCGTGCTCGAGGACGGCGAGGGGCCGCCGCCCGATCCGCACGCGGTCGGCGTCGCGACGCTGAACGGTCTGCGGGCGCTTGCTCATGAGGGTGCCGTCGTCGTCGCGGTCGACGACGTGCAGTGGCTGGACGCCGCCTCGTCGAGCTCGCTCGGCTATGCGGCGCGGCGCCTTCGCGGTGAGCCTGTCGGGCTCCTGTTCGCGCGGCGCTCCGGGCTCGAGAGCCCGCTGCTCGAGGAGGTGCGCCGCTCGCTCCCCGTCGGGTGCTCCATCGAGGTCGGACCCCTCGACGCCCCGGCGATCCATCAGGTCGTGCACGAGCGTCTGGGGGTCGTGCTCCCGCGACCGCTCCTCGCCGAGGTGCAGGCCGCATCGGGCGGCAATCCCTTCTACGCGCTGGAGATCGTCCGCACGCTCCAGCGCACCGGAGTCTCCGTCGAGGCCGGCCAGCCCCTGCCGGTGCCGGAGTCGCTCCACGACCTCGTGCACGACCGCCTCCTGTCCCTTCCGCCCGAGAGCCGCGACTTCCTGCTCGCGGCGGCCGCGCACGCGCACCCCACGCTCTCGGTCACCCAGGCGGCGTCGGGAGTCGCGAGCGAGCAGGGGCTGCGACCCGCGCTCGAAGCGCGGATCGTCGAGCTCGACGGAGACCGCATCCGGTTCACCCATCCTCTGCTCGCGGCCGGGGCCTACGAGACGGCGGACCCGCTGCGCCGACGCGCGATCCACGCCCGGCTGGCCGATCTCCTCGAGGATCCCGAGGCACGCGCGTGGCAGCTCGCCGCGTCCACCGAGCAGGCAGACGAGAGCGTCGCGGCCGCGCTCGAAGAGGCCGCGCGGCGCGCTCGCGCTCGCGGCGCTCCGCGTCCTGCTGCCCTTCTCCTCGATCGTGCGCGCGAACTGACGCCTCCGCCGTTGCGCGACGAGGCCATCCGCAGGGCGACGGATGCCGCGTACCTCCACTACGAGTCGGGGGACTCCGCCCGCGCCGAGGCGCAGCTGCGCGAGGTCATCTCGGGGCTACCGCCCGGGCGGCAGCGCGCCACGGCCCTGACCCGACTGGCGCGCGTTCGCGCCTACGAGGCCCTTCCCGAGGCCGCCGGGCTGTTCCTCCAGGCGGTCGCCGAGGCCGAGGACGACGCCGGTATCCTCGCTCTCGCCCACCTCGGTGTGGCCGACTGCCTCTGGTACCGGATGGAGAGCCTCGAGGACGCGCTCGAGCACGCGCGGCTGGCCGAGGAGCTCGCTCTCGAGCTCGGTGACGACGGCCTCGCGTCCGAGGCGATCGCGAACCAGTGGACCGTCATGCTCCTCCTCGGGCACGCGGATGCCGAGGCAACGGGAACGAGGGCGCTCGATCTCCAGGCTGTGGCGGTCGGCCGTCGTCTGTTGACGCAGCCGCGGTTCATCTCGGCGTCCGACGCGGTCTGGCTCTCCGGTGCGCTTCGGGAGGCCCGGGCCGAGCTCGAGGAGCTCGTGCGGCTCGCGGGTGAGCTCGGCGACGAGAGCTCGGTCCCGCTCGCGCTGTTCCACCTCGGGCGCGTCGAGAACGAGCTCGGCGAGCTCGAGAGCGCGCTCGCGCGGGCGCGCGAGGGGCAGGTCGTGTCGGACCAGTCGGGTCAGCGCACGAGCCTTGCCTTCAACCTCGCGCTCGAGGCGCTCGTCCTGGCGCGCCTCGGCTGTGTCGAGCCTGCAAGAGGCGCAGCGCACCGTGCGCTCGAGCTCGCGCCGGAGACCGGCGGTCCCAGCGCGGAGCTCCTGGCGAGATCTGCCCTGGGACAGCTCGAGCTCGCGCTCGGAGCGCCGGCGACGACGGCGGGCTGGCTCGAGCCGCTCGTCGCGCTCGTGCGCCGGGAGGCGATCGTCGAGCCGTGCGCGACCCCGTTCGTCGTCGACCAGGTAGAGGCGTTGGTCGAGCTCGGACGGACGGACGAGGCGACCGAGCTGCTCGACTGGTACGAGGGCAACGCGCGACGCCTCGAGCGCGTCTCCGCGCTTGCGTCGTGCGCGCGCTGCCGAGCGACCCGACCAAGGCGCCGCCGACCATGCAGTACATGCTGAAGATCGTCGACACCCTGAAGAACATGAAGAAGGAGGACCTCTCCGAGCGCTCGATCCTGCTCGGGCCGCCGGCGAAGATCGTCGAGACCCTGAAGCGCGTCGAGGCGGCGGGCATCGACGAGGTGATCCTGTACTTCAACGTCGGCAACAAGCCGAACGCGCTCGTCAAGGAGCAGATGCAGCGCTTCATGGCGGAGATCGCCCCGCATTTCCCCGGCAAGCACATCGCGCGGAGCAAAGCCGCGGCCTGAACCGGCGGCGCCATGGATCGCACCTACTTCCTGACCCCGGCCGGACGCTCGGCCCTCTGGGCGAAG
>Ga0210076_1000044_pt1 | contig 25565 bp, 21 predicted proteins | sample MayberryNW_Catta_3_FD_184876 | JGI IMG/M metagenome (GOLD analysis project Ga0210076, IMG submission 184876) | Wetland microbial communities from San Francisco Bay, California, USA, that impact long-term carbon sequestration -... | ecosystem: Environmental > Aquatic > Marine > Wetlands ... | reverse complement strand
TCCGCTAAGCGGCGAATCATTGTAACGCGCGAGCAAGTCAGCGGCATCGCGATAGATGGCAAAGCAACCGGCGGCCCGGAGCTCTTCTGCGCTCCAGCCGCCGCATAGCAATCCAATCGTGCGCAACTGTGCTTGTGCTGCCGCTTGCGCATCATAGGGCGTGTCGCCTACGCTCAAGACGCTATCGGGTGCGACATCGCCCAAGGCGGAAAGAGCGGCGTGAAAAATATCCGGATAGGGCTTTGACTTCTCGGCGTCGTCGGACGATGTTTCGGCATCGATCAGATCCTCGATGGCCGCGATTTTCTTGTAGGCGGCAAGCTCATCTTCCTTGGCGGAAGAAGCCAGCGCTATGCGCTTGCCTTCATGCCTAATCGTTTCGAACAACTGCCGCACGCGCGGGAAGGGCTTTACGCGCGGCAAGTAATCTCGCTTAAAAAGGTCGCTGCGATACCGGTCGAGTTCTTTACCGAACTTCTCCATATCTTGTTGGGACAGGAAAACAGGTAGCAGCTGATCTCCGCCCTTGCCGATCTGCCTTCGAACTTCCTCAAAGGAAACATTTTTGCCGAATCTGCCGAATGCCACCCGCCATGCGTCGGCGTGCAGATCGACCGAGTCCACCAATGTGCCATCGACATCAAAAATAATCGCCGTGATCATGGGCTCTCCTGAATTCATCTGATTACCAGCGACACAGGGAAGTTCGCGATGTTTTCATGCCCTCACAAACCCATCCCTTCGACTCATAGATAGCAAAAACTCTCGTTTCACTTTCGAGCGTCACGGCCGCGCTGCCTGGACGCGCTGGCGTTCTTTGCCCAGTGCAGCGATTTTTTCAGTTGACGACGCAGGCCTGCCTGAGCGTTGGTCTTTTTGCCGTTTTTCATCCTCTGAGTCAGCAGGGCCAGCACGGCGGCTTCGTCCGCACGCAACTCGTCCACTGGTTTCAATTTCGTTGTGCCCTGGGACGATACCCCGCCCAGCGATCCGTCGCGGTAGGCTTCGAGGACGACCGGATGGATGTAACATTTTCGACAGACCGCTCTCGTGTTGCCCAAGACTTTAGCGACCGCTTCGATGGCTTTGGCGATTTTTCTTGTCGCCGCCGCTTGGTTGCCGTCCCAGCCTGCTGCCTTGAGACTCCGTGCCGTCAGGACGGTGCCGGCCCAGGTGCGAAAATCTTTGCTGCTAAATTCCGTGCCGGCGACTTCCCGCAGGTAATCGTTAACGTCCGCCGACTCGATCTTGCAGCGCTCGCCGCCGTCGCCGATGTATTGAAACAATTCATGCCCCGGCAGATCCTGGCACTTCCGGATGATCCGAGCGAGCCGCCGATCGTTGACATCGACCGTGTGTTGCACGCCGCTTTTGCCCCGAAACTCGAACTGGATTTTCGCTCCCGTTACATTGGCGTGACGGTTGCGCAAGGTTGCCAGGCCGAATGAATGGTTCCGGCGTGCATACTCGTCATTGCCGACGCGGATCATACTTTTTTCCAACAGTCGCACCACGGTAGCCAGGATTTTCGCGCGCGGGAGACCGGGCAACGCGAGATCCTGTTTCACCCGCCGGCGAATCGCCGGCAGTTTTCTTGCGAACGCGACCATTCGATCATACTTGCTCTCGTCGCGGATCTCGCGCCAACGCGGATGATAGCGATGCTGCTTTCTGCCTTTGGCGTCCCGACCGGTAGCTTGAAGGTGACCGTTGGCCAGCGGACAAATCCAGACGTCACGCCAAGCCGGAGGAATCGCCAAGCTCTGGAACCGGCGAAGCTCTTCCGCATCGCGGATCCTGGTCCCATCCGGCGCAAAATAAATGAAGCTCTTACCGTTCTTGCTCCGCTTGTAACCCGGCGTCGCATCGCTGACATAACGCAGTCGCGCCGCCTTCGCCGACTCGAGCGCCTGGGTGGCCAGGGCGCCGCCGACAGCTTGGGTGTCCGTTTCGACGAGCTCAGCACGAGCGGAAGCTTCTCGAATCACTTCTAAGCATCCCGCTGGCCTGAGCACAGTTTAAATGTCAGCAATCGCTTCATGCGCGTACGCGCGTATTACAGCAAGACGTATACCACGGCTCATGAAGCGGCAGCGGTGATTAAATTCCGTATCACGGAGTATCGCACTTCGGCGCCAGCTTGACCTAACACCTGAGTTGTTTGAGGGAGGTAAAAAGCTTTCCTGTTTTTACATCACCAGCCAGGAAATCTGTATTGGAAGTGAGACATTCTTGCACAGTGCCCCATGATCATTGACGAGCTATTCACCTGCTGCTGTGCAGGCAAACAAGCGGCATCAGCATCGGTTGTATTCGCCCGCGAACTGGCTCACCTTTTGCGTTCCTCATAGGCGGAAAAAGATAGGCGCAAAAAAAGTACCCAGAACTCGACGACGCCGATGCTCTAAGAGTTCTGTGAATTTGCGTTGAGCGGATGATCGGCGCCGCGCTCGAGACGCGGGCGCTGTAATTCACGGAGGCAAAGTATGCAAACCCTGATCGGGAAGCTATTCTCAAACTACCCACAAGCAGCGCTCGGCTCAACGGATCCGGCGCCCTGCCGAGGCGGGTGCTAGTCGGATCGTCGTTCTGGCATAACGGGAGAAACAAACAAGGCTGAAAAAGCGCCGCCGTTGATAGGCATCACGTTCTACGAGTTCTAACCCCAACGGCGGTCAAACGGCCCTGCAAGTCCTTTTGCGCATAGTCGAGCTGTACTCATAAGCTGACGCCTCTAACGCAAACCGCTCTCGGAACCCGCCAATCGACGACCGTCGTCGGCGCAAGAGCCTGCGATGCGAATTGCCCAAATCGCCCCCTTGTACGAGCGCGTGCCGCCGCTGCTTTATGGCGGCACCGAACGGATCGTCTCTTACCTCACCGAAGAATTGGTGCGGCAAGGCCATGACGTCACGCTTTTCGCCAGCGGAGATTCCAGCACGAAGGCGAAGCTGATAGCGTGCTCGGAACGGTCGCTGCGCCTCGACGAGCGCGTCATCGACCCCCTGGCTCATCATTTTGTTCTGCTCGAGGAAGTTTTCGCTCGGGCCGACGATTTCGATATCCTGCACTTTCACATCGATTATCTGCACTATCCGCTTTCGCGCCGGCACAACACGCGCCATCTGAGCACGCTGCACGGGCGCCTCGATATGACCGATCTGATTCCGCTCTACAGAAAATTCGGCGATGTGCCGGTAGTCTCGATCTCGCGCGCGCAGCGCCAGGTCCTGCCTTGGCTCAATTGGCAGGGAACCGTCTACCACGGCCTGCCGACCGAACTCTATCATGAAGGCGGCGAGCGCGAGGATTACCTGGTTTTTCTCGGGCGAATTTCAATTGAAAAGCGTCTGGATCGCGCCGTCGAGATCGCCAAGCGCTCGGGCATGCGGCTAAAGGTGGCCGCCAAGGTCGATGCGGTGGACCGCAAATACTTCAAAACGATCGAACATTTGCTGGACGATCCGCAGGTGGAATGCATCGGCGAGGTCGGCGATGCCGGGAAGCAAGATCTGCTCGCCAATGCCCATGCCCTGCTGTTTCCGATCAACTGGCCCGAACCGTTCGGTTTGGTGATGATCGAAGCCATGGCTTGCGGAACACCGGTGGTCGCCTATCGCTGCGCTTCGGTGCCCGAGATCGTTGAACACGGTGTGACCGGCTTCATCGTCGATAATGTCCGCGACGCCGTGCAAGCCGTTGACGATGCTCGCCGTCTTGATCGAGCTCTTTGTCGCAGCCGCTTCGAAGAGCGCTTTAGCGCCGCCCGCATGGCGGAGGATTATCTGAGGATTTACGAACGATTGCTGAAGGATTAGGCCGCGGGACGGGTTTGCTTGACTTGCAAACGGGAATATCGTTTTAGAGTTTCCGATTTCGTTCTTGGACTTCTTTCTTCCTGCCGCCTAACGGATGACGATGGCGGCGTCGCCCTCGCTCCTTTCCACCGAAACCGAGCGCAGCGAACGGTCGCGCACCAGGTCGACCGAAGCATTTCCGATCCGGAGATTTTTAGCATACACCTTTTCGAGAAACGGCGGCAGCATGGGCGTGGAAAAGCGCACCTCCAACGCCGGAGCGTCAATCGACAGTCCCAACGAAGCTTGCAGCATCAAGAAGACCGACGCGGCCGCCCACGCCTGCGGCGCGCAAGCTGTCGGATAGTGAATCGGCCCTTCTCCCTCACGGCGGCGGAAACCGCAGAATAGTTCCGGCAGGCGCTCCATATCGAAGAACATGCTGGCTTCGAACAGGCCGGTGAAGATTCGGTTAACCTCATCTTTCAGGCCGTAGTTGGCAAAGCCCGCGCCAATGATCGCGTTATCATGGGGCCAAACCGAGCCGTTGTGATAAGACATCGGATTGTAGCGCACCTCTTTGGAGGACAACGTGCGCACGCCCCATCCTGAAAACATATCTTCGTTCATGAACCGGTCAGCGACCCGGCGGGCACACTTATCGGAAGCAATGCCCGTGAACAGCGCGTGACCGGCGTTGGACGCAACCACACGGCAGGGTCGCTTTTCGCCGTCCAACGCCAGGGCATAACTGGAGAGGTCATCGCACCAGAATACCTCGTTGAATTTTTCCCGCAGCCGGCGCGCCTGCTCAAGTAAGGTGCGCGCCTGCTCGATGTGGCCGAGACTGGTGGCCAGGCGGACGCCCGCCTGTTTTGCCGCGTACGCATAGCCTTGCACTTCGCAGAGCGCGATCGGCCCTTCCGGCAGCGAGCCGTCGGCGTGTGAAATCGCGTCCCAAGAGTCCTTCCAACCCTGCTGCGCCAAACCACGTGACGATTGGCGCGTGGTTTCGACGAAACCGTCGCCGTCGACATCGCCGTATTTGTCGATCCATTCCAGCGCCAACAGGATCTCCGGCCAGATCGACTCGATGAATTGGCGATCGCCGGTGCGCTCGTAATACGCTCCCGCAAGCATGACGAACAGAGGCGTGGAGTCGGTGCTGCCGTAGTAGCAGCCGAACGGAATCTCATTGAGCGCTGCCATTTCGCCGAGCCGGACTTCGTGCAGTATTTTTCCCGGCGTGGCGTCTCTTTCAGGAATAGTCTCGGCCGCTTGATGGGCGGCCAGGTAATGCAACACACCTTGCGCAAAGCGCGGGTTGATCCACAAGACAAACAGCGCCGTGATGATGCCATCGCGGCCGAAGGGCGTGCTGTACCAGGGCACGCCCGCATAGGGATAAAGACCATGCTCGGTTTTCGTGATCATCATATGCAAGTCAGCGGACGAACGGTCGAGCCAGCGATTGAATTCTTGATTCGACGTGTGCAGATGACATTCGTCGCTCTTACAAATTCCAATCGACTTTTCGGCCGCCTCGAGCGCCGCCGGCCGCGCGCGGCGGCCCGGCGATTGGTGATCGAGATTGAACCCATAGGTAATTTCAACCTGTTCGGCTTTGCCGGGCATCAAAACACGTCGAAAGTAAGCGCGCGACGCTGAGAGATTTTCCGGCGCCGGCGTGAATTCGATTTCGCTCTGCCGCAGAACACCGTCCAATCCCTGATAGGCCAAGACAACGCGATTTGCGGTAATCTGATCCGGCAAACGCTGGCCGCGTTTTTTCCGGTTGAGGCCGCGTACCTCGAAAATGTCGGCGAAGTCCGCGTCGTATTGCAACGTGAATGACAATTCCACCGGCAACAGACTGTAGTTGGCCAGCTCGATGGTCTCAAAGCAGGCCGCCTGCCAAATAAACTTGCTGCGAAACACATGCAGATCGCCACGCCGCAAAATGACTCTGCCGTTCACGTAAATATCAGGATTGGTCAAATTGATCGTGAATAACAGATTATCCTTTTTGACTGTCGAGTTGAGCAGAAAAGGACGCAGGTTGCCGATCCGTAAGGCGAGCAGCGACAGAAAGCGCGTGCCCGCATGATAAATCCCTTGCTCGCCCAGACCGGCATGTTCAATGTCGCCGCAGCGGGCAAACACGCCGAAACTTTCACCTTGTTTGAGCACCCGCACTTCGCCCGTCATCGAAGCCGGAGTGATGATATAGTAGTCGTCCGTCAGGCGGATGATATCTTCCATAGGTAGTGTGCAGATGGTTCTGGCCAGCTAAGTTGAAACATGTTCACAAGACAAACGATTCATTTCACTACACAGAGTAGCAAGAATCGCAATCGGAGATTAAACCAAAGCGCCAGATTTTCTAGCGCGGATTGCTAGAATTTCGGATGCAGCGTAGCCGAATTTCGTGCTCCGGGAATCCTGTCGCGCGGAGATGGCGGTCCGGTTCTCGTTCATAGCAACCCAGCATAACAAATTATTCGAGCCGAGCTATAGCTATCGTGCGATTATAGCGGACGCGAGTTGGCAGGATCTGCTCGCCCCTTACCGCGCGGCGGTTTGCTCGACTGGATCGTCGTCGCCGTCGTCGTGCACTAGTGCCGGGATAGCCGGGTTCAGAAGTGTTTGTCCGATCCGCCGGCGGCGAAACGGGACAACATCGAGCGGCTCATCGTCGGGCCAGTCCATTTTCGCCACGCGCAGCCCGGACGAGCAGGAGCTCGTCGAGTCATCCGCGCGCTGATAAATCGGCACCGCGTTCGAGGCGCTCCGCTTACGCGCTTACACGTCATCTTTTGATCACTCGCGAAACCGCAAGCACAAATCGGCCATCAATGACCTTTACACCGCTCTATCCTGAGCGACGCGAGAATTCACTGACCTGCTGTTGGGCTCCTACCCTTGGCGCGGCGAACTCGTCACTCGCCGACCGGCGCCACATATCTTCTTTTCTTTTCTCTGCGCTGCGACAACTCACCAGCTTTGCTGTTGCTCGGCTGGGACAACTCTGAACGGAGAACCGCTCGCAGCTGGAGCTTGCGCGAGCGCGCTTTTAGCACAACGTACATACCACGGCATTCGTCTTTTTGTCTGTCCGTTTCGCTCAGGCATGCATTGAATTGTCGTGGCATGCATGTTGCACAAAAGCGAAACAGAATGCAGCAAACCAGTCCGACAATCCGCCGGCACATCCGTGTGAACTCCGCGTCCCACCGCTCATTGGCATCGCAGCTCCATGCGCTAAGGCAGATTCAGCGCGATTTTAGCGTCCGTCATTACAAAATGGCGCGAACGGCCGGGATCGGCAGGCGGTGCGGATGAGCCGGCGAATTCTCATCACCGGCGGCGCAGGTTTCATCGGCTCCCATCTCGCCGACCAACTGCTCAGCCGAGGCTATGAAGTGCGTGTGCTCGATTCATTGGTCACCCAGGTCCATGATGACAATGACCCCGACTATCTTCATTCAGACGTCGAGCTGGTGCGCGGCGATCTGCGCGATGAATCCCTCGTGCGTCGCGCATTGCGCGGCATCGATACAGTCTATCATTTCGCCGCGGCCGTCGGCGTCGGCCAGAGCATGTATGAAATTCAAAGTTACACGAGCACGAATGCCCTGGGCACGGCGGTGCTACTCGAAGCGTTGGCGGCGCAGCCGGCCGAGAGATTGATCGTCGCCTCGAGCATGAGCGTTTACGGCGAAGGTTTGTATTGCGGCTCGGATGGATCTTTGCACGTGGTCGCCGAACGTCCCCTGGAGCAACTGAAAAGAGCCGCTTGGGATTTCACCGACGAGCGCGGCGAAGCACTCGAACCGGTGGCCACTCCGGAGACCAAATCACCGTGCCTAAGCTCGGTTTACGCACTGACCAAGTACGTGCAGGAATGCATGTGCTTGATGGTTGGACGCTCCTATCATATTCCGACCATCGCTCTGCGTTTTTTTAATGTCTACGGGCCGCGCCAGTCGCTGTCCAATCCTTACACCGGCGTGCTGGCGATCTTCGCGGCGCGCTATTTAAACGATAAGCCGCCGTTGATCTTCGAAGACGGCGAACAGAAGCGCGATTTCGTCAGCGTGCACGACGTCGTACACGCCTGCTTGTTGTGTCTCGATGCGCCGCCGACGGCCGAGCGGATCTTCAATATCGGCAGCGGCGAGAGCTATAACATTCGCGAGCTCGCCGTGCGCATGGCCCAAGCCCTGGGCAAAGAGGATATCGAGCCGCATATAACTCGCAAGTATCGTGTCGGCGACATCCGTCATTGCTTTGCCGATATCAGCTTGGCGCGCTCGTGTCTCGGCTACGCGCCGAGAATAGGCTTGAAAGAAGGCATTTTGGAATTGAGCGCGTGGCTCGACGGGCGAACTGCCATGGATCGCGTCGAGACCGCCAGCGCGGAACTGGCGCAGCGAGGACTCACATTATGAAGAAAATGCCGCGCCCCCCGCGCGCCGTCGCCAAAGCGACGGGGCTCGGCCTCACGCGCCACCCCAGCCTGCGGGCGCAGAACGGTGAATCCGCGCGTTCGGGCGTGCGGGTCGGTGTGGTCGAATGTTTTCGTCCTGGCGATCGCGACGGCGTCGAAGACGTTCTCGCCGGACTGCGCGCCTTGGGCGTCACCGATCTGCGCACGATGATATCCTGGGCCGACTGGGACACTCCGGAAGGAGCAGCGTGGTACGACTGGCTGCTGCCGCATTTGGCGAATCAATTGAACGTTTTGCCTTGCGTGCTCTATACGCCGCTCAGCCAAGCGGTGGCGCCGCGAGTCGCCGCGCCGCCGTGGGATCCCAAGGCTTACGGCGATTTTATCGACGTGTTGATCACCCGCCTCGGACACTGTTTTGAATGGATCGAATTGTGGAACGAGCCGGACCAGGTGACCGAGTGGGATCGCACGTTGGATCCGCACTGGCAAACTTTTTCCGCTATGGTGGGCGGCGCGGCCTATTGGGCACAGCGCCGCGGCAAGCGCACCGTGCTCGCCGGCATGCACGTCTACGATCCCAACTGGCTCGAATTGATGTTTCGGCGCGGCGTTATGCAGTACATCGATGCCGTCGGAATTCATGGGTTCCCGGGCACCTACGAAACCAGCTGGGAAAACTGGAACGCGGTCGTGCAAAGCGTTCAGCAAATTCTCACGCAGCACCGCTCCGGCGCGGAAATCTGGATCAGCGCTACGGGCTATTCCACCTGGCGTCACGACGAGTACGAGCAGATGCGCGCATTCACCGCCGCTTTGGAGGCGCCGGTTGAGCGCGTCTACTGGTATTCGGCGCGCGATTTAAATCCCGATTGTTCGGCGCGCGACGGCTTTCATGCCGATGACCGCGAATATCATTTCGGTTTGCGTGACAACGACGGCACACCCAAGTTACTCGCGCGCCTGTGGGCCGGGGGCGGGCTCGAGGCGATCTGGCGCGCTTTGGAACCTCGCGCCGGCGAGTTGCGCCGGCGTCCCAAGCCTTGCCCCCCGGTGTTGATCACCGGCGGCGCAGGATTCATCGGCACCAATTTGGCGCATCGGCTGGCGAGCGACGGCGAGCGGGTGTTGATCTACGACAATCTCTCGCGGCCGGGCGCGGAAAGAAATCTGCGCTGGCTCCTGGACAACTACGGCAGCCGCGTTCAAGTCGAGTTCGCCGATATTCGCAACCCCTACGCGCTGCGCCGCGCGGTGCATCACGCCAAACAGGTCTTTCATTTTGCCGCGCAGGTGGCCGTGACCACCAGCCTGGCCAATCCACGCCATGATTTTGACGTGAATGCCCTCGGCACGCTCAACCTGCTCGAAGCTTTGCGCGGCTCTGACGATCCCGCGCCGCTCATCTATACCTCGACGAACAAAGTCTACGGCGGTCTGGACGACGTGGCGCTCGAGTGCGAGGACGGCGCCTACCGACCCCGTGATCCCGAAGTCCGACGGCTTGGCATCAACGAAACGCGGCCGCTCGATCTCCACAGTCCCTATGGATGTTCCAAGGGGGCCGCCGATGAATACATTATCGATTACGCGCGCACGTTTGGTTTGCCCGCCGTCGTCTTTCGCATGAGCTGCATCTACGGCCCGCATCAGATGGGCAACGAGGATCAGGGATGGGTCGCGCATTTTCTCATTTGCGCGTTCGATGGCCGTCCGATCACCTTGTACGGCGACGGCATGCAAGTGCGGGACGTGCTTTACATCGACGACTTGGTGCGCGCCTTCCTTCTGGCGCGCTCGCACATGCGCTCACTATCCGGCCGAGCCTTTAATATCGGCGGCGGGCCGGCCAATACCCTAAGCCTACTCGAGCTTTTAAAAATCGTTGCGACGTTGAACGGCGAAGCGCCGCGATGCGAGCTGAGCGAGTGGCGGCCCGGCGACCAACGTTATTACGTCTCCGATACCCGGAAGTTCCAGAGCGCCACTGGCTGGCGCGCCAACATCGCGCCGCTTGAAGGCGTGGAAAGATTGTACGAGTGGCTTCGCCGCGCACGCGGTCTGGAACAAAATCGGCCGGCTTCGGGCCGCACCATGACGCAGCGCGCATCGGCCAATGGGCACGCGCTGCAGGAACGCGGCTGACGCAGCGAGCTGATTTTTCAATAGCACCATCATGAATCGACAAACCATGCGCGCGGCGCGGTTCATTGAGCCCCGCCACATCGAAATACAAACGGCCCCGCGGCCGCAACCGGGGCCCGCCGAGGTGCGGATCCAGGTCGAAGGCTGCGGCGTTTGTGGCTCGAATCTAGCGGCGTGGCGCGGTCTCCCGTGGCTGCATTATCCGATGGCGCCGGGGGAACCCGGACACGAAGCCTGGGGACGCATCGATGAGACCGGCAGCGAAGTGCGCCACGTGCGCGCCGGCGAGCGCTATGCTTTTTTGTCGGCGTGCGCCTTTGCCGAATACGCAATCGCCGATGCGGCAAGCCTGGTCGCCTTGCCGCCAGGTACCGACATCTTCCCCGGCGAGGCACTCGGCTGCGCGCTGAACATTCACCGGCGTTGTGAGATCCGCGCCGGTGATACGGTGGCGCTCATCGGCGTCGGCTTCATCGGCGCGTTGCTGGTGCGTTTGGCGGCCCGCGCGGGGGCGCGCGTCATCGCGCTCTCCCGGCGCGAGTTCTCGTTGCAGGTGGCGCGTCGTCTCGGCGCCGTCGAAACGTTTTCTTCGCAGACCTCCGAAGCCATAGCGCATGTCATGGAGTTGACCGAGGGAAAAGGTTGCGAACGCGTCATCGAAGCGGCTGGAACACAACCTAGCCTTGACCTCGCCAGCGCGCTCGTGAGCAGCGGCGGGAGGTTGATCGTCGCCGGGTATCATCAAGACGGACCGCGCCAGATCAATCTGCAGTCGTGGAACTGGCGCGGCATCGACGTGATCAACGCTCACGAGCGCGACCCGGAGCGCTATGTATCGGGGATGCGAGCGGCGGCGGCGCAGATCGCCAGCGGTGCCCTTGACCCCTCGTCGCTCTACACCCACGGCTTTTCTCTCGATCAATGCGCCGAGGCCTTCGAAATTCTCGAGACCCGGCCGGCGGGATTCGTCAAGTGCTGGATCCGTCCCGGCGTCGGCGGAAGGGTTCAATGAAGATGAACGGAAAGAAAGTCCGCGTGGCGTTGATCGGCGTCGGCAACTGCGCTTCGTCGCTGGTTCAGGGCGTGGAATATTACAAAAATGCCGATGAGAACAAATTCGTTCCCGGTCTAATGCATGTCAATCTCGGCGGCTATCACGTCCGCGACATCGAGTTCAGCGCCGCCTTTGACATCGATGCCAACAAGGTCGAGAAAGATCTCGCCGAAGCGATCTTTATTCCGCCGAACAACACCTGCCGCTTCGCCGACGTTCCGCTCACTGGCGTCAAAGTCCGGCGCGGTATGACCCACGACGGTTTGGGCAAATATCTCGAAGGCAAAATTACCAAAGCGCCGGGCGCCACCGCCGACATCGTCGAGACCCTGCGCGCCAGCCGCACGGACGTGGTGGTCTCTTACTTGCCGGTCGGCTCGGAAATGGCGACCAAGTGGTACGTCGAGCAGATCCTCACGGCCGGCTGTGCTTTCGTCAACTGTATCCCGGTGTTCATCGCCTCCCAACCCTATTGGCGTCGGCGCTTCAAGCAGTGCGGCTTGCCGCTCATCGGCGACGACATCAAATCGCAGCTCGGCGCCACCATCACGCACCGCGCGCTGGCCCATCTATTTCGTGAGCGCGGCGTCCGGCTCGATCGCACCTACCAGCTCAATTTCGGCGGCAACACGGATTTTCTCAACATGTTGGAACGCGACCGTTTGGAATCGAAAAAATTGTCCAAGACGCGCGCGGTGACGAGCCAGCTCGATTATCCGTTAGCCCCGGATGACGCTCACGTCGGACCGAGCGATTACGTGCCGTGGCTGCGCGATCGCAAGTGGTGCTACATCCGGCTCGAAGGAACGACCTTTGGCGACGTGCCGCTAAATTGCGAAGTCAAGCTTGAAGTCTGGGACTCGCCCAATTCGGCGGGCGTGGTGATCGATGCCGTGCGCTGTGCCAAGCTCGCGCTGGACCGCGGCGTCGGCGGCGCTTTGATTGGCCCGGCGAGCTATTTTATGAAATCGCCGCCAAGACAATTCACCGACCACGAAGCGCGCGCACGCACGGAAGCTTTTATCGAACAAGGCAAACGCCAGGTTTGGCAGGTCCTGCCGCGGATGGTGAAAGCCAAAGCGAACGCGGCGCGCTGAGGAGTTTGCGGTCTATCGTTCAAAGTTTTCGCCGCTTGGGCAAATTTTGCGCTGATTCCGAATTGCTGAGGCTTTACGTAAATATGATGTCCGTTGCGACTTTGGTTGCGGCTCCGCCGCGCTAGGCCCTGCGTGGTGAAATCTTTATCCGGATAGCGGAACTCGCCGTGAAATTGGTTATTTTCGGTCTGACGATCAGCTCTTCCTGGGGAAACGGCCACGCCACCTTGTGGCGTGGCTTGTGCGCGGCCTTGGCTCGGCGCAAGCACCACGTCGTTTTCTTCGAGCGCGATGTGCCCTATTACGCATTGCACCGCGACTTCGATGAGATACCGGGTGGCAGGCTGATCATTTATCCGGACTGGCGCGCCGCCCTCGATCAGGCGCGCGATCACCTGGCCGACGCCGAAGTTGCCGTCGTGACGTCGTATTGCCCGGATGGCATCAGCGCGTCCGAGCTGGTGCTTGACTCCTCGGCGCTGAAAGTTTTTTACGACCTCGACACACCGGTGACTCTGGAGCTCCTCAGCAACGGCATGCCGTTGAGTTATATCGGGAGCGCCGGCCTCAGCGGTTTCGACCTCGTGCTGAGTTACACCGGCGGCGCTGCCGCCGAAGATTTGCGCTCTCGCCTGGGCGCGCGCCGGGTGGAGCCGCTCTACGGCAGTGTCGATCCAACGGTGCACCACCGGGTAGCTCCGGCCGAGCGCTACCGCGCCGATCTGTCGTACATCGGCACCTATGCCGAAGATCGCCAAGAAAGTTTGGATGCGCTTTTTCTCGAGCCGGCGCGGCGCATGCCTGAGCGGCGTTTTCTGATCGCCGGGGCGAAGTATCCGCCGACGTTTGCTTGGTCGGACAATCTTTTCTTCGTTCAACATATCGCGCCGCCAGACCATTCCGCGCTTTATTCTTCCTCGCGGTTGACCCTCAACGTCACGCGCCGCGCAATGGCGCGTATGGGCTACTGCCCGTCCGGCCGTCTGTTCGAAGCGGCGGCGTGCGCCACACCGATTTTAAGTGATGCCTGGGAGGGATTAGAAAAATTTTTTGAGCCCGAGCGCGAAATTCTGTTGGCGCGACACACCGATGATACGATCCGCGCCCTGCACATGGCCGATGACGAGCTCGAGCGCATCGGCCGGCGCGCGCGCGAGCGGACCATCGCGGAGCACAGCGCCACAGCCCGCGCGCAGCAGTTGGAAGAGATCTTGACCGCGGTCCGGCCGCGAGAATTTTCCCAAGCGGCGATCGCACCGACCGCCTTAGGACCGGAGAATTGAACATGTGGGGAATTATACCGGCGGCCGGCGCTGGTCGTCGTATCCAGCCGCTGGCATTTTCCAAAGAGCTGCTGCCGGTGGGCAGCCGGGCTGAAGGAAATTCGGAAAAGCCCCGAGCGGTCAGCGAATACATTCTCGAACGCATGATCCTCGGCGGCGTAACCAAGATCTGCGTCGTCGTGGCGCCTGACAAGCTCGACATCCTGGAGTATTACGGTGCGGGGGTCGGTCCAGCCAAGCTGTTTTATGTCGTTCAGCCGGCGCCCGCCGGGCTGTGTGATGCGCTTTTTCGCGCATTGCCGCTGATTCCCGACGGCGAGCCGGTGGTGATCGGTCTGCCGGACACGGTTTGGTTTCCCGACGATGCTCTGCGCGCGCTCGCCGATGACCAGTTTTCGTTCTTGCTCTTTCCGGTCGAGCGGCCCGAACTGTTCGATGCCGTGGTTACCGACGGCCAAGGCGCAGTGCGGGAAATCCAGGTGAAACAAACCATGGCACGCTCGAACTGGATCTGGGGTGCCTTCAAAATGCCGGGGGCGACTTTCGCCTCGCTGTATCGACTGTGGAGCGAAGAGCGCCAGTGTAGCGACATCTACATCGGCACCCTGGTTAATGCCTACCTCGGTGCCGGCGGATCGGCTCGTGCTGTGTACGCCGGTGAAGCCTACTTTGATGTCGGCACACTGACTGGTTACCGCGAGGCCATCCGCCTTTTGAGCCAGCGTCCGGGTGGGCCACTAAGCACTGCCCGGGAGGCGCCGAAATGACTGCCATGGTTGAGTCCGTACGGCGCCGATCGCGCAGCGAAATACGACGCCGGGTGCGCGCTCTTGCGCCCTGGTTTCATAATTTGCAGCTGGACGGCGTCGCCACCGCGCCCGACCATTTCCTCGGCGATTATCCGTCGGTGAAATGGCGCCGTTTCGCGCACGCGCTGCCCGCTGACCTAAGCGGCCGATCGGTTCTCGACATCGGTTGCAATGCTGGGTTTTATTCGATCGAGATGAAGCGCCGCGGCGCCGCCCGCGTCGTCGGCATCGACGAGGATGAGCGCTATCTCGAACAGGCGCGTTTGGCCGCCGAAGTGTGCGACTCGGAGGTCGAGTTCAAGAAACTGTCCGTCTACCAAATTGCCAAGCTGGACGCGCGTTTCGACCTGGTGCTCTTCATGGGCGTGTTCTACCACCTGCGCTATCCGTTGCTCGCCCTCGATCTTATTCGCGCGCACGCGGTGCGCGACCTTTTTGTTTTTCAGGCGATGCTGCGCGGCAGCAGCAACGTCGAGCCCCTTGCCGCCGATTACCCGTTCAGCGAAGAGAAGATCTTCGACAAGCCTGGGTTTCCGCGCATGCACTTCATCGAAAACGCCTACTCGGGAGACCGCACCAACTGGTGGATCCCGAATGGTGCGTGTGTCGAGGCGCTATTGCGCAGCGCCGGTTTCCTCATTCAAACTCACCCCGAATCCGAAGTGTATGTCTGCCGACTCGCGCCGCCGGACCGAACAGCGCCGCCACCCCAGCTGAATTGGCCCGAGGAGCCGCTATGATCGAAGCGGTCATGTTCTGGAACGAGCCCAACAACAAATCGCACTGGGATTTCGAAATTGACCATGATTGGAGCGCCTATGCGCAAATGGTCCGGCTTGCCGCTGTGGCCGTGCGCGCTGAAAATCCAGGTTTGCTGCAGTGTCTCGGCGGGATTTCGCCGATTGATCCCGATTTCGTCAGGAACATGCAAGGGAAAGGCGCGACCGACCTACTCGACTGCGTCGCCGTCCACGGCTTTCCGCTCGATTGGAATCACTGGCAAATCCATGAGTGGCCGGACAAGCTCGCCGCGATTCGCGCGGTCACCCACTTACCCGTCTGGGTTTCCGAAGTCGGGGTATCGAGCTTCGGAGCCGAAGAAGTCCAAGCCTGGGGTCTCAAGCGCACCGCTGAGCTTTTGCTCGGCAATACGCCGCGCATTCACTGGTATAGTCTCTGCGATCTACCCCGCGCCTGGCCCGCGACGACGCGCCACCGCGAAGCCGAAGGTTCGTCTTACTACCGCCATTTCTATATGGGGATCTTGCGCGAAGACGGCACGCCCAAACCGGCGCTCGAGCAGTTCGCCGAGCTGACCCCGGCGTTCGGCATTTGCCAGTGGTTTCATTTCGAAGATCCGCGCCTCGATGACGCGGTCGCATGGCTGCGGCGCCTCGGCGTCCGTTACTTGCGCACTGGTCTGAGTTGGGCCGATTGGTTTCGACCCGGGGCCGAAGCTTGGTTCGACCGTCAAATGGCCGCTCTCGAGAATTTCGAAATCACTTTAACGTTCTGTTTCACTCCCGAGCATCGCGGGATTGCGCCGCATCACACGAGTCCACCTTCCGAGCTGGCGGAATACGCCGAATTTTGCGCGCGCATGGTGCGCCGCTATGCAGCCTCAACAAAATCTCGCGCGGGGAACACTCTTGTTGGAGTGAGTCCAGGGCTGGCATCCGCACCGGCCAATGGCATCATCGATCTAAACCGTGGAGGCGCTCGCAATGCGTCGTAAACTGGACAGACCCAGCTCGGCCGAGCCGCAAGCAAAAACAGAGAAGACTATTCAACACGGAGACGCAGAGTACGCGGAGTTCGAGTATAAACAATATAGAAACTCTCTCCTCCGCGTCCTCGGCGACCCTGCGGTGAGTTTCCCGAGTTTTTCTTGCGTACAGGAGTTTCAGCGCACACGCAGACGCTATTCAAAAATTTCCGCAACACACGAAGACTCTCAACCGTAGGAATACGAAAGCCGTGCATGATGATCTTTTTCGACATCGATGAAACTCTGATCGACCAGCGCGGCGCCGAGGCGGCCGCGGCGCGCGAGTTCTTGGCGCATTATTCTGCCGAGCTGGGGCATCGTTTTACCCTGACCGAGTTCTGCGCGTCGTGGCGCACGCTGCGGGAAAAGCACGCGCCGGCATTTCTCTCCGGCGCGATCTCGGTGCACGAGCAAAGACGCCGGCGGGTGCGCGAGCTGTTCGCGCAAACCGGCCGGACTCTGTCGGACGTTGAAACGGACGGTTGCATTGAATGTTATGAAACCCATTATCGGCGCAGTTGGCGTTTATACGATGACGTGCGGCCGGCCCTCACCGCGCTCAAAAACTTCCGCTGCGGCATCATCTCTAACGGCAGCAGCACTCAGCAAAAACGCAAGCTGGATCAAACCGGCATCGCCGCGTTTTTCGAACTGGTGCTGGTCTCGCAAGAGATCGGCGCCGCCAAACCGGACCGGGAGATTTTTTTGGCGGCCTGCCGCTGCGCTGGAATGGCGCCGTCGCAGTGCATCTATGTCGGCGACCGGCTCGATCACGATATGTTGCCGAGCCGCGATATCGGCATGCGCGCTTATTGGCTCTGCCGGGGCAAAGATCCCGTGCCGGCCAGCATCGACGCGATCGGCTCGCTCACCGAGCTGCCCTGGCGTTTGCCCGATCGGAGCGCCGCATGACGCGATTCTTCCTGATTCGCCACGCCGCCATTGATGGTTTGGGCGACCGAGTCGCCGGGCGCATGCCCGGGGTTGCCTTGAATGCCGCCGGCCGTGAACAGGCCGCCCGCCTGGCACGCCGCCTCGCCGGCGAAGCGATTGACGCGATCTACTCGAGTCCGCAACTGCGCGCCAGCGAAACCGCCCAAACCGTCGCCACAGTGCTCGGTCTGAAAATTCAGACCGCCGAGGCACTGGACGAAATCGATTTCGGCGATTGGACCGGCAAGACTTACGAAGAGCTGCGTGCGCTTGCCGAGTGGCGTGACTTCAATATGCTTCGCAGCTCGGTGCGGGTCGCCGAAGGCGAGTTATTGCTCGAAGTCCAGACGAGAATCATCGGCCTGATGGCGCGGCTCTGCGCCGATCATCCGGACGGCACGGTGGCTCTCGTAAGCCACGGCGATCCCATTCGGCTTGCGCTGGCGCACCAGCTCGGCACGCCGATCGACTTCATCCTGCGCTTAGAGATCGGCCCGGCCTCGATCAGCGCGGTGGAGCTTCATTCCCATGGACCCCGGGTGCTCTGGATTAATAGAGGTTTGGAGACGACTTGACGATGTCAGCCGCGGAAATCCGTAAAAGCAACTTCCCCGAAGGCGTAAGCGCCCGCCGCCCAAAAATCGGATTTATCGGTGTCGGTTGGATCGGGGCCCAAAGAATGCAAGCCGTGGCTTCATCGAACGCCGCCGAGATCTTGGCGCTGACGGACAGTTCTCCCGAGGCAGCCCGAGCCGCGGCAGCGCATGCACCTGGCGCGCAGATCGCGCACGATCTGGAAAGCTTGCTCGGCTTCGATCTTGACGGCGTGGTGATCGCCACGCCGACCGCACTCCATGCCGCTCAGGCGATTTCCTGTTTGGGATCGGGAATGGCCGTTTTTTGCCAGAAACCGTTGGGCCGCAGCGCCGCAGAAACTATGCAGGTCATCACCGCCGCACGCAGTTCGGACCGCTTGTTGGAAGTCGACATGTCTTACCGTCATGTGCGCAGCTTCGCGCTGATTAAAGAAGTCGCGCAATCCGGCGCCATCGGCGAGATTTATGCCTGTGATCTGGTATTTCATAATGCCTACGGCCCGGACAAAGCTTGGTACTACGATCGGCGCTTATCCGGCGGCGGCTGCGTCATCGATCTCGGCATTCATCTCGTCGATCTCGCGCTCTGGATATTAGATTTTCCGGCCGTTGAAACCGTGTCGAGCCGCCGCTTCGCCCAAGGCAAGGCGTTAGCAGGAGGCGACGGCGCTTTAGAAGATTACGCCGTCGCCCGGGTCGACTTCTTTACCGGCGCGAGCGCTACCCTGGCTTGTTCCTGGCATCTGCCTGCCGGTCAAGACGCAGTGATACGCGCGGCCTTTTACGGCACCCGCGGCGGCCTCGCCGTCAGCAACGTCAATGGTTCGTTTTACGATTTTCGCGCCGAGCGCTATCACGGCACCGCCAAGGAAGTTCTCGACGATGCTCCCGATGCCTGGGGCGGAAGAGCGCTCTCGGACTGGATCGCGCGCCTCGGCGCGCAACCTAATTACGACCCGGCGATCGAAACCACGCAAGCAGTCGCCGCCGTCATCGATGCAATCTACGGCCGCGAGCAAACGTTTAAAATGGAGCCGCGACAATGACCTGGTGTCAAACCACGGGACCGATCCTCATGACCACTGACCCGATCGGCGGCGTATGGAATTATGCGCTCGATCTCTGCCGCGAGCTGGGCAAACACACAATCGAAATCAAACTGGCGAGCATGGGCAGACGTTTGCACCCGAGCGAGCGCGCTCAGGTAGGCCAAATGGCGCATGTGGAATTGTTCGAGAGCGATTTCAAGCTCGAATGGATGGACTTTCCCTGGGATGATGTCGCCGCAGCCGGCGACTGGCTCGGTGATCTGGCTGCGCGCTGCGCACCAAGCCTGACCCATCTCAATCAATTTTCCCATGGCGCTCTCGATTGGGGGGTCCCGTGCCTGGTGGTGGGCCACTCATGCGTTTATTCCTGGTTCCAAGCGGTCAAGGGCCGGCTCCCCGGTGCGCCATGGCAACAATATCAACGCATGGTATCGCGCGGTCTGAGCGGCGCAGATCGGGTAACGGCGCCGAGCCAATGGATGCTCTCGGCGCTGGAACGAGACTACGGCAGGTTTGCCGCCGCGAAACCGATCTACAACGGCCGTGACTCAACGAGTTTCGTCCCGCGCATTAAAGAAGATTTCATTCTGACTTCAGGCAGGCTCTGGGATGAAGCGAAAAACATTGCTGTGCTTAGCTCAGCGGCAGCCGAGCTCGATTGGCCGATTTTTGCCGCTGGAGAAATTTTCGGACCGCACGGCGAGGGCCCAGGTCTGAAAAATTTGCAGCTGCTCGGCCGGCTCGCGACAGCGGATCTCGGCAGGTGGATGGGCCGGGCGGCTGTTTACGTTTTACCTGCTTATTACGAGCCTTTCGGCCTTTCGATTCTGGAAGCCGCGCTGGCGGGCTGCGCTCTGGTGCTGGGCGATATTGCGAGTCTGCGCGAAATCTGGCAAGACGCCGCGCTGTTCGTGCCGCCCGACGATGCCGAGCGAATTGCTGCAGCACTCACGCTTCTAATAAGTAATGCGCCGCTGCGAAAAGCACTGGCATGCAAGGCACGGCAGCGCGCGCTCGAGTTCACACCAGAGCGCAGCGCGCACGCCTATCTCGCCCTCTATCAAGAAATGCTCTCGACGCCGCGATCAAAAAACCTCCCGAGTAAGGCAGTACTCTCAAACTGCGAAGGACGAGCCCAGCCGTGAAGATCGCGATGTTTTACCATTCTCTATTGTCGGATTGGAATCACGGCAACGCCCATTTTCTCCGCGGTGTGGTCTGGGAGTTAAAACAGCGCGGCCATGAAGTCAGGGTATTCGAGCCGTCAGACGCTTGGAGCCTGACCCACTTGCTGGATGAGTACGGCCTTGAACCCATTGCCCAGTTTCACCGCGCCTATCCCGGCCTCAAAAGCATTCGTTACCGTCTCGGCGATCTAGATTTGGCTCACGTCCTTGCCGGCGTCGATCTCGTGCTGGTGCACGAATGGAATGATCATGAGCTTGTGCGCCGCATCGGTTCGCACCGCCTGAAAACCGGCGGGTATCATTTGCTGTTCCATGATAGCCACCACCGCGCGCTGACCGACCCCGCAAGTATGGCGGCCTACGACCTGTCCGGCTACGACGGAGTTTTGGCCTATGGCAAGACGCTCAGCGATGTATACGCCGCCCAGCAATGGACACAGCGCACTTGGATCTGGCACGAAGCTGCCGACACACGAATTTTTCGACCCTTGCCGGAATTGGAAAAGGAGCTGGATGTCGTCTGGATCGGCAATTGGGGGGACGGCGAGCGTACCGAGGAGATGACCGAATTCCTGCTGCGCCCGGTCAAGGCGCTGAAGCTCAAAGCCGCCGTGTATGGGGTGCGCTATCCGGAAAGCGCGCTCAGAGCCCTGGCTGACGCCGGCGTCGAATACCGCGGATGGCTGGCGAACTTTCGCGTGCCGGAAATTTTCGCGCGCGCCCGCGCCACGGTTCACATCCCGCGCCGTCCGTACACGGCCGCGCTGCCCGGGATTCCGACGATCCGCCCGTTTGAAGCGCTCGCCTGCGCCATTCCCCTGGTATCGGCGCCGTGGCGTGACAGCGAAGATCTGTTCACCCCCGGCAAAGATTTTCTATTGGCGCGAAACGCGGCGGAGATGACCGGCCACATAGACCTGCTCCTCAGCCAGCCCCATCGTGCAGCCGCTTTAGCACGTCACGGCCGCCACACCATTCTAAAGCACCATAGCTGCGCCCGGCGGGTAGACCAATTGTTGTCCATCTACCACGAGCTCGCCTGCCCGCCTGCAACGACCAGCTTCACACGCACGGGCATCGCGGACGGATAAAACACATGAACATCGTCTTTTTCGGTTCGAGCTTGGTATCGGCTTACTGGAACGGCGCGGCAACCTACTATCGCGGTATTCTGCGCGCACTGCACGAGCGCGGCCACAGCATTGTGTTTTACGAACCGGACGCCTGGGATCGGCAAAACCACCGCGACATTCAGAGGCCGGATTACGCGCGCAGCGTGGTGTACCCGGCGAATAAAGAGGGTGAGGTCCTCCGCATGGTGAAAGATGCCGCGCGCGAGGCGGACCTATTGGTTAAAGCGAGCGGTGTCGGAGTGTTTGATGAACTCTTGGAACAAGCCGTGCTCGAGTTTCGCTCGAACCGAACCGTCACGGCTTTTTGGGATGTCGACGCCGCGGTCACCCTGGACCGCATGAACACGGACCCGGAGGACTCGCTGCGTCGCTTGATCCCCCGCTACGACATCATTTTTACCTACGGCGGCGGCGCGCCGGTGGTCGGCGCCTATCGAGAACTCGGCGCGCAGAGTTGCGTGCCGATCTACAATGCTCTGGATCCGTCCACTCACTTTCCGGTGCCGCCAGACCCGAAATTCAACGCGGTCCTGGCTTTTCTCGGCAACCGCCTACCCGATCGCGAAGCGCGCGTTCAGGATTTCTTCTTTCAGGCGGCGCGCGCCGAACCGGAGCTGCCGATGCTCCTCGGCGGCAGCGGCTGGGACGACGTCGCGCAACAAATCCCCAACCTGCGCTATCTCGGTCATGTCTACACCGCCGATCACAACGCGTTCAACGCAACGCCTCACGCGGTGCTCAACGTTTGCCGCGACAGCATGGCACGCTATGGCTTTTCACCACCGACGCGCGTCTTTGAGGCGGCCGGGGCGGGCGCTTGTCTGATTACCGACGCCTGGGAAGGAGTCGAAAATTTCCTCGAGCCGGGACGGGAATGTCTGGTGGCCCGGGACGGCGGCGAAGTGAGGGACATCCTGCGCGAGCTCAGCGCCCCACGAGCCGCTCGCATCGGCGCCGCCGCGCTGCAACGTGTGTTGCGCGAGCATACTTACCTTCAACGAGCATCGGAAGTGGAGAACGCTCTATGCGCGGTGGCATCATGAAGCCGCTCAACATCGTGATCTTAGGCTTGTCGATCACGTCTTCCTGGGGCAACGGCCACGCAACCACTTACCGCGCCTTGGTGCGAGCGCTCGCCGCCCGTGGCCATCGTATTTTGTTTCTCGAGCGCAACACCTCCTGGTACGCGGCGGCCCGCGATCTGCCCAGGCCGCCCTACTGTCGAACCGTCATCTATCGGAATTTGAACGAGCTGAAAAAATTCGCCACTGCGATTCGCTCGGCCGATCTGGTCATCGTCGGCTCTTACGTGCCGAACGGCATTGCCATCGGCCAATGGGTGCTCGACGTCGCGCAAGGCATCACGGCTTTTTACGATATCGACACACCGGTCACTCTCGCCATGCTAAAACAGCGGCGCGCGCCCTATCTTGCTGCCGAAATGATTCCGCGTTTCGACATCTATCTTTCTTTTACGGGCGGGCCGATCCTAAATCACCTGGAACAACATTATGGCTCGCCGATGGCAAGAACGCTCTACTGCGCTGTCGATCCTGAGCTTTACAAACCTTTGCGCCAGCGTCGGCCGCGCTGGCATTTAGGATATATGGGCACGTATTGCGCGGATCGCCAGCGGGTGCTCGATCGACTCCTGCTGGAGCCTGCGCGCCGCCACCGTAAGGCCCGTATGGTTGTCGCCGGCGCGCAATATCCTGCCGCGATCGGCTGGCCCGCGAATGTCGAACGCATCGAGCACGTCAAACCGTCGGCTCACAACAAATTTTATGGCAAGCAATCTTTTACGCTGAATTTAACCCGGACGAGCATGATTCACGCCGGTTATTCGCCCAGCGTCCGGTTGTTCGAAGCTGCTGCATGCGGTTGTCCGGTGATCAGCGATTGGTGGGAAGGGCTCGATCAGTTCTTCAAAGTCGATGAAGAGATTCTCGTGGCCGACTCGCCGGCCCGGATTACGGAGTACCTGTTCGACCTGCCCGCCGATGCCCGGGACGCCATTGGTCAAAAGGCCCGGGAGCGCATTCTCGCGGCGCATACCGCCGCGCACCGGGTTGCCGAGCTGGAGAGTTACCTGCATCAGGCGCGCGCGCCAGCTGGGCACCGCGCGCCACGCTATAGCTCCAGCCGCTCCAAGACTCGCTCAGTTCCGCGTCGCACCTCTTTCCTCGGCCGCGAGGCGGCGGAGGCCGAAGGAGGGGGCGTGGCGCGCGAATCGTCTGCTGCGCCGGCGAGCTTGGCATAACACCCGTCAAGCTCGATCAGCTCTTGATGACTACCCATCTCGCGAATCATCCCGCCGTCGAGCACGCAGATAAGATCGCAATATTTGATCGTCTGGATGCGATGGCTCACCACGATCACCGTCCGTTTGCCCTTGAGTTGGCGCAGGGTGTCGGTCAGCAGCGTTTCGTGAACTCCGTCTTGAAAGCTGGTCGGTTCGTCGAGCACCAAGATCGGCGCCGCGGTCAAAAGGGCGCGCGCGATGGCGATGCGCTGGCGCTGGCCGCCCGATAAATTGTGTCCCGCCTCGCCCAGCTCGGTATCGTAACCGCGCGGCAGCGCTGCGATGAAATCATCAGCGCCGGCCAGGCGCGCCGCCTCACGCACTTCCGCCTCACCGGCAAACGGTTTGCCGTAGGCAATGTTTTCCCAGACAGTAGTGGGCAGGATGACGCTGTCTTGCAGCGCCAGCGCAATGTGCTTGCGCAAATCTCTGAGCTTGACCGTTCTTAGATCGCGCCCGTCCAGTGCGATGCTTCCGGCGCTCGGATCGTAGAAGCGCGGCAGTAAGTTGAGCAAGGTGCTCTTGCCCACGCCGCTTGAGCCGACGAATGCGACGCTGGCGCCCGGCGCGATCGCGACAGTGAGTCCATTCAATACCGGCCGGCCGATTTCGTACTCAAAGCAGACGCCGGTCAATGTCAACGTGCGCGGTTGGAGGGGCAAGCTCACGGCTTCTCGCGGATCGCTAACCTTCGCTTGGCGATCGAGAACCTCAAAGACGCGCTTGGCACCGGTTAGTCCCGACTGCAAGTTGACCTGGGCCCCGGTCAGCTGGCAGAGCGGATCGTACATCATGCCAAGGTAGCTCATGAACACCATCAGTTCGCCCGGCGTGAGCGCGCGCTGGTGAATCAAATAGCCACCGTAAGCGAAAATTAGCGCGCCGTCGATTCCGAGGATCGCGCCGACGGTCAAACCGTAGGCGACCTCCTGGCGGTGAATGCGCAGCCAGGAGCGCACACAATGACGCACGTCCTCGCCAAAGCGATGAAATTCGTCCTCTTCGCGGCCGAAGGCCTGCATGAGTCCGATCGCGCTCAGAGTGCGATGTACGGAGCTGGTGTAGGCGCTATCGGCCTGCTTGGCGGCGCTGGTGCGCCGTTCGAGCCTCCGTCCAAAGCGCAGATTGGCCCAGATCAGCGGCGCCACCGCCGCTAGTGCGATCAAGGTGAGTGTGGCGCTGCGCGCGAACTGGATGCCAAGAATAAACAGCAGGGTTACGAGCGCGAACACGATGCTGATCAAAACGCCGAGCACTTGCGCGCAACCAAACGTGTCGGAGGTTAGGCGAAATATCGAGTCCCCTATCGGCTGTGTTTGGTGAAACCCAAGGTGGAGTGCCTGCATTTTGCGAAAGAGATCGCAACGCACGCGCAACACACCCTTGTATTCGATGCGCGTGCGCAAGAGCTTGCGCGCGGTGGTTAATAGTTCCTGGAGCAGGCGCAGCGCTAATGCAATCGCCGCAAGTCCAACCACTTGCAGCAGCGGTGACTTTGGCAATGGGGCCAGGAAGAAACGATGGAGCCAATCGTTTGCCGGCGCGGTGGCCATCAATGAGTCGATCATCACGGCAAGCGGCCAGGCCTGAAGCAAGCCAATAGCGGTAGAAATGATTGTGAGTATAACAAGCAGGCAAATCGCGTGGCGGTCTTCGGCGAAATAGCTGACTGCCCTGCCGAGCTGCGCTAACCCTTCTGTATAACCCGCCGAAAAACGCCGGACAAACTTCATCATTCGAGCTGTTGCGTCTCTCCCCGATCATCTGGGGATTGAATTTTTCGACGAATCTTAGCTGGCGCGGATGAAATCTGTAACGTCGAAAATAACAGCCTTAGAAGATAAAGTGTCGCTCGATTGAAATCAAATTATTTGTCTCAAAACTGAAACAGAAGCTAAATTTCGCCCTGAGAACTGGGACAATTTGTGACGTTTTGAGACGATTGAGCATTTGCCGGAAAAT
>Ga0210076_1000041_pt1 | contig 26566 bp, 23 predicted proteins | sample MayberryNW_Catta_3_FD_184876 | JGI IMG/M metagenome (GOLD analysis project Ga0210076, IMG submission 184876) | Wetland microbial communities from San Francisco Bay, California, USA, that impact long-term carbon sequestration -... | ecosystem: Environmental > Aquatic > Marine > Wetlands ... | reverse complement strand
CCCGCTACCGCCGGCGACCCAGCTCCTGGGCGATCTCGCGCTCCTGCTCACGCTTCGCGATCGCCTGGCGCTTCTCGTGCTCCCGCTTCCCCCTCGCGACGGCGATCTCCACCTTGGCCATGCCGTGGGTGAAGTACACGCGCAGCGGCACCAGGGCCAGACGCTGCTCCTGCTGCCGCGCGGCGAGCTCGTCGATCTGGCGGCGATGCAGCAACAGCTTCCGGGGGCGTGTCGGAAGGTGGCGACGCTTGTCGCCCTGTTCGTACGGCGGCACGTGCATGCCCTCGAGCCAGGCCTCGCCGTCGTGCACGCGCGCGTAGGCCTCCGTGAGGGAGGCGCGCCCGCCCCGGAGCGACTTCACCTCGTCGCCGGTGAGCACGATGCCGCACTCGATCGTCTCGATGATCTGGTAGTCGTGCCGAGCCTTGCGGTTCGAAGCGACCGTCTGCCGGCCGGGGTCGCGGTCCTTCGGCGACATTCGCGCCTCAGACGTCGAGGAAGCGCCGCATGCCGATCGTGCCGGCGATCACCGCGACGGCCACGGCCGCGATCAGGATCCACGGCGCGACCGCGAGCACGTCGGAGTTGCGGATCAGCGGGAAGAACTGCAGCTCGCCTCGGAGCTGATCGATGAAGAACACCTTGATCACGAAGAGCGCCGCCAGCGCGGCGGCAGCACCGATCAGCGATTCGACCAGCCCCTCGATCAGGAACGGCACGCGGATGCGCCAGTTCGTCGCCCCGACCAGGCGCATGATGCCGATCTCTTTCCGGCGCGCGAACATGCCCATGCGCAGTGTGTTCGCGACGAGCGCGATCGCCGATGCGAGCATGATCACCGCGATCGACAGCACGCCGATCGACAGCACGCGCGTGATCGCGGTCAGGCGATCGAGCAGATCTCGATAGTCGGAGACGTCGCGGACCCCCGGTTCCGTGCACTGGATCTCCTGGGTCGCGCCGTCGGCCTCGCACCCCAGCGCCGCGGTGATCTGGTCGAACTGCGACGGGTCGGCCAGGTTGATGCGCAGCGAGGTCGGGATCGCACGCTCGCAGTCGACCCCCTCCTGGAACACGTCCTGGCCCTCGAAGAGCTGGTCGAACTGCGCACACGTCTCGGCCTTGTCCCAGTACTCGATCGAGCTGACGGCCGGAAGCTGCTCGAGGTTCGTCTGGATGCGGGTCACGGTCTGCGGCCTCGCGGGATCGCTCAGATACACCGCGACCTGCACGTTGCCCGTCCACGCCTCGATCACGAGGTTGAACTGCCGCGCGATCAGCAGCGCCAGCCCGAACAGGAACAGCGCGATGAACGCCGTGGACATCGCGGCGAACGCCACGATGCCGTTGCGTCGGAGCCCCGCGGCCGTCTCCCGAAGGTAGTACTCCAGCCGCATCAGCTGTAGACGCCCCGGGATTGATCCCGGATCACGTGGCCCTCGTCGAGCTCGATCACGCGCTTGCGCATCGCGTCGACGATCGCCTGATCGTGCGTCGCCATCACGACCGTCGTGCCGATGCGGTTCACCTTGTCGAGGAGCCGCATGATGTCGACGCTCGTGTTGGGGTCGAGGTTGCCGGTCGGCTCGTCGGCCAGGAGCACGAGCGGCCGGTTCACGCAGGCGCGGGCGATCGACACGCGCTGCTGCTCGCCGCCGGAGAGCTCGTCGGGGTAGTTGCTGAGCTTGTCGCCCAGACCCACGTACTCGAGGATCTCGGGCACGCGCTGTCCGATCACGTGCTTCGGCTTGCCGATCACCTCGAGCCCGAACGCGACGTTCTCGAACACGGTCTTGTCCTGCAGCAGACGGAAGTCCTGGAAGACGGTGCCGACGTTGCGGCGCAGCTTGGGGATGTCCCAGCTGGACATCTTCGCGAGGTTCTTGCCGCCGACGTAGATCGAGCCCTTCGTGACGTCTTCCTCGCGGATCAGCAGCCGGATCATCGTGGACTTCCCCGATCCGGACTGCCCGACGATGAAGACGAACTCGCCCTTCTCGACCTCGACGTCGACGTCGGTCAGGGCGGTGACACCGTTCTTGTAGGTCTTCGTGACACGCTGAAGACTGATCATCTTGGCCTCAGGAGTGGGGGGAAGCGCGAACCGGACCACCCTACCAGACGTCCCCCACGCGGCCGGGAGCCGACGTCCGTAAGCTTGGGCGCCATGCGAACGACGAGCGTGGCCATCTCCGACCAGCGTGTCGAGGGCAGGCCCACGACCCCGGGCCGAGGCCGCCGGTTCACCGTCGCGATCGCCGGTCCCGCGCTGATCGTCGCCGGCGTCCTGTTCGCCTTGCGGGGATTCGTCTTCGCCGATCGGCTGAGCGACGCGCACCCCGACATCCTCTCGTTCTGGCTGCCTCGGTTCTCGTTCCTCGGGCGCTCGATCGCGGCGGGTCACGTGCCGCTGTGGAATCCGTTCGAGATGGCCGGCTACCGCTACGCCGCGGATCCGCAAGGAGGCTGGCTCTACCTGTTGCCGATGGGATTGTTCTCTCGCCTCTCGCCTGCGGTGGCGATGCGCGCGTTCATCGTCGCCAACCCGATCGTCGCCGGCCTGGGGCTCTACGGCTTCCTGCGGATCGACCGGATCTCGAGGTTCGCCGCGGCCGCCGGCGGGCTCTCGCTCGCGATGCTGATGTCGACCTCCGAGATCGCGATCTCCATGCCATTCGCCGGGGCGATGGCGTGGACCACGATCGCCCTGGTCGGGGCTGCCGGGTACCGACGATCGGGTCGATGGTCCGCGCGCCTCGGGTGGATCGGGGTGGGCGCGCTCGGTTGGTCGCAGGTCGCGACCGCTCACCTGAGCCACGGCCTCGTCGTCTGCACCGCGTTGCTCGGCGCGTACGTGGCCGCGGGCGCCGTGCTCGACGTGATGGAGCGGCGGAACGAGACCGACCGGTCGTCGACGCGGCTCCTCGTCGGAGGGGCGGCCGGTCGCGCCGGAGCGTTCCTGATCGCCGTGCCGCTCCTGTCGCTCGCCGTGCTGCTTCCGCGCGTCGACGCGATCGAGGCATCGAGCCTGTCCGCGGGCTACGACCGGCTCGGCGACGCGATCGGGGTCCTCGGGGGTGCCGGCTCGGGCGGGATCCAGGCCAACGGCGTCTGGGCTGCCTGGCCGTTCGCGTTCGGCGCGACCCCGGGCGCCTACGCAGGCGCGGTGATCCTGCTCGGGGTGCCGCTCGCGCTTCGCTCGCGGCGGCACCGCGTGCTCCTGTGGGCGTTCGGCGGCGCGCTCGCGCTCACCTGGGTCCTGATGCTCGATCCGGTCGTCACCGCGGTCCCGGTTCGGGACCTCTTCCTGCGCATCCCCTTCGGCGACGTCTACCTGCACAACCCGGGGCGCATGCGATACCTCGCCGTGATCGCGGTCCCGGTCCTGGGCGCGATCGGCATCCAGGCAGCGCGAGACGACCCGCTCCAACCTCGTGAGGCAGCCGGATGGCTGGGGGCGGGGGCCGTCCTGTGGCTCGGCATGCCCTTGATCGCGTTCGCGAACCCGCTGCGGTTCGTGGTGCTCGCCGTCGGGGTGGCGGCCGGCGCCTGGGCCGTGTTCCAGCTCACGGCGAAGCGGCGACCCTGGGGATGGATCGCCGTCGGCGGAGTGCTGGTCGTCGAGCTGCTCGCGAGCGCCGTCTACTCCCAGCTCACGCCGCCGGGCGACACGATCAGGCTCAACCTCGAGGCGGGAGCCCACCCGAACCTGATCCCGCAGCCGCTGCCCCTGCCCCGGGTCGACGCGTCGGCGTTCGTCGCGCCGACCGCGTTCGTGCCTCGCCTGGCGGCGACGCACGACCGCTACCTCACCTGGGCACCGCCCGCCTCCTCGTTCGAGAAGGGGTACCTGTTCATGCAGCTCGAGCCCGACTGGCCGGCGCTCGCGATGGAGCGAGGCACGCTCTTCGGGCTCCACGACACCCTCGGGTACAACCCGGTGCAGCTCCGGCGCTACTGGGACTACATCCGGGTGCGGTCCCCGCTACCGATCTTCTACAACGCATCGGTCGTCGACGTTCCCACGCCCCGCGACATGCGACTGTTCGGAGCTCGCTATCTCGTGGTCCCGACCGGTATCGCTCCCCCGCTCGCGGCCACGCTCGTGGATCGTGCCCAGGGATACGACCTGTTCGAGGTCGCGGGGTGGCAGCCACGGGTCTCGGTGGTGCCGAACTTCCGCGTGGTGCCGAGCGCCACCGGCGCGCTGAGGACGATCCTGCCCCCGTCGTTCGATCCGGCGGCGATCGCCGTGCTGGAGCGCCATCCCGGCATCGAGCCCACACCCGAGGCGCGGCCCGGCACGGCGACCTACCGCGAGTCCTCACCCGAGTCCGTGCAGGTCGACGTGCGCGCGACGGCGCCGTCGATCGTCGTCGTGCGCACCGTGTACGACGGGGGGTGGAAGGCGACCGTCGACGGAACGCCCGCGACCGTGCTCCCGACCGACGGCTTCCTGCAGGGGGTGGCCGTGCCAGCCGGGGACCACGAGGTGCACCTCACGTACGTCGACGACTCGGTGACCTCGGGGGTGAGGGTGGGCATCGTGGCCTGGGGTGCGCTCGCCCTCGCCGGCCTCGTCGCGCTCGCCGCGGAACGGCGCCGCCGGCGAGCGATCAGGCCGACGCCGCCGCCCGCCGGCGAAGCTCCGCCTCGGTGAACCGGTCGATATCGCCGTCGAGCACTCGCTGCGGGTCGCCGATCTCCTGGTCGGTGCGGTGGTCCTTGACCATCTGATAGGGAGCCAACACGTAGGAGCGGATCTGCGATCCGAAGTCGACCGCCTTGCGCTCCCCCCGGATCGAGGCCATCTCCTCCTCACGCTTGATCCGTTCCCGCTCGGCCAGGCGCGCCTTCAAGATGCGCATCGCGACGGCTCGGTTCTGCAGCTGTGAGCGCTCGTTCTGGCAGGCGGCCACGATGCCGGTCGGGACGTGCGTGATGCGAACCGCCGAATCGGTCGTGTTCACCGACTGCCCGCCGGGGCCGCTCGATCGGTACACGTCGATCCGCAGATCGTCGGCGGGGATCTCGATGTCGTCTTCGTCGGCCTCCTCGAGCATCGGGATCACGTCGAGCGACGCGAACGACGTGTGCCGCCGCTTCTGCGAGTCGAACGGGCTGATGCGCACGAGCCGGTGAACGCCTCGCTCGGTCGAGAGCAGCCCGTAGGCGTTCGTGCCCCGCACCGTGAACGTCGCCGATTTGATGCCCGCTTCGTCGCCGTACTGCACGTCGTCGACGTCGGCGTCGAACCCCTGCCGTTCGGCCCAACGCGTGTACATGCGCAGCAGCATCTCGGCCCAGTCCTGGCTCTCGGTGCCGCCGGCGCCCGCGTTGATCGTCGCGATCGCGTCGGACGCGTCGTACGTGCCGGAGAGCAGCGCCGCGAGCTCGAGCTTGTCGACGTCGGCCTCGAGCCCAGCGAGCGAAACCGTGAGCTCCCGGTCGAGTTCGGGGTCCGATTCCTCGGCGAGCAGCTCGTCGATCGCCACCGCGTCGTCGACGCGGGCGATCAGGCCGTCGTAGCGCGCGACGTCGTCGCGGAGACGGGCGAGCCTCGACGTGACCTGCTGCGCCCGTTGCTGGTCGTCCCAGAGGGAAGGGTCTGCCGCCTGGCGCTCGAGCTCCTGGGCCTGCGAGCGTTTGCCGTCGACGTCAAAGGAACTCCTTGGCGGCCAGGACGCGTGCGCGGAGCTTGTGCAGCCGTTCGGTGTGCTCGCTCATCGCTCGGCGCATCGTAGCAGCGGCCGTCCGGTAGGGTGCTCGCGATGATCCGGCGACTCGACCCGGGACTCGATGCCGACGCGTGCGACGCCATCGTGCGCGGGCTGCCGGGATGGTTCGGAGACGCCGGCGGCATCGCGGACTGCGCTCGAGCCGTCCGGACCCAGGACGGCCTCGTGGCGGTGGAAGACGGCGAGGTCGTGGGGTTCATGACCCACGAGTCCCGTCCGGGCTCCGACCACGAGATCACGTGGATGGCCGTGCGGGCCGATCGGCGCGAGGGCGGCATCGGCACGGCGCTCGTTGCCGCGCTCGTCGACCGGCTTCCGGCCGGGACCCGATCGCTCCTCGTGAAGACGGTCTCGGATCGCGACGGCGACCCGGGGGCCGAGTACTCCCAGACCCGAGGGTTCTACCTCGCGCGAGGGTTCTCGCCGGTGGCGGAGCTGGACATCTGGGGTCCCGAGAACCCGTGTCAGGAGCTGGCTCGCCCGATCTCGCGATAGCCGGCGACGTTCACGCAGCGGCGCCGTGGCACTTCTTGTACTTCTTGCCGCTGCCGCACGGGCACGGCGCGTTCCGAGGAACCTTGTCGCTGACCGCCTGGTTGGCGTTGGCCGTGCCGGCCCCGCCGCCGCTCGGTGCCCGCTGGCCGCCGGCCTGCTCGACCTCGGTGCGGTTGTCCTGCATGCGCGTCGGCTGGGCCGCCTGCTGTCGGGGTTGCTCCTCGTCGTTGCGCACGAACTCGACGCGGTAGATGTAGCGGACGAAGTCGGCCTGGATCGACGCGGTGAGCGCCTGGAACATGTCGTAGGCCTCGCGCCGGTACGCCGTGATCGGGTCCTGCTGCGCCAAGGCCCGCAGGTGGATGCCTTCCTGCAGGTAGTCCATCTCGTAGAGATGCTCGCGCCACTTCGTGTCGGTGATGTTCAACAGCACGACCCGCTCGAGCTCGCGCATCACCTCGGGTGTGACCGCCGCCTCCCGGTCGTCGTAGCGTGCGAGCGCGTCTTCCACGAAGAGGGCGACGAGCTCGTCGGTGTCGAGGGCCTCGGCGGCCTGCTCGCGTGAGACCTGGACCGGATAGATCTCGAGCAGGGCCGTGAACAGCCCGTCGAGATCCCATTCTTCGGGGAACACGTCGGCGGGGCACTGCGACTCGACGACGCCGGTGACGATCTCCTCGGCGAACCCGAGGGCCTCCTCGCGCAGATCCTGTCCTTCGAGGATCTTGCGGCGCTCACCGTAGATCGCCTCACGCTGGCCGTTCATGACCTCGTCGTACTTCAGGACGTTCTTGCGTCGCTCGTAGTTGAGCTCCTCGATCTGCTTCTGCGCGTTCTCGACGGCCTTCGAGACCATCTTGGCCTCGATCGGTTCGTCGTCGGGCCACTTCAGTCGCTGCATGATCGAGGCGACCCGGTCGCTCGCGAACATGCGCATCAGGTCGTCGCCGAGCGAGAGGTAGAACCTCGACTCGCCGGGATCACCCTGGCGCCCCGACCGCCCTCGGAGCTGGTTGTCGATCCGGCGGGACTCGTGTCGCTCGGTGCCGAGCACGTAGAGCCCTCCCAGGTCGACCACCTCGTGGTGTTCGGCATCGGTCTGGGCCTTGAACTTCGCGAGGATCGGCTCGTACTCGGCCTCGTAGGCCGCTCGCTCCTGCTCGTCCATCTCGAACAGCAGGTAGCGGTCGTTGTCCCAGTCGCGCGCGGCCATCTCCTGGCGCGCCAGATACTCGGGGTTGCCGCCCAGCAGGATGTCGACGCCTCGGCCGGCCATGTTCGTCGCCACGGTGACCGAACCCTTGCGGCCGGCCTGGGCCACGATGAGCGCTTCCTTCTCGTGGTTCTTCGCGTTCAGCACGTTGTGGGGGATGCCGCGCCGGTTCATGAGCCCCGAGAGCAGCTCGGACTTCTCGATCGAGACGGTGCCCACGAGGACGGGCTGACCGGTCTCGTTCCGTTCGCGCAGGTCCTCGACGACCGCGTTCCACTTGGCCTCTTCGCCCTTGTAGATCAGGTCCTGCTCGTCGTCGCGGACGTTCGGCCGGTTCGTCGGGATCTCGACGACCGAGATCTTGTACGTCGATTCGAACTCGGTCATCTGGGTCTTCGCCGTACCCGTCATGCCGGCGAGCTTGTCGTACATCTTGAAGTAGTTCTGGATCGTGACCGTGGCGAGGGTCTGGTTCTCCTCCTTGATCTTCACGCCTTCCTTGGCCTCGATCGCCTGATGGAGTCCTTCCGAGTAGCGCCGGCCCTCGAGCACGCGACCGGTGAACTCGTCGACGATCTTCACCTCGCCCTGCTGCACGACGTAGGCAACGTCACGCTTGTAGAGCTCCTTCGCGCGCAGGGCATTCTGCAGGTGATGAACGAGGGTCGTGTTCGAGTGATCGTAGAGGTTGTCGACGCCCAAGATGTCCTCGACCTTGGCGACCCCCGTCTCCGTGATCGCGATCTGGTACTTGGCCTCCTCGACCTCGTAGTCCTCGTCGCGCTTGAGCCGGGGGGCGACCCGCGCGAACGTGACGTACCACTTCGCGGAGTCGCGCACCATGCCGCTGATGATCAACGGGGTCCTGGCCTCGTCGATCAAGATCGAGTCGACCTCGTCCACGATCGCGTAGTTGTATCCGCGCTGCACGCAGTCCTCGAGACGCATCGCCATGTTGTCTCGCAGGTAGTCGAAGCCGAACTCGTTGTTCGTGCCGTACGTGATGTCGGCCGCGTAGGCCGGGCGGCGCTGCGCCGGGGACATCGTCGCCTGGATCAGTCCCACCTCGAGCCCGAGGAACCGGTAGATGCCGCCCATCCACTCGGAGTCGCGCTTGGCCAGGTAGTCGTTGACCGTGACGATGTGCACGCCACCGCCCGAGAGCGCGTTCAGGTACCCGGGAAGCGTCGAGACGAGCGTCTTGCCCTCACCGGTCTTCATCTCGGCGATGTTGCCTTGATGAAGCGCGGCGCCACCCATGATCTGCACGTCGAAGTGCCGCTGTCCGATCGTGCGGCGCGCCGCCTCGCGAACGGTGGCGAACGCCTCGGGAAGCAGGTCGTCGAGCGATTCCCCGGCGTCGGCTCGCATCTTGAGCTCGGCCGTGTTCGCCCTGAGCTCGTCGTCGGAGAGATCCTCGACCTCGGGTTCGAAGGTGTTCACGATCTTCGCGATCGCCTCGAGGTGCTTGAGCTTGCGGCCCTCTCCGATGTTGCCGAGCTTGTCGAGTACGGCTGGCATGCGTTCCTGAGCTTTCCTGGGGTCGGGGTGGCGTTCGTTCCGATTCTATCGGGAGCCCGTGGCAAGGCTCGGAGCCGGCGCGGTCTCGGACCGGATCACGGCCACGAGCACGACGCCCACGAGGCCGGCCGTGATCACCCCGAGCGTGGAGTACCCGGCGGTCTCGAGCACCAGCCCGGAGATCAACCCGGCGGTCGCCGAGCACAGGCTGACGAACAGGTCGGTGAACCCGAGGGCGCCGGCACGCTCGGCCGGCGTCGTCACGTCGCTGATCACCGCCGTCGCCCCGAGGAAGGTCGCCGACCATCCGATGCCGAGCGCGAACAGCCCGGCGCCGACGAGGGGTGCCGAGCCCTCCGTGCCGGCGAGCAGCGCCCCGGCCACGCTCGCCAGGCAACCGGCGACCAGGCCTGCTCGCCGACCCCATCGATCCATCGCGGCCCCGAACAACGGCGAGAACGCGAACATCCCGCCGATGTGCAGGCTGATGACCCACGCGATGGTCGTATCACCGTGGCCGAGGTGGTGCAGGGCGGCGGGCGTCACTCCCATCACGCCGACCATCGCGATCTGTCCCATGGCCGCGGCCAGGACGGCGGTGCGGAACGGCGCCACCCGCAGGAGTTGCCGTGGCGTGCGGGCGGGGGCCGGGGCGAGGTCGCCGTCGGCCGGCGGCGGCGCCAGATCGCGCGGGTCCGGCCGAACCCGAAGCACGAATCCCGACGCCGCCAACGCCCCCACCGGGACGATCAGCCACGGAAGCAGGTCGGCGGCGCGGGGGGAAGGAGCGACCCCCTGCACGAACGCGACGAGCAAGGGACTGCCGACGGCGCCGATCGTGCCACACGCCAGCACGATGCCGACCGCCCGAGCCCTTCGTTCCGGCCGGTACATGTCCGCGACGGCTGCTCGCGTGAGATTGACGCCGGCGTACCCGATGCCGAAGGGAACGACGGCCGCCAGCAGGAGCGGGAACGAGCCCCAGATCACGGCGGCCGCGCACCCCACCCCGCCGAGCACGGTCATCGCCAGGGCGAGCAGGATCCCGGGGCGACGCCCGGCGCGATCCATCCATCGCCCGATGACGGGAGCGGCGACGGCGGCGAAGCCGAAGTAGACCGCCCACACCAGCCCGCTCGCGCCCTGCCTTCCAGAGAGCTCCGTGGCCGCGACCGTCCCCGCGACGAGCAGCACCGGGAACGCCAGCTGTGCGAACCCTTGTGCGGCGGCCAGGAGCGCGGTGTTCCGACGAACGGCCGAAGCACGTTCCATCGTCGTGGCCTCAGATCGGCTCGGTGAGCGCGCCGAGCCGTTCGATCAGGCGGGCGTTCTCCGCGTAGTCGACCGGACAGGCGACGATCGAGACGGCGTCGTCGTCCAGGGCCTTGCGCAACGTGGGCGCGAGCTCGTCGGCCGCCCCGATCTCGTAGCCCTTGGCGCCGAAGCTCTCGGCGAGCTGCACGAAGTCGGGGTTGGAGAAGGAAACGGCAGCCTGCCGGCCGAAGTGGAGGTCCTGCTTCCATCCGATCAGGCCGTAGCTCCCGTCGATCCACACGAGGATCACGAAGTGCAGGCCCTCGCGCACGGCGGTCTCGATCTCGGCCATGCTCATCGCGAACGCGCCGTCGCCCATGGCGGCCAGCACCTTCCGTTCGGGCGCCACGAGCTTCGCGGCGATCGCGCCGGGCAGCGAGAACGCCATCGTGGCGAGCCCGTTCGAGATGAGGCAGGTGTTGGGTCGATGGGTCGGGTAGAGCCGCGCCATCCACATCTTCACCGCCCCCGTGTCGCAGAGCACGATGTCGTCGTCGCCGAGCACGGATCGGATGTCGAAGACCACGCGGGCCGGCGCCAGCGGGAACGAGTCGTCGGCGGCGCCGTGTTCGAACTCCTCCCGAACGAGGTCGCGGACGGGGAAGATCTCCCCACGGGTGTCGTGGACGAGGCTCGATGCCCCGATGGCGTCGAGGGTCTCGCCGATGCTCCCCTGCACGCCGACGGCGAGCGTGTAGTTGGCATCGACCTCGGCGACCGTGCTGTGGACGTGCACGATCCGCTTGTCCCGCCGTGGGTTCCACCGCGCCGGCGAGAACTCCACGAGGTCGTAGCCCACCGCCAGGACCACGTCGGCCCGATCCAGGCCGAAGTTCGCGTAGTCCTTCACCATGAAGCCGATCGTTCCGAGCGCGTTCGGGTGGTTGTCCGGGAACACCCCTTTGCCGAGGAACGTCGTGGCCACGGGAAGGTTCAGCCGCTCGCTGAAACGGACGAGCGCCTCGGTCGCTCGCTCACGCGCGACCCCGGGTCCCGCGAGCACGATCGGATGCTGCGCCGTCGCGAGCACCTGCGCCGCCCGCCGCACCTGGCCCTCGTCGGGCGAGGGATCGACCGGCCTGTTCACGGGGAGCACGGACGCATCGGTCGAGCGCTCCGCGACGTCTTCGGGAAGCACGATGAAGGTCGATCCGGGCGGTTCGGTCGTCGCCCGCTTGAACGCCTTCCGAACCATCTCCGGGGCAGCCCCCTCCACGGTGACCATGTCCCCCCAGGTCGTGATCGGCCGGAACAGCGACACGAGGTCGACGAACTGGTGGGATTCCTTGTAGATGCGGTCCAGGCTCGCCTGCGCCACGATCGCGACGAGCGGGTGCCGGTCGAGCTGCGCGTTCGCGATGCCCAGCATCAGATTGATCGCACCCGGTCCCAGCGTCGCGAGGCACACCCCAGCGCGGCCCGTGAGCGCGCCGTACGTGTCGGCCATGAACGCCGCACCTCGCTCGTCGCGGGTCGTGATGAACCGGATCGGGCTCTCGGCGAGCGCATCGATCGTGTGGAGGTTCTCCTCTCCGGGCAGGCCGAAGACGACCTCGACTCCCTCGTTCTCGAGGCACTCGACGATCGCGCGCGCGACGGTGCGGCTGGCTGCGGCCATGGCGCCAGGGTATCGGAGCTCAGAGGAGCTGCCGGGTGAGCTGCGCGTGCCCTACGTGCTCCCGGAGATGTTCGAGGGCATGGAGCAGCGCCCACGCCGCCGTGATCGGTTCGTCGGCCCGAGACGTGCTCCAGGGAGCCTCGCCGACGGCTCCCGGGTCGAAGCTCACGTCACCATCGAGCAGCGACCGGCACTCCTCGCCGATCGCATCGAGCCAGGCCATGAACGTGGCCGCGTCGTCGATCACGACCCGGAACTCCGAGGGTCGGTCGCGTTCCGGCAGCGGAGCGCCGGTCGCGAGGCTCAGCCAGGAACGCGTGCTGTGCATCGCATGGGTGACCAGCACCGCGAGCGCGTTCGTCTCGTCGCCGCCCGGGCGGGCGTTCAGCTCGTCGCCGGTGCATCCGTCGACGGCCGTGCGAAGCTCGACGAGGGAATCCGCCAGGATGTCGCGCGCAGCCTCGATCGTCGGATCGGCCACGTCAGCTGATCTCGATCATCTTCTCGCGGACGGCGTAGACGACCGCCTCCATGCGCGAATGCAGGTGCAACTTCTCGAGGATGTTGCGGATGTGGTTCTTGACGGTGTTCTCGCTGATGAACAGCCGCTTGGCGATATCGCGGTTGTTCAGGCCCTGCGCCACGAGCCCGAGGACCTCCATCTCGCGGTCGGTGAGCTTGGGCGCAGGCATGCGTGGCTGCTCCTCGGCCGTCTTCGACATGGACGCGAACTCGGTGAGCAGCTTCGAAGCCATCGACGGGGAGATGCGGGACTGCCCGGCCCAGACGCTGCGGATCGCGTCGGCGACCTCCTCGATCGGGATCTCCTTCAACAGGTAGCCGCTCGCGCCGGCCTTGATCGCGTCGTAGAGGTCGCCCTCCTCGTCACTGATCGTGAGCATCAGGATCTTGCAGTGGGGAAGCAGGTCCCGGATCTGGCCGGCCGCCTCGATGCCGGAGCGTTTCGGCATGCGCACGTCCATCAGCACGACGTCGGGCATGGTCTCCTGAGCGACCTCCACCGCCTCGGCTCCGTCGGAGGCCTCGCCGACCAGCTCGATGTCGGGCTCCTGCTGCAGCACCATCTCGAGACCGCGGCGGAACAGGGCGTGGTCGTCGACCACCATCACCCGGAGCTTCTCGGTGGAGTCCTTACCGCCAGCGTCGTTGGTCACCGGTCCCCCTCGGTCGAGTCGCCGGCCTCCGCGTCGGCTGCCGGCTCGCTCAGGTGAGGGGATTCTAGTGCGCTCTTGTGCATGGAAGCGCGACGTTTGCCGTGATGATCACGAAGCTGCCGCTCGAGCTTCTCGGCCACGCGGTCGATCGCGGTCGGCACGTCGTCGGCCTCGGCGCGAGCGCGGAACGTCTTCCGAGGTATGTGCAGCGCCGCCTGCACCCGCTTCACACCGTCGGGGGCCGGGTAGTGCTCGCCGATGATCTCCAGATCGATCCTGGTGGTCCGGGGCTCCATGCGCTCCAGCCGGGCCAGCTTGTGTCCCGCGGTCTCACGCACCTCGTCGGTGACCGGGAGGCCGCGGCCCGTGAAGGTCAGGTCCATCGGTTCGTCGTCGTTCCCTTCCCTCGGGCGGGCCCTCCGCCGGCTGACCTGGTCTTTGCCCCCACACCCGCCTGCCGGGGAGCTCGCCGGCGATCGCGCGGACCGCCGACCCACACCCTCTCCCGCCCGGAGGCGAGGCAGGACTTACATCTAAACCGCGCCATGCTCAGCGACCAAGGGTCGCCTTACGTGGGTCGTTTCGCCCGCGGCTGGCATCGACTACCGGGGAAGATCCCCGGGCAACCACAGACCCGGACGAGGGCCCGGTCGAGTATAGGCAGGTCGGCCCGATCGCAGGAGGGCCCGGGCCGCCACGAGGAGCGAAACCGTCTGCGCCCCACCGTCTCGCAGCGCTTCGGCGCACGCGGCTGCCGTGGCTCCGGTCGTGAGCACGTCGTCGACGAGCAGGACGTGGGACGGCACGGCCGCCCGATGACGAACGACGAACGATCCGAGCATCGCCGCCCGGCGCGCCACGGCGTCGCGCTTGGCCTGAGGACCGGTCGCGACGACGCGCCGGAGCAGGCCTCGGACGGGGAGCCCGGACTCACGTGCGACGGCCCTGGCCAGTACCTTCGCCTGATCGAACCCTCGCTCGGCCTTTCGTCGCCTGGTCAGCGGGACCCACGTCACCACGTCGGCGCCGGGTGGCGAGCAGGAGGCCATCGCCGCCCCCAGCGTCCGCCCCACGCCACGCACCCCTCGGTACTTGAGCTGATGAACGGAGGCCCTGGCGGGGCCCTCGAAGGCGAAGGGAGCTCTGGCCACGGTCACCGCGCCGGGAGGGCAGTCCTCGCATCGCGAACGATCACCATCGGCCGAGGGGGCTCCGCATCGCTCGCACCACGGCGGGGACAGCACGATCAGCCCGCGCCGACAGCGGTCGCAGAACGGCCAGGTCGCCGCGCCGCACCCCGCGCACCGCGGTGGGAAGACGACGTCGAGCGCACGCACCAGCACGGCCCGACGATAGGAAGCGGGTGCGACACGAGCCCGTCAGGGAAGGTCGATCTCGATCGGCCGGTCGCCGCCACGTGCTTCGATGGCGAGCCGTGCCTGGGTCTTGGCCGCCGGATAGGTGACGACCACGCCGCGCCCGGCTTCCGCATCGAACGATCCGTCGATCTGGGGCAGCGCCACGTCGTCGGCGGTCAACGAGAGCGCTGCGCGCGCCGGTGCTCCGTAGGTCACGCGCACGGAGTCGGTGGCGCAATCGACCTGCTCGATCGTGACCGTGTTCGAGCCGGCGACGATCGCGCCGCGCACGGTGACGGATCCCCGTCGCATCGAGCCGCGGGGCCACGCGACCGCGAAGGGCTCCCCCGGATGCACCACGCCGGCATCGCCGTCGATCGTGACGTCGAGCTCGAGTCGGTACCACCCGGAACCGAGGTCGAGCAGCGGCACCTCGAACGGCACGAACAGATCGCGGTGCGGCGCGACGTCGAGCGTGACCGCCTCCACCTCCAGGGGACGGCCCGCCCGGCCGGCCATCTCCGCCACCCCGGCCGTCTGGATGCGAACCTGATGCGGATCGGCGTCCTCACCCCGAAGCACGAAGGCGCCCTTCAGGGTCGCGGGGAACCGCTCGTAGTGCGCGCGGATCGAAACCCGGCCGTCCATCGGTCAGGTGCCCTGCTCCCAGCTGCTCAGGTAGCGCTCCTGTTCGGCGGTGAGCTCATCGATCTCGACCCCCATCGCCCGGAGCTTCAGGCGGGCGACGTCTTTGTCGATCTCGACCGGGACCGGATACACGCGGGGCTCGAGCTGCCCGCGGTTCGCCACCACCCATTCCGCCGAGAGGGCTTGGTTCGCGAACGACATGTCCATCACCGCCGCCGGATGCCCTTCGGCCGCCGAGAGATTGACGAGGCGGCCCTCGCCCAGCAGGTAGATCCGGCGCCCGTCGGCGAACGTGTACTCGTCGACGAACTCACGCACGCGCCGGACCCCTCGGGTGCCCAGCGCCGCCAGGGCGGGCTTGTCGATCTCGACGTCGAAATGCCCGGAGTTGGCCAGCAACGTGCCGTCCTTCATCAGCTCCAGGTGGTCGCGCCCGATCACCGTCGTGTCGCCGGTCACCGTGATGAACACATCGCCCACACGAGCCGCCTCGCGCAGGGGCATCACGGTATACCCCTCCATCACAGCCTCGATCGCAGCCGTCGGATCAACCTCGGTGACGATCACGTGGGCCCCCATGCCGCGAGCGCGAGAGGCCACGCCACGTCCGCACATGCCGTAGCCGCACACGACGATCGTGCGCCCGGCCAGCAGCCGGTTCGTGGATCGCATGATCGCGTCGATCGTCGACTGCCCCGTTCCGAAGCGATTGTCGAACAGGTGTTTCGTGTCGGCGTCGTTCACGCTCACGATCGGGTAGCGCAGGGCGCCGTCGCTGGCCATCGCGCGAAGCCGGATCACGCCGGTCGTGGTCTCCTCGGTGCCTCCGATGATCTCGGCGATCTGGTCCGTGCGTTCCTTGTGGAGCACGCTCACCATGTCGGCCCCGTCGTCCATCGTGATGTTCGGGTGGGAGTCGAGCACCGCGCCGATGTGCTCGAAGAACGTGTCGGTGTCCTCACCCTTGATCGCGTAGGTGTCGATGCCCGCTTCCACGAGCGCCGCAGCGACGTCGTCCTGGGTCGACAATGGGTTCGAGGCGCACAACGCCACCTCTGCGCCGCCCGACTGCAAGGTGAGCATCAGGTTCGCGGTCTCCGTGGTGACGTGCAGGCACGCCCCGATCCGGATCCCGTCGAGCGGACGTTCCTTCTCGAACCGCTCCTTGATCAGGTCGAGCACGGGCATCTCGGCCCCCGCCCATTCGATGCGGTCGCGGCCGGCCGCCGCGAGCCCCACGTCACGGATGTCGCTCGTCATCACGTCTCCTCTCGTATGCGAGGGAACAGGTCGACGAGCAACCTGCCCACCGCCGCCGCCGTCTCGTTCGAGACGCGGACGACCTGATCGTGCTCGACGTGCTCCCCGAACGCGTTCGTCAGCGAGCAGATCCCGAGCACGCGCATCCCCAACGCGATGGCGGGGAGCGATTCCGGCACCATCGACATGCCCACGACCGTCGCCCCCGCCCCCTGCAGCAGACCCACCTCGGCCGGCGTCTCGTAGGCTGGCCCACTCACCGCCGCGTAAACGCCGATCGAGGACGGGATGCCGAGCGCCTGGGCACGCTCGAAGGCGAGATCGCGGAGCGCCGCATCGTACACCTCGGTCGCGCTGATGAACGTCGGCATGCCGTCGGGGTAGCGCCACCCACGCAGCGGGGCGACTCCCATCATGTTCACGTGGTCACGCAGGACCACGACGGTGCCCGCCGCTTCGCCTGGCACCAGGCCGCCCACGGCGGCCGTCAGCACCATCGTGTCGGCCCCCAGCTCCTTGGCCAGTCGGGGGAGCAACGCGGGCACGTCCATGCCGTGTCCCTCGTAGAAGTGCACCCGTCCGAAGAACGCCGCGACCGGCACGTCGGCGAGGCTGCCGAGCACGAGGCGTCCGGCATGGCCGGGCACCCCCGACGGCGGGAACCCGGGCAGCTCCTCGAACGACAGGCTTGCGGTCTCCTCGAGCGCGTCGCCGAGCGCCGGACCGAGACCCGATCCGAGGACGACGCCGACGCGCGGGACGAGATCTGTGCGGTCCCGCACGACGGCCGCCGCCCGTGCGCCCAGATCGTCGCCCGGGCCCGGCACACCGCTCACGGCGCCGAGACCTCCTTGAGGAACGCCTTGAGCCGCACGATCGCGTCGATCGGCGACGGGTCAACACCGTAGGCGAGTCCCAGGTAGCAGCTCGTGTAGTCGCCCATGATGCCGAGTGAGAGGAAGCGCGAGAGCCGGTTCCGGCCGGTGGCCCAGACCTCCTCGGTGGCGGCGCCGGCATCGCGCGCGATCTCGAGGGAGATCGGGAACCGCACCGAGACGTCGGGGTGCTCCGCCTCGTCGCGCAGCGCGACCACGAAGACATCGTCGCCCCGCCCGTCGGACCACCCCACCACCTCGTTGTGGTCGAGCTCCGGGAGCGAGGCAGCCCACGCCGGCACCTTGCCGTTCTCGTTCATCTGCGTCTTCCAGCGGTAGGCAGCAGTCGATCCCACGCCGTCGGCGCCCCAGATCACCGGCTGTCGTCGGCCGATCCGCCCCGCCAGCGCCTTGGCTTCGTTCCGCTGGGTCGGCACGGCGGGGCCCAGGGCTTCGACGAGCGGGCCCATCACGGCGACCGCGTCGTGCACGTCATCGGACAAGCGCGGGAGCAGTCCGACCCGCTCCAGCGCACCCAACAGCGCGAACAGGAGGAAGCCGAGCGCCGCCCTCGGCAGGAAGCCACCGGGGACCCGGACCGGGGCGATGCCGAGCTCCGCCGATCGCTCGGCGAGGCGCCCGCCGGACGTGATGGGCACGATCCGAGCGCCTCGCTCCCGTGCCTCTTCGAAGCACGCGAGCGTTTCGGCCGTTCCTCCCGAGTACGAGGAGCACACGACCAGGCTGTGCGGACCGACCCAGGCCGGCACGACGGGCGACCGGACGACCTCGACCGGAACCGTCAACCGGTTGCCGTAGGTGGCCCGGAGCACGTCGCCCGCGATGCCCGACCCCCCCATGCCGCAGAACGCGATGCCGGTCACCCCGTCGGCCAACGGCAGCCCTTCGGTGGCGATGGCGAGGTCGTATCCCTCGCGTGCCTGGCGTGGGAGCGACGCCACCGCCCCGAGCATGTCGCCCGCGTCGAGCGCCCTGAGCGCCTCGACGTCGTCGAGTTGGGTCACCGCGCCTCCGGGCCCCGCGCCGGCTTCTCGGCCTCGTCGATCAGCATCACCGGGATGTCGTCACGGATCGGATACCGGTAGCCGCAGGTGGAGCAGACGAGCACCTGCTCGGCCTCCCGGTAGTCGAGATCGCCACGGTCGTTCGGACAGACGAGGATCTCCAGCAGCTGTGGATCGAGGGTCACGCTCGCTCCTTCCTCGTTCGGGCCGGCCTCACGACGGACCGCCACCCCGGATCAGCTCGAGCACCTCGGCGCTCTTCTCGGCGAGCAGCTCGGGCGTGCGAGCCTCGGCGTTCAGCCTGAGCAGCGGTTCGGTGTTCGAGGGGCGCACGTTGCACCACCAGTCGTCGAACTCTACCGTCAGCCCGTCGAGTCGGTCCTGGCGTCCGTCGGCGAAGTGACCGGCGACGACCTCGATCCGCGCCTGCTGGTCGTCGACGACAGAGTTGATCTCGCCCGAAGCGAAGTAACGGCGCAGCGGTGCCAACAGCTCGGACAGCGCACGACCGGACCTCGAGAGCTCCCCCAAAGCGACGACCGCCGCGATGAGCCCGGAATCCGCCCGGTAATTGTCGCGGAAGTAGTAGTGACCGGAATGTTCCCCGCCGAAGATCGCTCCGGTCTCGGCCATCACCTGCTTGATGAACGAGTGCCCGACGCGTGTACGCACGGGTACGCCGCCGTGCTCACGGATCACCTCGGGCACGGTCCAGGAACAGATCAGGTTGTGCACGATCTTGGCGCCCGGCTCGCGATCGAGCATCGCGATCGCGACGAGCGCCGTGAGCAGCGACCCGCTCACGTCCTCAGCCCGCTCGTCGACCAGGAACACCCGATCGGCGTCGCCGTCGAAGGCGAGCCCCACGTCGGCCCCGTGCTCGAGCACCGCTGCCTTGAGGTCCTTCTGGTTCTCGGGGTCGATCGGGTCCGCCGGGTGGTTCGGGAACGTGCCGTCGAGATCCGGGAACAGGTGGTGCAGCGTGACGGGCAGCCTCGACATCACGGCCGGGACCACGAGTCCCCCCATGCCGTTGGCGGTATCGGCCACCACCGAGAGCGGGCGCATCGCCTCGACGTCGACGAACGAGAGCACGTGCTCGACGAACTCATCGAGCATCTCCCGATGCTCCAGCCTGCCGGGTTCGGCCTGCGGCTCCATGCCCGTCTCGACGAGGCGCCTGATGTCACGCAGTCCGGTCTCCTCGCCGACCGGTTTGGCACCCGCGAGGCAGAACTTCAGGCCGTTGTACTGCTTCGGATTGTGGCTGGCGGTCAGCATGATGCCCGGCAGGTCGAGCCGCCCGGACGCGAAATAGAGCAGGTCGGTCGATGCGAGCCCCAGGTCGACGACGTCGACTCCCTGCGACGTCGCGCCCTGGGAGATCGCTCCGGCGAGCTCGGGCGAGCTCAGGCGGCAGTCGCGCCCGACGACGATCGTCGAGGCGCCGCTCCAGTGGGCGAACGCCGCGCCGATGTCTCGGGCCAGCGCGGCATCGAGATCGTCGGGCACGACGCCGCGCACGTCATACGCCTTGAAGATGCGGTCGAGGGCGATGGACACGCCCGCATGTTACGGAGCGGGCGCCGGGGCGTCAGGCGAGGTCTGCGAGACGATGCCGGGGGCGGCGAGCCCCGTTGCATCACTGCTCGACGACGAGCCCGATCACCGACGCCAGCGGTACCTCGTCGCCGTCCTGGTACCACCACTTGGCCTCGCAATGGTGGCAGGTGCGGAACGACAGGTCGCGCCCGCCGACGGTCATCGAGATGGCGATCAGGTCACCGGTGCGGCATTGGGGACAGGTTCCCGTTTCCATGTTCAGAGCTTCGGCTCCCGGAGGGCTCGAACCCCATAGCACAGCGCGGTCATTTGCCTGGACCAGGTGAGTGGTGTCGCTCGTGGCCCGCTTCGCAGGGTTGGGCCCCCGTACGGGGGACGCGAACGCCGCTCGGCCGACGTCGATCCCCCTCTCAGGGTGAGGTCAGACGGCCAGTGCGGGCTCGGCGTCCGCCGGAACCCCGGCGCGCGAGTCGTGCACGGTCCACCCGACCGGAGGCGTCATGCGCTCGACATGTTCCCTGCAGAGATCGAGCAGGTGCCGGTCTCGCTGCGGGAGGAGATCGCCGATCGCGACCTGTCGCTCGGCGTATCGCAATGACACGGTCGCCACGGGCTCGGCGTCACATCGCATCTTCGCGCAGCTTCGCATCGCGCCGCATCGTAAATGACAGGCGTGTGATCTCCAAGCACCTCAGGCAAGTCTCGACATCGACGGGACTCGGGCGCGTGCGCACAGAGATGTACCCCGCAGTGGCGCTCCGGTTTCCCTTCGCGTCGCTACGGGGTACGGCAGGAACCCTACGCCGGTTCCGCTCCGGACGGCAACCGTTCCGGCCAGAAAGTGTGACAAGAACGCGTGGATGCTCAGATGTTGACCGACGCGGGCGTATCGCCCTCGACCGCGGATCCCGGACGCGACCCGATGATGATCACGCGCATCCCGACCTCGACCATGTCGTAGAGCCGCTCGACTTCCCAATTGTGCATACGGATGCACCCGTGGGATGCATAGGTGCCGATCGAAGAGTCCGCCGGCGTCCCATGGATGCGGATCAGCCCGGGTGCCTCGTCGATGTAGAGGGCACGCGTGCCCATCGGTGCGGTCGGCCCTCCCGGCACGACCGCGGGAAGGCTGGCTCCCCACGTGTCGAGCGCCGGGTTGTACCAGGTGGGGTTCACCGCCATGCGGGTCAGCTTCCAGTCGCCGGGAGGGGTCGTGTAGCCGGGCATCGCGGTGGCGACGGACCACGTCCGGATCACGTCGAAGCCCTCGTAGAGGTAGAGCTTGTTCTGATCGACCCGGACGACGATCGTCCGAGGCATGTTCTCCGCCGTGACCTCGGGGCGCACCTTCAGCATCGGCAGATCGACGTGGGGAGCGCCGCCCCTCAGGGCGGCCCGCACCGTCGACCGCGCCTGCGCGAAGTCGAGGGCGCGGCCAGGCTTGGGTCGGACGAATCGCAGGCGCCCGCCGTCGTAGGTGATGTCTGCGTCGACGGGCTGGACCGCGACCTCGCGGGCCACCCGCCCGAGCACGGCCTCGACGCGGTTGTGGCCCGAGATCTTCAGGTCGACCTCCCGACCGACCGGCTCGTCGTTGAAGCGGTGCCAGAACCGGCTGAAGGTGCCCATCGTGTCGCTGAGGCCGAGCGCCTGGTTCACGGCGCCGAGGGCGTTCGATCGCTGCCCGAGCTCTCGGAGCGAGATCTTCCACGTTCGGTCACCGACCCGGAGCGCGATCCGCCGCTGCAACTCGACCTCCGCGGCCTCGCGGACGGCCGTGACCGCCTCCGGCTTCGTCATGCCGCCGACGTCGACGCCCGCGATCATGACCCCCGGCAGGATCCGGTCGGCCCGGTCCTGCTCGTACCGGTACGCGGAGTAGGCAGCGCCCCCCGCGGCCAGCACGAGCACGACGGCGACGATCGCCACGATGACGATCGCGCGGTGCTTCCGCGCCGGTGCGTGTGTTCCTCTGGCCATGGGTGACGGTCTCCGCCGGAAGGCGGTCGCGTCATGATACGCGACGCTGCAACCGGTTCCCTGTCGGTCGATCAGGCGGTTGTCTCACGCTCCGGTATCGGCACGCCGGCGGCGAGACCGAAGACCGCCCTCCCCTCGTTGCCCAGCGACGTCGAGGCCCCGAGCACCACCACGGGCTCCCCCACGGACGTCACCAGCAGGGCGGCGTCGCCGATCGTGTCGAGGAACTCGCGGGGCACACCGGCGACCGAGCCGGGCGGCACGGTGATCGTGGTGTCGGACGGAGCGTCCCCCTCCCGGGGGATGGAGCGGACGTCGACCGTGGCCTGCGAACGGCCGGTGTTCAGCACCAGCAACCCCGGCCTCCCGGGAGCGCCGGCGACGGTGGGAGGAACGACCCACGAGGTCGCCGGGGCAACCGAGCCCGCGGTCGCCCCGCCGTCCTTGCCAACGCCGGTCGTGCGCAGGGCCGCTGCGATCGGCGCACCGTCCTGGACGACCACGTCGACGGCCGACGGTCCGGTGGTCGTGACCGCGTACTGGGCCGCCGACTCCGGTGCCTGCGTCTGCTCGGCGAGCCCTCCGGCGGGCTGGGGGGCACCGGCCGATCGCAAGGTCGCCGCGAAGGTCGAGCCGATCGCTGCATCGCCGGGTCGTTCGACACCGGCTTCATCGGTCACGGTCGGCACCGCCACCGCGAGCACCGATCGGCCCGACCCCGTGGACGTGAGCATCAGCCGCCGATCGCTCGGCGCCGACGACGCGAGCACGCTACCGATGCCTCGGCCGTCGGACACCACGAGCGTCGAGGCCGCCAGCTTGCCCGACGAGACGTCGACCGTGACGCCGAGTCCCTGCTCGCCTTGGGCGAACGCGTTCAGGCGGACGGCCTGGCTCGCGCCGGGCCGCAGGGTGACGTCCGTCAGCTCGGAATCGCGCACGGGGGCTCGGTCGGCCGTGAACAGGGCCACGTCGAAGACGGCGTCGCTCGCGAACGGATTCATGACGACGAGGTAGGTCTGGTCACCCTCGCCGGTGGTCGCGGCCGCGGACACCAGATCGGTGCCGGCATCCGGCGAGCACGGTTCCGCGCCGATCCCGAGCTCCCCCTCGGCTCCCCGGATCAGCCACCCCGCGGCGACCCACCCGCCGAACGCCTCCACGAACGTCGAGGAGGATCGCCTGGAGGCATCGACCTCGAGCGCGACCTGGGTCCCGGCAGGCACCGTGACCTGCGACGAGCTCGCGGATCCGCGGGGGCCGAGCTCGGTCACGCGGGCGACCACGTCGTCGTCGCCCGGATTCGCCAGGAAGACGGTGCCCTCGTACCCCGGACCGCCACCGTGCGGGCAGAGCCAGATGAACGATTCCGCGGTGCCGGATGTCGGCCCCGACGGCTCCCGGGCACCCAGCCGATCGAACGACACGGCGCCGAGCGCGACGACCCCGACGACCAACAGGGTCAGCAGGCCCTGGCCCCGTGCCCTCATCGCGCCACCGGCTTCCTCGTGATCCACAGGGCGACGGCCCAGAGCACCGCGAGCAGCCATGCCTGGATCGTCGCCGGAAGCTGCGCGTCGTAACGCACGACGACCGGCGCCTCCTGGCGCTCGAACCCCGTGGCCCAGCCGAAGGCCGTGAACGCGTCGCCGTCGGAACCGTCCACCCGCCACGCACCCTGGAACTCGGTGGAAACGAACACCGGCCCCGCCCCCCTTCCGCCTTCCCAGCCGCCCTCGACCTGAGCCATGGGCGCGACGCCGCGCACGGGCGAGCGGACGACATCGACCGGCGAGGGAGCGCGGATCGTCTCGTCGGTCGCGTCCCCGTCGCGCAGCACGGATGCGGGAGGCAAGGCCCGAACGTTGCGATAGACGGTGAGACCCGCCGCGGGCACCAGGTCGAGGTCGGCCTGCGCGTCGAGCAGATCACGCGCCGTCGGCGGGAGGTCGTCGCCCGCCGCGATCACGTAGCGCACCCCGAACGGAGCGAGGAGAGCCCCCGCATGGCGGGTCGCCCCGGAGAGGATCTCGTCGAGCGCCTCGTGAAGATGATCCGGCCCTGGTCCGGCCGAGGGGCGACCCATGTCGATGGCGAGGGAGCCGTCACGCCCGGTGAGACCGAACCGCAGCGTCGCGGGGCCCGCTTCCGCCACGCCCTGCGGATCGCCCCCGGGAGCCGGGAACGGATCGTTCGAGCGCCGGCCCACCCAGAGCACGCGGAAGTCGTGTCGCGAGGTGCTCTGCAGCACCGACCACGCGGCAGGCACCTTGTCCGGGCCCCCGACCGCCCACCCACCCACCAGCGCAACGATCGTTTGCAGCACCAGGCCGCCACCGACCACGATCGCGAGCAACCCGGTGAGGACCTGTCGCATGCCGAAGGACTCGCGTCCGAGCCCGGTGATCGCGGAGGACATGCCGTAGGCGACCAGCATCACCTCGGCCACCGCCGCGATCGCGAGGAACGCGAGCGGGTTCGACAGCGGAGCGGGCATCCACCATGCGGCCGAAAGCCACGACAGCGCGAGCCCGGCCAACGCGAGCAACATCGCCCGGATCGCGCGCACACGGAGATCGGCACCCACCAGCGCGAACGAGAACAGAGCCGCGAGCGGAAGGAACAGGGCGACCACCCACGTCCCGGGACCGCCTCCGGGGGCCAGCCGCGCCAGCCGGGTCAGATCGGTGGTGCCGATCTGCGACGTGAGCGCGGCCCCCTCGCCCGCGACGATCGTCGGCACGAACGGGAACAGGAGCACCGCGGCGGCGACGGATGCGAGGGCGACCATGCCGAGCCCGCGTATCCGTGAGCGCCCCGTCAGCAGTTGGACGGCCACGAGCACCGCCACCGCCAGCACGGCTCCCGGCAGGAACGCAACGAGGACCGCCAGCGTGACACCCACCCCGGCGACGAACCGCCACCTGCCGTCGGTGGGCTCCTCGGCATCGAACGCCGCCTCGACCCGTTCGTAGATCGCCGGCATGATCGCGAGCGCCACGAGGAGATCGAGACGTCCCTCCGAGAACGACCACATCATCAGACCGCAGACGAGGTAGGCGGCAGACGCGAGAACCGAAGGCCCCGGACGGCCGGTCAGCCGGACCGCGGCGCGGTAGGTCAGCACGCCGGCGAGCACCGGCGCGCCCGCGAGCACGACCTTCTGCGCGATCGCGGGGCTCGCGAGCGTCAACCACGAGAGGCCCCCGAGCGCGCCCAGGCCCGGGCTCGCCGCGAGCGGCCCCCCGAGGGGGGTGGTGCGATACGCCGAGATCAGCTCCGCCCAGAACCCGCTCGGGCGCGCGGGGAACGCCGGCAACACGCCACCGGCGAGCGCTTCGGGGCCGAGCAGGCCACGGACCGCCACCGCACCGAGGACGATGCCGATGAACGACCCGACGATCACCGGATGGGATCCGACGAGCGAGGCCGTGCGATCGCGCAGTCGGCGCGCGGAGGTCTCCTGCTCGTCTCGATCTTCGACCTCACGCTGTTCCTCGAGGATGCGCTCCGCCGTCTGGAACCAGCGGGGCAGCCGAAGCCCCGCCGTCTCCATGAAACGGCGGATCTGTCGATCCTTCACCCGCCGTTCCCGCTGGACGCGACGGCGCCGAGCCAGGGTTCCGCCGAGGTGAGCCACGTTCCAACCCCACGCGGACAGGAGATCGTAGGCCTCCTCGAACCGCCGAGAGAGCGCGAGGAAGAGCAACCGGATGGCCCCGAGCACGAGGGCGAGCGGCACGACCCAGAGCAGCGAGAGCAGCCCGTAGTTCTTCAGGGTCGTCGCGATCGCGGCACGGTCCTCTTCGTAGCGTTCGCCGTGGGCACCGATGGCCCGGGTGTGCGCCGTCGGAGACTCCGGCCGATGACGGACCCGGGCGAGCGGCATCATCAGGACCCGGAGCCCCCCCAGACGGACCCGCCAGCACAGGTCGAGCGCCTGATGATCGGGCGCGAACCGTTCGTCGAGCGATCCGGCGCGTTTCCATGCCTCCCGTGAGATGAGCATGGCCGACGTCGACACGCAGAGCACCTCGAGGACGCGATCGAACTGGCCCTGATCGATCTCGTCGGCCTGCAGCGGCGAGTAGGCGTGACCGAAGATGTCGGCGGATCGGCCGACGTCGAGCAGGCGGCGGGGCTCGTCCCGGTCGACGACCTTGCAGCCGACGACGCCGACTCGATCCAGGCCCGGGATGCCGACGGCCGCCTCGACGAGGCGCTCGACCGCGTCCCGATCCAGCGCTGCATCATCGTGCAGGAGCAGCACGAGGTCGGCCTCAGAGGCGGCGGGCTGGTCCATGGCAGCGTGGAACGCGCCGGCCAGCCCGAGCGGGGTCGACAACGCGATCACCCGACGATCGCCGAGGGCGCGTTCGAGGATCTCGCGGGTGTCATCGGACGAGGCGTCATCGACGGCGAGCACCGCCATGCGCGGATAGGTCTGCGCCGCGAGCGCCGCGATGGTCTCGCGGAGCCAAGATGCTGCGTCACGTGCCACCAGAACGACGAGAACGGTGGGCGTGCGCTCGGGCGTGACGGCTGGGGAATCGGTCATGCGAAGGCTTCTGCCGAGCGGCAGGGGAGCCTAGCACGGCACCTCAGCCACAACGCGGAAGGGGGGGCTCGCAGCCCCCCTCCCCGATCACCGATGAACGCGATCAGCGCTTGCGTGCGGTGGTCTTCTTACGAGCCGTCGTCTTCTTCCGTGCGGCCGGGCGCTTCTTGGCCGTGGACTTCTTGCGGCCCGTGGCCTTCTTGCGAGCGGCGGGCTTCTTGC
>Ga0210076_1000040_pt1 | contig 27130 bp, 24 predicted proteins | sample MayberryNW_Catta_3_FD_184876 | JGI IMG/M metagenome (GOLD analysis project Ga0210076, IMG submission 184876) | Wetland microbial communities from San Francisco Bay, California, USA, that impact long-term carbon sequestration -... | ecosystem: Environmental > Aquatic > Marine > Wetlands ... | reverse complement strand
AGTTCGCATTGCCCAGTTCGTGCACGCCGCCAGCGATGTGGTGGACGAAGCTTTTTTGCGCGACTTCCCGATGTCGAGGCGGCAAAGGCCGACAGCCTCGAATCCCTGGTCGATGCGCTCGACGGGGCGGAAATCCTTCACGTCTACAATTCAGCTTTCACCCCCGAGTTCGCGAGGCTGGTGCGGGACAAGGGACAAGCCCACAAGTGGATCCAGTTCACCACCGTTCGCAGCGGCAGACGATCACTCATTTTTGCAATTGCGAAAAGGTGTAGTGACAATCTGATCAGTATCGTCTACTGATAGGTTAGACAGAGCACGAACACTGAGGAACAGCGCACGTCGAGATGATGAAATGGGGGCCTGCATCCCCGACAGCGCGTGTGATGGCAAGACCCGGCCTGATTTCCTTCCTGCGCGGTAAAAGCCTCTAAGCCACCGCAGCGTATCCAACACGACCACTACGAATGGAGATTGCATGATCGACAACCTCATTATTTTCGCCTATCTGGTGATCGTTACGTATATGGGTTACAGCTGCCGCAAACTCGGCGGCTTCCGAGAGTTTGCGATATCCCACGGCAACTACGGTTGGCTCGCCGTGTTCTGCACGCTCTCGGCAACGTTCATCGGCGGAGGATTTTCGACTGGAAACGCCGCCAAGGTCTTTACCGGCGGCATTGCCTATCCGTTGGCGCTCTGCGGCTTCAGTCTGCAAATCCTTCTCGTCGCGCTGTTCATCGCGCCGCGCGTCAAGGCCTTTCCGGGCGCCCTATCCGTGGGCGACATCATGGAACCAGCCTACGGGCGGCGCGCGCGCGTGACGACCGGTGTCTTCGCGGTGCTCATTTGCGCGGGTATTCTGGGCGCGCAAATCGGCGCTTTGGGAGCAATCTTCAACGTTTTTCTCGGACTCCCCGCCGCTGCCGGGATTGCGATCGGCTGCGCTATCGTGTTCTTTTATTCGACCGTCGGCGGCATGGCGGCGGTGGTGAAAACCGATATTCTTCAATTCGTTCTTCTCATCGTCGGCATCCCGATGGTGTTCGTCCTTGGCGTAAATCAGGTGGGCGGCTGGGACGCTTTCGTAAACGCCATTCCCGGCAGTCATCTGCGAATCCTCGGCGAAGGCAAGGCAATGGAGGTGTTCGTGTCGCTATTTCTGGTCTTCGTTTTCGGGGAAACCTTGGTGCCTCCCTACATGCAGCGCCTGCTGATCGGCCGCGACGCGGCAGCCACCACACGGGGGAATTTTGCGAGCGGCCTCGTTTCCGTGCCGTTCTTTGTGGTCACGGGAGGCGTCGGTCTCATCGCGCTGCAATTGAATCCGTCGATGAACCCTAATCTCGCCATGCCGGAAACGGTGAAGATGGTTGCGCCAATCGGGCTGGCGGGACTGATCATCGCCGGCATGATCTCCATCGTCATGTCGTCCGCGGACTCGTTCCTGAACGCTGCCTCGATTGCCCTCGTCCAGGACGTGTGGAAACCACTTAGCCGAAAAGTTCCAACGGAAGAGCAAAGCCTGCGCGTGGCGCGCTGGACCAACCTGCTCACCGGCGGGTTAGCGCTGATTTTCGCGCTATCGATTCCCAACGTGCTGGACATCCTGATTGCGGCCTACGATTTCTGGGCGCCGACCATTCTCGTGCCATTAGCCGCCGTGCTGCTGGGCTTTCGCGTCGCGCCCGCCTCGTTCTATGCGGCGTTGATTCCCGGCGTGATCGGAACCTTGGCTTGGGACCGCTTGTTCGACAGACCGTGGGAGATTCAAGGATTTTTGATCGGAACGCTGCTCGCGTTGGCGAGTTTTCTGGTTGCGAACGGGACTCTGCGGAAAAGAATCGACACATAAGAGGCCGATGCGGACAACAATCCCATCTCCGGTATTCGCTTGGCTTCGTATCTCCTTGTATCCAGCTCCCCCGATGCGTAAACTCAGCCGGCATGTTTTCGTGATTTGCTCCGCTGGCGATCGTATTGAACTGGGAACTCAATAGCGCCAAAAAGCAGTCTCACGCAATGCTGGCTTGCCCTCAAAGACCGACGGTGTTGATTTCAGATGATCTCAGACCGAATCTGCCGGCCGAACACTGAACGCATTCGGTCGAATCAATCAACGCACTCACTGGCTGGCTTGACTGTCCGGCTCGTGGTGGCGTGGCTCCTTGCGGCGGTTCTCCTTTTCCCCAGCATCGTCATCGGGCAAGACTCTGGAAGGACTCTGAAATCAGGTTGGTATCCCTGGGACCCCTATCAGTACCTGCTTGTGAAACAAGACATCAAACGGCTGACAGGATTGGACGTTCAACTTGTCAGGGCCGTTTTCGCGCATATGGGTTACGAGGTGGCTTACGAAGAAGTTAGCTGGAAGCAGCACCAGTCGGACATCGAGAACGGCGTGCGAGACATTGCGGCTGGAGCCTTCAAGAACCCTGAGCGAGCCGAATACGCCTACTATTCGGCGCCGTACCGAAAAGAGACCGATGTGTTGTACGTCCGCAGAGGAGAGGCGTCTCGGTATTCATTCAAAGACGTCGTCGATCTTACGCGACGGTTTCAGGAGCAATCCTTTCGTTTAGGGGCGATCGATGGGTTTTACTACGGACCCGAAATCATGCGCTTCATCAACGACCCCGTCAACAGCGCGCGCGTTGTCATCGTAGAAAACGACGTCGCCAATTTCGAAAATCTTTTAAGCCACCGGATCGACGGCTTCATCGTCGATCGTCTGGTGGGAGCAACCCTGGCGTGGAGGTTTGGTTGGCAATTCAAGGTTGAAGAGGTCTCGCCTCCGGTTTACGCCGAAGACATTCACGTGCTGTTCAGTAAGCGGACCACGACTCCCGATCTGGTGGATGGCTTCAATCAGAGTTTGAAGGAGCTGAAACGGAACGGCCAATACGCGCGCATCATCCGGGAGTATCTCTTTCCCGTCTTGTTGGCCGCGACCGTCGCTCAGCGCTGGTTTCTGGCCATCGACATCATCGGCACCATCGCCTTTGCCATCTCGGGAATACTTCTGGCGCGCCAGGGCCAGTACAGCCTGTTCGGCGCGTTTGTCTTGGCCTCGCTACCCGCAGTCGGCGGCGGCATCATCCGCGACTTGGTGGTTAACCGAGAGACTGTGGGCGTGTTGGCGAGCCCGGTCTATTTACTGGCAGTCATCGCGACTGTTTTGATCGGCTACGTCGGGTTTAATCTGGCCGAGAGAACTAGCTTAGCTCGGCAGAAAAACCCTAGCGGCGGAAGTGTTGACGAGGATTGGAGTGTCCGAGATATCACCCTCAATTCCGCCGTCGCGTTCTTTGATGCGCTTGGGTTGGCGGCCTTTACCGTGATCGGGGTCGTGGTCGCCGTCGAGAGCAGGTCGAATCCACTTTGGCTATGGGGTCCCTTGCTGGCAGCTCTAACCGGAGCGGGAGGGGGCATCTTTCGCGATGTCATTCGGAGCGACGCCAACAACCCGTTTCTGAAAGGAACGTTCTACGCCGAAATCGCCTTGATCTGGGGATTGATACTATCCCTGTTTCTCATGTGGTACGCCAATTTCCTGGACTACAAACCGGCTGAAATATCTCTGGCAGTGGTGGTGACGCTTGTCGGCGCCCTGCTCACGCGCATGGCTGTTTTTTATCTAAGGATCAAAAGCCCGATGTACTAATAAATGTGGGGTCGATTCGTGGAACTCTGATGATCGCGCTGAAAAGATGCGCAGAACCGGTCCCGGCCCGCACGAATACTTACGAATTGTGCGACTGTAAAACGAAACCGGCAATAGACGACTGTTCGGAATTATTCTTTGCGGCTTCTGGATCATACGACAAGACACACCAACTGAAATTGGGGGGTGAGCGCATGTTTGGCGAACCTAAGGAAATCCATCGAGACTTTATTCGGGCGGCCTACCAACAAGCGTTAAAGTCATACAACGAAGGCGGTCTTCCAATTGGAGCGGTGATGGTGGAGCACGGAGCGATTATCGCCGCCGGCCACAACCGCCGCGTGCAAGAAAGAGATCCGACTGCTCACGGCGAGATGGATTGCATACGCAAAGCTGGGCGCCGTTCAAGATATGACGGTGTCACGCTCTATACCACACTTAGTCCCTGTATGATGTGCTCCGGGACTGTGCTTCAGTTTGGTATAAGACAAGTTGTGGTAGGGGAAGATAAAAATTTTCCAGGTAACATTGATTTTTTACGCGCCCATGGGGTCGGCATCGTCCTGCTTGACGACCCGGATTGTATTTCGCTGATGCAGCGATTTATCAGTGAGCGACCTAAACTCTGGGATGAGGATATCGCGGGCCGAACCCATGTTTAAATGGATTATCCACCTACCGAATGCAGGCCAAACTAAGGGAGTTTCGTCCCGATCAACACAGGCTGGTAGAAAACATCATCCAGCCGTTTCACAGCGGCGAACCCTGCCTCCTCCATCAGCGTCAAAACTTTGCATGGGCTTATCGCGTAATAACGTGAGCGCATCGCGTGTGTCTGGACAGCTTTAGAAAATCCCGCCTGCGCCAGCGCGATCGCCTGAGTGCCGATGCCGCAAGAGACATCGAGGACCTTTGTTATTCTCTCAGTTGTTGCGCTTGGCGGGCGATGCTTGCATCCCCATCTTGAAAGATCAGGTGATAAAGGGGCGCCAGTCGATCGTAGAATTCGATCATGGAAGCTCAATTGTCCGAGTCGGGGGCCGCTGAAACTGATTCTCGTCTGCGTCTCGAAAGCCGCTACATCGTAAGCCAAACGCGGCCATAAGATCTATTCAGATTGAACAGTTAAGGCCTCATTGACTTCGCGGACCCGATCGATCGAATACTTTAATCCAGATCCAACGCAAATCGGATGGCTTCGTCGATTTGCCGGATTTTTTCCGCTGAGAGAACCGTGATCCGCTGCTTGATCAAAACTTTGGGCAGGGTCGTGATATCGTCCAAGGTAGCAACGCAACGGGCCGGCATACCATCGCGGCGATCCAGAGAAACTTCGACAGGAATGTTGCGTATGGTACGAGTGACGGGGGCAACCGTGACGGCGGCGCGCACCCCATACGCCGCATCGCGGCTCAAAAGCACGGCTGGACGTCTTCCGGCGGGCGGTAGCATATCAACCCACCAAACCTCACCGCGTTTCATTTACCACTTTTCTTTCGGCAGTCGTTTGGAAAGCAAGCGGGCGGCACTCTCGGCCCAGGTGAGATCTTCCGGTTGGCTTCGGTGCCCTTCGATGTATAACCGGTCCAACTCTTTCGACTGCAGGCTTTTCAAGCGCTGTTGACAAGCCTCTCGGATAAAGGCTGCGCGGCTCTCGGCGACAACACCCGCCGTAACATCGATACGTTTTAACAGCTCGTCGTCGATCGGCACCTGAATGATCTTTTTGCGCTTATTCTTCGCCATGGGATGACCTATTGAATTGTGTAAGTTATTACACACAACTTAACACATGATCCGGTACGTTACAAAAGGCAAACGACTGCACACTTGTAGGCCAGCAAAGCGATCGTATGCGCTGGGGCTTGGTTCAGGGTCTTGAGAGTTTGTACCGAATGCCGCAAAGAAATTGGATTTTCGAGCTATTTTCTCGCCGGATCGTAGCCGAGGATGGGCGAGAGCCAGCGCTCGACTTCCGCGACTCGCATGCCTTTGCGCGCGGCGTAGGACTCGACCTGGTCGCGGCCGATGGCGCTGACCGCGAAGTAGCGCGCTTCGGAGTGCGCGAAGTAGAGGCCGCAGACCGATGCCGCCGGATACATGGCGAAGCTCTCGGTGAGAGTGATTCCGGTCGCTTGGTTGACGTCGAGCAGATCGAAAATGATCGGCTTCTCGGTGTGATCGGGTTGGGCAGGATAGCCCGGCGCCGGGCGAATGCCGCGATATTTTTCCGCAATCAGATCTTCCGGACTGAGCCTCTCGTCTTTGCCGTAACCCCACTCGGCGCGCGCGCGTTTATGTAAATACTCGGCGAAGGCTTCGGCCAGCCGGTCCGCCAACGCTTTAGTCATAATCGAGTTGTACTGGTCTAGATCTTTTTCAAAGCGCTCCGCCAGCTCCTGGCAACCATGCCCGGCAGTGACTGCGAACGCGCCGATATAATCGCCATGACCGCTGTCGGCCGGCGCGACATAGTCGGCGAGCGCGAGTTGCGGTTTGCCGCGCGAGTTGTCTTTCTGCTGGCGCAAGGTGTGCAGCCGCGCAAGCACTTTCGCGCGCGTCGCATCGGCGTAGACGACGATGTCATCGCCGTCGCTATTGGCCGGATAGAAGCCATAGACCGCGTTGGCCTTGAGCAGGCGCTTGCCGACGATTTCTTTCAATAGCTCCTGGGCATTCTCAAACAGCTCCCGCGCCGCCGCTCCCCGGGTCGGGTCCTGCAGCAGATCGGGATAGTGCCCGCGGATTTCCCAGGTGTGGAAGAACGGCGACCAGTCGATGAACGGCACCAGCTCCGCCAGGGGAAAATCTTGCAGCACCCGCCTGCCGGTAAACTCCGGCACGGCAATGTGGTGCTCATCCCATTCGGTGTGTAGTTTGTGGCGCAGCGCTTCATCATAGGTTAATAGCTGGGTGCCGACGCGGCTCTCGAATAGCGCGCGGATCTCTTCCTGTTCCCGGCGATTCTGCTGATCGAGCGTTTGGCGCGCATCGGGCCGGGTCAAGGCGCCGACCACCGGCACGGCGCGCGATGCGTCGACCACGTGGATCGTTTCATGTTTGTAGCTCGGCGCGATTTTAACCGCCGTATGGCGCTTGCTGGTCGTGGCGCCGCCGATGAGCAGCGGCAGGTTCAACCCGCGCCGTTCCATTTCGCCGGCCACGTGGACCATTTCATCCAGCGATGGCGTAATCAGGCCGCTCAGACCGATGATATCGGCTTTCTCCGCGATCGCGGTTTCAATGATCTTGTCTGCCGGCACCATGACGCCGAGATCGATCACGTCGTAATTGTTGCAGCTGAGCACGACGCCGACGATGTTCTTTCCGATGTCGTGCACGTCGCCCTTAACCGTGGCAAAAACCAGCTTGGTTCGATTTGCGCTGTCTTGCGCCGCCCTTTTTTCCGCTTCCAGGAAAGGCGTCAAATACGCCACCGCTTTTTTCATCACGCGGGCGCTTTTGACTACCTGCGGCAAAAACATTTTGCCCGAACCGAACAGATCGCCGACCACGTTCATGCCGTCCATCAGCGGCCCCTCGATGACCGCCAGCGGTTTGCCGTACTTGAGCCGCGCCTCCTCGACGTCCTGGTCGATAAAATCGGTAAGGCCCTTGACCAGCGCGTGCGACAAACGCTCTTCGACGGCCCCGGCGCGCCAGCCGTCGTCTTTGACCACCGCCTTGTCGGATTTTTTGACGGTCTCGGCGAACGTGACCAAACGCTCCGTCGCGTCGCTCCGGCGATTGAGCAACAGATCTTCGACCAATTCGAGCAGGTCCTTGGGAATTTCCTCGTAGACCGCCAACATGCCGGGATTGACGATGCCCATATCCATCCCTGCTTTGATCGCGTGGTATAAAAAAACCGAGTGCATGGCCTCGCGTACCGGATTGTTGCCTCGGAACGAGAAGGAAATGTTGCTGACCCCGCCGCTGACTTTCGCCAGCGGCAGATTCTGCTTAATCCAGCGGGTCGCTTCAATGAAATTGACGGCGTAGTCGTTATGCTCTTCGATCCCGGTGCCGACCGTCAGAATATTCGGATCGAAAATAATGTCCTGGGGTGGAAAGCCCACTTGCTCGGTGAGAATCTTGTACGTGCGCGCGCAGATCTCGATTTTTCGCGCCAGAGTATCGGCTTGGCCGCGCTCATCGAACGCCATAACGATCACTGCCGCGCCGTAGCGCCGCACCAGCCGGGCTTGCCCAATGAATTTTTCCTCGCCCTCCTTGAGGCTGATCGAATTGACGATGCCCTTGCCTTGCAGACACTTGAGCCCCGCTTCGATGATCTCCCATTTGGAGCTATCGACCATCACGGGCACGCGCGCGATGTCCGATTCGCCGGCGATCAGGCGAAGAAATTTTTCCATCGCCGCTTTCGAGTCGAGCATGCCCTCGTCCATGTTGACGTCGATGATCTGAGCGCCGCCCTCGGCCTGCTGGCGCGCGACGCTGACCGCTTTGTCGTAATCGCCGGACAGGATAAGCTTGGCGAACACCGGTGAGCCGGTGACGTTGGTCCGCTCGCCGATATTGACGAAGTTCGACTCGGGACGCACGTTGAGGCTTTCCAGACCGCTCAAGCGCAGGTAGGGCTCTACTGTAGGCACGGCTCGCGGCGGCTTGTCTTTTACGGCCTCGGCGATGGCTCTGATGTGGGCCGGCGTCGTGCCGCAGCAACCGCCGACGATATTGAGCCAGCCGTTGTTCACCCATTCGCAGAGCTGCGGCGCAAAGGATTCCGGCGTTTCGGGAAAACCAGTGGGCAACAGTGGATCGGGTAGGCCGGCATTGGGATGGCTGCTCATATGAACCGGCGCGATGTGCGCCAGTTCCTCGATCAGCGGGCGCATCTCCTTGGGGCCGAGCGCGCAATTCATGCCGACGCTCAACAGCGGCACATGCGAGATCGAATTCCAGAACGCCTCGACGGTCTGGCCGGTGACGCCGCGATTGCTGCCGGGTTGGATAAAGGTGACGGACGCCATCAGCGGCAGATGAATTTTGCGTTCGTCGAAGACCCTGGCGATGGCAAAAAAAGCCGCCTTGGCATTGAGCGTGTCGAAAATCGTTTCGACCAGCAGAATGTCTGCGCCGCCGTCGATCAGGCCGCGCGCCTGATCATAATAGGCCTGAACCAATTCGTCGTAAGTGACCCCCCGCGTCGCCGCGCTGTGCACGTCGGTCGAGATCGAGCAGGTGCGGTTGGTCGGACCGATCGCGCCGGCGACAAAACGGGCGCGCGAGGGATCTTGCTTCGTGACCCTCTCCACCGCCCGGCGCGCTGCTGCGGCACCGGCGACGTTCATCTCATACACATGCGGCTCGAGCTGGTAGTCGGCCATCGACACCGAGGTGGAATTGAACGTGTTGGTCTCGACGATGTCGGCGCCGGCTTCCAGGTACTGCAGGTGCAGATCGGTGATCAGGTCGGGCTGCGTGATGCACAGCACGTCGTTGCAACCTTTGAGATCGTGAGTATGGTTCGCGAATCGGCCGCCCCGGAATGCTCTTTCGTCGAGTTGATGCGTCTGGATCATCGTCCCCATGGCGCCGTCAAGGACGACAATGCGCCGGGACAATAGTTCTCGGAGTTCTCTTTCACGATCGATCATCGGTTCGCCTGCCTGCTCTTTTTGCCCGCGGCGGCCGGCAAGCTCGCGCGCGCAACAAAAATCTCCACGGGCCGATTGCCGTTGCGTGCCAACCGCGCTCCGGCGAAGGAACCGGTTAATGAGTAGTCGATCGCTTCGGCTCCGGCATCGCGGAACCAGCGTTCGATCGTCGGCCGGCCGAATCCGAGCCACTGATGCGCCATCTGCTCGCGCATCCACTCCTGCTTGTGCTCCACCAGATCGACGAGGATTACGGCACCCCCCGGCCGGGTGATGCGGCAAAGCCCCGCAACGGCGCGCCCCGGGTCCGGGAGAAAGTGGAGGACCATCACGCAGAACGCCGCATCGACGCTGTTGGCCGGCAGCGGCAATCTGAGCGCGTCACCCCGGCGAAACTCGACGTTGTCGAGCTTGCGCTCCTTGGCCAGCGCCCGCGCGCGCCGCAACATCTCACTGGATAAATCGACCCCGATCACCCGGCGCGCAAATCGGGCCAGCTCGAAGCTCAAGGTGCCGGTGCCGCAACCGACATCGACCAACGTGAGATCGCGCGGCAGCAACTTTTCGATGGCCAACGAAGTTACCCGATCGTCGAAATAACTCTTGCGGATGCGCTCCCAATCTCCCGCCACCGACTCGAAATAACTCTCCGACCGGCGCAAGCGCCGGCGCCGGCAGGCGACCAAACGCGCCTGATCTTGCTTGACCTCGGGGATTGCCGCGATGTGCGCCTGCAGTGACTTGTAAAGCTCGCGGGTCGCCTCCGGCATTTTCTGTCGCACCGAAAAATAAGCGCTCGTGCCCTGCTTGCGATCCTGGATGAAGCCCGCGTCGCGCAGGATGGCCAGATTGCGCGACACCGACGATTGCACCGACTCCACCACTTCCTGCACCTCGCCGACCGTCAGCTCCTCTTCGCCGACGGCCGCGAGAATGCGGAGCCGCAACGGATCCGCCAAAGCTTTGAGTGTGCGAACAAAATCCACAACAGTTCAATCATTATATTTGGATATTGTGATATTTACAATGGCCAGTGGCCCGGTAGGGGCAGACGCAACCAAAGTCAAACCGGAATTTTTCACCCACGAAGGTCTCGAAGAGTAGAAAGTGTAGGGGCGACCGGCCGGTCGCCCTTACATCCGAATTCTTTGTGGCCTTCGTGCGCTACTTCGAAAATACATGCGTCGATGGTCGTAACAATGAAGAGTCCGGAATACTCCAAGGAACGCATGGCTTTTCGTCATACCCACGAAAGCGGGTATCCAGCGAATTGAGCGGAGAAGAAACCTGGATTCCCGACTCCGCAGGAATGACAACCGAGGGACGTGTGCGAACAAAGCCCACTCTAATTTCATTCTATGGGGCGAGCGTAAGCTCATGCCACACTTCGTGGTGAGATCGATCATTGACCTCACGCGCGCCGTTTCACGCAAGCTTCCGCGCCAAGATGCCCGCGCGAAACGAGGATTCGCCGGCATCGTGAAATTCGCCCTCGCGGTAGCAGAGCACGCGAAAGTCGCGGAAGTAATTCAGCAATTCGTTATGGGCCAGTAAATAGTCAGGGTTTTTCGGATGACCTACAGATCGTTGGTCGATCAGGTAGGTCTCGACAATAACATGGCCGCCGGTTTTGAGCGCGGTTTTAATCTGCGGGATCAGCGAGCGTTGCAGATAATTGATATTCACGATCAGATCGTAATCCGCCGCCGGGAACTGAAGCTGTTCCAAATCGGCTTGTTGCCAATCGATCGAGAGCGATCTTTCCTCGGCCTGTTTCCGACCCTTTTCCAGCGCAACGGCGGAAATGTCGATCGCCGTAACGACAAATCCTCGACCAGCCAGATAGATTGCATTGCGCCCCTTGCCGCAGGCAACGTCGAGGGCCCGCCCCGGGGCCATCTCCCACCTATCGCTTTCAAGGATTCGCCATAAAAAACTCGACGGCACTTCCATGCCATCACTTTGGGCATGTTGCCGATCCCATCTGACTTGATCATCCTGCGACATGAGCAAAATCCAAACTTCGTTGGGCAGTCGAGCAGGTTGCTGAAACTCTGATTACAGGCTACTCAAAAAGCCTAGCAGGCAAGGCACGCGATAAATCGACGAGCGGAGGCGTACGTCTGCAGTACGTTGACGCGAGGCAATGGACCGCAACCAAGCATATAAGTCTTTTCAGCACCCTGCCCGGCTCACGAGACCGCGCGCGCCAGAGTTACGACGAACACCTGCCGGGCACCGCACTTCTTAAGCGTTCGGCTGCATTCGTTCACGGTTGCGCCGGACGTATAGACATCGTCGACCAATAATACGTTCCTCTTATGAACCGAACCGCCGGGCGCCAGCGCGAAGGCGCCGCGCACGTTGCGCCGTCGCTCTTGCTCCTCGAGCTGGGTTTGCGGCACCGTCTCTTTAACCCGGCGCAGTAAAAATGGATCCACGGGAATGGCGTAGCCGCGACTGAGCTGCTGGGCCAGCAACACGGATTGATTAAAGCCGCGCCAGCGCAAGCGTCTGGGATGAAGCGGCACGGGAATAATGATGTCAGCCTCGCATCCTGCCAGAAATTCCCGGCAACCGCCGGCCATGATACGGCCAAGCGGCTTCCCGAGCGACACCTTGCGTCCGTATTTGAACTTTTGCACGGCTTGACGCAGCGGGTGCTCCTCCGCTTCTTCGCGCGGATAACATGCCCAGGCTTGTGCCCGGGTAAAAGCCGGCGGGCGCGCCAAACACATCGCGCAGGTATGGTCATCGCCCGCGGCGTCGGGGAACGGCCGACCGCACAATTTGCACAGTGGATGAGCGACCCGTTGAATCTTGGCCCAGCAGCCCGAGCAAAAATATTCCGCGTCGCGGCCGATAATCCGCGCGGCGCATGCCCGGCAGCACGGCGGATAAAGCCAGTCGACGAGCCAGTCGAACCGATCGGCGATCGATGAGCGCGACAAAAATTCCATCGGCGCGTAACTGTAGCAAAATGACCCCAAGGACGAAAGCAACACCCGCAGCCATCGATGTCACCGCGGAATATATATGGAATCACCGGAGCTGGATTGCCCTAAGGCAGGCGGTTAGCGGTGCGCCGTAGCCCACCGAACCATCAGCTTTCGATGATCAAGGAATGGCCGCTCATCTCCTGCGGCTGTGCCAGGTTAAGGAGCTGCAGGACGGTCGGTGCGATGTCGACGCCGGAGCCCGGGTTCAGCCGGCACTTACGGCGCTCATCATCGACTAGAATCACCGGCACGAGATTGGTCGTGTGGGCGGTGTGCGGCATGCCGGTATCGTAATCGATCAGCTGCTCGATGTTGCCATGGTCCGCCGTGATCACTACCTTGCCCTTCTTGCTGAGCGCTGCGTCGACGACTTTTCCCAGGCACTCGTCGATCACCTCGACGGCGCGCACCGAGGCGTTGAAATTTCCGGTGTGGCCGACCATGTCGGCGTTTGCGTAGTTGGCGATCACAAGCCCGACATCCTGTTCATGCAGGTATTTGACCAGCGCTTCGGTGACCGGCCGCGCGCTCATTTCCGGCTTCAAGTCATAGGTCGCCACGTCTTTAGGCGACGGAATGAGAATGCGCTCCTCGCCGGGGAATTTTTTCTCCTCCCCGCCGTTAAAGAAATAAGTCACATGGGCGTATTTCTCGGTCTCGGCGATGCGTAGCTGGCGCACGCCGGCCTGGCTGGCGATCTCGCCGAGAATGCGCCGGATTTCCCGCGGCGCATAGGCGGCGGGAAGTTTGAACGTTTCATCGTACTGGGTCATGGTCGTGTACGATGACAGCATCGGCCGGCGCTTGCGCGGAAATTCGTTGAAGTCGTCATCGGTCAACGCCCTCGTCAACTCGCGCGCGCGGTCGGCGCGGAAGTTAAAAAAGATCACGCCGTCTCCGTTTTGAATCAAACCCGCCGGCACAACGCCTTTGATTACGGTTGGCAGAACGAACTCGTCCGTGACTTTTTCTTTGTAACTGTCGCGAACGGCACCAAGAGCGGAATCCGCCTCTTTGCCGATCCCCTCGGTCAGGCAAACGTAGGCTTTCTCAACCCGGTCCCAACGTTTGTCGCGATCCATGGCGTAGTAGCGTCCGCTCACGGTGGCGATTTTGACGTTGGAATAGGCTTTGAGCTTTTCGTTGAGATCGAGCAAGAACTGCTCGGCGCTGTTCGGCGGCGTGTCGCGGCCGTCCAGAAAGAGATGCAGATAGACCTCGCCGATTTGCTCCCGGCGGGCCATCTCGATGAGTGCCTCCATGTGGCGCTGATGGCTGTGCACGCCGCCGTCACCGAGTAGGCCCATGAGGTGCAAGCGGTTGCTCGCCGCTTTCGTCCTGCGAAGTGCGTCGAGCATTACAGAATTTCTAAAAAAACTGCCCTCGTCGATATCTTTATGGATAAGCGTCAGATCCTGGTAAACGATCCGGCCCGCACCGAGAATCATGTGGCCGACTTCTGAATTGCCCATCTGTCCCTCCGGCAAGCCAACGTCGATGCCGGACATGGATAAGCGCGAATTCGGGTATCTCTCCAACAGGGCGTCCAGGTTGGGCGTTGAGGCGCCGGCGATCGCATTCCCTTCTTTTCTGGAGTTGATGCCGAAGCCATCCAAGATGACGAGAACCACGGGTAACGTGTTGCCCAAGATGATTCCTTTCTGCGCCGCCTATTCGACGGCAAGGCCATCCAGAAAGCCGAGATGGCTTAGGCTAACGAATCGTTGGCGATCTGAAATTGGTCGACGAGTTGAGCCACCGGCTCCGGTAGCTGCACCCGCCGCGCGTGGCCCCAGAGGCCGTCAAGATCGTAGAATTCACGGACGGGCTCATAGAAAACATGGACGATGACGTCGGAGAAATCGATCAACGCCCAGTGACCGCGCTGCGTCCCCTCCACGGCAAAGGGCCGAATTCCTTCTTCTGCCGCGTTATCCTCGATCCCCTGGGCGATGCTCTGCACTTGGCGGTCCGACCGGCCGGAGCAGAGAATGAAATAGTCGGCAATGGATGTGTGCTCGCGGACGTCGAGCACAACTAGATCGCAGGCCTTCTTGTCAAGAGCGAAGCGTGTCAACAGCAGGGCTTTTTCCCAGGAACCGATCTCTGCCAAATTTTTCATCGCTCCGCGCGGCCGCTGTAGAGGCCGCGCCGCTTGATATAGTTCTCGACTTCCGGCGGCACTAGATAACGGATGGATTTGCCTTGTTTGACCAAAGCTCGAATCTCCGACGCCGAGATCGCAATGTCCGTGAGTTCGTCGAAAAACACCCGGGTACCGCTCTCATGACGATAATTCTTCTCTTTAAAATCATAACAAAAGAGTTTTTTTACGGCAATGCCGGTTCCCTTGAAGGGGTCTTTTTCTTTGCTGCCCGGCCGCGAGGTGACAATAAAATTGCACAGCGGAAAGATGGCGGCAAAATCTTTCCAGGTGCCGATCTCGCGAAATGCATCGAAACCGATGATGAAGTAAAGCGTGTCGCCCGGATTCTTGCGCGCGGCAAACTCTCGAATCGTGTCGATCGAATACGAGACGCCGGAGCGGCAGATTTCCGCGGTCGAGACTTCGAAACGGGGATTGTTGGCCACCGCCAGGCGCACCATCCGCAAACGGTCGCTCGCCGGCGTGGTCGTCTGACCGCGCTTGTGCGGCGGTACGGCGGCGGGAATAAAGTAGACGCGACCGAGACCGAAAGTTTCGCACACCTCTTCGGCGCTGCGCAGATGCCCCCAATGAATCGGGTCGAAAGTACCGCCGAACAGACCGACTTTCATAGGGCGGAGATGAAAGAAAGAAAGGATGAAGGATGAGGGATGAAGAATAAAGCGCGCCGCGCCTGAATGATTACCCACCCTCCGCCTTGCCCCATCTTCTTTCCGCCTTCATCCTTCATCCTTTTGCCTTTCTTCTATTCCCTCACCTGCCCGTCGCCGAACACGATGAACTTAGTCGTTGTCAGTTCCTCCAGCCCCATGGGACCGAAGGCGTGGATCTTGCTCGTGCTGATGCCGATCTCGGCACCCAGGCCGAGCTCGCCGCCATCGTTAAAGCGCGTCGATGCGTTCACCATCACGGCCGAAGAGTTGACGCGCTCGATGAATTCCCGCGATCTTTGATAATCGTTGGTGACAATGCTCTCGGTGTGTTCGGAGCCGTAGCGTTCGATATGATCGATGGCTTCGTCCATGTCTTTGACGATCCGCACCGCGAGGATCAAATCGAGGTACTCTTCGGTCCAATCGAATTCGCTGGCCCGCTTGATTCCCGGGGCCATGGCGCAGGTCTTTTCACAGCCGCGAATCTCCACGCCGGCGACCTGATACTTGGCAATCATAGCCGGAACGAAATCGGCTGCGATCGCTTCATGCACGAGCAGTGTTTCCATGGCGTTGCACACCGACGGCCGCTGCACCTTGGCGTTGAAGCAAATGCGCTCGGCCATCGCCAACGACGCGCCCGCGTCGACGTAAACGTGGCAGACGCCTTTGTAATGTTTGATCACCGGAATTTTGGAATTCGCCGCCACGGCGCGAATCAGATCCTCGCCGCCGCGCGGAATGATGAGGTCGATGTATTGTTCGAGCTGCAGCAGCTCGTTCACCAGACCGTGATCTTTAAATTGGACGACCTGTACAGCGTCCTCCGGCAGCGCGGTCGCGGCGTAGGCCTCGCGCAAGACCGCGCCGATCGCTTGATTGGAGTGGTGCGCCTCGCTGCCGCCGCGCAGGATCACCGCGTTGCCGGACTTCAAACAAAGCGCCGCGGCATCGGCGGTCACGTTCGGGCGCGCCTCGTAGATCATGCCGATCACGCCGAGCGGGATGCGCATGCGTCCGACTCGCAAACCATTGGGGCGGCGCCAGAGTTTGATCACCTCGCGCACGGGGTCGGCCAATCGAGCAACCTCGCGCAACCCCTTCGCCATGCCCGACACGCGGCCGGCATCGAGAGCGATGCGGTCGAGCACCGCGCTGGAAACTCCCGCCTGCCTGGCAAACTCCAGGTCCTTGCGATTTTCTACCAGCAAGTAAGCAATCTGCGCTTCGAGCTTGTCGGCCATCAAGAGCAGCGCGCGATTTTTCTCCGCCGTCGGCAGCGGCGCCAGTTGACGCGCCGCTGCTTTCGCCTGTTTTCCCAGGCGGAGGGCTTCGGCTTTTAACGTTAGAGCTTCGACGGTCATGGCGGATTTCCCAGCACGACGAGATCGTCGCGATGAATGATCTCGTCGTAGGCCTTGTAGCCCAAAATTTTTTCAATCTTGCTTGTATGCAATCCTTTGATCTGATTCAACTCCTGCGCGCTGTAGTTCACCAAGCCTCGGGCGAACTCGCGACCTTGCAGATCCAGGCAGCGCACGCACTCGCCGACACCGAAGCTGCCGCGAATTTCCTTCAATCCCGAAGGCAGCAGGCTGCGGCCTTTTTGGACCAGCGCCTCGTGCGCTCCGACATCGACGACCACGTCGCCGGCCGGCTTCAAGTTATAGGCGATCCAGTGCTTGCGGTGGGTCAGGCGATTTTGATCAGCCAGGATCAACGTACCCACCTGATCGTGGATATCAAAAACTCTCTCGACGGCGTGTGTGTTGAGACCACTGGTGATGATTGTCGGAATGCCCGCCACGGCGGCTTCTTCGGCGGCGGCGACTTTGGTCGCAATCCCGCCGGTGCCAAAGTCGCTCTGGCTTACACCATTGATGCCGGCTTTGATTCTCTTGATGTCGTCGATCAGCGCGATCAGATTGGCGTCGTGATGAACGCGCGGGTCGCGGTCGTAAACCCCTTCGACGTCGCTCAGAATCACCAGCAGGTCGGCGCTCAACAAGGTCGCCACCAGCGCCGACAAATGATCGTTGTCGCCGAATTTCATCTCCTCGACGGCGACCGTGTCATTCTCGTTGACGATCGGCACGATCGCAGAATCGAGCAGCATTTGAAAGGTGTGCTTGGCGTTGAGATAGCGCTGGCGATTGGCCAAATCGGCGTGCGTCAACAGAATTTGCGCCACACTCTTCGCAAATTTCGAGAAATGGCGCTCATAAAGCGCCATGAGCTTGATCTGGCCGACCGCGGCAAGCGCCTGTTTTTCGGGAATGGTTCTCGGCCGTTGCTTGCGGGCAAGCCGCATCATCCCGGCCGCCACCGCTCCCGAGCTCACCACGACGATCTCCTTTTTTTGGTCGTGCAGCGCCGCCAGCCCACGCACCAATGTGCGCAAGCGCGACTCTTCGATCCCGTCGCTCGATGACAGGATCTGGCTGCCGATCTTGATCACCACCCGACGCACCCGGCGCAAGATTTCGCGCTTATGCTCCAGCGGCGTCACGAATCGTCTCACTCTCTCGCCGGATGTCTGACAACTTGCCGCCGACCGTTTGCACCAATCTTTGCACGTTTTCGGTCGTGGCCGCTGAGATCGTATAGAGCGGTCTAAACTCTTTGGGCAGCCTGCCCGCCAATATTTTCACGTTTTCTCTGGCATCGGGCAAATCGATCTTGTTGGCGACGACGATTTGCGGTTTTTTCGCCAGCTGAGGGTCAAATAACGCAAGCTCGCGATTGACCGTTTTCCAGTTGGCCAGCGGGTCCTCCGGGTCGATCTGAGAAGCATCGATCAGGTGAATCAGCAAATGGGTCCGCATCACGTGGCGCAGGAACTTGTGTCCCAAGCCGTGGCCTTCGTGTGCGCCTTCGATCAGTCCTGGAATATCGGCGACGACAAAACTTTTCCCTTCCTCATAGCCGACCACGCCGAGATTGGGCACCAGTGTCGTGAACGGATAGTCGGCGATCTTGGGCCGCACCGCCGAGATCGCCGCGATCAAAGTCGATTTACCGGCGTTCGGTAACCCGATGATGCCGACATCGGCCAGCAGGCGCAGCTCGATCTCGAGCTCGCGCTCCTCGCCCGGCTCCCCCGGCTGGGCGAAGCGCGGGCTGCGATGAGTCGATGAGACGAAATGAGCGTTGCCTTTACCGCCACGGCCGCCGGCGGCAACGATAACGCGCTCGCCGGCAGTGGGCAAATCGCCGATCAGTTCGCCGGTAGTCGCGTCTCGAATAATCGTTCCAACCGGGACGTGGATCAGCCGATCATCACCGCGCCTCCCGTGGCAGTCGCTACCCATGCCGTGCTGGCCGCGTCCCGCCTTGTATTGTTTCTGATAGCGCAGATCGAGCAAGGTCGTGAGCTGAGGATCTGCGACCATGACGACATCGCCGCCCGGCCCTCCGTTGCCGCCGTTCGGTCCGCCGCGCGGCACATACTTCTCCCGCCGAAAACTCACGCACCCGCGCCCGCCGTCACCGGCGAAAACGCGGATCTTAGTTTCATCGATAAACTTCATGAGCGCAGGTTTTTACTTTTGCCTTTCTTCTATCATCTTCCTACGCCGGGCAAAAAAAAAGCCCCGAAAGGGGCTTTTACATCACGACCGCTCAAATTACTGACCGGGAAGCACGGCGACGCGCTTCCGGTCTCTATCCTTGCGCTCGTAACGTACCACGCCATCCACCAGAGCGAACAGCGTGTAGTCCCGGCCCATGCCGACGTTCTTACCCGGATGTATACGGGTGCCCAGTTGGCGCACCAGGATGTTTCCCGCACGCACGGTTTCACCGCCGAACACTTTCACACCGCGTCTTTGCCCTTGACTATCGCGGCCATTGCGTGAACTGCCGCCTGCTTTTTTGTGTGCCATGACTCGTTCCTTAACAACTAAGCTTCAATTGCCGTGATTTTTAGCGCGGTTTGATACTGCCGATGACCGCGTTGGCGGCTGTAGCTCTTTCGTCGTTTCTTTTTGAAAACGACAACTTTTTTGGCCCGCATCTGATCGACGATCTCGCCGGTGACGGTGGCATTGGCGACCAGTGGCGCACCGATTTTTACCTCATCGCTACCACCGACAAATAACACATCGGGCACGGTCACCTTCTCGCCCACCTCGCCGCTCAGTTTTTCGACCTTGACGACATCGCCCTCGGAGACGCGATACTGCTTTCCACCCGTTCTAATTACCGCATATTTCATAGGATTTTCCTGAAACAAGTTTTGTAGACAAAAACCGCTGGAAAGTCAACTGTCGCTTCACACCGCACGGTACTCCGGCGCGATTCGGATCGCTTCACCCAGTGGAACCTAGACAAACAAGGTAGCCCTTGACACCGTTCAACATTATGGATATATCGCTCTACGATACTATCGGAAAACGATATATGAGTGATTTTAAGGCGATGGCCGAACTTCGCTACCAAATCCGCCGCTTCCTGCGCTTCAGTGAAAATGCCGCTCGCCAGGCGGGCATCGAACCGCAACAACACCAGCTCCTGCTTGCCGTAAGAGGCCTTCCCGACAACCTGAAACCGACCATCGGTGTGCTGGCGGAACGCATGCAGCTACAGCACCACAGCACGGTTGAGCTGGTCGACCGCCTCGTCGACAGGGGATTTCTTTGTCGCTTGCGGGCGACTGACGATCGGCGCCAAGTGCTCGTTAAACTGACGCACGACGGCGAAGAGTTTCTCAAAAGCCTTTCTCTCCATCATCTACAAGAACTGCAAACCGCTGGACCGAAGCTTTTACAAGCCCTGCAAAGCGTTATTGAAAATTCGAAGACTCACAGTGCTCTCGAAACGGATACGGAGAAGCTTAAAAAATCGACCATCTCGACAAAATAAGAAAGGATACAAATCATGGCTGATCAAAGCGATACCCAAGATGTCCTTCTAGATGTAAGGGTTGCCGAGGCCTCATGGCTCTACAAGTTCTACCTCAATCAGGAGAAAAAGATCCTCGGCACCGCGTCAGTGGTTCTCTTCCTGACGATTTGGGAGCTGGTCGGTAATACTTTTCAATTGATCAACCCGATGTTCATGAGCGCTCCATCGCTCATCTGGAATGCCGCTGTTCAGCTGTTTGTGTCCGGCGAGATCTATAATGACCTCTACGTTAGCGGCATCGAACTCTTCTGGGGCTATTTTCTTTCGGTTGCTTTTGCAGTCCCGTTCGGCATCATGATCGGCTGGTACAAAAAGATCGCTTACATATTCGACCCCTTCGTCAACGCGATGAACGCGACCCCGCGCGTGGCGCTTCTGCCGCTGGTGATCATCTGGTTGGGTATCGGCATACTTTCGAAAGTCGGCATCATCTTTCTCGGCGCAGTTTTCCCGATATTGATCAATACGCGCGACGGTGTGAAGACTACGCCGGCCAATCTTCTTACCGCTGCCAAGAGCTTTGGCGCTTCGGAGTGGATGCTGTTTAAGACCGTCGTGCTGCCCTCGACGATCCCGTTCATCCTTACTGGTTTGAGGCTCGGGCTGGGCAGAGCGATCGTGGGCGTCATGGTCGGCGAGCTTTACGCCGCCACCGCCGGCATCGGGTTTATGATCACAGTTGCCGGCGCGACCTTCCAGACCGACAAGGTTTTTGTCGGCGTGCTCGTTTTCGCGTTGACCGGAATGATCGGCACCGAGGCGATTACCCGGCTGGAACGGCGATTCGACAAGTGGCGCCCCAAGGTTGGAGCAGCGGAATAAGCGCGCTTTATTTCGTAAAGCCTTCAGGACGGCCCACACACGAGTGTGGGCCGTTTTTTTTCCCGTTATCGCCTCTCTCCGCTCTATCCACAACTGCACCTCTTGCCCTCGCGCAGTCGCACCTTTAGATTGAAGTCAATTATTGGGAGGAAATCTTCATGAGCATGCATACAGCAAATCCGCGTCGATATTCCATCGGGCTAGTGTTGCTGCTGGCGCTTTCAGGCTGTGGGTACAATCGACTCCAGGGCTTGGACGAAGCTGTCAAAGGAGCTTGGGGCGAGGTGCAAAACCAATATCAGCGACGCGCCGATCTAGTGCCGAATCTGGTCGCTACCGTAAAAGGAGCCGCCGAGTTCGAGCAGGAAACCTTGCAAAGAGTCATCGAGGCTCGCGCTGCCGCGACCTCGGTCAAGCTCGATGCTGCTGCATTAAATAATCCCGAGACTTTTAAAAAATTTGAACAGGCCCAAAGCCAACTTTCGAGCGCGCTCTCGCGTCTACTGGTGGTCGTCGAAAAATACCCCGATCTGAAAGCCAATCAAAACTTTCAGAACCTGCAGGCGCAACTCGAAGGCACCGAGAACCGCATCGCGGTGGCGCGCAAGCGATATATCGAAAGTGTCGCAACCTATAATACCGCCGTCCGCTCATTCCCTGAAAATTTGACCGCCAAATATCTGCTCGGCCTGGAAGTGCGGCCGACGTTCAGCGCCGACGAAGGCGCGCAGAAACCACCAGCGGTAAAATTCTAGGGTCGTACCTAATTGACTTTTTCAGTCACACTCTGCCGATCAGGACGATGTGCCATGACGAGGCAGTTTTGTCGTTCATTTTTCGCTGGCTTTATTTTCTTGTTGTTGGCACCTGGACTGGCGGCGGCTCTGGACGTGCCGCCCTTGCGCGGCCGGGTGAATGACTACGCCGGCGTCATGAGCCAAGAGCAAGTTCGTAGCCTGGAGACCCGCCTGGCACAGTTCGAGCAGGAAACGGGACATCAGGTGGCGGTGCTCGCGGTACCGACACTCGAGGGCGAAGATATTGAAGGATTCGGTATCCGAGTTGCAGAAAGCTGGAAGATCGGCAAGAAGGGCTTCGATAACGGCGTAATTCTTCTTGTTGCCGTCAAGGATCGTCGGTTGCGGCTCGAAGTCGGCTACGGTCTCGAAGGTGTGCTGCCTGATGCGATTGCCAAGACTATCATCAGCAATTATATCGTACCGCGCTTCCGCGCGCAGGATTATGCGGGCGGCATCGTCGCGGGCGTCGACGCGGTCCTGAGAGTCATCAAGAACGAGCCGCTGCCTGAATCGGCGCGCCAAAGAAACCAAAATGAAGGCTCGCCTTGGCAGTTCTTCCTGATGCTGGCCGTAACCGTCGCGGTACTTGCGATTATGGCGAACGCCTCGAGCGCAAACCGCCGGCGGAGACCTAACATGTGGGCTACCGGCGGCCGGCGCCACCCACCGATTTATTGGGGTGGCGGCGGTTTTGGCGGCGGCGGATTCGGTGGTGGCTCTGGCGGTGGGTTTAGCGGCGGAGGCGGCAGTTTTGGCGGCGGCGGAGCATCGGGCAGCTGGTAGCTATGAATGCCGAGAGTTTTTTTAGCGAAGAAGAAAAAGAGCGCATTCACCAAGCCGTACTCGAAGCGGAGTCGAAAACGGCAGGAGAGATCGTGCCGATGATCGTCGCATCATCGGCGCGCTATACCGAAGTCGAGCTCCTGGGTCTGATCGCCGGCCTGTCGATCGGAGTGATCGTCGAATGGTTCTGGAGCGACCCGTGGGCATCGGCTTACGTCAACCTCTGGCCGATCGGCGGCGCGCTCACCGGTTTTCTGCTTGCTCGCGTTCCGCCGATCAAGCGCTTCGTTGTCTCAAAGCGTCGGAGCGCCGAAGCGGTCCACGACTTCGCTCTTGCTTCGTTCACCGAGCATGGCCTGCACTACACTCGCGACCATACTGGAATTCTTATCCTCGTTTCCCTTCTGGAGCATCGCGTCGAAGTGCTCGCTGACCTGGGCATTAACGCCAAGGTAGAAACGGCCACCTGGCAGGAGATCGTTCATAGGCTCACCGAAGGATTAAAGTCGGGGCACGCCGCCGAGGCCTTCTGCAAAGCCATCGAGCGCTGCGGCGAGATCCTCGCAACACACTTTCCACGCCAGGCCGAGGACCGAGATGAACTGCCCAATCGCCTGATCAGCAAGTGATTAGCCCTAATCCGACAAAACTTACCGCCAGTGGGGATTGCGGGTGGCCTTCAAGGCAGGATCGATTGTCCGCGGCTGTAGGGCTCAGCGCCCGAGCGACATCGAAATACTGTCGGGTTAGATTTAGCTCCTGCTAAGACACCCAACTAAGAACTGCTGGGCCGCAACTAGCGCTATTTGCGAAGCAGCCGGACATCCACCGCTACCGCTCCTTGGCCCTGCGGCCGTACCATGATCGGGTTGATCTCCATGTCGGAAAGATAATTGCGATGGGCGGCGAAGATATCGGACAGCCCGACCATCGCTTTGACCAACGCATCGATATCGCGCGGTCCCTGGCCGCGCACGCCTTCGAGCACTTTGTAGCCGCGTAGCTCACTGACCATCGCGCGTGCTTCGAGTTCATCGACCGGCAACAGGCGAATCGCGACGTCCTTCAACACTTCGACGAAGATGCCGCCGAGGCCGACGATGAGAAACGGCCCATACTGCGGATCCGTGCGGGCACCGATCAGCACTTCCGTACCCTGCACCATCTGCTGGATCAGCAAATGGCCGCGGCCCAAGGTCTTGGTCAGTAGTTTCTGTCCTTCGGCCTGAACCTCTTCGGCGCTCTTCAGGCCGAGAACCACAGCGCCGGACTCGGTCTTATGCACCACTTCGGCGGCAATCAATTTAATTGCCACCGGAAAACCGATTTCCTTTGCCTTTAACGCTGCGTCAGCCGCTGTGCCGGCCATCGCTTGTTTCGGCAACGCGATGCCATTTCGCTGCAGCAGCGCGTTTAAATTCTCTCCTTCGAGATCCGAGGCGTGGCCCGATGCAACGGCGAGCTTGGGCACACCGAGTTGCCGGCGCACGCCGTACAAACCCAATCCCGCCAGCGCGCGCAAGGTCGGCTTGATCGCCTGCAAGAACGGCATCCCCGCTTCTTCTTGAAAAGCCCGGCTCTCATCCGTGCAGCTGTAAGTCGACCTGGCGAACGCGAGAATCGGTTTTTCCGTCGCCGTGGTTACACTCTTGAACAGTCCTGCGCTTCTTTGCTGCCCGCGCGGCAGCTCACCGTGAATCGCCAACAGATCGACGCCGTCGTCCTCGGCGTGAAGCTTGACGATATTGATGAAACCCTGCTCGTCGCCGAAGCCGGCGACACCGCATTCGAGCGGATTCTCGACGACCAGCTCGCTGGGAATCAACGGGCGCACCGCTTCCTTGGTCTTGTCACTGAGTTGCGCCAGATTGGTTTTCAGCTCGTCGCAATGATCGCAGATGAGCCCCTTCATCCCGCCGGAATTGACGACGATGGCTGCGCGGCTGCCTTTGGGAAATCGTCCCGGCATAAACGCCAAGGTTGTTTCAGTCAAATCTTCCAAGGTGGGGCAGCGAATCAAACCCAGGCGATGGCAGACCGCATCGAACACTTCGTCCGCCCCGGCGAGCGAACCCGTGTGCGAGATCGCCTGGCGTTTTCCCATCTCAGAGCGGCCAAGCTTGACAACGAGAATCGGTTTGCCCTTGCCGAGCGCTTGGTCCGCGACCGTCATGAATTCGTCGGGGCGGCGAATGCCCTCGACCATCAAAGTAATGACTTTGGTGTCGGGATCGTCGACCAGATACGCCAGATAATCGACCAGGTCGAGGCTGACTTCATTGCCGCTCGACACCGCATAACTGAAGCCGATGCCGCGCTCGGTGGCCCCCTTGATCCAGTTGCCGAGCGAGCCGCCGCTTTGAAAGACCAATCCCACCGGCCCTTGCTTGAGCAGCGGAGTCGCGGTGGGAAAAGTCCACAGTCCTTCGCCGACCGAGTACGAACCCATGCAGTTCGGGCCGCAAATCACCATGCCGGTGCGCTCGCAGAGCTCTTTCATTGCCTGCGCGCGCTCTTTGCCTTTCTCGTCGTCACCTTCGCCGAAACCGGCGGTATAAATTGTCGCAGATTTCGTGCCGAGTTTTGCCGCTTCTTCCAAGACGCCGAGAACGGCGCGCGTCGGAATGAGAACCAACAGTTTGTCCGGCACTTCCGGAAGCGCCGCGAGGTTGGGATAGCACTTGTCGCCGAACAATTCGCCGTAGTTGGGATTGATAAGATAAACCCCGCCGGGATATTTCGCGCCCTTGAGATTGCGGTAAATTCCCTGCGGCCAGGCGCCTTTTTGTGAAGCACCGACAATGGCGACGGATTTCGCGCGCAGTAAATTTTCAACGGGCTTGGCCCGAAATGTTGCCATAAATTTCCTTCTCAGTTGGAATTTCTTCCTATCGCATAGACGTGACGGGACTGCAAGGCGGCATTAACCCCGCTGAAAAACACTAATTGACTTCGTTGTGCCCGTCGCCTGTGAGTCTTTTGAGCAGCCCCGCACCCGGAATTTTTCAGCAATCGGACAAGCGTTGGATGGTTAGCTGACAGGAGGGACTAAGAGACAAAGTCAACGCCGTATTCACTAATAATGAAACCCGGAGGCTGCTTTCACGGAAACACGTGCCAACGGTGAGCGGGCAGTTCGACAGCAGCGTTTTGACCGACAGTTAGCGCCGTGTCGCCGGCGAGCTTCGCAAGTAAGGTCACGCCGTTGACTTCAACTTCGAGCAGCGCCGAGTCGCCGAGATAATTGCGGCTGGTCACCCTGCCAGTGCCGGCAGCGACCCCGTCGCGCTGCGCCGGCAACACTTCGATATGCTCCGGACGAATCGCGAGAGTCACCTCTGCCCCCGTGGTCACGCCGTTCGGCACGGTCGCGGCGATCACGCCCAGGGGCGACTCGACCTTTCCGGGTCCGGTCACCGCACCCTTGACGAAATTCATCTCGCCGACAAACTGCGCGACAAACAGGTTCGCCGGCCGCGCGTAGATTTCATTCGGCGAGGCGATCTGCAGGATCTCGCCGTGATTCATAACACACACTTTATCGCCCAGGCTGAGAGCTTCGGCTTGGTCGTGGGTGACGTAGAGAGTGGTCACCCCAATCGATTTCGTTATCTTGCGCAACTCCACGCGCATCTGCTCACGCAAGCGCGCGTCCAAGTTGCTGAGCGGCTCGTCCATCAACAGCACCTTGGAGTCGGTCACCATGGCGCGCGCCATCGCAACCCGCTGCTGTTGCCCGCCGCTCAGGTCGGTAGCCGGCCGGTCTTCGAGCCCATCCAGCTGCACTCGTTTGAGCGCCGCTCGCACCCGATCGCCGACCTGCGATTTAGAGACGCGCTTCTGGCCTTGGGTCAAAGGAAACGCGACGTTTTGAAAAACGTTCATGTGCGGCCAGATCGCATACGACTGAAAGACCATGCCGATCGCGCGCTTCTCAGCGGGAACGTAGACTCGCGACGCAGGAGCATTGACCAAGCGGCCGGCGATTTCGATTTCTCCCGCATCCGGCCTTTCAAGTCCGGCAACACATCTTAGAGTGGTTGTTTTGCCGCATCCGCTCGGGCCCAGAAGCACACAAAAATCTCCCTCGGAAACCTCCAGGTCGATATCTCGCAGCGCATTCACGACCCCCTGTTGCGCGTGAAAAGTCTTGCGAAGCTTTCTAATACTGATCATTTCTCCTCACTGCGTTCGGAGTTTCATATCTGATATCTCAGAGTCCATAGCCACATTAAGCTCACTCGATTGGGCATGAAATCTGAAATTGGCCATACGCGAAGCGCCTATGTGCCTCGCGCTAGGACGCGCTGCCGATCTCTCCGATACGAGACAACGCAAACCGCACGGTGCCGACCACGAGCGTCGCAAAGAGGATCAAGATTACTCCCAACGCGGCCACCTGAGGTATCCACCCGCTTCCCCAAAATTGCCAGACGACGGTGGAAATGACGACATTGTTGCGCGTCAGCAAGGTCAGTGACATCGTGACCTCGCGATAAGAGAGCATGCCGATCCAGATCCAGCTGTTGAGCACTCCGGCGGCGATCAGCGGTAGAATGATCTTGCCCAACACTCGCGGCGCCGACGCGCCCGACACCCGGCCGGCCTCTTCCAACTCGCGGTGCACTTGGATCATGACGCTGTTGGTGGTTCGCGTGCCGTAGGCGATCCAGTTGATCGTATGGGCCAGGACGATGATCGCAACCGTACCATACA
>Ga0210076_1000039_pt1 | contig 28483 bp, 26 predicted proteins | sample MayberryNW_Catta_3_FD_184876 | JGI IMG/M metagenome (GOLD analysis project Ga0210076, IMG submission 184876) | Wetland microbial communities from San Francisco Bay, California, USA, that impact long-term carbon sequestration -... | ecosystem: Environmental > Aquatic > Marine > Wetlands ... | reverse complement strand
GGTCGCGGCTGTCGCAGCCGCAATGGGGATCCTGCTCGCAAGCAGCGCCGCGTCCGCGCAATCAGTCTCGGTCAAGGTCGGCAGGACGGTCGGCGGCAGCGGGTTTCACATTCCATCCTATGTTGCGATTGAAAGGGGGTTCTTGAAGGCAGAGGGTTTAGACGCCAATTTCATCGCCGCGACCGCGGGTGTGCTGGTCAGAGCGACGATCGCCAAGGAAATCGAGTTCACGCCAATTCCCGGCGGCGGTTCCGAAGCAATGCTCAAAGGCGCGCCGCTGGTTTTCTTCGTGGGAGAATCTTTGGTCTCACAATGGACGCTGACCACGACGCCGGACATTAAACGAGTTGAAGATCTTAGAGGCAAGACTCTGGGCCTCGGCCGACCGGGGTCCGCGGATTACAGCGAAATGGTTATTACGCTTGGTAAGCACTTCAACATGCATCCGGGCAAGGACTACAAGGTCATCAGCTTCACTGCCGAGCCGGACAGGATCGCGGCACTCATTCGCGGCTCGATTCAGGGCGGCATCCTTTCGTTTCCGCACGCGGCGCGCGCCGAGAAAGAGGGCATGAAGATCCTGGTGCGAACCGGCGACTATATCCCGCGCCTCGGCGGGACGTTTTTGACGCACAAGGATTTCATCAAAGAAAAACGCGATGTTGTGAAGCGGTTCACGCGCGGCATGATCAAGGCAACGGATTATATCAAAGCCAACAAAAAGGGCACGATGGAAGTCATCCAGAAATATTTTGAAATCCAGGACGCCAAAATCGTTGAGGGCATTTACAACCTGGTTTTCGACAAGTACAGCCCCGAAATGCCGCCGGATCTGATCAAAATCCTTTTCGAATCCCGAACCACGCCGGAACTCGGCTGGCCGCAGGGGAAGCCGCTCCCTGATCTGGAGCAGTTCGTCGACCGTAGTATCGTCAATGAAGTGCTGAAGGAGATGGGGCGGAAGCCGGGAGGGAAGTGACGATCGAACTGGAAATGTGTAGACAGCGGGCAGTCCTCCGTAGGATGCGGGTCCGGTTAGTCACCGCGTTTTACGGAGATGCTTCATTTTTGCGGACAGTGATCGCAGCGTAGCAATACCCCATTGGAACGGGCTCTCAGAACGTTTTCGCCGTCTCGGGCCGCCAGCTTGCGAGCCGGGATTCCAGTTGTTTTACCGCTAGAGTGAGGATCACGGAAAGCGCCATGAAGATGGCGACACCAACGAAGACCACGTCCACTTTATAATTGGTCGCTGCGGAAGCGATCATGTAACCCAATCCTTGACTCGAACCGAAAAACTCACCGACCACCACTCCAAGGATCGCTCTGCCGATGGCGAGCCGCAGTCCTGCAATAATGTAGGGGACCGAGTTCGGCAGCACGACGATCTTCATCAGTTGCCACTCGTTGGCACCGAAGGATCGCACCACGTCGACCAGAACTCGGTTCACATTCTTGACCCCGGCATAGGTGTTGATCAGCAATGGGAAGACGGCGCCCGCAAAGACGATCATGATCTTCGACCAAATGCCGATGCCAAACCAAAGGATCAGAAGTGGCAATAAGACAATGCGCGGAGTGGCATTAAATGCTGTTACATAAGGGTCCAGCCAGGCCTCCAGCGTAGGCGACCGTCCGATGATCAGTCCGACCGGTAATCCGACGATGATCGACAGCCCCAGTCCCGCGAGAAACGCAACGGCACTAACGTAAAAGTGTTTTTCGATTTCACCATTAAAGAGTAATTCATAAAAAGCGGCGGCGATTTTCGACGGCGTTGTAAAGAAGAGCGTCATCCCTCTCGGTAGGGTATACCAGAGAGGGACGCTCTCCCACAGGACGAGCAGAGCTACGATAAAGCCGGTTCCCAGGATGAACGGCTCCTGTTCGGTATAGAAGTTTTTAAGTTTCATCAGCGCACCTCTTCGCTCGCTCTCCACGGTGCGACGGTCATCTCCAGCTTGCGCATCAGTTCAGTCAGCACGACGGCGATCAGAGACAGGATGATGATGCCGACGAACATGTCCGGTAGCCGGTAAGTGTCGCCCGCCTGCGTGATGGCGAAACCGATACCTTCGGATGCGGCGTAGAACTCGCCCACGATAATTCCCACCAGGCCGCGGCCAATGGCGAGTCGTGCTCCCGCGATGATGTACGGCATGGTGCTCGGCAGGATGACTTTTAAGTAAAGATCCTTCTCGCTGCCGCCGAAGGATCGGATCACGTTGATTAGCAGCGAGTCCGTCGATTTTACCCCGGCGAATGCGTTGAAGACGAAAGGAAAAACCGACAGCAAAAAAACCAGAGCAGCTTTTCCCAGCACGCCGACGCCAAAAACTATAATGAACAACGGCGCCAACGCGACCAGGGGGCTGGCGTATAGCGCTGTCAGGAAGGGATCGAGGGAGTATTCGACTCTCCTGCGCCAACCCATGACAAGGCCCACGGGAATGCCGACGATGACGGCAAAGCTGAAGCCCCATAGGAATGCCCGGCTGCTGACCGCCAGATCGTGCCAAAGTTTGGCGCCTTGGATTTGTTCCTTAAACGCTGCGGCAATGAGCGATGGTTTAGTAAAAAAGAACGGGTTTACCGGAAAGATGTACGTCAGCACCAGCTCCCAGACGGAAACAACGAAGAAAACCGAGCACAGTCCGAGCCAGAGCCGGCGATGTTCCGTGAAGTATCCCTTTGCCGTCATGTCTAGCCTCGTGAAGTCAACTCTTCTCTAAGCACTTCCCAGATACGCAACTTGATCTCATTGAATTCGGGCGTAAGCCGCATTTCGTAGTCTCTCGGTCGCGGCAGTTTAATCTGGAGGACGTCCTTCGTGCGCCCCGGCCTTGCGGTCATGACAATGACCCGGTCTGAAAGGTAGGCCGCCTCTTCGATGCTGTGGGTCACGAACAGCACTGTCTTTTTGGTGTGTTCCCAGATTTGCAGCAATTCCATCTGCATCAGGTCGCGCGTCTGCGCATCCAGGGCGGCGAAGGGTTCGTCCATGAGCAATACTTCGGGCTCCGTTGCCAAGGCCCGTGCCAGTCCCACGCGCTGTTTCATTCCGCCCGAGAGTTCGTGGGGATAGTGGCTGGCGAAACCTTTCAATCCAACCAGCTTGATCAGTTCCGTTGCCCGTTCTGTTCTTTGCGCCGGCGGAATGCCTTTCAACTCAAGTCCAAGTTCCACGTTGGCGGTGACGGTTCGCCAAGGGAGCAGGCCAAACTCTTGAAAGACCATGGCGCGCTCTTGGCCGGGACCCGTAATGCGCGTGCCGTTCAAGTGGATTTCACCGCTGTCTGGTTTGATGAGCCCTAAAAGGATATTCAGAAACGTACTTTTGCCGCAACCCGACGGACCGACGATGCTGACAAACTCGCCTCGGCCAACTTCGAGAGTAAAATCTTGGACGGCGGTAACCGACTCGCGGGTTTTCGATCTGAAAGCGAGTGTGAGGTTTTGTGCTTGGATGAACGGTGCCATGACATGCCCGTCGCCGCTATTTGATCCCCAATTCGTGATTCACTTCTCTTTGCAGACTGAAGTCAAAATCCTGGATCGATCGAAGCGATGCTGCGGCATGGATTGGCGATGACGAGTTTTTCGAGCGTCGATTGTGCGCGCGCCTGGGCAGCAAAGGCAATCGATAGGGAATGACAAAGAACAAAGTGGCGCCGTTCATAAATTCTACAGCGATCAATAGATGCACGCTTGCTGTATGTCAAGCAACCAGAAAGTCCAACGCGGCTGACGCTTGACGGTCAAATTTCGCTGCCATATATTTCGGAGGGACAAATCTAAGGGCGCATTGTTGCGTGAAATCCAACGATCGTTCAGAGGTTTGGAAAAAAAATTTTGCAAAATAAGGAGCGAACATGGGACGACCATCGGTGATAGAATGGCCCGATAAGGCGAAGATCTGCGTGACTTTCATCGTGCCCTGGGAAGTCTGGCCGGCGAATTTCGCGACTCACGAATCTTTGCAGCGGCAAGGCGGCGCCACGATTCCACCGGCAAGGGCGGTGCACAAGCAGAACATGGCACTGGTCACCGAACGAGAATACGGCGACCGGGTCGGCATCTGGCGGCTCGTGGATCTCTTCGAACGTCACAATCTCAAGGCGACCTTTTTAATGAACGGGCTAAAAGTCGAGCAGTTTGCCGACGCTTGCCGGGAGTTCATGGCCAAAGGACACGAGTTTTCGTCGGAAAGCTATGAACACGAATACTCGTTCATGTACACGAGGGAGCAAGAGCGCGAGTCAATCCAAAAGACCGTGGCGGCGTTTGAAAAAGTGCTCGGGCAGAAGCCGACAGGATATCTATCGCCGGGGCATGCTTCGACGGCCAATACTTTGGAGTTGGTTGCCGAAGCCGGCTTTGTTTGGTGGGCCGATCCGCTAAACAGCGACAATCCCTACATGGTCGAAGCCCGCGGTCGAAAAGTCGTTGTCGTTCCGTACAATGTGCCCGGATGCAATGACTACTCCACTTATGGTACCGGGCGAACACCGCGAGATTTGTTGCAGATCATGAAGGATCAGTTTGACTATCTCTATTGGGAGGGCGAGCACGGCGCGCCGAAGTACTTCGCTTTCAATATGCACCCGTTCGTTTCGGGCGTGCCGTATCGGACGAAAATCATCGACGAGTTCATTCATTACGTCAAAGGTTTTCCCAAGGTGTGGTTCGCGCGCCGGATTGAAATCGCTGAGTGGTGGCTGCAAAAGGGTTATGCGTGAGAGTTCACGGCGCTCGTGGAATGTCTAACTGACCGTCGGAAAGTCTCCGCGCGGACGTAAGGAAACCGGTGTGCGCGACCATGCGGTGTTGCGGGCGCGCGCTCATGCCTTTAAAGTGCCAAAAGCGCATCAAGCTTTCCGACGTTTCTATGCAAGCGAAGCGCTTGTCGTTGCGTAGAGCGTCGATCAGGCTCTTCACCTGCAAGACCGTAGGTAAGTAGCAGAGCAAGATGCCGCCCGGTGTTAGCGAGTGCCAAGCGCGCTCGATGACCTGCCACGGTTCGGGCAAATCGAGAACCAAACGGTCGATGTTACGTTCGTCGAGTTCCATGGCGACATCGCCCATTCGTACCGTCCAGTTGGGTGCGGGACCGAAATAGCGCTCGACATTTTTTTTGGCGAGCTCGGCAAAGTCTTCGCGAATCTCATAGGAAATCAACTGACCGGTATCGCCAATCGCGCGCAAGAGCGCCATGCTCAAGGCGCCGGCACCGACGCCGGCTTCAAGCACGCGCGCGCCGGGAAAAAGATCGGCCCAAAGCAAGATAGGTCCGATGTCTTTCGGATAAATCACCTGCGCGCTACGCGGCAAATTGGGAATCAGCTGTGGCAGGCTGGGACGAAAAACTAGGAAAGGCTCATTGACAGAAGAGCGCACGACGCTGCCTTCGTCACGTCCGATAATTCCATCGACGGCAATTTTGCCGCCGCGGATTGAAATTCCGCGGCGCGGGTCAAGGCGCGCGAGATATTCGCGGTCCTTGCGGTCGAGTAAGATAACCGGCTCGCCGGGCTGAAACGGACCTTTGGGGTATCGTGTATTCACAGTTCCGCGAAGCTAATGCACGGGCAATGATCAAATTCCGTACGAGCCGAGACCTTTGCGATTCAACTCTTCGACAACTTCGCGCACTTCTTGGGAGCGGTTGAGATCACCGACCAATAATGCGTCGGGCGTGTCGACGATGACGGCATTTTCGATTCCGATCAACGCCACGAGGCGATCCGGCGCGTGGATGAGACAGTTCTTTGCGCCGACACCCAGCCAGCGGCCCTGACTTGCGTTGCCGTTGCCGTCCTTTCGCAGCAGTCGATGGACCGCCGACCAGCTGCCGACGTCGCTCCAGTCAAAGTCGGCTTCCAAAGTCAAAACCTTGCCGGCGGAGCCGGCTTTTTCCATCACGCCATAATCGATCGAAACACTCGGCATCTTGCTATATTCGCGTGCCATGATCGCGCGCAGTCGGATTCCCGGATTGGCCAGGGAATGGCCCGATGCCGCATGCTTGATTGACTCCAGACCGCTTGCGATCGCCGGCTGATACCGTGCCAGCAGTTCAAGCAGTACCGATGCCTTCCAAACAAAGATTCCGCTGTTCCACAAAGAGCCCTGGCGGATTAGCCGCTGTGCCGCAGCATACGTCGGTTTCTCGGTGAACCGATTCACTCGAAAGGGGGTAGATGAATTGTTCCCCGCGACTGCCTTGCCTTTGACTATGTAACCGTAGCCGGTTTCCGGGCAGTTGGGGCGAATGCCGATCGTTATCAATTGCTCGTGCTGTTTTGCCAGAGCGGCCGCCGCTTTGAGGGTGCGGCGAAACCCCGCGCGATCGCCGACCCAGTGGTCCGCCGGCAGCACGATCATGACCGCATCGGGATGGCGGTTGATCACTTCCAGCGCCGCCAGGCCGATGCACGGAGCTGTGTTCTTGCCCTGCGGTTCGGCGAGAAAGTTATGTTTCGACAACGTATTCAGCTCGCGCCGCAGTGCCTTGACTTGATCGGCAACCGTGACGACCAAAGTCTGCTTTTGCCCGCTGAGAGGATAGACCCGCTCCGCGGTTTCTTCAATCAAGCTTTTCCGGCCGATGATTTTGAGTAGCTGCTTAGGCCGCCGGGCGCGGCTGAGCGGCCAGAAACGCGTGCCTTTGCCGCCGGCGATAATCACGCTAAAAGAATTTGTTAACATTCAGAAGCCTCGTTGATGAGATCGCGAGGTATAGTACGGTAGCCGATATGGCGGATCAAGTGATCAAGATCGCAACAAAAACCTGGAGGTTGCCGGTCGAGCGCGGAGAGATTCGTCTCGATGCCTTTGTGCGCGAGTGTCTGCCTCATCTGTCGCGCCGAGAAATCGAGAACGCCATCCGCGCTAAATTATTTTTCGTGGCAAGCAAAACGCACAAAAAAGGCGACCGCCTGCGGGGTGGCGACGAATTGATTTACCACGGCCCGGCAAGTTGGCTGGCGGCCAATCCGCTACCTGATTCCGCGCTTGAGGTGCCGGTTGTCTACGAAGACGCATCGATTTTGTTCGTCAATAAACCCGCCGGCATGCCGACCCATGGGTTCTCTGCACGCGACGGCGGTACGCTGGCGAATTTCCTTTTGGCGGGCTGGCCAGCGCTGGCGAACATCGGCACAAGCCGATGGGAACCGGGACTGGTTCACCGGATCGACCGCGAAACCTCCGGGCTGGTTCTGGTCGCCAAGACCGAGGCGGCCTTCGCAAATCTTAAGTCCCAGTTTCGCCGCAGAAGGGTCAAGAAAATTTACCGGGCGCTGGTCTGGGGCGTCACGTGTGGCGACGGCATCATCGAGCTCCCGCTTGCGCATGAAAGCGGCGATCCTACGCGCATGCGGACGGTTACTCGAGCGCATGCGAGGGGACGAAGCTGGGACGCATTGACCCGCTATCGGAAGCTAGGGCAATCCCGCGGTTTGAGCTTGCTTGAGGTCGAGATGGAAACCGGCGTGACGCATCAGATCCGGACCCATTTGGCTGCCATCGGCCACCCGATTGTTGCCGACGCGCTCTATGGTGCGGGGCGACCGGATTTGGGATTGAAGCGCCATTTCTTGCACGCGCGCAGCCTGACCATTTTCCACCCCGACAGCGGCGGTCGGCTGACGGTTGAAGCCGAGTTGCCGGAAGAACTCGGCGAACTATTAACCCGGCTTAAGATCAAAATTTAAGCCGCACTGCTTCGGATACCCTTAGCCTTGGCGCAGGCGCCGCAATAATTGTTGAGAGTACCGGCTTCTTCAATCCAGCCTTCGTCCAGGTTGTGGCAGATTCTTCTGCAGTCGTGACAAATGAAATACAGGCCGTCGATGCTCTTGTTGATTTTCTCCCGATTGAGCACGCGGCCTCTGAGCTTCTCAATGCGGATGCCGAGCAGCTCTTCGTAGTTCTTCTTTATCTTGCGCCGTCCCGCTTCATCACTTGGAAGATCTTCATCTTCGGACTCATCATGCGTGCCGTCGTCGATGTAATCATGCGTACGATCTTTGGCGGCGCGTCGGGCGCTTTTTTTCTTTGTCCGTGGCATTTTGATGTTTGGCGCTCCCTGAATTCGATTGGACCGTGAAGTCTGCAGTCGCGAGGACAGACTTGTTTCATAATGAACGGTGCAGGGCTTGTCAATAGTGATTGGCGCCGGGCCAAGCCGCAGTTTGCTTCACTTCCACGAATGTTGCACCTTACCCGAGTTCAAAAACAAGCAATGCTGGCCGCGGCTTGCCGCTGTCGAGTTGACTTGCCCCATGACACGCTGCTAAAAAGCTACGCTGTAAAATTTGCGCGAGCTAAGTAAGGTCGGCTCCTGTTAACGGCATGATTCTCACCGTTCTGAGGGCGGGATTTTACCTCACATAGCAACGCGGGAAGCCGTTCCACAACGGCTTCCCGCGTTGAGTGTCAGTACAATTTGCGCACTCTTGGTTATTGTCGGATTGCTGCGGCGCGCCTTTGCAGATAACCATTGCGTACGGCGCCGTAGAGGTCGATCGTGCTTTCGGCGACGCGTTCGAAACGGTCCAGGTTCAACGATCGTTCGTTCACCGTATTGGTCGCCGTCGCCGCTGCCGAGCCCCACCACGGAATAAAGTACGTATAAGGTGTCATCGCCGCATCAAAAGCATAGCCGACGCCGTCGCGGATCGTAAGCGGCGGCAAGAAGGGTAGAATCAGATATGGGCCGGGTCCCATGCCCCAGGTGCCGAAGGTCTGACCAGTGTCCTCATCTCTCTGTTCGATGCCGAAAGCATCTTTGGCAATGTCAAAAAATCCGACGAATCCGACGGTGCTGTTGATCGTAAACCGCGCAAGTTCGGTGCCGGCGCCGCTAAACTTCAGCTGCAAGCCGTTGTTAACCACGCGCCGAACCACGGAGAGGTTATCAAAAAAGTTGTGCACGCCGCGCTGCACCGGATCGGGGAAGATGAAATCCCACCCTGTAGCGAGCGGCTTTAGGAGAAATCGATCGACCACTTCGCGGTTGAACCAGAACATTTTTTCGTTGAAGCTTTCCCAAGGATCTTCATCAAAGTCCTCACCGGGAGAGGCTGCCATCGGTGCTGCATCTCCGCTGGTCATCGCGCCGCTCGCGTCGGCCTGGCTAAGCGCGATCATCGGCTGGACGGTCTCGGTGCCGTCGGGTAGCGCAGGAGGTTCTTCTGCCTGGCCCGTTTTCGTTACCGGTAACAACGAGCCGAGCGCCGCTGCGAATAGTGCGGCCGTGACGAATCGTTGAATCCGATGCCCGAAATCTTTATACATTCGCTCTCTCCTTCTCCGCTGAATTACATGAACGGGGTATAATGGTCAAGCCACACGTGGGCTTAGACCTTATTTTATGCGGAGCTTTAAGCCAAAACTATGCCACGAACGATCGACCGCGGAGTTCTTGCCGAAAGAGCGGGAATTCAAAGCATTTAGGCGATCGTGAGCTGCGATCTTCGACCACTTTGTCGATCAATGCAATAGACAAAAATCGCACTGGCGTCCATTTAGCGACAAAACAAGCCCCCTTTGTCATTGTGCATCTCAAGTTTGCACCCCCTCCGGAGATCGGCTATTTTTACAAGGTGTCGAGCGCGTCCAGAGATCGGATGATCGTCCTTGGCGTGACCGGCGGAATCGCCTGTTACAAAGCGGTCGAGCTCGTGAGGCTGCTAGTCAAGAACGGGTTCAAAGTGCAGGTGATTATGAGCCGCGGCGCGATGGAGTTCGTCACGCCTCTCACTTTTCAGACCCTGTCCGGCAATCCCGTCGCAACCGAAACTTTTAGTCTTACGCAAGAATCTGAAATCGGCCATATCAACCTTGCGGATAGCGCCGATCTTTTTGTTGTTGCGCCGGCTACCGCCAATGTGGTCGGCAAAATTGCCGGCGGGATCGCCGACGATCTGCTAACAACCGTGCTCATGGCCTGCCAGGCGCCAGTTTTGATTGCGCCGGCAATGAACATCCACATGTACGAGAATCCGATCGTGCAGGAGAATCTGCGCAAGCTCAGACGGCTCGGTTATCACCTTATGGAACCGGCCGAAGGTTATCTTGCTTGCGGCTATGAGGGCAAGGGGCGCCTGCCCGATCCGGAGAAGATTGCCGAAACGATCGAGCGCTTGCTGAGAACTAAAGATTTGACGGGAGAACGGCTGCTGATCACCGCGGGCCCGAGCAGAGAGCCAATCGACCCGGTGCGCTATCTGTCCAACCGCTCATCGGGAAAAATGGGCTATGCGCTGGCGCGCGCGGGCCTGCGCCGAGGCGCCGAAGTCGCGCTGGTCAGTGGGCCGACAGCGCTCGATCCGCCTGTGGGAGCGCGGGTGATCGGGGTGACGACGGCGGCGGAGATGCGCGAGGCCATTTTGAAAGAGTATGCACGCTGCACGGCAGTCGTCATGGCGGCGGCCGTTGCCGATTACCACGCCGCTTCGGTGGCCGAAAAGAAAATCAAGCGCGGTCAAGGCACCCTCGAGATCTGCCTTGAGGCGAACCCGGACATTCTCAAAGAACTCGGCCAAAACAAGGAAAGTCGGTGGCTCATCGGCTTTGCCGCTGAAACTGAAGAGTTGACAGCCAACGCGAAAAAGAAAATGCGCGAGAAGAACCTCGATATGGTGGTCGCCAATAACGTCGCCGAGGCCGGCAGCGGTTTCGACGGCGATACCAATATCGCGACCATCGTCGACCGCACCGGCGCAATTTGCGCGCTACCGCTGATGAGCAAAGACGATTTGGCCGATCAGATCTACGATCATTTTCTCGCCTTAAAGAGCCGCCGCTGATATGGGAATTCCGCGGGAGCCCAAGGCGGCGAAGTATTTCGTCGCAGTGCTCTTGTCTGACACCGAGCTTCTCACTAGCGTCGAGAACGATCTGTCGAGCGCCTTGAGCGAAATCGACAGTCGAAGCGACGTGATGCCGTGGAGGGCGTCGAATTTTTACGAAAAGGAAATGGGAGCCGGGCTCTTGCGGCGTTTCCTTTCGCTAAAGGCTTTGGAATCGCCTGAACGTCTCGCCGCCGTCAAGCTCAAGACCCAAGAAATCGAGGATCGATATCGGTCTCCGCGGACTCATGGACGAAGTGTGAATCTCGATCCCGGCTACATCGATGCTTTGAAAGTCGTGCTCGCTTCGACCAAAAACGCCGGTCAGCGCATCTATTTGCATTTGGGCATCTACGGCGAAGTGACGCTGCGTTATTACAATGCCGGTTTTCATGGCCTCGATTACACCTATTCTGACTATGTATGGCCGGCAAGCATCGAGTTTTTCACTCAGTTGCGCGCGCGATATCTGATGCAATTAAAGCAAGTCGTCTGAATGTCCGGACACAAAATCTCTCTCCAATCGCGATGTTGCTCCGCATCATCCTCCGGTGCTAAGATCCCTCGCTGAAGGGGGATTGAATCCGCGGTGTCCGAATCTAACGAAGTAGAGGAAGTCAACGCCTTGGTGGAGTCCTTGCGGCGCCACTTGCAGCGGCGCCAGCGGGCGCGGATTCGCGTCTTAACGCGCGGGGAACCGGCCCGCCGCATAGGATCCAGCACCGATGAAAACGAAAATTTCGCCGACGGCGATCTGTTTTTGCGTCCGTCGCCGGCGCAGAACTTTGGGAGTCTTGAAGAGTTGCGTGCCGAGATCGGCGATTGCCGACTTTGCAAGCTGTGCTCTGGACGCACCCATGTGGTCTTCGGCGTCGGCAATCCGCATGCTCGCTTGATGTTCGTCGGCGAAGGGCCGGGACGCGACGAAGATCTTCAGGGCGAGCCGTTCGTTGGCCGAGCCGGTCAGCTCTTGACCGATATCATCACCAAAGGTATGGGCCTCATGCGGGAGGATGTTTATATTGCCAACGTGGTGAAATGCCGGCCGCCGGATAATCGCAATCCCGAACCCGACGAAGTGGCGGCCTGCGAGCCTTTTCTCAAGAAGCAGATCGATCTCGTGCGCCCGGAGATCATCGTTGCTCTGGGCAAATTCGCAGTCCAGACCCTGCTGCAAAACAAGGCCCCGATTTCCAGGCTGCGCGGCAACTGGCACCGCTATCACGGCATCAAGCTAATGCCGACCTTTCATCCGGCTTATCTCCTACGCAATCCGGCGGATAAAAGATTGGTTTGGCAAGATATCCAGAAAGTGATTCAAGAGCTGCGCAGTGAAAACCATTAAATTTTTACTGCTGATTGCGCTGTTCGCGTTCGCCGGTCCGGCGTGGGGTCAGTCACAAGCCGCACCAGAGCCGCATGTCGATCTGATCGTCATCGACGGGACGATTAACCCCGCAGTGGATGATTTTATCCGCGAAAGTATCGGTCGAGCCAAAACCAACGGCGCGCGCGCGTTGATGATCCAACTGGATACGCCCGGCGGCCTGGTTGACTCCACCCGCACGATCGTCAAGGAGATGCTGGCCGCGCCGGTGCCGATCATCGTGTACGTTGCTCCGAGCGGCGCCCGCGCAGGTTCAGCCGGAGTATTTATCACGTTGGCTGCTCACGTCGCTGCGATGGCGCAGGCGACCAATATCGGCGCCGCACACCCCGTCGCCGGCACAGGAGAAGAAGTAAAAGGAGCGATGGGTGAAAAGATCGTGAACGATATGGCCGCCTTCAGTGAAGCCATCGCGCAAAGGCGCGGTCGAAATGCAGAATGGGCCATTGAGGCGGTGCGCAAGAGCGTTTCCATCACGGCCACCGAGGCGCTCAAGAAAAACGTTATCGATATTATCGCCAAGGACGTCAACGACTTGCTCGCCCAGGCGCACGGCCGCGAGGTGGATCTCAATGGCCAAAAGCATGAGCTTTCGCTCATGAATGCGCGGATCGTGCAACATGAAATGAGCCTCAAGCAAAAAGTACTGAACAGCATCGCCCATCCGAACATTGCTTATCTGTTGATGATGGCCGGGATCCTGGGCTTGTACATGGAGTTTTCCCACCCGGGAACGATTTTTCCGGGCGTGACGGGAGCGATTTGCCTGTTGCTCTCTTTCGCGTCGCTGCAGTTGCTGCCGCTCAACTACACCGGGCTTGCGTTGATGTTCTTGGGTGTAGCGCTGCTCATCGCAGAGGCGTTTCTTCCAAGCTTCGGTGTATTGGGTATCGGCGGCATCATCTCGCTCGCGTTCGGCTCGCTATTACTGTTCGATACCCCGACGTCAGACTTCGCCGTCGATCGCTCCATCGTGTTCACCGCGGTCGCTACTTTAGGTATTTTCGTGTTCGCGATCAGTTATCTTGTGGTTCGCTCGCAGACGGCCGCTCCGACGCTCGGCATGGAAGGCCTGATCGGCAAGATCGGTGAGGCTCGCAGCAAGCTTTCGCCCGACGGTAAGGTTTTTGTGCATGGCGAATATTGGAATGCTCAAGGGGACGGCGAGATCGAATCCGGCGATAGAGTCAAAGTAGTCGGGTACGATGGTATGCGTCTTAAGGTGATTCGCTTGTCCGAGGGGCATACGAAGAGCTAGGAGGAGGAGCAGACATGTTTGGAATTACCCCAATTGCGACGTTCTTGGTGATTGTCGTCGTGCTGCTGATCAGCGGCATAAAAATCTTAAAGGAATATGAACGGGCGGTAGTGTTTCGGCTAGGGCGGATGGTCGGGGCGCGCGGACCAGGAATTACTTACGTCATTCCGGGCATCGAAAAAATGGTTAAGATGGACTTGCGCACAGTGACCATGGACATCCCGCCGCAGGATGTGATCACGCGCGACAACGTTTCGGTGAAAGTCAATGCAGTACTCTATTTTCGCGTCTTGGAGCCTAACCGGGCGGTCCTCGAAGTGGAGAATTATTTATTCGCGACGTCACAACTCGCTCAGGTGACGCTGCGCAGCGTATGCGGCCAGGCGGAGCTCGATGAGCTGCTGGCCGAACGCGACCGGATCAACAGCCGGATTCAGGAAATTCTCGACCAGCAAACCGATCCGTGGGGCATCAAAGTCGTTCTGGTCGAATTGAAGCATATTGACTTGCCGCAGGAAATGCAGCGGGCGATGGCGAAACAGGCCGAAGCCGAGCGCGAGCGGCGCGCCAAAGTCATTCACGCAGAGGGCGAGTTTCAGGCCTCGCAGAAGCTGGCCGACGCAGCCGAAGTCATCAGCAAGCAGCCAATGGCATTGCAGCTTCGATTCCTACAGAGTTTGGTCGAAGTGGCTTCCGAAAAAAATTCGACGACGATTTTTCCGGTGCCGATCGATTTGCTGGCGCCGTTCATCAAGAAAGACAATCAAACGTAGGCCGCCCACCAATTCGCTCGTCTCTTTCTCCGCGCATCACCGTCAGAAAACAGGTAGGGGCACGGCATGCCGCGCCCTCTTCGGCTTTTTTGTGATGAAACTAGAAGCGTTCAATTACGAACTGCCGCGATCGCTGATCGCGGCGTTCCCGACGCGCGAGCGCGAAGGCTCGCGTTTGCTGGTGCTGCGGCGCCAAACCGGCGAGATCGTTCATAGCGTATTTGCCAAGCTCGGTGATTTTCTCGAGCGCGGCGATTTGCTGGTGCTCAACGATACCAAAGTGTTTCCCGCGCGTTTGAACGGCACAAAATCGAGCGGCGGGCGGGTGGAGGTGTTGTTGCTGGAGAGTTTTTCTGAAGCAGGCCGAAGCTTGTGGATCGCCCTGGTCGAGGGCGGTAAGAAACCGGGTATTGGCAGTTGGATTCGTTTCGGAGCTACGATGAGCGCCGAGGTGATCGGCGATTTGCGAGGCGGCCGCTTCGCCCTCGAGTTTCATCACGAGGGCGATTTCAGCACGCAGCTCGAGGCGCTCGGCGAGCCGCCGTTGCCGCCTTACGTGCGGCGGCAACGCGGTGCCCAAGATTTGGACCGCGAACGTTATCAGACGGTTTACGCGGCGCAGTCGGGGGCGATTGCGGCGCCCACTGCGGGTTTCCATTTCACCCCGGAGCTGTTTGCCAAACTTTCGGCGCAAGGGATTGAGCGCACACTGTTGACCCTGCATGTCGGGCCGGGTACGTTTCAGCCTGTACGCGCGAGCGCCATCGAAAACCATCGCATGGAAGGCGAGCGTTATAGGCTCGGCGCCGAAAGCGCGGCAAAAATCAATCGTGCAAAGCAGGCCGGCCATCGGGTTGTGGCTGTCGGATCCACCAGCACGCGCACTCTGGAGTGGATCGCGCTAAAAAAAACTGAGATTGCCGCCGATGAGGGGATCGCGCGTCTATACATCCGTCCCGGCGATCCTTTTCGTGTGCTGGACGCACTGATCACGAATTTTCATCTACCGGCCTCGACGCCGCTGATTCTCGTCGCTGCCTTTGCCGGCTTGGATCTTGTCCGGCGCGCCTACCGAGAGGCGATTGAGCAAGAGTATCGGTTTTATAGTTACGGCGACGCGATGCTGATCCTATAAATTTTGGATTGCGATTTTGGATTCAAGAATAGCAATGCGGGTCTCCTGCCTTGGCAAGCTTGTTCCGACAATCGAAAATCCAAAATCGAAAATCGAAAATTGAGTCATGCCCAGCCATTTCACGGTTGTCCAGAAAGATTCCGCGACTAAGGCGCGGCTTGGCCGCTTGATCACTGCGCACGGCGAGGTGGAGACGCCCTGTTTTATGCCGGTTGGGACGCAGGGAACGGTGAAGGCGATCTTGCCGCGCGATTTGAAAGAAATAGGTTGTCAGATTTTGCTCGCCAACACCTATCATCTTTATCTGCGGCCGGGCCATGATTTGATCCGCGAAATGGGGGGCTTACATCGCTTTATGGGCTGGGACCGGCCGATTTTGACTGACAGCGGCGGTTATCAGGTGTTCAGTTTGGGGGCGATGCGAAAAATCACCGATGACGGGGTGCGATTTCAATCGCACTTGGACGGCTCGTCTCATCTGCTCACGCCGGAGAAAGCGGTGGAAATCCAAGAAGCGCTGGGCAGCGATATTGCCATGGTGCTCGATGAGTGCATCCCGGCCGACGCGGCGCGCGCTTACGTTCAGGACTCGACCGAGCGGACGGTGCGGTGGGCTCGACGAAGTTTGCGCGCGCGCGGTAAATCGCATCAATGGATGTTTGGTATTATCCAAGGCGGATTATTCGAGGATCTACGACAGCGCTGCGTCGAGGACATGACCCAGCTGCCATTTGAGGGATTCGCCGTCGGCGGTCTGGGTGTCGGCGAAAGCGAGGCGCAGCTAAACGCTATCGGCAGTTTCACGGCCGGTTTATTGCCGGCCGATCGTCCCCGCTACTTGATGGGCGTGGGGCGGCCTCAAAACGTCATAACCGCCGTGCGCGCCGGTTTCGACATGTTCGACTGCGTCATTCCGACCCGCAACGCGCGCAATGGCACACTGTATACATCGACGGGCAAGTTGAACATCAAGCGCGCCGAGTTCGCGGCCGATCGGCGTCCGCTCGACGAGGCTTGCGATTGTTATTGCTGCGTCAATTTTTCGCGCGCCTACTTGCGCCATTTGTACATGGCGGGCGAGATTCTGTCGTCGCAGCTAAATAGTTTGCACAATCTTTACTTTTATCACCGGCTCATGGATAAGTGTCGGGAGGCGATTCGCGCCGGCGGTAGCGGGCGCTGGTCACAAATTTACGCCAACTTAGAGGCGACGTGATTCGACGGATTAGGAGGAGCTATGGTCGATATTGCTTACGCGCAAGCGGCGCCTGGAGCCGGCGGGCCGGGACCGCTCGTCACGATACTGCCGTTCATTCTTATCTTCGTGATTATGTATTTCATGGTGATCCGCCCGCAGCAGAAAAAGTCGCGGGAGCATCAAGACATGCTGCGCAAGCTAAAGCGCAACGATGAGGTGATGACCTCTGGCGGAATTTACGGTAAGGTGATTGATTTGAAGGAAACAGTAGTGACGGTGGAGGTTGCGCCGAACGTGAGAATCCGCGTTCACCGGCCTCAGATCGCGGCTGTTCTCACCGCTGAAAAAGCAGCAGCCAAGGAAGGAAAGGATTAGCTGAATGCGGCAAAACGTTCAGGCGCGGCTCGTTCTGTTCACTCTTTTGACCGTCGCCTCACTGGTTTATTTGGTTCCGACTTTCGTCGACCCACTGACAGAACGTTGGAGCAAGTTCCTGCCGGCGAATAAGGTCCAGCTTGGGTTGGATCTTCAAGGCGGCACTCATTTGGTTCTCGAAGTGAAGGTCGATAAGGCGATCGAAAACAACGTGGAACGGCTACGCGCGGATCTAACCCGCATTCTGCGTGAAAAGGGTGTTTCGGGTGTCACGGTAGAAAGAGAGGGCATCCAGTTGTACGTCAGGGGGCCGGCGGCGAGCACCGAGCCAGTACGGGGAATTCTCAATAGCGAATTCGGCAACTTAGTTGAAGCCAAGACGCCGCAGACGGGCGCCGGCGCCACGGAATTCTACCGCACGTTGAGCAAAGAAGAGATTCGCTCGCTGCGAGACTACGCAGTAGACCAGACCTTGGAGACAATTCGTAACCGAATCGATCAATTCGGCGTCAGTGAACCGATTATCCAGCGTCACGGCGAGAATAATATTCTAGTTCAGCTGCCGGGCATTCAAGACCCGGAACGTGCCAAGGAAATCATTGGCAAGACCGCGCTCTTGGAATTCAAGCTGGTCGACGAGAGCGCCAGCGTTGAGGATGCGATTAAAAGCGGTCCCCCGCCGGGTCGTCAGGTGCTTTACGGCCAGCCGGTAAGAGGAGAGGGAATCGGAGCTGAAAAGGAAGCCTACGTGCTCGAGTCGCGCGCGCTGTTGACCGGCGAATACATTCAGGATGCGCGGGTGCGGCCGGCAGAGCAGCTGCAGGGAGCCTCGGTGGAGTTGGTTCTGAATGCAACCGGAGCGCGGCTGTTCGAACAAATCACAGCGGCGAACGTCAAGCGCCGCCTCGCCATCGTTCTCGATGACCGCGTCTATTCCGCGCCGGTGATTCAGGAGCGCATCGCCGGGGGGAGAGCGTCGATCACCGGAAATTTCGATCTCAAAGAGGCACGCGATCTCGCGATTGTGTTGCGCGCGGGCGCTTTGCCGGCGCCGGTCGAGATCGTCGAAGAACGAACCGTCGGACCGTCGCTGGGTCAAGATTCGATCCGACAAGGAGTCACATCCTTCATCGTTGGGGGCGTGCTCGTAATCGTATTCATGATCGCCTACTACAAGCAAGCGGGATTGGTCGCGGTCGTGGCGGTCGTGCTCAATGTCCTTTACATGCTGGCTACGCTTGCCGGGTTTCAGGCCGTTTTGACGTTGCCGGGCATAGCCGGCATCGTGCTCACCGTGGGCATGGCCGTCGATGCCAACGTTTTGATCAATGAACGGATCCGCGAAGAGTTGCGAGCGGGGCGGGCCGTGCGCTCGGCGATCGAAGCGGGCTACAAGAATGCCTTGCCGGCGATCTTGGACTCCAACATCACGACGTTTCTTTCCGGTGTCATTCTCTTTCAATTCGGCACCGGGCCGATCAAGGGTTTCGCGGTAACGCTTTGCATCGGCATTTTGACCACGATCATTACCGCGGTTTACCTGACGCGCGTCTATTACGATTATCGAATCGCCTCCCGGAAACTTGAGCGCATCAGCATCTGAGAGGAAATGATGGAACTGATCAAGCCGGGAACAAAGTTTCAATTCACGCGCTATCGCAAGATCGCATTTGTACTTTCAACGGTCCTCAATGTCGCGGTGCTGCTGGCGCTGTTCATCAAAGGACCCAATCTTGGGGTCGACTTCGCAGGCGGCACGATGGTTCATCTAAAATTCGCCCAGGCCGTGACCATCGCGGAGATCCGCCGGGCTCTCGACCGGGTTAACCTCGCCGGCGGTGTCGTCCAGGATTTTGGCGAACCGGGCCAGAATGAATTTCTCATTCGTTTGGACAAGACCTCCGTCGAGCTGGGCGCGCTCGGCGAACAAGTGCGCAAAGGACTTGTTGAGCAGTTCGGGGCGGAGAAGTTCGAGGTGCGTCGGATCGAGTCGGTGGGGCCGCAGATCGGCGAAGAGTTGCGCTTCCGCGGCACCATGTCGGTCATCGTCGCAACGATCATGATGGGAATTTATATATGGATTCGCTTTGGCTCAGCCTTCGGGGCAAAGTTTGGTCTTCTTTTCGGCACGGGCGCCGTAGTTGCCTTGATCCACGATGTTTTGATCACCGTCGGCGCGCTGATGCTGGCAAACTATGAGTTCGATCTCACCGTTGTCGCGGCGCTTTTGACCATCGTTGGGTTTTCGGTTAATGACACTGTGGTCATCTGCGACCGCATCCGTGAAAATCTCCGCAAGATCAAGCGCGAAACTCTCGAGAGCATTGTCAATATCAGCATTAACGAGACGTTGAGCCGAACCCTTCTCACGACCAGCACCGCGTTAATGGTGCTCGCCTCGCTGTATTTTTTAGGCGGCCATGTCATCAAACCGTTCGCATTTTCATTACTGGTGGGATTCATCTCCGGTGTCTATTCGACGATCTTTATCGCCAGTCCGGTGATCCTGTTGTGGGAAAAAAGAGCGTTTAAGAAATAGCCGCAGCGCCAGCGCCGAACCCAACTTTCAAAGTGGCTCATGCGCGAGAGCTGAAGGTATGTCTAACTCCGTGATTCGTTCGTCGCTATAGCTTCAATGCCGAATGGTCTGCAGAAACGCTGGGTTATCAAACAAGTCGATTCACAATCCGTCCTTCGTCAAGCCGATCAGCTCGCGATCTCGCCCTTGCTGGCACGCATTTTAATTTTGCGCGGCTTCACCGATGAGCTTACCGCCCGTCGCTATCTTTCCTCGACTTTGCGCGCCGACCTGCCATCGCCGTTCGAGATGGCCGGCATGGAACCGGCGGTGCGGCGGGTCGTGGCGGCAATCAGAAATCAGGAGCAAATCGCCATCTGGGGCGACTACGACGTAGACGGAACGACCGGCGCATCCGTTCTGGTCTCCTTTCTTCGCGAGATTGGCGCCGAGCCGATTTACTACGTGCCGCACCGCGTCGAGGAAGGCTATGGCCTCAACGTCGATGGATTGCGCCGGCTCCGAGCACGGGGCGTGGGTCTAGTGGTTACCGTCGATTGCGGCATCTCCAATGCGGAAGAAGTGAGGGCGGCGAGCGAGATGGGACTCGATCTCGTCGTCGTTGATCACCACCAGCCGCCCGACGAGTTGCCTCCGGCCGTGGCCGTGATCAATCCCCATCGCAAGGACTGTCTTTTTCCGGATAAGGGGCTGTGCGCGGCGGGATTGGCCTTTTACCTGGTGATCGGATTGCGTGCCAGGCTGCGCGACGAGGGCTGGTTCGGGCGCTCGGCCCACCCTGACATACGCCGCTATCTGGATATCGTGACTCTCGGCACGATTGCGGACATGGTGCCGCTTAGAGGCGTCAATCGTACGTTAATTCGACGCGGGCTGAGTCAGCTTGGCGTTTCGACCCGGCCCGGTGTCGTGGCGCTCAAACAAGTTTCGAGCATTCCCGCCGGCGAAGTTAGCGCCGGTCAAGTCGGTTTTCGCTTGGGGCCGCGCATCAATGCCGCGGGGCGGGTCGACTACGGTATCAAGGTTGTCGAGCTATTAACGACGGATTCGTGGGATGTCGCGCTACGCATCGCCCTAGAGCTCGATGCCCACAATAGAGAGCGGCGCGCCATTGAGGCAGCCGTGCTCGAGCAAGCCATGACCCAAGCGGCCATCGCTATGAAGAGCGGCGGGCGGTATTCGCTGGTGCTTGCCGGCTCAGATTGGCATCCGGGCGTGCTCGGCATCGTCGCCTCGCGCATCGTCGAGAAATACTACCGACCGACCGTGGTTATCGCTCTCAACGGCAGCGCCGGCAAGGGCTCGGCGCGTAGCATTCGCGGTTTTCACATGGTCGAGGGATTTCACCGCTGTGCCGTCCATCTGGAAAAGTTCGGCGGCCACGAATATGCCGGCGGTTTGTCGATCCAAGCCGATCGGGTGGAGTTATTCGCCGAATCCTTCGAAACTTGTGCACGGCAAGCGCTCTCACCAGAAGATTTGCTGCCGCTGCTCGAAATGGATGCGCAATTAAATTTTCCGGAGATCGGCATAGCGTTGGCACGCGAGCTCGATATTCTCAAACCTTTCGGCGTCGGCAATCCCGAGCCGCTGTTCATTACGTTGGGGGCCGAAGTTTGCGAGCGCAAAGTTTTCTCGGCAGGGGTGCGTTACCGGTTGCGCCAGGCCGGCCGCGTGCTCGGTGCGCTGATCTTCGGCGTCGATGACGATTTTCCCGGCAGAGTCGGAGAAAGCATCGACGTCGCATATCGGTTGAGTGAAAACCAATGGAACGGTGCTACTAGCGTGGAGTTGAAAATCGTTGACGTGCGGCCAGCGGGCACCGACGAGTTGTCGTCGCCTGTGGTGTCGAATGACCATTCTGGTCATGCTCGCGGAGGATCAGAGCCATTATCGCGGTTGGCCAATCCGGATGTCGCACCACGGCGAGGATGAAGAGCAGCAGGTCGGGACCGGAGCGCGAGGCTAAACCACATGGGCATCCAAACTCGAAGAGACATTGTTTATCTGGCGCTCGCTGGGTTTTTTGTCACGAACGCCATGCTCGGAGAGCTAATGGGCGGGAAATTATTCACCCTCGGTCCATTCACTCTAAGCATCGGCGTCATTCCATGGCCAGTGGTGTTTATCGCCACGGATTTGATTAATGAATACTTCGGCCGTGACGGCGTCAAGCGGCTGACTTTGATGACGATTGCGTTGATTGTCTACGCCTTCGTCGTGCTTTTCCTGGCGATCCAGGTGCCGGCGGCATCGTTCTCGCCTGTCACCGATGCGCAATTTCAAGCGGTATTCGGACAATCTTTGTGGATCATCGTCGGCAGCGTCATCGCCTTCGGTCTAAGTCAATTGATCGACGTGGTCATTTTTTGGCTCGTGCGACACAAGACTGGCGGCCGGTTTCTTTGGATGCGCGCCACCGGCTCGACGGTGGTATCTCAGCTCATCGACAGCGTCGTGATCATCGGCGTTGCATTTTGGTTGCCCGGTAAGATCCAGACATCCGAGTTCTTGACGGTGGCGGCGTCGAATTATTCATTTAAGCTAATCGTCGCGCTCGGCATTACGCCACTGCTTTACGTCGGGCACGCAGCTATCGATCATTTCCTCGGTATAGAGGAAGCGCACCAGCTGATCGAGCAAAGCGCCAGAGCGAGCGCGGATTAAGTCTTTGATTTTTGGACCGGCCGCAGCTAGCTCATTGAAATCACAGATGACGTTAACGCGGCAGCTTTTATCATTTTTTGTGAGAGCGTGGCCCGGCAGTTGGTAAAATCTGATCGGCGCGAGGCGCCAATGATGACCGCGGCGACTTCGAGCGCCTTAGCGGCGCCCACTGTGGTGGATGACGCGTATAAACGACACTCGCCCTGCGACGGAGTCGCCGAGTGTCTTCGGTGGCTATCGTTGTTTTCTTGGGCTCTTGCTTGATATCGTCGTTAGACTTATCATTTAAAGTAGTCTCCAGCTCCTATGGCCCTGCCCGGACAATATTTCCAGAAGCTCGTCGAGAGTTGCCCTGACATTATCATCTCGGTCGATAAGCAGGGAACCATCACGTTCTACAACGACGGCGCGCGCCAAAATCTTGGCTTCAGTTACGAAGAAGTTCTGGGAAAGAACGTACTGGAGATCTATCCGAGTCTCGAGGAAGCGCGCAGAGTCATGGCGGCAATGCGCGCCAGTAGCGGCGACGGCAGGGGACGCCTGCGTAACTTCGAGACTGTTTTTAAAACGAGAAAGGGAGAGAAGATCCCCGTCGCGATTTCCGCATCGATCATTTATGACGATCAGGGCAACGAGGCTGGCTCTATCGGTTTCGCCAAAGACATACGGGAGATTCGCCGCCGGGACCAGCTGGTGACTCTCGCCGAAGTCGCTATCGGTGTGTCTCACGAAATCAATAACTCTTTGGAGGTCTTAATCAACCAAATCGAAATGCTGCGCAAATACGTCGATCGCTCGGCGAACGACGACGATTATCTGGTCGAATCGGAGCGGCTCGATTCACTGGCGTCGCAGGTCGAAAAAATCCAAGACATCACCAGCCGCATAAGCCAGATGGCCGATGAAGGCGAGTATGGCACCAAAGAATACCTAAACGGCAAGCTGATGACGGATCTGCACGTGGCCGACGGCAAACCCTGTGAACGGCCGAAAGCCGATGGGCGCTATCCGTTGAGCGGCTTGAGAGTGCTGATCGTCGATGACGACCCGGGAGTTTGCGACTCGCTAAAAGACTTGCTCGAAGGCGAGCGCTGTTGCATCGAGACGGCATCTTCCGGGATTCATGCTTTGCAATGGCTGGACCGACAACAGTTCGACGTGGTGCTGAGCGACGTCGTCATGCCCGACATGGACGGCTACGAGCTCTATCAGACTGTTAAAGCGAGGACGCCGAAGCTTCCGGTCGTATTGATGACGGCGTTTAATTACGACAAGGATCACATCATCAAACGGAGCTGCCTCGAGGGCGTGCAGGGCGTGATATTTAAGAAGCCGGTCAATCCGGCGATTCTTAAGAAAATGCTTCTGCAGCAATGTCGCGCCGAAACCGACCCCAACGCTTCTCCCAATCCGCCATCCAGCGAAATTTCTCGCGATCAAAAATCCGATTAAACCCTACCATGAATAAAGAAGATCATTATAACCAGGGAATGGAATTCTTCGCTCAGGACCATTTGGACGAGGCCGTCGCCGCCTATCTGCGCGCACTCGAACAAGATCCCGATTACGCCGACGCGCTGCACGCCTTGGCCATGACTTACGCGCACCAGGAGAAGCTCGATCAAGCCATTGAAGCGGGCAAGCGGCTCGTTGAGGTCGCCCCCGATGACGAATTGGCTTACACCAGCCTATCGATCTTCTACCAGCAGAAAGGCATGATCGCCGAAGCTGAACAGATCGCCGCAAAGGCTCGGACATTGAGCTGGAAGCGCGATCTTAAGCGGGACAAGGATCCCGACAAAAATTAGCGCACGACTCCGTTCCGGGCGACAATTGCCGGGCTCGGCGGTCCGCCTGCCGGTCAATCAACGTTCCATCATCTTCCATTTCTCTCACCTGTTCGGGCTCGCATTCCAAGTTCTTGCAGTTTGGATTTGGAGCGGATAAGGAATACTACGGTGAATCGCCGGGAGAGATACTATCGTGGCCAAGCGGAGAGAACTATGAGCCCCGCCACCGGTCCGATCGAAAAGCTGGTCAGATTAATCGCCGATGAGTCTCGTCTCGATGCCAAAATTCGCGACGCCCAGGCAGCTCTGACTCTGGTCAAAAAGCGAGTTTCGGAGTCTCTCGCGCAGCACTACGTTTCGACGCGTGAGCTGAGAATTCAACTGCCGGAGGAGCTTATGAGGGAAGAACAGTCTTACGAGCGTTTGCTTCAGGCCCTGCAAGACATGAAGAGCGAAATCGCCAAACAGATACGACCCGTCGAAGAACAAATCATACAAGCTAATGTCGAGCACCTGCGCCAGACTTTCAGCCAAGAGAGCCGACGACTTTCTAAATGTTTGGAGGAAATCGATGACAACATTCTCGCTTGTCGCCAGTACCTCCAAGAGTTCGAGCGAATTCGCTCCAGTCTCTACGGCCTAAACGAAAAGTTGACACAACTCGGCGCGGAATCGATTCCGATCCCCGATGGTTTGCCGACTACCGATTTGGGTGAGATTATCCGCCAGCGCATCGAATATCTGCGATCCCAGGGCAAGATTTAGCTGAACCCATCTTCACCCGTTGTTGAACCGGCACGCCGGCAGGCGAATTAGACGCGCACATGTTTGGCCAATTGGATCGGGCGCGAGTAACCGGAGAGAAGGTTGGGCGCATAGAACTGGCAGCGGTCTTCGCGCCAAAAGTAGACCACACTCTAAATTCTTGCCATCGCAGTATGTTCTTTGCTCGGGATCAAAGGTGGACCGTGGGTGTTACGCTCATGGAAAGTTTGTTTCCTTTGGTTTGCCAGCGCTGACTGGGATGGGTCGCGCAAACTGCAAAGAATAAAGGTTTCGAATAGAAAAAAGTGTGGTGGTCCCAGCGGGAATCGAACCCGCGTTACCGACGTGAGAGGCCGGTGTCCTAACCGCTAGACGATGGGACCATGGCTGAGGAGGAAGGACTCGAACCTTCAATCGCCTGATCCAGAGTCAGGTGGCTTACCAATTAGCCGACTCCTCAAGTTTGCAGCGACTTCAAAGTTAAAAGAATCGAATGGGAGAGTCAAGATCGAGATTCATCCTTGAAGACGCAAAAGGGCGTTCTTAAGGCGCCGAATTGTTCGTTCTTTCCCGAGTACTGCGATGACATCGTGGATACCGGGGCTAACCGTGGAACCGGTCAAGGCGACTCGAACCGGCTGAGCAAGCTTGCCCATCTGAAGCCCGTGTTCTTCGAGCGTACGAGCGAATGCCTGTTCGACGGTTGACTCGTTGAAGTCGCCGAGCGTCGATAGTTTGTCAATCAAACTCTGGATCGGCGCGGCGGTGTCGCGAGTCAGAAATTTTTGGGCGGCTTTCTCGTCAAGAAAGATTTCATCGGCAAGATAGTAGTGCGCGGCGTCGACAAGGTCGGCCATTGTTTTCGTGCGTTCTCGCAGTGTCGCGATCATTTTTTCGAGCCATTTTTTGTCTCGTGGAACCGCATAGCCTTTGACCTCAATGAACGGGACGACTTCTTCAGCGAGTTCGGAAAGCGCTTTCGATTTCAGATAATGAGAATTCACCCAAAGAAATTTTTCCGGATTGAAAACGCCCGCCGATTTTCCGACGTTTTCCAGCGAGAATTTCTCTATCAACTCTTGACGTGAAAAGATTTCCTGATCGCCGTACGACCAAGCGAGGCGGACCAGATAGTTGACGACCGCCTCGGGAAAATAGCCCAGATCGCGGTATGCGGTAACCGACGTCGCCCCATGGCGCTTGCTGAGCCGCGCTTTGTCGGTTCCGAGAATCAACGGTACATGTGCGAACTGCGGCAGCTCGCGGCCGAGGGCCTGGTAGAGCTGGATTTGCCGGGGTGTGTTCGATAGATGATCGTCGCCGCGAATGATGTGGGTGATGTCCATATCGATGTCGTCGGCGACTACGCAGAAGTTATATGTCGGCGTGCCGTCGGAGCGGGCGATGATCAGATCATCGAGTTCGCGGTTGTCGAAAACGACGTCGCCTTTGATCAAGTCTTTGACGACGGTTGCTCCATCGCGCGGGGAGCGGAAGCGAACGGTAAAAGGCTTGTCGGTCGGCAGAGTAGGGATCGCGCCGTTTGCTGGACGGCAGGTGCCGTCGTACGCTGGTTTGCGTTTTTCTTTTTGCGCGAGCTGGCGCTTGGCGTCCAGTTCCGCCGCCGTACACGTGCATGGGTAGGCCTTACCTGCGATCAATAATTCTCGGATCTTTTCTTTGTACAGCGGATAGCGCTCGGTCTGATAAAGCGGACCTTCGTCGTAATCGAGCCCGAGCCACGTCATGGCCTCCAGAATCGCTTGAATGGCTTCGGGCGTGGATCGCTCACGGTCGGTATCTTCGATGCGTAGGATGAACTTGCCGCCGTGGTGACGAGCGAAAAGGTAATTGAACAGGGCGGTACGAGCGCCGCCGATGTGCAGGTAACCGGTCGGACTGGGAGCGAATCGAGTGCGAACTTGAGCCATGGCGGTAAGCTAACAGGGCGCTAAAAAAGCGTCAACGGCGCGTTAAAACGGGTTTCGATTGTGTTATTATCGGCTTATCCATCGAGGAGAAGAGTCCGTGGAAAGCAAGGCAGCGTATGGCGGTGATAAAACGGCCGGCAACGGCGAGACCGTACCGTCTCATTTTATTCGTAATATAGTTTCGGAAGATCTGAAACAAGGCAAGAACGGCGGCCGTGTACACACCCGTTTTCCGCCTGAACCGAATGGTTATCTGCACATCGGTCATGCCAAGTCGATCTGTCTCAATTTCGGTTTGGCTGCGGAATTCGGCGGAATGTGCAATCTTCGTTTCGACGACACCAATCCCAGCAAAGAAGACATCGAATATGTAGAATCGATCAAAGAGGATGTCCGTTGGCTCGGCTTTGACTGGGGCGATCGTGAATTTTATGCCTCGGATTACTTCGCGCAGCTCTATGAGTTTGCCATTCAGCTCATCCAATCCGGTAAGGCGTTCGTGTGCGATCTCAACGCAGAACAAATGCGCGAATACCGGGGCACGCTGACCGAGCCCGGTAAAAATAGCCCTTTTCGCGATCGCTCGATCGACGAAAACCTCGATCTGTTTCGACGAATGCGCGCCGGTGAATTCCCTGACGGCAGCCGCACGCTACGTGCGAAAATCGACATGGCGTCGCCCAATATCAACATGCGTGACCCGGTGATGTATCGCGTTCTGCGCGCGAGCCATCATCGAACCGGCGATGCGTGGTGCATCTATCCGACGTATGATTTCGCGCACGGGCAGTCCGACTCGATCGAGGGGATCACCCATTCGATCTGCACATTGGAGTTCGAGGATCATCGGCCGCTTTACGACTGGTTTCTCGATCAGTTGGGTATTCACCACCCTCAACAAATCGAGTTTGCGCGTTTAAATATCACGCACACGGTCCTGAGCAAGCGCAAGCTGCTTCAACTCGTGCAGCAGGAATACGTCGATGGATGGGACGATCCGCGTATGCCGACATTGGCCGGTTTTCGGCGGCGCGGCTATACGGCGGAGGCGATTCGTAATTTCTGCGAACGTATCGGCGTCGCAAAAAGAAACAGCGTTGTCGATATCGCCATGCTCGAGCATTGCCTTCGCGAAGATCTGAACAAGCGTGCACCGCGCGTAATGGCCGTGTTGCGGCCAATCAAGGTGGTGTTGGAAAATTATCCGGAAGGACAGATCGAGGAACTGGACGCCGTCAATAACCCTGAAGATCCGGCGATGGGAACGCGGAAGATTCCGTTTTCACGCGTTTTCTATATCGAGCAAGACGACTTTCGGGAGGAGCCTCCCAAGGGTTTTTTCCGGCTATCTCCGGGTAAGGAAGTTAGGCTGCGCTACGCCTATATTATTAAATGCGTCGGTGTCGACAAAGATCCGGTGACGGATGCAATTCGAGAACTGCGCTGCACCTACGATCCGGAAACCAAAAGCGGTTCATCGCGAAGCGGGCGCAAGGTCAAAGCGACGATTCACTGGGTCTCGGCTGCGCACGCTGTTGAAGCTGAAGTGCGGCTCTACGAGCACTTGTTCACGAAAGAAGATCCCGAAGACGTTCCCGAAGGAAGTGATTGGCTCGCGAACATTAACCCCAATTCCCTTGAGCGGCTAACCTCCTGTCGCATTGAACCGTATCTTGTCGATGCAAAGCCGGGATCGCGTTACCAGTTCGAGCGGCTTGGATATTTTTGCGTCGACAGCGAAGAGTCACCGCCCACAAAGTTGGTATTTAATCGGTCGGTGTCGCTGCGGGACGGCTGGGCGCGGATGAA
>Ga0210076_1000038_pt1 | contig 28500 bp, 29 predicted proteins | sample MayberryNW_Catta_3_FD_184876 | JGI IMG/M metagenome (GOLD analysis project Ga0210076, IMG submission 184876) | Wetland microbial communities from San Francisco Bay, California, USA, that impact long-term carbon sequestration -... | ecosystem: Environmental > Aquatic > Marine > Wetlands ... | reverse complement strand
AAATCATGTATGCATTTGCCTACCTAAGGGTTAGTACAGAAGAACAGACTGTTATGAATCAGAAACTTGTTCTAGACAGATGGGCTTTGGGCCATGATTTTGATATACTCTCCTACTTCGAAGACTCGTCAGTAAGCGGAAGAATTCCAGCTATTCGGAGGCGTGGTTTCAAGGATATGCTCGAGATCATCAAATCAGATTCCGTAGATGCCATATTGGTTTACGAGCTGTCAAGGGTCGGCAGAACATTCTGGGACACCCTTGATGCGATAAAAGCCATTGAAGAGTACGCTCCGTTGATTTCTTGTTCACCGCGGGAAACTTTTCTACAGAGTACAGAACCCAGTGTCAGGAAGTTGATGATCGGCATACTCACATGGGTAGCCGAAAGAGAGCGAGAGATGCTAGTCCAACGCACCAAGGACGGGATGCGCAGGGCTAAAGAATCCGGCAAAAACATTGGAAGGCCCCAGGCGATGATAGATAAGAATATACTAGTCAAGCTTCTAGCAGATAATACTCCCCGTTCTCGAATTGCAAAAGACCTCGGGATTTCAAAAGCAACACTTTACAAGGAATTAAGACAAATGTAGTAATAGCCTCTAAGATTGACCATCATTTTGACTCATTTTTTTAGAGTAACCGCTCAATTTTGTCAATAATTAGGCCTACTATGCTTAGTAGGTATTCAAGATTTTTCCTGTCAATGGCAAGTGGAGGAATCAATACTATTGTCTTTCCCAACGGCCTCAAGTAAACCCCGGAGTTCAAGGCATTCTTAAAAATAAAAGAATCCACAGGTTCGCCAGTTTTCTTTCTTATCGCGTTTATCCCTCGTCTCGAAATGTCTAAACCTGCAAGCATTCCTTTATGGCGCAAATTGCTGACAGCTGGAGATTTCTGAAAATCATACAACCTGTTTCCTATGTATCTTGAATTCAGAGAAATATCTTTTATTAAGCCTCTGTTTCTATACAGTTTCAAATTGGCAATGGCAGTTGCGCACCCGATAGGATGTCCGCAAAATGTGTGACCGTGATAGAATTTAGATCTCCTATCTAGGAACGATTGAAATATTTCGGAGCTTGTTAATGTAACCGCTAATGGTGTGTATCCGGCAGTTAGAGATTTACCGAAACAAACGATATCCGGAATTGAATCTTGTTTCAAGTATTCTATCATACTTCCGAGCCTACCGAACCCAGTGGCAATCTCATCCAAAATTAGAAGAATCCCGTACGTATTGGATAGCTCAGCTATCTTCTTTTGATATCCTTGTGGAAAAATCCTTACCCCACCTGCAATCTGAGCACCGCTCTCCATTACTAATGCGCAGGTCGTAGTGGAAATTTTCTTCAGATAAGATTCGGTCTCCTCAAGGATCTCATCTAATTTAACCACACGCCCGCTTAAATTTTGAGCAGGACTAGGAAGTCGAGTTACCCTTCTCAGCAGTGGTCTGTAGACTGAAAAGTATCGAGGGACATACCCCACTGACATTGCTCCGATTGTGTCACCGTGATAACCATGCTGAAGGGAGACAAAATGTTTCTTTTCCGGCTTACCTCGATTCTTGTAGTATTGGATAGCCATTTTCATCGCAACCTCTATTGCTGTAGAACCGTTATCGGAATAGAAAACGTGTTCCATTCCTTTTGATAACTTTAATAGCTCTAAGGAAAGTTCTATGGATGGTTTATTTGCTAAACCAAAGAGACTTGAATGTTGAAGCGTATTAATTTGATTTTTCATTTCTCTGATAATCTCCTTCTCTCCGTGGCCCCAAACATTACACCACATACTTGCAACACCGTCAAGGTATTGACGACCAGTAGAGTCTATAAGATGGAACCCTTTTCCTCTAGTTATTACCTTGTGCGATGAGCTATCCCATACGTTCATATCCGTATATGGATACCAAATGTGACGGTTATTGGTTAGAGCCATATTGATATAAAGCGAACTCGATCACTATTAAATTTCTGTGAAAGGAATATTTGTCACTGGAACCGATACTAACATTGGAAAGACATTCATATCATGCATGATAACGAGAGTTTTAAAGGGATACGGTATCGACGTAGGAGTAATGAAGCCTTTTGCAACATCGCATAGACGCTACTCTTCTATGTTCAGTTCTGAGGATGTATGGAGACTTGCCCGTGCTGCCAAAGTAGCTGATCCCGATGATTTGATGAACCCTTTTTTCTATCAAATTGGGACAGCCCCTTTTCTTGCCGCAACCATGAGCGGAAGGCCTACCCCCAGCATGAGTTTTGCAGTCAAAAAATTACGAAGGCTGTCAAAGCAACATGAGTTTCTTGTGGTGGAAGGTATCGGGGGGATTATGGTGCCCATTTCTAGGAGGGAGACTCTTTTAGATTTTATCAAAATGGTTGGATTTCCTGCCATCATCGTGACCTCGCCAAAACTAGGGACTATAAACCATACACTGCTTACTTTCCATGCTTGCCTCAACAGGAAAATTAAGGTATATGCGATAATCATCAATAAGAAGCCAGAGACAACTTCCAAGGTGCAAGATCGCCTCGGATCCTTACTCTCTACACTTACTGGAGTAAAAAGAATAATTGAAATCCCAAGAATGCGAAACGGTCACAATCTAAAAAGTGTGGAAGATTTAATAGCACGAGAACTTTTCGACCTTGAGAGCAGTAAAAATATTCTAGGCCATAATAAATCTTTTCAAAACTCGAGATCTGAAACATTGTCACTATGATCAGTTTTAATAGTTAATATTGGTCAGCGATAATACTATGTAGGGGGGTCACATACAAGAGTGTCCATTTTTCAAAAACCAAAAATCTATAATGAGCCAAAATGCCCAAGAATATACCAGCTGTAATTGTCTATACTTGATTGTCCCTAACTGAGTAATGTTTCTAATTTCGAATTCTGAAATATGGATGGGTTTTCTATATCAATTTCAGTTTGGCAGCAGCATACCTTATCGCATCCATAGCATTCAATATGTTTACGCGCGTATGTAGAGCCGAAATACTAATTCTAATTCTCGCACAACCCTTCTTAACTGTAGGAAATCTGATGGGTTGGGTTAGGATACCTTTTTTCAAGACTAGTTTGGAGAACCTGACGGCATTTTTTTCAGATCCTATTAAGATTGGAATGATCTGAGTACGAGGCTGGCCAGCGACGAGTCCCATCTTGCAAAGCTCTCTTCCAAAAAAATCGATATTGCGGAACAACTTGTACTGTAGGTGACCGCTCTCCGCAATCTCCATAGCAGTTGTTGCTGAAATACAGAGGTGGCTAGGAATGGAAGATGTATAAATAAATTGTTTAGATCTGTTTATCAGTAGTTCTCGCATTTGTCTGGAAGTGGCAACGTAGCCCCCAAAGCATCCTAACGCTTTACTCAAACTACTAATGTGAAAGTCAACCTTCGAGTTGACACCAAAATAGGAGGGAACCCCGGAAAAGGGACGATCTCTTGGGTTTCCGAATATGAAATCTCCATGCGCGTCATCCACTACTAGTAGTGCATCATGTGAATGACAGATATCGCATATTTCCTTCAAATTTGCAAAATCTCCATCCATACTGAACACGCCTTCGGTAACCACTATCTTTCTTGAGAAATCCCCGGCCTGTTCAATTTTCTGTTCTAGATCGTGAACGTCATTGTGTCTAAATATCCTGATTTCGGCGTCACTCAATCGACATCCGTCTATAATGCTTGCGTGGTTAAGCTCATCACTAAAAATGACACAATTTTTACCACCTAAAACAGTAATGGTACCAATATTTGCCATGTAACCTGTAGGAAAAACCAATGCTGTCTGTGTATTTCGGTGAATAGCTAGCATATCCTCAAGACGCTCCAATTCAGGTGTATTTCCTGTGATAAGCCTCGAACTGCATGGAGAAATCTGCCTCAGAGATTTCTTGGTGGATTTTATTACTTCTTTCCTGGTTGAGATACCCATGTAATCATTGGAACAAAAATTCAAAATGTTACCCTGATTGTTATGTCTAATTCTAACTGATCCCTTCAGAATATTGTCTATATTTAAGGTTCGATAAAGATCACAAGATCTTAGATAATCAAGTTCTCTTTTGGCGAAACTGTAATTGTTAGACCGAGTTGATACCAATATTCCCAATCATTTGTATATCCCTATTTGGATCGTTACCATTTGTGGTCAAATAACCACCCGTGATTATACCGTTCGCCCCTGCCTTTAATGCCAAATTGTCATCGTCTTTAAAGTATACTTCCCGACCCGCAGCAATTTTGATAATTGGAGTAGGCATTAAGAACCTCCATACGGCGATTGTTTTGATTGCATCGATCGGATTAACTCCATGGAGGTTTTCGAAAGGGGTACCTGACTTAGGTATAAGAATATTTATTGGAACCTCGTTTGGTGATAAATCCTTGATAGAATATGCAAGTTCTAATCTCTGTCTCGTAGTTTCGCCCATCCCAATAATCCCGCCACAACATAGTTGAAGACCGGCTTCTTTAACTATGCGGGCAGTATTCACTCTATCTGAAAAATCGTGAGTTCTACAAATTTGTGAAAAATAGCTTTCAGATGTTTCTAGGTTGTGATTGTATCTCTTTACTCCAACCATCTTTAAACGTCTCGCCCGCTCCTTCGTCATGAAGCCTAAAGAAACATTTACATCAATCTCTAAATACTTCTTTATATACTCTATTATATCACATATATAATTAAAATCGCTTTCAGGCGGCGATCTGTATGCACATACCAAACAAAAGCTATTTGCACCCGAATTCTTGGCCTTTTGAGCCTTTTGAACTATTATCTCCTTAGAAAGTAAATGATATTTGGTTATCTTGCTTTCATAAAAAGAAGATTGAGCACAGAAAGAACAGTCCTCAGGACAACTGCCAGATTTTGCATTGAGCAGCATTTCCACGTCAATCGAATCCTCACTAAATTTTCGGGCTATTCGGTTGGCTGTTTCTGCTAAGATTTGGACGTTAGAAGTATTGAGGAGTCGCTCAGCTTCTACAAGTCGTATCTCAGCACCCGAATCGACCTTATTCTCCATTTCATCTATGAACTCAACATCGTCCTTCATTGATCTATGGGAGAATACGGGATGATATAATTAACTTTCGGATTCATTTGTAGCGTTACAAAATCTTTCAGAATACGAAATTTGAAATATTTTAATAAGTTTCTATGCTAAAAAAATGCGATGAAGAAAATTACTTTGAGTCTCGATCTTTCGGAAAACGAATACACTGAGATATCTACATACATCAGATCGCTGCCGGCCGCCATGTTATTGTTCGGGCTGAGGTTTGCGTACAAAAGATACTTGGCTGTTTCTGGAGGCTACTTATTCCCTGGGAGAAAGAGTATCGTCAAAAGAGAAACGCACTTGCTAACCAAGCCTCAGGCTAAGCGTCGCCTCAAAAATTGGAAATCAATGATACGAATATATCGAGAGAAAGGCTATAGCTATCCGACAATCTCTAGGATAAAAAAGCGGCTAACCAAGATCAATGCAGAGAGCTAAAGTCATGGCTTCGTCTCGATTTTTAGATACGATTACAGTATTATCATTCGACAATGTATTCCGAGCACGATCTTTCACGATGCTACAGGATATTGTCCACATAGCTGGCAGTAGTTTGAAAGGAAGGACACGCAATTACCACAACCAGAACACGTCAATTGGGGACAATCACACTTCTCTTGGAGAGAAAAATTACGAATGAAGCTTCTGAAATAATGTAGATGCTCCTTGTCTCTTACGACTACACCTTTGCCCTTTGCAATACGCGCCTCTTCGACGAACGAAAAATCGGTGTAGGTGTTCTCAAGGACCTCTCTAATTCTCGATATACCCGCCCCTTCTTCCTGTGCCTGTTTCGCTCTCCAACATAAATCCTCTCCTAGCTCATTTCGATAACAGCGTCGTAGTACTATTTTGCCCCAAATCCTATTTCTGTAAAATGAAACCAGGTCTGAAATTGGAATCAGTTCGGCTATACGAATTACTTTTTCATTAAGAAATGGAGCAATGATTTTCACCTTCAAACTATCCCCTATGCTAAATGCTGGGAAGGTCATTATTGTTCTTAGACGGGATATTTCGCTCTCTAAACGTGACGAGTTGTCTAAATATCTTTTGAGAAAATTGTAGCCTGCAAATATTTCATCCCCGCCGTCACCAGTGTATACACATTCAAATCCATTGGAGTTAGCTACTTCCAATGCAGCATAGGGAACAACAGAGTTCCTAATTGTTATTGGATCAAAGGTTCTTAATGCGACAATGACTCTATCGATTAATCTTAACACTTCTTGGGTTGAGAGAATTCTTGTGATCTTCTTTCTGACGAATTTGAGAGCGGCAACATCTGCATATTTCAAGTCAGTTGCTTCAGAGCCAAAACCTATAGTGATGGAATACTCCGGCTTACGAATGGCCGCTATAATAGTGCTATCAAGTCCACCTGAAAGCAGGACAGTATCGCAAACTTCATCCCAAACTGCAGAGCGAACGCAGTCCTTTAATCTCTTGCAAAGCTCATTCTTCAATTGTAAAGGAATAGGTTAGATATCTCTATATCACTTATTCGAATTTGCCAGTGAAAACTCACCCTATAGATGAAAGGACGCTAGTCATTTAACTAGCTCACACTGCTGTAAACATGGTCTCGAGAATTCGGAGAATCATGCTCTTTCTCAAGATCCAAAATTTCGGGAACGGAAGGAAGCATAGATACCATTTGTTCATATTTTCTAAGATAGAATACTCCTGATTCAGTCGTCCTATATAACCCAGTTGTATCAGAATACTCAATCAGTCCCTTTTCTATCCCAACGGCCAGATACCGAATTAGTTGTGAGTGTGAAATGGCAGCTGTATTCATCATGCTCGTCTTATACTCCCAGCCGTTAGTTGCAGATCGGAGAATTGATGCCATAACTTCAATATCTGAGCGGTTCTTCATCGGTATCCGATTCCTGAGTTGACGTAGGAGAATAAAAAATGCTTAGACAAATTATCACGACAATACGTTCGGATATTTCTTACATTTTTAAACTTCATCCTCCTCCACCTCATGCCTCAGTGACTCGATTTTGCTTCAGCATTACGAATACCAGATATTGTAACAGATTTCCAGCTTATGTGGTCTGACATTCCTAATGAATTATCAGGAAAAAGACAATTTATATGAACTGAAGACTGTTTCAAGTTCATGAAAGAGAAGGCGCTAAAGAGGTGCATTAATCCAAAGTGTGGAAAATCTTTCGATATCATGAGCGAAGCCTATTCCTGTTCATGCAATTCTTTGTTAGATGTTACTTACCTTGACATACCGAAAAAGGAATTAATAGAAGAATTTTATTCACGGAGAAATCACGGTGGAAACATATACAATGAAAGCGGGGTATGGCGTTTTCGCGATCTTGTTAACTTTCTTGGAATTGATATAGAAGACTTGGATGAGTGCTCAAAAATACTTGTATCGCTCGATGGAGCAGAAGGGAGACTTTCGAAACCTTACAGGATGAGCAAAGTAGCGGAATACGTTGGTTTGGATCAGAAATGCCTTCTATTACAACCAGAAGGCTACAACCCAAGCGGATCTTTTAAGGACAATGGTATGTCAACTGCAATAACGCATGCGAAGGCTATCGGTGTGAGCAAAATTATCTGTGCGTCAACCGGAAATACTTCTGCCTCAGCCGCAATGTACGCGGCCAACGAAAATATGAGATGCGAAGTCTATATCCCAAAAGGAGAAATTGCTGCTGGAAAACTAGGGCAGGCATTCCAATTTGGTGCACAAGTGATTCAGGTAAATGGAAATTTTGATGATGCTCTCAATCAATCATTGGCAAAAGTAAATCTCAAGAATGGATATACAGTAAATTCTGTGAATCCGTTTAGGCTGGAAGGCCAAAAGACGATAGTATATAGGATCCTAGAAAGTTTAGACTGGAATCCTCCGGATTGGCTTGTATATCCAGGTGGAGCACTTGGAAATACTGCTAGTTGTGGAAAATGCTTGATGGAGTTATATGATTGGGGATGGATTAAGAAGATCCCTAGGTTGATTGTCGTAAACTCAAGCGGTGCAAATACCTTCTATGAACTAGTGAATGGCAAATTTGAAAGCCAAAAACTTGTCTGGAACGATGGAAATTTCGACGTTGATCTCCTGAACAGATACTATGACTCCAAGGACAGTAAGGCTTTATACCCCAAGACTAAAGCAACCGCGATACAAATTGGAAAACCTCCCAATATTGCAAAAGCTCTTCGAGCGATAGAGTTCACAGATGGGCTAGTAGTACAAGTCGATGATAAGGAGATGAGTCATGGGATGGCAGTCGTAGGTTTGAACGGGTTTGACTGTGAAATGGCATCTGGCGCCGTCCCTGCCGGCATCAAAGTGTTAAGGGAGCGAGAAGTGATAAAAGAGGATGATATTACAGTCGGGATCTTAACTGGGAGACAGAAAGACCCTACATTGGCAGTAGAGTATCACACTGACCCCAGAAATATATTCGCGAGGCCCCCTATCATTTAGATCTATAATTGCGCAGTCATTGCCTATTTCTATCCCAAGTTTGTCAAGTTCAAGGATGGATTAGCAGCCAACAGATAGCTAATGATGAGCATCATGCCGGTAATTCGAGCAAGAATCAGAGTCGATCCCATAGCGACTAACAAATCTTTAGGAGATGATTTCTTTATCGCTTTTATCGCTTTGAGTAAATAAGGCGTGGAAATAAAGCAGATCACCGAATAGCTTACAATCTGATTAAGCAGTATCCCTAATACAATTAGGATGTACGGAGATATAAGAAGAATCGGATACAACTTTAGCGCCCGCTCTTTGCCAAGGCTAATAACAAGCGTTTTTCTTCCTTTTGACTTGTCTGCATCAAAGTCAGGGAATGACGTTACATACAAGACACAACTTGATAGTATCCCAACTATTATCCCGTTATAGAGAGGGATAATTTCAACTGAATTTGTTAGAACGAAGTATGTGCCAAAAACGATAAGAGCACCTTTGACGGCAACAAATGTTTCCCCTAGTCCATGGTAAACTAGTTTATTTGAATATGTGTATACTGAAAAAACTGCTACTCCCAGAACTAGTCCCACAATCGGACCTCTTAAGATTATAAAATAAATCCCTATTAAAGATCCCAAAATAAGGAACACTAAGCCAACGACGTAAACATGTTTTGCCTTGAGAAGACCACTGGGCAATACTCCTGTACCCCCACTAAATTTTGTCCGTCTTGTGATTTTATCTATCCCTTTCACATAGTCCCAATAATCGTTCAAAAGGTCTATGCTGAGATGTAAAAACACTACGCCTGTAAGAATGAGAATAGTGTACGAAAAGTTGATCAGAGTAGTCTCATAGTAAACTATCGATACTCCGAGAAGAACCGCAATGATCGATGATAATACAAACCTTAATCTTAATATTCTAGACCAAGCAAACAATGGATTCCTAAGTTCCATCTCTTTTTTCTAGTCACCAAGCCATTCAGTCTTAATACTACCTTTCACAAATATAAAATAGTGATCGCTATACTTACAAGTGTAGACATTTATGACCTTGGACTTGGCTCAATTAAGGGCGGCCATTAGTGGTTACTTTTTTGGGAAAGAGATCAGAAGTTACACAGCAATATCTTCAACCCAGGATTATGCGATCTCGGTTGCTGAAACTGATCCTTGCTCACATGGAACAGTGATAGTATCAGATTCTCAGTTATTTGGACACGGTAGGAGAGGCAGAAAATGGATATCTCCACCTGGAGGATTGTGGTTCTCAGTCGTAACGAAGCAGGATATGAAGGCTAGTTCTTGTATATTTCTGTCTTATGCGATGTCTTTGGCAGTGTGTGAAACCATTTCAAGAAATTTCCACGTAGAGGGATACATTAAGTGGCCTAATGATATTCTATTAAAGACAAAAAAAGTGGCCGGCATTCTGATAAGCTCTGCGGTTCAAGGCATGGACTTGGAATACTGTGTTGTGGGAGCAGGAATAAATCTGAATTCAAAGCCGAAAGGGCTAAAAGGATCAACGTCATTGATCGATCATACTAAACAATCGTCGATTGGGTTAGAGCCCTTCCTAGCCTCTGTCCTTATTCTTTTCAATCACTACTATGATGAAATAATGGCCGGGAATTGGGGATTGGTCACGAACCGTTGGAAATTTCGATGTCCCATGATGGGGAAAAGGGTTAAAGTACTATTGAATGGCGTCCAGTTGGACGGATTGGCCAGCGATATTGACTCAAACGGCTCACTGATTTTGATAACAACGGGTGGCGGGAAAGTCCTAATCTCAGATGCACAAGATGTAACAATTGAAAACCAAATAATCAAGCAATGACTATATCTAGTCACTGTTCCCATTAGTTAACCTACATATCACATTCAAATCATTCACATTGGTCAGCGTCTTCCCGGTTATTATTTGGAAACCCAACATCTTAAATGCCGTATTGCTATCATGATTTTCTAGATGCCTTCGCAAATCTTCCATTATATCTGGCTTATCGCGACCCACCATTGTTGTGGTAATCAGTGCTCCAGCTGCCGTTGAATTTCCATCTATCCCATCCGTCCCTACGCAACAAATAGAGACATCCTGACCAGATGAAATTTCAAGCGACAATAATGCATTTAAAGCAGCTTCCTGATTCCGACCACCGATTCCATTGTTGCCTTCCTTGTTTAGCCTGACCGTTGTTTCTCCTCCAAGTACAATCGCAAATGGGAAAGACAACGATCTCATTCCATTCGCCAACATGGAGAGCCATTTGCCGTGTTTGGCAGCATCGCCGTCAAAATGAGAACCGAGTACTAATGTATCTATTTTTTTTGACTTCAAATATTGGGAAGCTGCGATACAAGCCGTCGCATTATTGCCAATTATGGCGTACTCCGTATTTCTGTGAAATTCTGGAGTTTTTCGAGGGCGATCGTTCGTCTCGAGTTTGATTCCATTCATTATAACCTTCCGAATTCTCTTCAGGTGTAAGTCATCAACATCCCAAATATCATATTTTGATAATATTCTCTTTGCATCGATAAATAAAGAATGATTAGGATATGTGGGACCCGATGCAATCGTCTGGATTTCATCACCGATTACGTCGGAAATTATAAGAGTCAAAAAGGTAGTTGATGGTGGAGAAAATCGGATCAACTTCCCACCCTTTACCTGTGATAGGTGCATTCGTACTACATTTAATTCTTGGATTGAAGCTCCTGACGCTAGCAATGATTGTGTAACATGCCTCTTGTCATCCAAGGTGATCCCTCTAATGGGAAGAGACAAAAGTGCAGATCCTCCTCCTGATAGCAATACAAATATTAGGTCCGTAGGCTTAGCCCGCCGAAGAATATTCACTATTTTTTTGGTACCCTTAATCCCGTTTGCGTCAGGCAAGGGATGCCCAGCCTCAATTACATCAATATCAGGGATCTTTCTTGAGGTCCCGTACGGAGTGATTATCGATCCCGAAACTTTCGAGGACTTCGCCTTACCTACAGGTAGGGCCTCTACCAACCCCACTGCCATAGGCACGGACGCCTTTCCTGCGCCAACTATATAGATCTTATCATACCTGGTTAAATCAAATGTCATTTTCTCATGTCTAATACCCGATACTATCATTCTGCCATGTTTCCTGTTAACGGCCGTTGAAATCAATTTCGCCGGTTCGACCCGTGCAATGGCTGCTTCTACCGCGGACAAAACGAATTTACTTGAAGTTAGCCCGTGACACCTTTTCAAAATGGAATTCTTGTTGCGAATAACTGAAACTGTCAACCTATTTCTTGATGATATAGAGTAGAACAATCTAGATATCAAGATTATCCTTCCGATTGTGAATTTTCTTGAATCTCATTGTAAAAAAAATGCGAGAAAAACCTTAGCAAATTGGCTTTACGCTTTAAAATCCTTACAATTCATTTCAATAGTTTGCAGAACGACTCAGGATTTTCATGAAGCACATTTACAGTTTCCAATTTTTCTCAAGATACATTAATCTATGAATTGATGTTGAGATATTATGCTCGTGCTGATGAAATGGTTCTGGATCTTAAATTGAAAGGTCTATCTGGAAGAAGGGGGCTAATGTTTGTTTCTTATTATGGGAGATCACGGGCGTTTATCGGCAACTACAGATCATGGAGAGAGTTCAATTCGGATGGTCGGATTGCTGAGATAGCTAGTTCTCTATTAAGCCATGAAACGTTACATCTTACGCTAAATAAAATATCTTTTAGTGCATCTGCGCAGTTAGATGAACTCTTTGGTCAATCAAACTATTGGGAGAGGTATACCCATGGATTAGGCGATCTTGAAAATTGGCAAAGCCATACTATCCCCCTCTCAAAGAACGCAGGAAAGGGTGCCAGAAGAAGGAATAAGAAGAAATAGCAAATTGATATGAAGGCTAAAGTACCGCATTCAATCCATGTTCGGCCCGGTTAAGATGGGCATTGAATTTAAATTAAGAGCAAGGGCTCGCTGTTATAATATGCAGCAATGGTTTTCTTCTGAAAATCAGTTGATTCACTTCGAACATGTAAATTTGAACCCCATTGAAAATAAATATGGTCCGTATTCCATCTAAAGCAAATTTTGTATCCAAAGAGGGAAAAGGATCTCCATTTTGTCAGGATTGACGTAAGTGCTGATCAATTCAAAATATTTAAGAGAATATACAAGAATTTTGATACGGTTTTCCTGTTAGAATCGTTACAAGGCCCAAAGGAATTATCTGAAATCTCTGTAATTGGCTTTGACCCAGGGAGCACAGTCGTAATCGAAAATAATAGCGTTATTGTGAAAAACGGCGATAAATCAAGTCATTATGATGAAGCAGATGACCTCTTGTCGCCTATCAAGGGTATTCTCCCACGCGTAAAGGATCAACGCTTTCGGTACGTTGGCGGGGCAGTCGGATATGTCTCGTATGATGCCGTCAATTCTTGGGAAAATCTAAGGACGAAGACTAAGAAGAAGAGATCCCTTTCAGACACCTTCCCAACGCTTGATTTCGGAATCTATACTGATGGGATCATAGTGGATCACTCAGCAAACAAGGTCTACTACTTTTATCAGGGAAAATCCTCACGTTCAGATAAAGTAACCAAGTTTCTTAAGGATCATAACGAAGAGGAAGATGGTAAGGAGCAGTTAAATTTCTCTTTGCCTGTTAATAATGTCTCAAGGAATGAATACGTGGATATGGTCAAAAAGGCGAAGGACTTTATCTATAGAGGCGATATTTTCCAGGTCGTTTTATCTCGAGATTTGCGGTTTAGGTTTAAAGGCGATCCGCTATGCGTTTATGAAAGTTTAAGGAGGATCAACCCATCTCCGTATATGTATTTTTTAAGGACTAGTCGCGGAATCCAGATTATTGGATCCAGCCCGGAGATGCTATTGCGTGTGTCAAAGGGCTATCTGGAGACATATCCAATTGCTGGTACTAGGCCAGTTGTTCCCGAACCTGAGATGAACGAAAAGTTCAGAAGAGAACTCATTAATGACAGGAAGGAAATTGCCGAGCATACCATGTTAGTAGATCTGGCTAGAAACGATGTTGGTAGAGTTAGCAAGTATGGGTCTGTAAATGTCAAAGACTTGATGGCAGTAAGACGGTTTAGTCACGTTCAACACATGGTGACTCATGTATCAGGCTCATTACGAAATTCATATGATCAGTTTGATGCTTTTAAAGCTCTTTTTCCAGCGGGGACAGTCTCGGGTGCACCTAAGGTGCGGGCAATGGAAATTATAAACGGATTGGAGCCTTCGAGAAGAGGTCCTTATGCAGGCGCATTAGGATATTTTTCTTCGAACGGCTCTTGTGATTTCGCAATTATACTCCGATCGCTTTTCATGCGGGGTAATGAAGCCTATTCCCAAGCGGGCGCAGGAATTGTGATGGAATCAGATCCCCTCACTGAGTGGAATGAAACAGAGCAGAAGTTAGATGCCATCCTTCTAGCTTTGCATGATTCGAAGGCATTCAAGATGGAATTGGGCAACTGATAATACTGTTTTCTTTAAAAAGCCCATTTACATTTAGGCTTTTTCCATATGTAATTCAAAATCGGACGGGTTCAAGCTTACGCCGCATGTGTTGCATCTTCCACTAAATGGCCTTAATACATCTTTGATAGATTTCACATTGATGATTCTATTGATCCTAGCCCCACATTTTTCACATACTATTTCTATTGAAGGAAATGACATTAAGAGCTATCTATATTCATGAATACCGAAATATGAAATGATTTGTAAATTATCTTAAACTTTTTGCTATTATTATGCTAAAAGAAAATGCAAAAGTCATGACTTCTTATGACCTCATACAATCGAGCATGTGAATAAGGCGACGAAAGAATAAATAACAAACCTAGTTTTATTACACTTCTTGCCTCTGGATCCTGTGTGTGGGATAGAATTGTCACAAGAGCTGGCAATCCCCCTGAACTATCGTGGCAAAGAATATTTTTTCTGTTGCGAAGGGTGTAAGAGCATCTTTACCAGAAAGCCTAAAAAGTATTCAGGAGGGAATGTTTGAGAATAATTTACGATACGACAGATTTTAGAAATATGCTTATGTCCAACAAGAATTGTGATCTTTCATGAAGGCAGTTTTTGTTGCATCTCCTGAAGGAGTGATTGTAAAGGATGTTTCAGCACCATACCCAAAAGATGATGAAATTGTAGTAAGAATGAAAGTTTGCGGCTTGTGTGGCTCTGACCTAGAGAAAACCACAATTTCGTATGGCATGGGTTCGACCAGATTGGGTCATGAACCAGTCGGCGAGATAGCCAAGGTGGGAGATAATATTACCGGCTTCAAGGAAATGGAACGAGTCTTTACCCATCATCATGTTCCATGTTATTCATGCTATTACTGCTCTCATAACGCCGAAACGATGTGTGATTCGTATCAATTAAACAATTTGGAACCATGTGGTTTATCTGAAGAGTTCCTAGTGTCATCTATGCACATCCAACGAGGAGGAGTTCTGAAACTCCCAACATCTGTGACTGATGAAGAGGCTTCACTGATCGAACCTCTGGCCTGTTGTATTAGAGCCCTCAACAAGTGTGACTTAAAGGGTATCGATGATATCGTAATCATGGGAGCTGGACCCGTAGGTATAATGAATGCCCTGTTGGCTAGGGATGCTGGAGTCAAAAGAGTAATATTGATTGATCCTAATGAATTCAGGTTGGAATTCGGCAAAAGGATGGGATTTGAGGTTCTGCATCCAATTAATGACGAGGAGAAAACAAGGAGCATCAAGGATGTTCTTTCCGGTAGAGGAGCAGACCTTGTTGTTGTTGCGACAGGCAACCAAAACGCATTTATTCAGTCCTTAAAAATGTTAAGAAAGGGCGGATCAATCGTTCTCTTTGGTGTACCTGCAAGATCGTCCTTTGTAAGTATTGATCTTTCATTTCTTTATGCCAACGAGATTTCGATCCTGTCTTCGTATGCGGCGACTGAGGTAGAAACCAATCGAGCGCTAAAACTTCTAGCCGATAGACGTTTGAACTTTGGAAGTCTAATAACGCATCAATTTAACCTAGAAAACTCGGAATCGGCGTTTAGGTGTGCTCATGATGCAGTTGATGCTATGAAGGTGGTGATAGTCAATGAGAAAAAGAAATAATAGGGTCTATTAGTCGTTCTGTATAATCTAGAAGAATTATGAATTGGGGAATGAAAAATAGGTTATCTCAAATTATGGGTCAAGATGATAGCCGATGTGTTATGTTAGCAGTAGATCACGGTTATTTTTTAGGCCCGACAGAAGGATTAGAAGCACCCAGAGAAGTTATCGGCCCTCTGTTGCCTTTCGCCGATTCGATCATGCTAACTAGAGGCATTCTAAGAACGTGTGTTCGCCCAGAATCATGCGTCCCTGTGGTCCTCAGAGTCTCTGGAGGAAGCAGCATAGTAGGAGAAGATCTTTCCAAGGAGGCAATAATTGCAAGTATCGAAGATGCCATTAGGCTCAACGCAAGCTGTCTCGCTGTCTCTGTATTCATCGGAAGCAAATATGAGCACCAAACTTTAATGAATCTAGCTAGATTGGTCGACGAAGGGGAAAAGTACGGCATACCAATTCTTGCGGTCACAGCGGTTGGAAGAGAAATGTCTCGTGACTCACGGTATTTAGGGCTGGCATGCAGAATTGCCGCAGAGTTCGGAGCCCATATTGTGAAGACATACTATTGCGATGACTTCGACACAGTAGTGAGGTCTTGTCCGGTACCGTTAGTTATTGCTGGAGGCAAGAAGCTCGATGAAAAAGATGCATTAAAGCTGGCATATGACGCAATTTCATCTGGGGCGTCTGGGGTAGACATGGGTAGAAATATTTGGCAATCAAAATCACCAGTCTCGATGGTTAAGGCAGTGAGAGCAATAGTTCATGAGGGCCTAGACGTAGCGGAATCCTATACTAGTTTCGTTCATGAGCGTTCAGGTTCAAATATGACAAGCAAACTGCAAAAGTAAAAAGTTTAACTTTTTAAGTCTAGAATAACACTTATAAATTATGACTGGCCTCTGGTCATCTACATTATTTGAAATATGTTGTTGAGGAATCCATGTTTGTATGATGGAAGGAAAATAGCGAAGACAGATTGTTTTGTTCTGTGTAATTTGTTGTGTTGTGGAGGACTGGTTCTACTTTGACGAGGATGAAAGGGGCAGAGGCCTTGATGCGTTCACTGGAAAAAGAAGGAGTCGATTTTGTCTTTGGTCTCCCAGGGGGCGCAAACCTTCCTATTTATGACGCATTAGTGGATGCAAAGATTAGGCACATTCTTGTCCGGCATGAACAATCGGCGGCCCATATGGCAGACGGCTATGCCAGAATAAAAAGGAAGGCTGGTGTATGTTTCGCAACGTCGGGACCTGGAGCGACAAATTTGATTACTGGTATTGCAACTGCTTATGCAGATTCTTCACCTATGGTTGCGGTCACTGGACAAGTTCCCTTGGAGATGATAGGAAAGGATGCCTTCCAAGAAACTGACATAATAGGGGTAGCAAACCCATGCACTAAATATACATTTCAGCCGAGAAAAGCTACCGAGATACCTGAAACCGTTAAGAAGGGATTTTACATTGCTGAGAGCGGTAGGCCCGGTCCGGTACTCATCGACATTCCAAAGGACGTTCAGCAGGACTCTCAGGATATAGAGTTTCCTGATCTAATTAAGGTGCGAGGTTATAATCCAACCATTGACTGCGATCTCTCGACCATCGGAAAAGCTGCCGAACTTTTGATGGCCGCAGAGCGCCCTATAATTATGTCTGGCGGTGGCGTAATCCTTTCAGGGGCATTTTCAGAATTAGAAGTCCTTGCAGAATTGTTATTGACTCCGGTTGTTACTACCTTCAAGGGAAAGGGGTCATTCCCTGAAAATCACTCTTTGGCAATGGGACCTATCGGAATGCACGGGCATGCAGAGGCAAACAAAATCATATTGGAAGCAGATTGTATTTTAGCAATTGGAGCAAGATTCTCTGATAGATCGGTCGGAAGATTTGATGAATTTGGTAAGGGCATGAGTATAATACATATGGATATCGATCCTGCGGAGATTGGCAAGAACAAATCTGTTGACGTCGCCATTGTCGGAGACGTCAAGTCATCTATGAAAACGATGATCAAGCTTTTGAGTAAGAAGATGGTTAAACGAAGTGCGGAAAATCCCTGGTTGAGGAGAAGGAAGGAGCTTGTAGATTATTATGCGGAAAGCATCAAAGATTACCCGAGAGATCTTACTGCCAGGAAGGTACTAAAGAAATTGAGACAGGCCCTTCCCAGTGAAGCTATCGTCACAACAGAAGTGGGACAATGTCAGATGTGGACGTCGCTTCATTTTGATGTCATATCTCCAGGAACTTTCTTCAGTTCCACCGGGCTCGGAACAATGGGTTTTGGGTTTCCGGCTGCAATTGGGGCCAAAGCTGCGAAGCAAGACGTTCCTGTCGTAGATATTGCTGGTGACGGGTCATTTAATATGAGTGAAAATTCTCTGGCCGTATCTGTACTTGAAAACCTTCCCGTTATAGTCATCTTGCTGAACAATTATATGCTCGGGATGGTGGCACAATGGCAGAGAACATTCTATAATAGAAGGTATGAAGGCGTTCATCTTCACAATTGCCCTGATTACACTAAAATTGCTGATGCTTACGGTGCTCAGGGAATAAAAGTACAATCGCTTGCGGAATTAGATAATGCAATTAGATCGGCGCTAAAGAGTAATGTGGCAACCGTGATAGACATTCCAATAGACCCGGAGGAAGATGTTTATCCCTTTGTCGCACCTGGGACAGGCCTGAAGGATATGATTGTCGGCTCTTGAGGTCCCCTGACAATTGAGTCAAATCGATTCCAATCCCGAAAGAAAGTCTTCCGACAATATTTACATTTTATCTGCGCTAGTTGAGGACAAGCCGGGAGTTCTCTTTAGAGTCACTAACTTGTTTAGGGCCAGGAATTTTAACATAGAAAGTATTACCGTAGGTTACAGCGAAGCTGCTGACCTTTCAAGAATGACCATAACCACTAGAAGCGATGATCGGACATTGGACCAACTTGTGAAACAACTTGGAAAACTCATCGACGTAGTCGAAGTACGGGTATTAGACAGAGCCAATACTGTTTACAGGGAATTGGCTCTCATAAAGATGAATGCTCAAGATCCAACCTCGAGGGCAGAAATCACTAATCTCGCTTCCGTTTTTCGAGGAAAAATCTTAGATATAGACAAATTTACACTTACGGTTGAGATCACCGGTACTCCCAGCAAGATCGATGCATTTCGAAATTTAGTATCTGATTTTGGTATTGTTCAACTGGCACGTACTGGGGTTTCCGCACTGCCCAGGGGAGCAGTATAGTCCTCAAATCGCTATGGATCAGTTCAACGAAGTTGAAAAGTAAGTCTTATGATAGCTCAATGAGGTGCTCCAACCCTCCTCAGATCCGATTAGAATGCAGAGCTTATAAGCTCAGAATAAAGGTGCCTTGAAACGACTCGATACAATATAGCCATGCTTAGAGGCGATGGAATAGGACCAGAATTGATCGAGTCTGCGACATGTATCTTAAACGCTATAGACTCCAATTCATCAGTGAAGTTTTCCTTGGTTTACTTAGAAGCAGGGGATGGTGCACTGTTAAAGTTCAATAAGGCACTACCTGAATCCACACTATCAGCCATCCGTAAGTCAGACGCATGTCTGAAGGGACCGGTAGGCGAGAGTGCTGCTGATGTTATACTTGTTATTCGACGTCTTTTCGATCTATATGCGAATATCCGACCGTTAAGGGCATATCCTAACACAAATTCTCTGCATAACGATATCGATCTTGTAGTAGTGAGGGAGAATACTGAAGACCTGTATCTTGGATGGGAATTTTGGTCAGATGACGAAACCGTTATATCCCTCAGGCGAACCAGCAAAAAAGCTATCGAAAGGATATCTCAGTACGCCTTCAAACTGGCAGGATTGAGAAACAGGCAGAGAAAAGTCTGTTTAGTTCACAAGGCAAATGTATTGAAAGAAAGTGACGGATTGTTCAAGAGGATATGCTCAGAAGTCGCATTATTAAACCGTGATATTCAGTATGAAGAGATGTACGTCGATGCATGTGCGATGAACCTTATCCGGAATCCTCATGATTTTGATGTGATTGTGACGTCAAACCTTTTTGGAGATATCATATCAGACGAGGCTGCACAGGTAGTCGGGGGACTGGGAATGGGTCCGGCAGGAAATATCGGAAACGATTTCGGGGTTTTTGAACCAGTTCACGGAGCAGCTTTTGACATCCAAGGTAAGAATGTCTCAAACCCTACTTCTATTTTGCTATCGACTAAAATGATGCTTCAATGGTTAGGAACCAAGCATAATGACAAACAAGCCATCTTAGAAGGAGATCGGATAGAGGAGGCGATAGTGCGGATGCTGGCTGAAAATAAGAAGACAAAAGATCTGGGAGGTAGCCTCACAACAAAAGAGTTCACAAGGAGTGTCGTGTCTTATCTGTATATGTGAACTAGTTGTCCTGGAGTGAATGCTTACGACTCATCTAAGACTCTATTGATGATATGACAGCGACAACTAATCTTGGGAAGGATTTGTATATAAGTCGGACATTTATTAACTCATCCTAATGGAGGTCAATGGTGAGATAATAACAGGCATTGCCCTGATCTTCTTATCCGGGTTGTTTTTTTATGCTGGAACAATTAACGAGGCTTGGTCTCTTTTGGTCCCTGCGGATTATCTTATCTTGGCTATCGGTATTGGATTTCTTATCTTAGGTATCATTACATTGCGGAGAAAAAAGAAGCATCAGATTGCCTAATGTTGGAGATTACTGGATTGGTTGAATCTGACCGAATTTTTGTTTGGCCAGATTTATAAATAAGTTTGTTCCTATTTTTACAGATTGGGTAGTCGGAGAAAATCAAGGAATAAGCCAATACGTAAGACTAGGACTGTGGAGGGCAGATGTCCTAAGTGCACCACGATTGTAAGATTTAATGTGAGTGGCCAGGTTGGCGATGAAATTTATGAATGTACAGGCTGCATGTCTAAGTTTCATATCGACACCCTGTAGACTTCGCCTACTTACGTCGGAACAGTGCCCGACCGACGACGAATAGGACATTTCCAGTAGTGAATGCTTCATAATGGACCTAGGATCAAAAAGGCATATAGGATAAAAGCCTTATTATGAGGTCAATGGATGGCAAATTACACTATGACGGCAAAGTGTTTCTTTATAGCAGCGGAATGCCTGACGATTTGATCAAGCGGAGTAAATTAAAATTGGCTGAAATAGGGGTTTCTGAAGAAGACATTTTGGTCATTACAGTGCCCGAGGGGGTCCCAGAAGGTTCAATCATGGTCACAATTTGGCCGCACTATCTATCAGTTGCAAAGGTGAGGAAGGTAAGAGAGGGGTCAATCTACGCTCCTCAGCTCTTTAATATCGACCTTTTATAATTATAAACATCTACCGAGTATATCTGGGCCGAGATAGATTAGTTGATGCTTGTCACATATTTTTGCAAGAAAGGGAGACACTCAGATTGTCCTGGGGAATGGCCTATGGCAGAGCGGTGTAATGGAAGTAATGATTGTTCATTTGATGTGATTGTAAAAAAATGTAACTGTGAGTGCCATAAGTCTCGATAATATGTTGGCAACTTCAGACGCAGCAACTTTCCACAATTGGTGAGATGTGTAAGGTTCGGGGTCAGGAAAAGTTAACGTGCATACAATCACCCATTATTTCAGTCAGCCACCACTTCATCATACCCCTTCAAGGTTGAACCCTATACTCCTCATTAAATGTTTAGCCCTCTCTTGTATTCTCTTTCTGACTCTCACAACCACAATTCCCTCTGAAGGTTGTCCGTAAAGTATTCTCGAGTCTATCGGAGCGTATGCGATTAACGGTAGTGCTGCTAGGTCCTCTTCACCGATCACTCGTACCAAGACTGGCACATGACTTACTAACGCACGAAGAAGCGTTGAAACGATCGCTAAGGAAATTGAACCCGGCTGATTTCTGCAGGAAAGTTCGATTAGTTTCACACCTGAGAGCGACGAAAGGATAGATTTCAGTTCGGGAATGCTAGTAGTGGATACAAACCTCTTTTCCAAACCATCAACAACACTTACATCGGGAACGACATTGAAACGGATAACCTTTGCTGTAGTTGTATCTCCAACAGTGATCAACTTACGGGTTGCACGACGCAATTCAATTATTTTTGGCTTTTCAATCTGATCGAATCTGATTATATCACCAAGAGGCTTCTTCAGAAGATCAATAATCTCTTTTTGAACCAGCTTCACATCGTGACTCATTCCATAGGTGTAGTTGAAGCCTTCTCCGCAAGATCATTGTCCTTAACGGTGGCAGCGATTACGCTAATACGTCCTGCAACCAGCCTTGAGATCTTTCCAAATGCTAGACTGGCCAGGGAGTCTGGTTCAACCAACGTCACCGGTCTCCCAAGGTCACTTCCTTCTCTGATAAGAGGATGCAGGGGAATTTCGCCCAAGAAAGGTACATTAAACTTCTCGCTGATCTTCTGTCCTCCTCCCTTTCCAAAAATGTAAGTGTTTTCGCCACAGTGTGGACAGACAAGATAGCTCATGTTTTCGACTACCCCTAATATCGGAATGTTGAGTTTGTTAAACATTCCAATTGATTTGATAGCAACATTCATTGCCACATCCTGTGGTGTAGTGACTGTTAAGACACCAGTGATTGGAAGTGTTTGAGCCATCGTGAGCGGAGCGTCGCCTGTCCCTGGTGGCAGATCAATTAAAAGGTAGTCCAATTCCCCCCATTCTACGTCGGTTATGAATTGCTTTATGATTCCTGATACTATGGGTCCACGGTAGATCCCTGCCTGCTGTGATTGTTCATAGAAGAAGCCCATAGAAATAACCTTCACGCCGTTTGAAACGACAGGTTGTATCTTGTTATTAACAATTGGCGGTGGATCTCTTGACCCTAACATTAGAGGAACGCTTGGACCATAAATGTCAGCGTCCAAAAGGCCAACACTAGCGCCCGTCTTGGCCAACGCCAAAGCCAGATTTACTGCTACGGTAGTCTTGCCTACTCCTCCTTTTCCGCTTGCTACCGCAAATATATTCTTGACCTTGGGAAGCAATTCGTCCATCGAGATCGCTCTTCCCTCCATAACTTTTGCAGTTACCCTCAGATCCAAATCATTCACTCCTATGCTGAGCATGGAATTTCGCACTTCCTCCTCAATTTCGCTATTGAATGGACATGCAGGGGTAGTTAACTCAAGAGTGAATGATACTTTTTTATCATTAATACTTAAATCCTTAATCATACCCATGGACACAATATCCTTGTGTAACTCTGGATCCATAATCTTCCTCAGGGAGGACATAACCTGATCCACATTAGTCATATGCTACGAGTAGATTAAAGTTCACAATATTTAAATCGTTAACAATTTTCTCATTGTCCTTGAGCCCGTTACCTGCCTAGGATTCCCAACGAGATATAATCTTGTCGCCCTTCTGCCCAAACGAAAGGCATTGAGGTCTGACAAACTTCATCGGAAATTAAGGAACCCACTCGACCATATTTAGAGAAATACCAGAGGTCCACATCCAGGGATGTTATCCAAAGGTTAATAAATTGATGTTCCGTCGCTATCAATTGTATATTATGTTTGCGATCGTGCATATGAGTGACGTTATAAGAATCCCTCCCGATCGAATGACTCCATCTCTTAACAAAACCGCCATTGGAATTCTTAAAGAGAAATATGAAAGTATGATCAGTCCCGAACTTGGATATGTTATCATGATTATAGAGGCATCTACGAACCCCGTAGGTAAGCTCGTGGCAGGTGATGGAGCAACATATCATAGAGTAAGTTTTAAGGCCTTAACTTTCTACCCAAGATTACAGGAAATAGTAGAAGGAGAGATAGTTGAGATAACCGACTTTGGCGCCTTTGTTAGAATAGGACCTACCGATGCCTTACTTCACCTGTCCCAGATAACAGACGACTTTCTCAAAAGTGACGTTAAGCAGGGGATAATTTTGGCAAATCAGTCATCTAGGTCTATCAAGATTGGATCTAGGTTAAGAGGAAGGATAACAGCAGTTAGTCTTGGCAAAGGGGCTGCTATGGGAAAGATAGGAATAACTTGTAGACAGCCGTTTTTAGGGGCTCTGGAGTGGATTGAACAGGATGTCATTAAATCTCAACAGTCCCAGTCCGCAGTTCCAATAAAAGAGAAAAAGCGGGGTTCCAGTAAGTAATGCCCCGAGAACTCGCCTGTAAGAAATGTAAGGCGTTGACCATCGCAAAGGTTTGCCCTGTGTGTAGTTCTACCGATCTCACTCCCCACTGGACAGGTATGATACTGATTTTTGATCCTTCACATTCTCATGTCGCCTCCACTTTGGATCTTCGCGTCCCTCACAAATATGCCTTAAAAGCTTCATGACCTCTCTTGAAGGACAGAAAAACGTGGTATCCTTGTCTGAGTATCTGTATCGACGAAATCGTATTTCTTCGTACCTTGAGGAAGACTTTGGTAGCGGTGACATCACAAGTGAAGTACTGGTACCGAGAGATTTCAATGCAGAAGCTGAGGTGTGGTGTAAGGAAACCAAAGGAGGTGTGGTTATTTGTGGTGTTGAGGAAGCCTGCATGACGCTGGAAATTTGCGGCTGCTCTACTACAAAACTAATTGAAGATGGATCTATTGTGACCAATAATCAACGAGTTATCGCAGTAAAGGGGAATGCCAGGTCAATACTTAAAGCTGAGAGAACTGCCCTAAATATGTTAATGCGTATGAGCGGGGTGGCGACTGAAAGCAGAAGATACTCTGTGCTCTTAAGAAAGTTAGGTGTTGGTACTCAAATCACTGCTACGAGAAAAACTTCGCCTGGGATGAGAATATTCGATAAGAAGGCCGTGATGATTGGAGGTGGTTATCCACATCGAATGGGGCTATACGACATGATACTCATAAAGGATAATCATATCGAAATTGTGGGTGATGCCGGTGACTGTGTGAACAAAGCAAGGAGAGTAGTCGGAAAGAACCGGGAAATAGAATGTGAAGTTCGGTCAGAAGATGAACTTATTCCTGTTGTTCTGGCCGGCGCAGACGTCGTAATGTTGGACAACTTCTCCGTAGAGAATGCGAAGGATGCCATGTCTAAACTGCGTGAATTAGGCCTAAGAAGCCGTGTGAAGGTGGAAATTTCAGGGGGTATCAACCAATCTAACTTCCAAGACTTTGCTCTGTTAAATCCAGATTTCCTATCAGTAGGCTCAATGACACATTCTACTAAAGCAATCGATTTTAGTATGATTGTCAAGTGCAAAAATAGCCTAACATAGTCCAAGATCTAGAACACCCGTTCTTGAACTCAATTTGGGAAAGAAAAGTCTTTCAAGTCACACGGCAAGCATCCTTTCGATGGCTAACCTTGCTCTTGACCTAACCCTATCAGGAACGCTTACAACATGAACTTTTTTTCTTAGAGAGTGATGCACCTTCTCGAGTGTGATCATCTTCATGTATTTGCATATAGCATCCTCTTTCAACGGTACGAAGGTCTTGTCAGGGTTCTGATTTTTCATCCTATGAAGTATCCCGATTTCGGTCGCTACTATGAATTTCTTGGAAGGTGATGACGATGCATATTTGATCATTCCCTCAGTGGAGAGCACATGACAGGATTTGTTGATATCTCCTTCTCCATAATGATAAAGCGTCGACGTAGTACAGCCGCATTCAGGATGAATCAAAAGTTCTGCATCGGATTTGGCATCAAGATACCTGTTGATATCGTGAGGAGTCATCCCTGCATGCACGTGACATTCACCAGGCCAAATATGCATGTTCTTCCTGCTTGTTTGCTTGGCGACGTAGGACCCTAAGAACATGTCAGGCAGAAAAAGTATCTCCTTATTGGTTGGAATGGAGTTTGTAATCTCTACTGCATTAGATGAGGTGCAGCAATAATCAGACAATGCCTTGATCTCTGCTGATGTATTAACATAACTTATAACGACAGCTTCTGGATGCTTTGATTTCCACATGATAAGTTCCTCAGGATTAATAGTAGAAGCCAATGAACAACCTGCCTGAGGATCTGGTATCAATACTGTTTTTTCAGGACACAAAATGGCCGCTGTCTCAGCCATAAAATGGACCCCACAAAATACGATGAGATCTGCATCCGAACCGGCAGCTGCTCTAGAGAGGGCGAGCGAGTCACCAACAAAATCCGCGATGTCCTGGATTTCTGGGTTCTGGTAGTTATGAGCTAGAATCACCGCATTCAACTCTTTTTTCAGCTGTCCTATTTTTACTTCATAGTTTTCGATTTCTAACATTATTGTAGTTTGAAGAGATTGAACACCCACACAATTTAAAGCAGTACAATCTAGGATGGATTTGCAACCTGCTTCCGATCAGTGGGCAATAGTTGCCCCTTTAAGCTTCAGCTTACAAAAACACGTGCGAAATTGACTTGGTTTCACTCAAAGTAGAATTACAGTAGATAATGTTTCAGTACTTCTCTACTGGAAAAATCAACAGCTTCACTTAACTTCATGTCTTTCAAACGGGTTAAGCGCAGGGAAACGGAATAAATTTGAACAACTGGATCTGCTCCTCCGTGGGAGCACGATTCCCAGAATCCAAAATACTATAGAGAACCTCCACGAATCTGATTCCACATTTTTGCACGACTTGAGCAATTAGTAAATCTAGAATTTATATACGTGTATCATGTATATGCATTAATTAAATGCCTACACATGGATCGTTAACGAAGGCTGGGAAGGTTAGAGGGCAGACACCAAAGATTCAGGGAAAAGAAAGAGATAGTCCCATATCGAGGTTACGTAACAAAAATAATTATAGTAAGCGGTTTGAAAAGAGAAGGGCTCCTGGTCAGAGGAAACCTGAGAGAGGGCCTAGACGTTAGAGTGCTTCGGCGAATTATCCTATAGCAAGTTGTTCTTAGAATACTCTTGAAAAAGGTCGGCATAATTGGTTGCGGTGCGATAGGATACCAAATTGCAAGATCAATTGATAACAGATCTCTTTCATCAGCAAGATTGAGCTTTATTGTTGATTCGTCCCTCGACAGGTTGGAATTTACCAAGTCCTCTTTGAAAAATGATAAACCAAAAGCCTTTTCTGATAAAGATTTGCTTTTTCGCTCTGAAGCATACGAGAGTGCTGACGTTGTAATAGAATCGGCTAGTCGGGTTGTAGTCCGTCAGTACGCTAGGCATATCTTAGCTGACGGGAAGTATCTCATCATTTTCAGTGTAGGAGAATTGGTCGATGAAATATTTATGAAAGAACTCGAATCAGAGGCTATTAAACACACTGGGGTTATACATATCCCAACGGGAGCGATCGCTGGTATAGATGCCATAAAATCAGTCCGAAACCATTTAGATCAGCTTACGATTTCTACAACTAAGAGTCCCAAATCGTTAGCTGGAGCTCCCTATTTTGATATCTATAAAGATATTCGCTTACATGAACTTACTGATAGGACAGTATTATATGAAGGGGATGTCCGAAGAGCAGTCGAGTTGTTTCCCTCGAATGTGAATGTCTTCGCCTCATTAGCGCTAGCCACGGGTAATATTAGTAAAATCAGAGTCAGGATAGTCGTCGATCCAAACATAAAAGTTAATCGACACGAAATAAATGTGAAAGGGGAGTTTGGGAGTCTAGAAATAGTTGCTAGTAACGTACCTCACCCTGAAAACCCCAGGACAAGTACGTTGGCCGTATTATCGGCTATTGAAGCCGTAAGATCTGCGTGTAATGAGACGATTAAGATTGGAAGTTAAAATCAAGCAGCTACCACGATTTATATAGGGTAAGAGTAAGTCTTTTAGCAAGGAATAAGGAATGAGTTACGGTGGATTTAGAAGAAACGATAGTTTCGGACCAAAACCAGTAGAGACAGGAAAGGAATACGATGTGCAGATTTCTGAAATAAGTAGAAAGGGCGATGGAATTGCTCGAGTCCAAGGATTCGTTATATTTGTTAAGGACGGAAAAGTTGGCCAGAATGCAAAAATTAGAGTCACACAAGTTGGAAATCGGTTCGCAACAGCTGAGATAGTAAATGGGGCCACAGAGCAATCTGCTCCGACCCAAGAAATTTCAAGTGGAAACCAAGACCAATCAACTGAGACAGAAAATTAGTTGGGCAACTGTTCTAATAATTACTTCAGGTAGGTTTCAATAGAGAAGAGGTATGTAATCCTCATGAAACTTTTTAACATCTATAACTTTTTTTCGTCTTTGCCGAGCCTAATTGCCTAGGCAAAAAATCGTTTCGTTTTGGTATCGAGCCTTGGCTCTTGAGATCAATCTCGTAATGGAATCTCTCATCTGTCCTTCGTCTACCTCCCCATTATCAAAATTCCCAGGCAGAACTAAATACAGGCGAATCTTGGAACCTAAGACATCAGACAGCTCTTGATTCACGGTAACAACGAATGGCCGCAAAGCGCCTCTAAAAAGTTCGGCCCTAGCTTTGATTAGTCCTGATATTTTATCACCCTTTGGCCAGTCTGGCCCAACTATAACCACGTTACCTGACGATTCCTTAAATCTGATTGGCTCTTCCGATGCGCCTTCAGGTGCCATTGTGATGGCCATATGTTTTGTTACTAATGCTGGAACATGAATGAATCGGTTTATCAACAATTCCCAATTCTGCTTTGAGATCTCAAGTAATGATTTCGAATAATCAGGCCGTCCAGTGAAATGGATCAATCCATTGATAGGACCGAATTCTCCTTTGATTCTGGTCAAAGAGTCACGTAAATTT
>Ga0210076_1000036_pt1 | contig 28615 bp, 27 predicted proteins | sample MayberryNW_Catta_3_FD_184876 | JGI IMG/M metagenome (GOLD analysis project Ga0210076, IMG submission 184876) | Wetland microbial communities from San Francisco Bay, California, USA, that impact long-term carbon sequestration -... | ecosystem: Environmental > Aquatic > Marine > Wetlands ... | reverse complement strand
CCGATTCACGACGGCGCGATCAGTGATATTGATCTCGCCTATTCGCGCGCAGCCCTTTACAGCGCGTTGGCGCTCGGCTTACAACCGCCGAGCGACCAGGTCCTTTCTCGCTTGCTCACGGCAGAGAGCAGATCTTGCCTGGCAGGCGCGGCCGCCATGCTCTACCCGGCCCAACAAGCGGATCTTATTTCGGCCATAGAGGCATTACCCAACGCCGACACAACTAGCACACCGGAACTCGAGTCGGACTACCGTGTCCTTTTTGGCCACACCGCCCGCGGGCGTATTTCGCCCTATGAGACCGAGTACGGCAACGAAGCGCTGTTTCAGCAGCCGCAGGAGCTCGGCGATCTCATGGGCTTCTATCACGCTTTCGGCCTCACCCCGAGACAGGGAAGCCATGAACGCCCCGACCATGTCAGCTGTGAATGCGAGTTTTTGATGTTCTTAGCGTTGAAGGAAGCCTATGCCCTGGAACAGGACAACCGTGAGATGCTGGCTGAAACGCGCAAGGCCGAAAAACTGTTCTTGCGCGATCACTTTGGGCGCTTTTTCCCAACGTTTGTTACGCAACTGGGCCGAGAGGATCCGTCGGGCTTTTATCGCAAGCTAGGCGAGCTTGGCCTTCGTTTTGTCAGCGCCGAATGCGCGCGGCTCCAGGTGTTGCCGGGCGCGCCCAACCTGGGGTTACGGCCAGTGGACGACAGTCGGGTTCCGATGGCCTGCGGCAATGGGACGGAATGCGCCACCCTACCTGGAGCGTGCACGCCGGAAGGGGACGATTCCGTATGACGCGCTCTATAATTATCCACTACGATCCGAGATTGGCTGAAGAAGCCGTTTTTCATGCTCAGCGCGACCGCTACGTTGCCAACGACCTCGATGAACGCCGCCGGCGAATTTATGAAACATCCGAACCGGAAGAACGGGAACGCCTCTTTCATGATCTCTACCGCGAGTGGTTCACCCGGCTCGGCTTGGGAAAAGCTATCGATCACGCCCTGCAAGAACAACCGATCATCACTGCACTTGTCGAGGCTTGCTACGTCGTCTGCGTCACGGCCGCCAAGGAAGAAGGTGCCGAGCTTTTTGTGACGTCCAACAAAGGTTTTGAGGAAAAGCGGCGTCGTACCTTGCGTATCCGCATTCGCCCTGAATCTCTTCTCGACCGCCAGTCTGCCATTACGTTTCTACGTCACGAGTTGTATCATATCGCCGACATGCTCGACCCGGCTTTCGCCTACGAGCCAGTTCTTCCCAAAACCGACGGAGGCCCCACGTACGACACTTTGATCACGAATCGCTATCGCGTTTTGTGGGATGTCACGATCAATGGTCGCATGACCGGCCGCGGCTGGCTGCCTCAGACGATCTGCGATCAACAGCTCAATGATTTTCGCCAGGCGTTCCCGATGCTAAAAGATGGAGCCGAAAAGTGCTTTCGGCGGTTTTTTGACGCCGATCAGCCGAGGCATTCGGAGCTGGCTGCCTTTGCCCTCGATCCGCGGGCGGCAAGCGGGGCACTCAAAGAGAGCGGCGCTGCCGGGACACATTGCCCTCTCTGCAGGTTTCCTAGCCACTGCTTTGAACCGGAGCCTGAAAAACTGGATGCTGAAGTGCTGATCGACATCCGCCGGGATTTTCCTAAGTGGACGCCCGCGCGCGGGCTGTGCGCGCAATGCGCCGATCTTTACCGCGTAAGCCGGATATCTATGGCCGCCGCCAAAGCCCTTCCGGGATCGAACACAAGCGAGCATGGAGCCTGACGCGTCGTTTTGAAAATCCAGCTGCGAGATGGACGGGTCGTCGTCTTGCACGATTATGACACCCAACGCGCAGCAAGACGCAATTTAGCCGGAATCTTTCGCTGCTCGTGAGATTGTCTTTCGCGACGAATGTCGGCTTTCCTTCAATCTTTGTCGAAGAAACTCAAGAATCTCTATGTGCTTGAGCGAGTCATGAATCATAGTCATACAAAGCAGTGCGAATACATCACGATACAGACCGTGGCTCTTTTTTTTGAGCTTTTCATACTCCTTGACCCCGCTGCGCTCGGCCTCGAGAAAGCTCTCGACAGAATTTAGTAACGACTTGCGCTTTGTGCTTTTTTCGCCGGCCCTGCGCTGAGTTCCTGAGGACCGAGTCCAGGTCAGCTCATCGTTGAGTTTCGCAATCATCCGCGCTGTGATCTCGTGATGCCGCTCTTCATCAGCGACGATGAGCCCCAAGAGAAAGCGGATCAAAGGATCGTTAGACTGTTTAGCGCTCAGCTGGTAACCGGCGAGCCATTTAGCTTCATGAGCTGCGTGCGCTTGGATTTCATTCATCAGTCGCTGCACGGAAGAGACCTCTGGCGATTCGGGTATCCCCCACATCTCGTCTTCGGCTCTCTGGGCGGCGATAATCTCGATCGCCTTCGATCTCAGTGCTCGCGCCATGCCAAATCTCCCTCCCTTTTTCGTATGCCTTCGCAGAACTCATTATCGTAGAGAGCAAGGCATATGCCGCGGTCTAATTCGAAGGAAAGCGGCGGCCGCGTTCTTAGAGTTAGGAATTACTGCCGACCGGTTTCCGACAGTTGCGAAGATTCGACCGATAAAGAGGGCGAACGGTTTAAATTCGGGTGGCCTCCGAATTGCGGGAGTAGGTTAGCGAAGAGGTGGCCAATGACAACTGTCGAGAATCTGGTTTCACAGTATCGCGAGCCCCTTGAGAACGCTCCCCTCGATCTCGCTTTAGGGTGGAAGAAAGATCATCCCGACAGAAAACTGGTGGGTTGTTATCCGGTCTACACTCCCGTCGAGATCATCCATGCTGCCGGTATGCTGCCCGTCGGGGTCATCGGCGCAGGCAACCGGCTCGAGATCGCCCACGCGGATTCTCGTTTTCAGTCGTTCGTCTGTTCCATCGTCAAAAGCACCCTGGAGCTGGGACTGACGGAGAGACTCAAGTTTCTCGACGGTATCGTTTTTCATTCGATCTGCGACCCGGCGCGCAATCTTGGCAGCGTTTTTAAACGCAACTTCCCCGATCTCATGGTCGAGTACATTCACTTTCCGCAAAATATGGTTTCGCCCCACACTATTGATTACCTGATCAGCGAGTACAAAAGAGTAGCCGCCAGCTATGAGGAGCTGTCGGGAATTAAAATCACCGACGAGGCACTGCGTCAAAGTACCGCGCTCTATAATGAACAGCGTCGACTGGTTCGAGAACTCTATGCCATCCGCAGAAAGACGCCGCAGAATCTTTCGACCGTCGAATGTTACGTGCTGACCCGCATCGGCACCCTCCTGCCCCCGGAGGAACATATCGCGATCCTCCGCGAAGCGCTGACGGAACTGCGCCGACGGAACGAGAAGCCCAAGGACCGGATCAGAGTCGTCCTCGAGGGATCTTTCTGCGAGCAGCCGCCCATCGAATTGCTCGATGCACTCGAAGCGGCGGGCTGCTACATTCTGGACGATGACTTTCTTACCGGTTGGCGCTGGTTCTCGGCGGATATTTCCACCGAGGGCGATCCCATGCGTAATCTCGCCGACGCTTACATTAATCAGAGTGTTTATTCGGGTGTGAAACACGACACGCGCGAGCCTAAATCTAAACATCTGATCGACAAATTCAAAGACACGGGCGCCGACGCAGTATTGATCCTGGCAGCAAAATTCTGCGAGCCGGCGCTGTTCGACTACGCGCTCTATAAACGGGCGTTGGAGAAAGAGGGTATTCCGCACCTCTGCCTCGAATTCGAAGAAAAGATGTGGATCTTCGATAAGGCGCGTACCGAAGTGGAGACCTTTGTCGAATCGATGTTGTTCGATTGAACTCAATCTAGAGTCTTGAGTCTCGGGTTTAAAACGTTAGACGCTAGACTCGATACGCGGGACTGCCTCGGAAGGAAAAAGCAATGGCACAGCCAACTGAAACAGTGAAGACGAGCTATCAAGGTCAGATGCATCTCCTTCAAAAAGAGCTGATGGGCCGCTACTTCGAGCGCGTCACCCGCGCCGCCGAACATGGCGAGGGCAAGGCCGTCTACATGCTAATCAGCGGCAATCCGGTGGAGCTGATCCAGGCTTTCGATCTGATTCCGGTCTATCCGGAAATCGACGCACTGCAACTGGCGGTAAAGAAAAGTGCCCTGCCCTTTATCTTGAAAGCCGAGGAGCTGGGCTACTCGACGGACAACTGCGCCTACGTGAAAGCCGACGTCGGCATGTTTCTCGGCGACCGCAAAACTCCCTTCGCGACCATCCCGCTGCCGTCATTGATTCTCTGCAACTACGTGGGCTGCAATGTCTACCTTCAGTGGTTCGAGCACCTGGCGGAATACTGCGATGGACAACTCTATAACCTCGACATTCCTTTCTTGCGCAGCCCTTCCGGCCAGCCGAGTCCGGAGGACATTACTTACGTCGTGCGGCAACTCGAAGAGGTGATCGAGATCTGCGAAAAACTGACGGGAAAAACGCTCGATTACGCTCGGCTCAAACAAATTGTCAGCCGCTCCAGTGAAATCGGCGAGATGTGGTCGCGAATTAAAGGGCTCACCAAGAATCTCCCTTCTCCCTTCGACGCCTATTTCGACTCGGTGACCATGATGGCGCCGCTCTACTGTCTGCGCGGAACCGAAGACGGCGTGAGATTTTTCGAAACCGCCCTCAAAGAGATGGAAGAGAAAGTGCGCATGGGAACCGGGCCCTTACCGGAGGAACGGTTCCGCTTCATTATCGAAGGACCGCCGCCCTGGCCCTATCTGCGAACATTTAGAGACATGTTTTCCAAATGGGGCGCGGTAGCGGTGGCCTCGACTTACTCCACCGTCGGCGGCTTGTGGGAATTTGGCTTCCGCCATGATGCCAATCATCCGTTGGAGTCGATCGCGCAGCATATGCTCCAGTGGAACGTCACCAACCGTAATTTCTTGCAGCGCTACCAGCAGATTCGCCGCTATGTCGAAGAGTGGCACGCGGACGCTCTAGTGATTCATTCGGTCAAAAGCTGTCGACTGTTTTCCGCAGGACAGGGAGACATGCGCGAATATTTCACCAAGGATCTCAACGTTCCCACTCTATTGATCGAATCCGATCTGGAAGATCCGCGCTATTTTTCCGAAGCCCAGCTCAAAAACCGCATTGATGCTTTCTTTGAATCGTTGGAACACAAAAAAGTCGTTCGTGCCGGAGCGGAAGCAGGAGGGGCAGCATGATTTACGCCGCGGGCATCGACGTTGGGTCGACGCAAACCAAAGGGATTATCCTCAACGACAAGTTCGAGATCGTCGCCCGAGCCTTGACCGACACCGGCGCCTACGTTACCAGGGCCGCTGAACGGTGCTTTGTCGAAGCGCTGCAAGCATCCGGGGTGAAGAGGGAGGATGTCGCTTACGTAGTCGGCACCGGTTACGGCCGATACAAAGTCACCTTCGGCGACGCCCAGATCACCGAGATCAGCTGCCATGCACGTGGCGCGAGCTACCTCTTTCCCAACACGCGCACGGTGATCGACATGGGCGGCCAGGATGCCAAGGGCATCAAAATCGGCATCGACGGCGACGTAAAAGACTTCGTCATGAACGACAAATGCGCCGCCGGCACCGGAAGGTTTCTTGGCAGCGCTGCCGACGCTTTGGGCATGCGCCTGGACGACATCGGCGATATCTCGCTCAAGGCGAAAACTCCAGTTCGGCTCACCACGGTGTGCACGGTCTTCGTCGAGTCTGACATCATGTCCTACCTGGCTCAGGGCAAGAAGACCGAAGATATCTTGGGCGGCGTGCACAGCGCCATCGCCGCGCGGACGATTTCGCTGATCCGGCGCGTCGGCATCGAACCCGAGATCACTTTCACCGGTGGGGTTTCAAAAAATATCGGCATGGTGCGCGCGCTGGAAGAAAAACTGGGCATGAAGCTCAACGTCAGCCCGGATTCCCATTTTGTCGGCGCGCTGGGAGCGAGCATTTTCGCCCTGGAGCGGGCCACCAAAGGAGTTTCGAGTTCCGAGTCTCGGGTTTCGAGTCCAACTCTGAAGCCAGGAACTGAAAACCCGAAACTTGAAACTAGAAACTTGGGTAAGGAGGCGTCATGACGTTTGTCGCCGGCATTGACATGGGCGCGAAATCGACCAAGGCGGTGGTCTTAGATGGGGAAAAACGCATTTGCGGGAAAGCCGCGATAAAAACTCGGCCGGATTTTGCCGCGGTCGCCAAGGAGGTGCTGGATTTAGCGCTCCAGCAGGCTGGGCTCAAGGAGAATGACCTGAACTACATCGCCACCACGGGCTTCGGCCGCTACAACGTTCCGTTCCGCGATGTCCAGATCACCGATATCACCTGCGTCGGGCGCGGCGCGGTTTTTATCTTTCCCAAAACCCGCTGCGTGCTTGATATCGGCGCGCAAAGCACGCGCGCGCTCAGGGTCAGCGATACCGGCAAAGTCCGCGAGTTCCGCACCAACGATAAGTGCGCCGCGGGCGCCGGCGGCTTCATCGAGCGCGCTTGCAAATATCTAGAGGTCAAAATCGATCAGGTCGGTGATCTCTCGATTCAGGCTAATAAGCCCCAGACCATCAGCAGCGTCTGCGCGGTCCTGGCCGAATCGGAAATCATCAATCACGTCTCCAACGGCGAGACCGTCGAAAACATTTTGCGCGGCGTGCACAACTCGCTGGCGTCCCGCGCCTTAGCATTGCTCAAGCGCGCCGGCATGGAAGATGAGGTCACCTTCGTCGGTGGCGTGGCTCGGCAGAAAGGCATGGTCAAGGCGCTGGAGGAGACACTCAAGAGAAAGGTCAACGTCAGCGAGGAACCGGATCTGGTCGGCGCTTTGGGCGCCGCCTTGCTGGCGCTACGCCGCCTGGAGAAGATTCGCGAAGATAAGAAAACAGCGGGGATCGGAGAGGAGGCAAGAGCAGCGTCATGAAGCTTAAAGGAAGAACCGCTTTGATAGCGGGAGGCGGAGGAGGAATCGGCCGCGCGGTCGCGCTTGCATTGGCACACGAAGGTGCAAAAACCGCCGTCGCGGATATCGTCAAAGACAATGCGGAGAAAGTCAGCAGCGAGGTTAAGGCTCTCGGTGTAGACGGAATGGCGTGTCAAGTCGATCTGACCCGGAAAGCCGATGTCGATCGCATGGTGAACGAAGTTCTCGAGCGCTTCGGTCAGATCGATATTCTTGTCAACTGCCAAGGGTGGGATCGGTTGGAGCCTTTCGTGGAAAGCCACGAAGAGACCTGGGAGAAACTGCTGGCAATCAATTTCAAATCCGTGCTTTACACGGCCAAAGCTGTCCTGCCCCAGATGATCTCTCATGGCGGCGGGAAGATTGTCAACATCAGCTCCGACGCGGGCCGCGTCGGCTCCAGTTGGGAAGCGGTCTATGCCGGCGCCAAGGGAGCTGTCATTGCGTTCTCAAAGACCATCGCTCGCGAGGTGGCGCGTTATAAGATCAACGTCAACGTCGTGTGCCCCGGCCTGACGGAAACTCCGCTGCTGCAAGCCGTCAGAAGCCAATCGGAACAAACCGCGAAAATTATCGAAGCGGTAACCAAGGCCACACCCTTCCGGCGTCCGGCGAAACCCGAAGAGATTGCCGAAGCGGTGCTGTTCTTCACCTCACCCGCGGCACAGTTTATCACCGGCCAAACCCTCAGTGTCAGCGGAGGACTTACGATGGTGTAAACGCCATACCGTGTTCGTGACCGTGTCTCGTGTTCGTCATGAGCACGAGAAACAACCACGGTGCGTGAGAGGAGAAAGAGATGCGCAACGGAACGAAAGCGATCGACTTCATGTACTACGTGGCGACGCCCGAATTCATCGCCAGATGGAACGAGGCGAAAAAGGGCGAGCTCATCTGTCGGATGGAAAAAGCTATCGGCGGCCTGCCGCAGTATGACAGCATCGAGGCGATGATCGCCAAGATGGACGAAGCGGGCGTGGATAAAGTTTTCATCACTCAGTGCAAGATGTGGTCGTACCGCAACAAGTGGATGTACATGGACACCCAGCTCGAAGAAGTGGCGCAATACACGACCCGCTATCCGAACCGCTTCGTCGGCCTTGCCAGCTACAATCCCTTTCGCATTAAGGAGTCGCTGCAGGAGCTTGACCAGGCGATCAAAGTGCATGGCTTCAAGGGCGTCTACATACACATCTACGGCTTCGACGTCCCGCTGCACGACGCCAAGATGTATCCGCTCTACGCCAAGTGCGCGGAGCTGAACGTGCCGGTCTCGATGCAAGTGGGCCACGTCCTCGAAGCGATGCCCAGCGAGCATGCCCGGCCGATCTACCTCGATCGCATCGCCAGCGATTTTCCCGACCTCAAAATCATCGGCGCGCACACCGGATGGCCCTGGGTCGAGGAGCTGATCTCGGTCTGCTACAAGTGGGACAATGTTTATTTTGGTGTCGACGCCTGGATGCCCAAGTATTTGAAACCCGAGATCATTCACTACATCAACAGCCGCATGGGCCAGGATCGTTGTCTGTGGGGGACCAACGGCTTGCCCTGGAAAGAGAGTCTGGAGCAATGGGAAGAAATGGGATTGAAAGAAGCCACCAAGAAAAAACTTTTGCACGATAACGCCGTGGAGCTCTTCGGCTTAAGTCAATGATCGAAGGAGGCCCGCCGTGTGCCGATTTTTATCCCTCGATTTTGAGTACACTTTAAAATGTCCGGTCGACAAGGAGAACCATACGGTCAGATTTCAAGCCTATCCGCAGCTGCGCGGCCATCCGGTGGATGTCGTCGAGTGTGACGCAAAACCTCTAGTCGACCCGCTCATCTGCCGCAAAGCTTGCCGTGGCTTGGTCGAATCCGGCGAGTTTTGGCAAAGAATCTATCCGGAGTCGGCGATTTTCACAGGGAGCCAGTGACTCTCTTGATGTGAATGGCTTTCGAGCGCGGCCATGATGGGAGCGAACCCTGGTATGCATCAAACCTTACAGTACGGCGAGGACGGCGCCGTTGCGACCATCCAATTGCATCGGCCGGAAAAGAAAAATGCGTTTAATGCCGAGATGCGCCATGAAATGGCCGGCTTGCTGAGTGATCTGGCGCGCAAATCGGCAATCCGGGCGGTCGTCATCACCGGCGGGGACGAGATTTTTTGCGCCGGCGCGGACATCAGCGAGATGCGCGGGCGACCGAACGCTGAATCCTCGTATCACCACGCGCGAGAGTTTCAGATCCTCTTCGATCAACTGCAATCATTGCCTCAACCCGTGATAGCCGCGGTTTCAGGATATGCGCTCGGCGGCGGCTGCGAATTGGCTTTGGCCGCCGATTTTCGCATCGCTTCCGAGACCGCCCGCTTCGGGCTGCCCGAGATCAAGATCGGCGCTTTTCCGGGCGGCGGCGGCACGCAACGACTGGCGCGTTTGATCGGCATCGCCCGGGCGAAAGAAATGATTCTGATCGGGGACCCGATCACCGCCGAAGAAGCGCTTGCCGCGGGTTTGGTGATGAAGGTAGTGTCTGGGGGTAAGTGTTTGGAAGCGGCGACCAGCCTTGCCGCCAAGCTGGCGGCGCTGCCCCGCCTCGCGTTACAAGCATCGAAGATGCTGATCAATCGAAGCCAGGAGTTGGATCTGGCGACCGGCCTCGAATTCGAGGCGCGCACTTTCGGCGGCCTCGCACACACGCACGATTTGGCTGAGGGAACGAAGGCCTTCTTGGAGAAGCGGAAAGCGAACTTTACGGGCGATTGAACGATGACGGAGTTCGATGGCAAGGTTGTACTGGTCACCGGCGCGGGACGCGGCATCGGCAAAGCCATTGCTCTGGCCTTTGCCGCTGAGAAAAGCCGGGTGGTCATCACCGGTAGAACGGCGGCCGCCCTTGAAGAAGTCGCGGCAGAGATACGCGCCACGGGCGCTGAAGTCTTGGCAAGCTCATGCGATGTAACTCAGAAACCGCAGGTGAATGACTTACAGCACACTATCAAAACGCACTTCGGCGCGGTGCAGATTCTTGTGAACAATGTCGGCATCGCGCCCGCGGCGGGTTTCCTAGATATGCCAGATAACCTGTGGGATGAAGTTATGCGGGTCAATGTAAGCGCGGCTTACAACTGCTGCAAAACCTTCCTATCCGCGATGATAGACGCGCGATGGGGCCGTGTCGTCAATATCGCTTCAACCGTAGCGCGGGTCGTCTATCCGGGAATTTCCGCATATGCGACATCGAAGCACGCCATACTCGGCCTGACACGCTCGCTGGCGATGGAAACCGCGAGGTCGGGAGTCACCGTTAACGCCGTATGCCCCGGCTATGTGAACACCGAATTGACCCGAGAAAACGCGCGGCGGCTGGCTGAAAACCGTGGCAAGTCGCTCGATGAAGCGCTCGCCATGCTGGCCGCGAGCTGTCCGCAACGGCGTCTCATCGAGCCGGAAGAAGTCGCCTATGTCACGCTGATGCTCGCGTCTGATCGCGCCAGGGGTATCACCGGCCAGGCGATCCAAGTCGACGGCGGCGCCGTAATGGCCTAGAACGAAACCATCTTTGTGAGGAGAAGAACTGGATGAGTTATTCGAGTTTTGTTTTCGAGAACAACGACGGCGTTGCGACGATCCGCCTCAACGATCCGGAACGGCTCAACGCGCTGACTTTTCAGACCTACGCTGAATTGGAAAAGATTACAGCGGAGATGGCCCATGACCCCAGCGTCAAGGTCGTTGTGCTCACCGGAACCGGCAAAGGTTTTTGTTCCGGCGGCCGGGTCGACGACATCATCGGGCCGCTGCTCAAGATGAAAGGCGATGAGCTTTATAAATTCACGCGCATGACCTGCAATGTCGTAAAGAACATGCGCAACCTGAAAAAACCGATCATCGCCGCGGTCAACGGCATCGCCGCCGGCGCCGGCGCGATGCTCATGCTGGCATCGGACCTGCGCCTCTTCTCCGACAAAGCCCGCGCGGCGTTTCTCTTCGTAAAAGTTGGTCTTTCGGGCGCCGACATGGGCGCGCTGTATTTGCTGCCGAGAATCGTCGGCCTGGGGAAAGCTACCGAGCTGGTCTACTTCGGCGATACCATCGATGCCCAGGAGGCGTATCGTATCGGCTTGGCCAACCGCGTCGTGCCTGGCGACGCTTTGTTGGACGAAGCTTACAAATGGGCGAGCCGTTTGAAGGACGGGCCACTGTACGCGCTCGGGGTCACCAAAGAACTCCTCGAATACGAAGCGAACATCAACCTCGAAACCGCGTTGGAGATGGAAGCGGCCGCCCAGGCGCGGTGCATGGAAACGCCGGACTTCGTCGAGGGCTATAATGCATTCACGGAAAAACGCCCGCTACGATTTAACCGCAGCTGACCCCATAGGAGTTGGAGAACAGATATGAAAAAAGAAATTTACGTCAGAAGTCTGGAGAAGCGCGATCTCCCTGCGATCGTCAGCATGGAGGAGCGCCAGACCGGGGTGGCGCGGCCGGAGTATTGGGAGAAGCGAATCGAAATCTCCGAGGCCATTCGGCCCCACTGGGCCTCTTTGATCGCCGAGCTCGACAATCGCGTCGTCGGGTTTGTGTTGGGGCGTGCCGGTGAGTTTGAATTTGGCCTACCGGGTACCGTGGCATGGATCGAAATAATCGGGGTTGACCCGGCGTATCGCCGCCAGGGAATTGCTCAGGCACTCGTCGGCCAATTCGCGGAATCGGCTGAGGATCACGGTATCAAGACGATCTTCACCCTCGTCGCAAGCAACCAAGACGAGATGCAGCAGTTTTTTAGCCGGCTCGGCTTCGTTCACGGCAAGATGCTGCACTACCAAAAAGAAATCTCCGGCTGATTGCGGTCCACTGATCATGGATTTTCGGCGCGATGAGCAAGAAGGTCAGCTGCGCAAAAGGCTCGGGTCGTGGAAACGCCACAACCCGAGCGTCGAGCATGATCCGGACGATCTCGAGCGCGACGCTTGCGGACTGGCGCGACGACTGGGCACAGACGGCTTCATGGGTTACGCGATCCCCCATCAATACGGGGGTGTGCGCGAAACCGTTCAGGCCCGTGATCTGTGCGTGATCCGCGAGGAATTAGCATCGCACTCAGCCCTGGCGGACGTGATGTTCGGTGTCCAGGCTCTCGGCAGCTACCCTATTGTCATAGCCGGCACGGCAGAGCAAAAGCAAAGATATTTACCGCCGTTAGCGACCGCGGAAAATCTCGCGGCATTCGCGTTGACCGAACCCGAAGCAGGGTCGGACGCTGCCGCGATTAGCACAAGGGCGACAAAAGTCAGCGGCGGTTACCGCCTGGATGGCAGCAAGTGTTTCATCTCCAACGCAGGGATCGCTCACACCTACGTCGTCTTCGCCTCGACAGAACCAAATGTCAGGGCCAAAGGCATTAGCGCGTTTATCGTGCAGGCCGATGCTCCCGGCTTCTCGGTCAAGGGAAAAACCCGGTTACTTTCGCCTCATCCGATCGGCGTTTTGTCCTTCGACAACTGTTTCGTGCCGCAGCAGCAGAGGCTCGGGACTGACGGGGAAGGGCTGAGCATTGCGTTTCGGACGCTGGACACCTTGCGCTCGACCGTCGGCGCCGCCGCCGTCGGTTTCGCGCGCAGAGCTTTGTCCGAAGCGCTCGCTTACAGTCAAAGCCGGAGACAATTCGGCCGCCCCATCGGAGATTTTCAAGGGATTCAATTCAAACTTGCCGACATGGCTGCGGATTTAGAGGCAGCGCGCCTGCTCGTCTACCAAGCCGCCTGGGCCCATGACATGCAAGACCCGGAGCTGCCGCTCAAATCATCCATCGCCAAGCTCTTTGCCACGGAAGCCGCCCAGAGAATCGTCGATCAGGCGTTGCAGATTCATGGCGGCAACGGCGTGGTGGCGGGCCATATCATGGAACGGCTCTACCGCGACGTGCGCGCTCTGCGCATTTACGAAGGTTCCTCCGAAATACAAAAACTGGTGATCGCTAAGAGCCTCATGCACAAGGAACGCACTTGATGAAGTCCGACGAACTAAAAATTGCGTTTCCGTAGGCAATCGCTTCTTATCGCCTGCGCCCGCTAGGCACGCGAATACTGCATCGCTTTCCTCACCCGGCTTTCGGCCATCTCGATGGCGGCTTGGCGCGGCAGCGTAGCTCTCTTCTTGGCGTTGGCCAATACCTCTTCGGTGTTGGCGCGAATTTTTTCTTCGATCGTTTGGAACGCTTGAGATTGAGTGCCGCCGTGATACTCCACCGACGCGCAGATAACGCCGCCGGCGTTGGCGATGAAATCGGGAATCACCAGCGTGCCTTTTTCATGGAGTATTCTTTCCGCTTCCGCGGTGAACGGGATATTCGCGCCTTGGGGCACGAGCTTGGCTTTTAGGCGATGCACGTTGTTCTTGTGAATCACGTCCGGTCTGGCGGCTGGAATCCAGATTTCGCAGTCGATATCGATAACAGCGTCGATATCGAGTCTTTCGCCGTTGGCGTAGTCGGTGACGCCCTTTCCGGAATTTTTCAACGCGATCAGTCGCCCGACGTCGATGCCCTTGGGATTGAAAATAGTGCCGTGCGAGTCGCTTGCCGCCACCAGCACCGTGCCTTTCTCGCCGAGAAAGCGCGCCGCGTGTTTTCCCACCGAGCCGAAGCCCTGAACCACTACGCGAGCGCCTTTGAGATCGAAGGTGCAATACTTCATCGCCGCCTCGACGCTGGCTCGCAAGCCTGAACCCGTCGCGCCGATCTCGTCAAGCGGAATGCCGCCGACCTCCGGCGGCAGGCCGACGGCACGGCCAATCTCGTCGTGAATCCAGGCCATGCATCCCTCATCGGTGCCCATGTCCGGCCCGGGAATGTATTCTATAAGATCGCGGATCGCGCGTGCGAAGGCGCGGATCAGTTGCTCTTTCTTTGCCGAGTCCATTTTCGGATCACCGAAGATCACCGATTTGCCGCCGCCGTGGGGCAAATTGGCCGCGGAGTTTTTCATCGTCATGGCGCGCGCCAAGCGAAAAGCTTCTTCAGTGCTCACATCCGACGCCATGCGGATACCGCCGATGGATGGCCCGCGCGCGATACTGTCGACGACGACGACGGCTTTGAGGCGGCTCTTCGGGTCGTAAATGTGAATGATTTTTATCGGTCCCAGCTCGTCGGCAAATGCGAAGATGTTTTCCATCGCTGTCTCCTAATTGTGCGCATTAACGAAAACCTGTTAGCCCTCGAAGCACCGATTGTTGGCAAGTGAAAGAATCAACACTCGGATGAGCTCCCGCAAAGGCGCAAAAACGCGAGGCGAATCGAATCCGAACTCGGGATCTCGGCGACTTGGCGCCGTAAGGCCGCTTTTTACGCATCAAGATTCTGGCGATTTTCGTCTGGCTTGCCTCGATGGTGGGGCAGCACGGCCCTCCAATAACTATCCACAGTCGCTTGAATGTGGGCGATGGTCTCCTCGTCGCGCTGCGGTTCGAATAGGTGGCGGAATCGCCCTTGACGATTGAGATAATTTTCCACCGGTTCGAACTTGTGCGGTATATGAGTGTGGCTAACTTCGCCGTGAATCGCTTCCTTGAGCGGCCAGATGCCGGTCTCAACCGCCGCGCGCGCGATATCGACGGACCATTCGGGATCGATCTCCCAACCCGGCGGACAGGGGGAATGGGCAATAAAAAGTTTGGGGCCATAATGTCGCGATGCGCGATAAACTTTTTCGGATAGATCCAGAGGGTACGCGGCGGAGATAGTCGCCAGGTACGGCGGTTTTTGCACACGCCAGATTTCGAACAGATCGCGCCGGCCATGAACGCTGCCGTGCGGCGACCTCGGCGTAATCGGTTCAGTCGAGGTGCGCGCGCCATAAGGCGTGCTCGCCGACGTTTGAAAACCGGTGTTGCCGTAGGATTCGTTGTCATAGCAGAGATAATAGAAATCCAGCCCGCGATGGATGGCCGCCATGGTCGACTGCAGGCCGATGTCCTGGGCCGCGCCGTCACCGGTGAGCACGACGACATTGCGATCTTGCTCAGGCGGAAGCCGGTTCTTCCGTTTCAAAATGTCCAGCGCGTCGCGCACGCCCTGAGCACCGGCTGGCGCGCATGCCATGGCGGTGTAAATCCAGGACGAGTTGAGCGGCGTAAACGGATAGGTGGCGAGCAAAGTCGAGCAGCTCGCACCATTGACAAAGATCACGTTCTCACCAAGAGCTTTGTGAAAGAGCCGCAAGCTCAGCTGGCCGCCGCAGCCGGCGCATAGCGGGCCACCGGGGCCGAGCGGTTCTTCGTGCGAAATCGTGCGCAGGCTTTTATAGAGTTCACGTTTCATAAGATTTTTCCGTCCAATCGGAAAATCTCTCGCAAAGGCGCAAAGGAAAAACTCGATTCCGAACTTAGCGTCTTGGCGCCTTGGCAGAAGAATGGTTTCCGTCCGGGAAAGAATCGTTTCATGATAATTTTCCCCGCGCGATGTCGAAGTATCGGCCCACGCCGCGGCACTCTTCGCCGGTGAAGAGCAGGTGCGGCCGCGCCATCTCGGCGGCGGTCTCCGTCGGATTTTCCATTTTACTGAAAATACCGTCGAACTCGCCGGGACGGAATCTTCGGCCGCCCAGCCCGCCGATGAACGACAACAAAACCGGCGGCCGATCGCTCAGGCCGTAGAGCGCGCTGGCGATTTCGCTGAACAAAATGCCGCCCTTGCCGACGGAAATATTCTGATCCACTACAGCGACGCCTTTGCGGCCGCGCAAAACGCGCTGCAAATCTTCATGCGGAAAGGGTCTGACCAGACGCAGGCGCGCCAAGCCGATCTTCTTCCCGGCATTTCGCATACGTTTGATTTCGGCCTTGCCCATGGACGCAAACGAATTGGTCATAATGATGACGTAATCGGCGTCGTCGAGCATGAACTCTTCAATGGGGCTGTAGCGCCGGCCGAATCTTTCCCCGAATTCGGCGGCGATCTGTGGGTAGATTGCCAGCGCGTCTTCAGCGGCGTGGTGCATCTGATGTTTGAAGTAGCTGTACAAGCTCGAATCGAGCACGGCCGCTCCGAGAGCCGCGGGTTCCTTACCGGAAAGGACCGGATATAAAGGAATGAAATCGGGCAGAAACTCTCTTACCCTTTGCAACTCCGGGATTGCGACCGGTTCGCGTGTAAACGACAGGTAAAAGCCGTCCAGATTCACAATCGCCGGCAAGAGAACCTTTCGATGTTCGGCTAACCGGTAGGCGATCAGGATCGAGTCGAGCACTTCCTGGCTGTTCTCACAGTGAAATTGGAGAAACCCGGTATCGCGTCCCGAAAGTACGTCGTTATGGTCCGGTTCCAAAGTGATCGGATGGGCGAGCGCGCGCGACACGTTAACCAAGACTAGCGGTAACCTCAGTCCGGCGATGACATAAAGCATCTCGAAACCGTACAAAAAGCCTTGGCTGGACGTCGCGGTGAAGACGCGAACGCCTGCCGCCGCTGCACCGGCCGCCGCCGCGAGCATGGAATGTTCGGAATCCATCATCACCAGACGCGCCGCCACGTCACCCTTCTGGCACCAGCGCGCGAGTGTCTCGATGATTTCCGTCTGGGGTGTGATCGGAAATGCCGGAATGTAATCCACCCCTGCGAGCCGGGCGCCCCAGGCTGCAGCGGCGTTGCCGGTGAGCATCGTGCGGGTCATGTTACACCTCGGGCGCGTCAATCGCGTCCCGCCAGGGTCTACGTTTTTGAATCCGCTTCATTACGCCTCCAGCTTTCGGCTGATCGCCTCCGTCGGACATTCTTCGTAACAGATCATACAGCCCTTGCAGTGATCGTAGTCGACATGAGGAAAGTTCTCCGCGTCCAGGCGCATCGCGGCTTCCGGGCAGTAAAGATAACAGAGGAAACAACGCTTGCACTTGTCTAGATCGATTACCGGCCGTTCAACGCGCCAGTTTCCGGTGGCGCGCAAAGCGGCGCTGCCGCGATGGCGGATGGTGGGACCGGCAAACTGGGATGTGCCGAGATAGGGAACGGCCTGCCAGGATGATGCCGCGGGTTGATCGGCGGTTGCCGCGATGGCGAGCTCGATCGCCGGTGCTTGTCGGTAAGCCGCGGAGGCCGCGGCTAAATTCCCTTTGACCAAGTCCGGCGCCAGCCCAAACTCCTCGAGTTCAACCCTAACGGCTTCTTGCAGTGCGGTTAGATTGATGGACGGAACGCATTTGGCGGCAATGGCCGCCGCGGCCGCACTCACAAAAACGCTGCCGATCCATTTGCGTGCGATGGCCGATAGATCGACCAACAGGAACCTTGCGGCGGGCAACTTCTGTAGATTTACTTCGAGGCAATCGGAATCGGCGTTCACAAATACCGGGGTACTGGCATCGACGCCTTGAAAGACCTGCGCGGACGCTTCCTTCAGCAGTGAACTATCCATGACCACGACCAGGTTCGGTCGGTCGATGTTGCCGCGATCAGCGATAGGGTCGTTACTCAGTCTAACGAAGGAGACCACCGGCGCGCCTCGTCGTTCTGCGCCGAACAGCGCGAAGTCCTGGGCCTGGAGAGCGCAAAGAAAACCGCTGCGGCCGAGAATTCGGCTTGCGAGCTTCACGCCTTGTCCGCCGCGGCCGTGGAATCGGATTTCTATCCCCATAACTCTTTCCAATAATGCACCCGCGCAAGATGAATGCCATTGCGCTCAAGGATTTCGGACCGGCAGCGCGGGCGCTTTCGGGTCAAGTGCATCACGAGGGAGCGAAGCTGGATCGCACAATTGAGACAAAGGGTTCGCTAATTTTTCAATCTTGCGAAATTGACTGAGACTGTCCGTTAAAAAATCAGCACTATCCCCTGGCATAACGATTGCGCCCTGAATTAACTGATTCCAATTTAGAGGAGGGATATGTTATGGCAGACAAAACACCGACCAAGGAAACTAAGGCGGTCGCCCCACGCAGGTCGATTATGGATTTGGGACGGTGGGAACGCGACATGGATCGGATGATGGAGGACTTCTTCGGCCGCAGGATGAGACCCTGGTGGCCCGAACGATGGTTCAGGGGCGAGGAGTTCGATCTCAGAGCTCCGGCCGTCGATCTGTTTGAAGAGAAGGATGACATCGTGGTCAAAGCCGAGATCCCCGGCATCGACAAAGACAGCATCAACGTAAATCTGAGCGATCACACCTTGACGATCAAGGGCGAAAAGAAAAAGGAAGAAGAGGTCAAGGAAGAGAACTATTACCGTTCGGAGCGGAGTTACGGATCGTTCGTGAGAACGTTGGAATTGCCCAAAGACGTCCATGCAGATAAGGTGAAAGCGACATTTAAAAACGGCGTGCTGGAAGTTCGGATGCCGAAGACTGAAGAAGCCAAAGCAAGAGAGATCAAGGTTAAAGTCGAGTAGGGCGTAAGGGATGAGCGTAGGGCAAACAAGGGCGACAGAAGAGACGATGAGGAGAAAACCATGTACAGCAAGATACTGATCCCTTTGGACGGCTCTAAAACAGCGGAAAAAGTCCTGCCCTACGCTCGTTATCTGGCAGGTAAATTCAAGATCCCGGTCGAGCTCCTCGCTGTCGTCGATATCGCCGAGATGGCGACGCATATGGCGGCTGATAAGGCGCGGTTTCTCGACTCGCTGGTAGAAGATAGCCTGCGTGCCAGCGAAAGCTATCTGCGCGGCATTGCCGCCACCTTCAAAGGCGTCACTGTCACGAACACGGTTGAGAAGGGTCGGGCCGAAGACGCCATCATCGAAAAAGGCGGAGGTTATAAGGACATCCTCATCGCCATGGCCACGCACGGCCGCTCGGGCCTCAATCGCTTCCTTTTGGGCAGTGTCGCGGAAAAAGTGCTGCGTGGCACCGCCAACCCATTGCTACTAGCTCGCGCGACTGAAACCGCAAAGGCTGACGGAGAAGGAATTTTCGAGACCCTAATCGTCCCGCTCGATGGTTCGGAAGTGGCGGAAAGCGTGCTGCCATCGGCGGCCGAGATGGCAAAGAAACTCGGTCTCGCAGTTGTTCTTTTTCGCGCTTACCATATTCCCTACACCGTTTACTCGGGTAACGAGGGCTTTTATGCTGTCGATTTTAACGAACTGATCGCCGGCGTGCGCGATGAAGCCAACGCGTATCTCGAGAAAAAAGTGGCCGAGATGAGAAGTCTCGGTGTCGAAAAGGTAACCCCCCTCAGCAAGGAGGGCTTTGCCGGCGACGAGATTATCACGCTTGGGCGTAATACGCCGAACGGCCTGATCGCGATGTCTTCGCACGGCCGTTCGGGCGTGAAGCGCTGGGTGCTTGGTAGTGTGGCCGAGACCGTCCTGCGCCATACTTCGGATCCGGTGTTGGTTGTTCGGTCGCCTTGATGGGTTTTGTGCAAACAACGGGATGCTAGCTCATGATCAAAAAAATCCTCGTGGCCCTTGATGGTTCGAAACTGGCGGAGCAAGTACTGCCCTATGCCCGACTGCTCGGCGAAGCTTATCAGTGCCCGATCGAGCTTTTGAGCATAGATGAAGCGGAAATCACCGCGACGTTCGGGCCGTCAGGCGGCAGAGGCGGCGACTATCTAAAATCCATGGCCGGTCAATTTCCCGCAACCCTAAAGATCGATGCGGTGGTTGAGCGCGGCAGGCCAGGCGATGTGATCGTTCAGCGCGCCAAGCTTGAGCCGGGCTGCCTGATTGCCATGGCGACGCACGGTCTCTCAGGACTCAAGCGCTGGCTGTTGGGCAGTGTTGCTGCGAAAGTGATTCAGGCTGCGGAGAATCCCTTACTGCTCGTGCGCGCCCGCGGTGAGGCTGAAGCAACATTAAAGAGTTTCGGCATCATCGTGCCGTTGGACGGCTCTGAGCTCGCTGAGGCGGTGCTGCCGATCGCGGTCGATATCGCCAAAAGGATAAAAACGGAAATCGTGCTGGTCAGAGCTTATGAGCTTCCTGTAACGGCTTATTACCGAACCGACGATTATGAGGAAGCCCAGGCGTTTATACCGACCCGCCAAGAGTTAGTGGTGGAGCTGAGCCGCGAAGCGCGCGAATATCTCGACGCCAAGATCAAAGAGATCCGCGATGGAGGGTTCGAAAGAATTCGCTCGGAGATTGTTGAAGGGCCGGCAGCGGAGCAGATTATTGATCTCGCGCGCACGAGCGGTGGCTTGATCGCCATGTGTACGCACGGCCGCTCCGGCGTGAAGCGCTGGGTGCTCGGCAGCGTCACCGAAAAGGTCGTACACCATGCGGCCAGCCCGCTGCTGATTGTGCGCGCGCGATAACGGCTGCGCCTTGCGGCCTGCTTCGCGGGATTTGTCGCGTCACGCTGCGCTGCAAACCTGATCGCTAGGTTCTCCGGGCGAAGCCGAACAGATCGATGGTTTCGCGCGGCGCAGCTCAGAGTTCCTTTCAAGCAGTTCGAGTCTCCCCGCAGCCGAGAGTCGTATGAAAAATCACCTGTATGCCAGGCTCAGTCCTTGGTTGGGACTCAGAGTAAGCTCGGCGAAGGATCTCGGCGTTTACGCGGTCGAGATCCTTCGCCGGCGCCTCATAACGACATCGTGGGAACACTCTCGTTGCCAGTGGGTGCCTTATGTATGAAAAAATCCTCGTGCCGCTGGATGGCTCAAAGTTGGCAGAGCAGGTTCTGCCGTTCGTGCACTGCCTCGCCAAGGCCGACGATATTCCGATCGAGCTATTGACCGTCACCGATCCAGACGCGCGTCCGCCTTTTTGGCCCGCGGAAGCGGACAAGAGCTATCTCAAAAAAGTTTCACAAAGGTATTTTCCGGCGGCGCGCCGAATCGCCACTGCGGTTGAGATCGGCAAGCCCGCGGACGTGATTGTGAACCGTGCCAAGGACGATCCCGGCTCTCTCATTGCGATGTCGACGCATGGCATGTCCGGCATGCGGCGCTGGATTCTCGGAAGCGTTGCCAGCAAGGTCGTGCAGACCGTGACTAATCCACTGCTGCTCGTTCGCTCGGTCGAAGGCGTCGACGCTTCGGCGCCGGTCGATCTCAAAACCATTTTCGTGCCGCTGGACGGATCGGGATTGGCCGAGAAGGTCCTGCCGCAGGTCATTGAGTTGGCAGGATCAATGAAATTAGAAGTGCACCTCCTTCGGGTTTATACCCTGCCTGTAAATGCTTTCGTGGCCACCGATGGCGTCATCGCTCAGGGTCCGGCGCCGTTCCGCCAGGAATTGCGCAACGAGGCTGAAACCTACTTGGGTGGTAAAGCTGCGCAACTGCGCGCCCACGGCGTCGAACAGATCATGACCACCGCCCTCGAAGGCGACCCGGCAAGCGAGATCATCGACATCGCGCGCAATACCGCGAATAATTTGATCGCCATGTCGACTCATGGGCGTTCGGGGATCGGCCGCTGGGTGCTCGGCAGCGTTGCCGAAAAAGTCGTCCAGCATTCGCGAGACCCCGTGCTGCTCATTCGGGCGGCTTGAAACGGCCGCGCGATTTCCGTTAGCCTAAAACTGTTCGGACGATTTCACCCGGCGGGCGCTATGATGAACCTGCCATTTGACGCCGACCAGTTTCTGCGCGTTCTCGTTCAGTACAATCAGGCCGTGTGGCCGATGCAGTTGGTTCTCAACGGTGCTGCGCTGGCGGGCGCGGGACTTCTATTCTGTGCCCAACCTTGGGCAAGCCGAATGATCGCGTTGCTGCTGACGGGACTGTGGCTCTGGATCGCCCTGAGCTATCATTTTAGTTTTTTTGTATCGATCAATCCGGCGGCATGGTGGTTCGGAATTTTATTCCTGTTGGGAGGCGCCGCTTTCGACTGGTTCGGCGTCGTCGAAGACAGACTGCGCTTTGAGGTATCGAGCAATCCCTGGAAACTGACTGGTGTTATTCTAATGATTTTCGCGGTCGTAATTTATCCGCTCATCGGCTACGCGATCGGCCGCCGTTATCCTGCGGCGATCACCTTCGGTCTGCCCTGTCCGACGACGATTTTTACCATTGGTTTGTTACTGTTTGCCGAAGCCCCGCTGCCGCGGAGCGTTTTCGTGGCTCCGCTCGTCTGGTGTGCCATCGGCTCGCTGGCGGCGCTTTGGCTGGGAGTCTTGGAAGATCTCTCTTTAATCGTCGCCGGTGTGGTGGGGCTAGCCGCGGTTTTCTATTTACACGGCCGGCCCGGACAGATCATCCGCCAGTCCAGCACGCCGCACCGCGTGCGGCCGTGAAAGGATGTACCATGAATCTTGCCACCGTCAGGATCGACAAGCCCGATGATATCAACTTCATTCTTGGCCAAAGCCACTTCATCAAAACCGTCGAAGATATTCACGAGGCGATGGTTCAGTCGATTCCGGGGATCAAGTTCGGGGTCGCCTTCTGTGAAGCTTCCGGGGAGATGCTGGTGCGTTGGAGCGGCACGGATACGGCGATGATCGAGCTCGCCAAACGCAACGCGATGGCGATTTCGGCCGGGCACAGTTTCATTTTGTTTATCGGCGCCGGTTTTTTTCCGGTGAGCGTACTCAACACCGTCAAAATGGTCCCCGAAGTTTGCCGCATCTACTGCGCCACCGCCAATCCGGTCGAGGTCGTCATCGCCGAGACCGAGCAAGGGCGTGGCATCTTGGGCGTGATCGACGGGGGCAAGAGCAAAGGCATTGAAGATGAATCGGGGATTCTCTGGCGCAAAGATCTCTTGCGCAAGATCGGCTATAAACTCTGATCGCTCGTGATTGTTTGATCTTTTCTCGTTGCCAAAGATGCGCTCTGCAGCGCCACCAGCGGGCCTTCGGAGTCTGATCCCTGCGTTTAGAACCCGAGGCCAGCAATAGTTTGACCGACCATGCCGCGAGCGGATTGTCGCCAAGGATTAGGATGGTCGCGCTGCCGCGAACCGCGCTCACCAATAGCGCACGCGCCCGATATCGACATGGACGAAGTCTGATTTGGGATAATGACCGACGCCGCCGCCTTTCAAGGCGAGCGCCGCCTTTTGCAGGGCGTGCAGCGGTCTTCCGGGGGACCTGATGTCGATCGCCTTGCCGACGAGGTGCAGGCTGTGTTCCGCGACGCCGGTACTGCGCGCGCGCAAAAACGCGTTGGTCTGGGCGGAGCGGTAGCCCGAGATCACGTGAAACGGCTGAGTTGCATCAATCTCTTTGCCGATCGCGAAGAGCAGATCCAGCAGCCGGGGGTCAATGGCATGTACCTCGTTATTGCGCGGGTCGCGCAAGACATAGTTAATATCGCGCAGGGAATCGTTCACATAGTTGCCTTCCGCCCAGTAGACGGTTTTGATTTTTTCGCCGGTGTGCGTGTGGTAAAACGCCAACGATTTTTCCGCTAAGGAGACAATGTTGCCGGAGCCGAACGCGGCACGAGGCAAGAAACCCGCCATGGCGGTCCACGTGCCGAGCTTCACAAAGGTTCGCCGGCTCAGCATAAAATCTTTTTTGTCCCCGTTTTCGTGCTTGCGGCGCAAAGTATTTATTAAGAAGTTCATAGGTATCTAGACAACAGGGTTTGTTGGAGACGAAGGGACGACTCGTTCCAAGCCCAGGCAAAGCGTCTGTGCGTCATCGGCCACCAACCGAGCCACGCCCCGAGTGTTAATTTTGGCGTGGGTGCGAAAGCCTCCTTTGAGTCCTGGTGCCTGCGCTTTCCACGACTCGCCCCTTAGTCCAGTATGTCTACTAAACAACGAACTCCTTAGTAAATGGTTTTTCATGGCGAATTCTTGACGCCGACTCCTCGGGTAATTTCGCGGGCTATGCCCTCTTGCTTGCGAATTATATCCTGTGCGAGCTGACGATCAACCACAAATCGCAGATTGAAGTTTCGCAGCAATTCTTCGAACCGTTCCAAGGCATCCGGCTCTTTTCGGTAAGCATCGCGATGGACCTCCAAAAATATTTGATCGCCGACCTTGGCGATCAGGAGCCGGCGATAGACCAGGATGCCGGGAGTGCCGCGCGCGACGTCTTTGAAGAGCTCGGCGATATCGGCAGGGTGCGCGCGTATGCAGCCGTGAGTCTGAAAGTGATAGATGCTCGTCGCTGCAATCGTGCCGTGAATGCCGTATCCGCCGATGCTGAGGCCGAGCCAGTGTTTTCCCAAGGGATTGGCCGGTCCCGGCGGAACGCAGGTAATAACTACTTTGCCCTCGCGCTGCATTTCCTCTTGAATCGATTTGGGGACGTCCCAAGTCGGGTTTTCTTCTTTCACGAGAATCTTGAACCTCCCTGTTGGAGTGGGCCAGTCGGGGCGGCCGAGCCCAACCGGAAACCAACGAAGCAGACGGCCTTCCTTGAAATAAAAAAGCATGCGCTGTGGAATATTAATTGCTATTCCATCACGGATCATGTTCGGTACGATATGGCGGTTGTCGATGCGCAGCTGTTGTCCTGCTTTCAAGCGCCGGTCTGGCGAAAAATTATTCTGTGCAGCGAGAACCGCGGCATCCACGCCGAACCTGGCACCGATGCTTGTGAGTGAGTCGCCGCTCGCAACAGTATAGAGAAACTGCTTGCCAACGACCTGCTCGCCGAGCATCGGATTGTCTTGCCCGGCTGCGTATCCATGCGATATTAAGGTAAAAAGCATCACGCTGATAAAACAACGTACCGATCGTTTTGTCATCGCTTGGTCGTGGTTCATTTTCAGTTCCTTTCGAATCGTATCGGGAAAGTTCCTCGCTCCCGCTCGGAACAACAAGTCACGGATCTGTCATCTCGAACAGAGTGAGAGGCGCTTCGCTAACTGAACTACTACCCCTGGCTTCCTCCGCCGGATCTAACCCAAAAACTCCAGTGGATGTCCTTTGCGACGGTAGTATTTTTTCGCTTCTTCGAAGATGAACAGCAGCGCCGTGCCGTGAAAGGCGAACAGATAGACATGCCACGGAACGGGGGCGAAGTAGTAGATCTCGGCAAGCGGTGTGTAGAAAAACAGATAACAGAGCACCAGCTCGAACAGGATACCGAGATCGATGAGAGGGTTCGAGATCAGATTAAACAGAATGGGATGCCGCTCCAGAACGGCTGCAAGCCAGGTAACGAGCGGAATGACCACGGGGCCTTCGATGCGCACCAGCGCTTGAGATAGCAGCATCCACAGGAATCTCAGCGGCAGGAGGACGAGACCAACGATTAGAGCGAAAAAAGCGTTGATGGCGGTGAGTTCAGCCGCGCCTTGAACATGATATTCGATGTGCACGCGTGCGGTGTAGCGCGGCGGACGCCAACCGGCGATCGCCTGTAATTTTTCCGCGCGATGATCCGGATCAAGAAACATGGGAGAGAAGAGCGAAGTTTTCCACGACCGCTTGCACAACACATTGGCGATCTGTGTCGTTACGGTCGGGAAGAAATATGCGGTCAGGGTTTGCAGATAGGCCGATGACGCCTCACCGAAGTTGAGACCGCTGGGAGAAGACGGCATGGAGGCGAAACTATCGCCCGGCTGCCAGGTGCCGAGCACCCAACCCATGTAATAGTAGGTGGCGTAGCAGCTAAAAGCTAAAAGACTTCCGTGCACGAAGTAAGAGCGGAGTACGAAGCCCAACGAGAGAATTTTTTCGTCGCGCCGCCGTGGCGCTCTCTCCATGATACCTTTTTCCGGCGGCTCGATGCCCAAACCCATCGCCGGAATGAGGTCGGTTCCCACATCGACGGCCAGGACACCCATGACCGTCATAGCAAGCGGGGTGCCCGGAAAAAGTATCCAGAAGATATATGGATACATCTCCTGAGGGTTGCTGTTAAAAATGTAAGCCATGAATCGTCGTATGTTGTCGAAGATGGCGCGGCCTTCTTCGATGGCGGCGACGATCGAGCTGAAGTTGTCGTCGGTCAAGATCATGCGCGAAGCTTCTTTGGCGACATCGTTGCCGCGCACGCCCATGGCAATGCCGATATCAGCCTTTTTCAATGCGGGAGCGTCGTTGACGCCGTCGCCGGTGACCGCGACGATTTCACCCATGGATTTCAGCAAAGACACGATGCGGAGCTTGTGCTCCGGTGCAACGCGGGCGAAAATGGTTTCGCCTTGCGCCAGGATCTGGCGCAACCGCTCATCGTCCAACTCGGAAATTTCCGCGCCGGTGAAAGATTGCAGGGGGCCGTTGACCCCAAGGCCGATCTGCCGGCCGATACTCGCGGCGGTCAGCGCATAATCGCCGGTGATCATAATGACTCGGATGCCGGCGGTGTGGCAGGCATGGATCGCCGCCGGAACCTCGGGGCGCACCGGGTCGGACAACGCGACCAAGCCGAGATAAACCAGCTGCGTCTCGATGTCGGTGATCGCAAACGATGCGCCGGCTATTTCGGCACCGTCGCGGTAAGCGAACGCGAGCACGCGCAATCCGCGCTGCGCCATCAGATCGTTTTGCGCAAGGATGCGCTGGCGATCCGCAGCGGAAAGCGGCCGAACCTCGCCGTTCCAACAGAAACGATCGCATTGCTGGAGCGTTTCGAGCGGCGCGCCCTTCACATAAATCGTCGGCTCGCTCCGCTGGTGCGGTTTGACGACCACGCTCATCCGTTTGCGGATCGACTCGAAGGGATTTAAGTGCAGGCGTTGGTGAACGCCGCGCAGGCCGGCCTTTTCGGCCAAGCAAATCAACGCCCCTTCGGTCGGTTCGCCGATGATCCGATAATCGGCACCGCTCTTATTGAGCCGGGCGTTATTACACATGAAGGCGCAATCGAGCAAACGGCGCAGCGTCAGCCAATGAGAGATTCCCTCCAAGGAAAGTTGGTTGTCTTCAACGCTGAACTGTCCTTCGGGGCGATAGCCGACGCCGGAAACTTGCACGATCTTGTCGTCGACCGCGATTTCGGTGGCCATCATGAGATTTTGTGTGAGTGTGCCGGTCTTGTCGCAACAGATTACGGTGGTGCATCCCAGGGTCTCGACCGACGGCAGGTTTTTCACCAGCGCATGGCGCTTGGCCATCCGTTGCACGGCCATGGCGAGTGACAGCGTAACGGTGGGTAACAAGCCTTCGGGCACATTGGCCACGAACAGACCAATAAAAAAGACGAACGCCTCGAGAAAAGTCAGTCCAGCAACCAACCAGCCGAGGAGCAGAAAGCTTACCCCTAGGCCGCCGGCAAGCGCCCCGATGGCATAAACCGTGCCGCGCAACTGTTTTTGCAATGGGCTCAACTCGGCTTCAATTTTCTGGGTAAGATTGGCGATTTTGCCGATCTCGGAGCTCATGCCGGTACCAAAAACCACGGCGCGAGCCCGCCCGCGCAGCAACGATGTGCCGGCGAAGATGACGTTCGGCAGTTCGATCCAAAGAAACTTGCCTGAGATCAAAATCGGCTGATCCGATTTGTAGCGCCGCGCCGGCGTGGACTCACCGGTCAGCGAGGAGTTGTCAACCTCGACTTCGTAGGCTTCTAACAAGCGCGCGTCGGCGGGTACGAGGTCGCCTTCTTCGACTATGATGACATCGCCGGGAACCAACTGGCTGGCCTCGCATTCCTGCAAGTTGCCGTCGCGCATCACCCGGCAGCGCTGGGCGATCAGTTGCTGTAACATCTCGAGGGCCCGGTCGGACCTATGCTCTTGCAGAAAAGCGAACAGGCCGTTCACCAGAATCACGGTCAGGATGGCGAACCCCAATTGCGGCAGATTCACCCCGGGGACGAAACAGAGGAGCGCGGCGATCCAGAGCAGGATGGCGAAGAAGCTGAACAAGTTGCGCAGCAGTTTGAGCTGCCAGGGATCGCGGCGTAAGCGCTGCAAAACGTTGGGTCCGTACCGGCTCGAACGGTTGCGCGCTTCAGCGGAGGTCAGACCCTCGGTAAGATTGCTTTGGAGCTCGAAGCCGATCTGTTCCTGAGTGAGATTGAGATAAGTCGGCAAAGCCGATTCTTGCTCCGCGCGCGCGATGAGCCGGAGCACCCGGGTGGCATCGCGTTGGGCCACAAGTTGATCGCGGATCGCCGGCAGCAACGAGCACACGCGCTGCAAGAGCTGGAGGTGTTGCGGCGGCTGCTCGGCCGGGGTGGCAAGCAGCAGAACGATGTTGACTTTATCATCGTTGAAAGAAATGCCTTCGGGCGAAAGACCGAGGATCAACTCCGGCGCGGCAAGACTGTCGAGGCGCACGTGTGGTACGGCAATGCCGCCGCCGATATAACTGTAACGATTGTTGTCTTGGTCGGCATTTTTGCCATGGAATCGTGCGGCCAAATCCGGAAGAGCCGATCGACTGCAGAGCCGATCGATGGCCTCCGAAAAGTTTCCTTTGAGCCCGAACAGGATTTTGTCCGGTTCGAGCCGCTCGGCGATCATGGTTCGGACAAGGGCAATCGAGTCCGCGTCGTCACCCGACGTTCGAGACTGCGCCCGACGGAGTAGACCAGCGCGGATGTCGCGACGAGAAAGAAGATGCCAAGTTCGCTGATCGTCGCTCGGCCGGTGGCGCTGCCGACGATCATGAAGGAGGCAAGGAGCGCCATATGCTTAGCGAGCTTGATCAAAAAGGCGGCGATGGCATAGCTTGATAAACCGGGCCATCGGGCGGCGGCTTTTTCAGCGTGGGCTTCGGGTTTCGCTCTGACCCTCGACATACTAATGAGTCCGTTATTTAAGAGACCATGTGGCTGCACCACGACCGAAGGCCAAGCCCTTCCGATCGCGGTCAATGGTTTTGTGCCTTGATGGGCCACCGCCCCGTCCTCTCCGTGG
>Ga0210076_1000035_pt1 | contig 28892 bp, 26 predicted proteins | sample MayberryNW_Catta_3_FD_184876 | JGI IMG/M metagenome (GOLD analysis project Ga0210076, IMG submission 184876) | Wetland microbial communities from San Francisco Bay, California, USA, that impact long-term carbon sequestration -... | ecosystem: Environmental > Aquatic > Marine > Wetlands ... | reverse complement strand
TCGTGCGCCGCGCCGACTGGCGCATCAGCGGCCCGGTTGGGGTTTCGGTGCTGACCTACAGCGCCGCGATCAGTGCTTTTGTTTCCGCCAATAAACTCACCACCGCGGCCAACGCCATCGTTTTGCAATACACGGCGCCGATTTTCGTTTTTCTTTTTTCACGGATCGTGCTGCGCGAGAAAATCACCAAATTGAACGGTCTCGCACTGTCGGCCGGCATGTTGGGCGTTGCCGTGATCTCCCTCGATAGCGCCGGAGAGCCGGAGATGGCGGGAGTGTTACTCGCGCTTTTGAGCGGGCTGCTTTTCGCCGCCTACATGATCAATCTGCGGCGCACGACCAACGTCAGCCCGATCTATCTTACCTGGATCAACAACGCGGTTTGCGCGCTGCTGCTTTTGCTCGTGGTCAAGTCCCAGCTGGGGCTCACTTGGGACCAACTTGGAATCCTTGCCGTGATGGGCGCCGTGCAGCTCGGTCTGCCTTATTTTCTTTTCTCCAAGGGATTACAGACCGTCTCGTTGCAGGAAGCGTCGCTGATCGCATTGATCGAACCGGTTCTCAATCCGATTTGGGTCGCCGTCACGGTCGGAGAGATTCCTTCGACCGCGACTCTGACCGGCGGCGGGATGATTCTCATGGGTCTCAGCGTCCGCTATATCTGGCCGCTGTTGACCGGGCGCGTCGAGGCCGCGCCCAAGGTATCCTGACCGCGCGTGCTTCCATGGAGCCGAGGCCAGCGAAGTTTAACAATCACAATTTATTTGATACTTTCGGACGAAATCGAAAAAAGCCGAGGAGGACAAAATGTTACAGAGCTGGGGAATGGCTAATCGTTTAGCGAGAATTATCAAGTCCGACGGGCGCGCGGTGATGCTTGCCGTCGATCACGGCTACTTTCTCGGCCCCACGAGCGGGTTGGAAGAGCCCAGAAAAACCATCGAACCGCTGATGCCGCATGCCGACTCGATCATGCTTACGCGCGGCGTGCTCCGGACTTCGGTGGATGCGAAGGCGGACAAGCCGGTCGTTCTGCGTGTCTCCGGCGGCACCAGCATCCTTAAGGAATTGTCCAATGAAGACATCACGGTCTCGATCGAAGATTGCATCCGCCTCAATGTTTCCGCCATGGCGCTATCGATTTTTGTCGGCTCGGAATTCGAGAAAGAGACGCTCGTGAGTCTCGCCAAGTTGGTTGACGAGGGAGAGAAGTACGGCATCCCCGTGCTGGCCGTCACGGCGGTCGGAAAGGATATGGCGCGCGACGTGCGCTATCTCGGACTGTCCTGCCGCATCGCCGCCGAACTAGGCGCGCACATCGTCAAGACTTATTATTGCGATGATTTCGAACAGCTCATCGAGAGCTGCCCGATCCCGGTGATCGTCGCCGGGGGCAAGAAAACACCCGAGATGGAAGCATTGGAGCTGACCTATAACGCCGTGCAGGGCGGCGCCGTCGGCGTCGATATGGGCCGGAATATCTTTCAATCCGACTCCCCGGTCGGCATGATCAAAGCCGTTCGCGCGCTCGTCCATGAAAACGTCTCCGTAAAAGAAGCCTATAAAATTTACGAGAGCGAAAAGGGCGGGGTGACGAGAAAGGCGGGATGAGTTCTTTAGTTTCTAGTTTCAAGTTTCTGATTTCTAGTTTCAGGGCGGAGACACATGCCGACCTTCCGGCGGTTTGACGAGATTGAGGCCTGGCAAAAGGCTCGTGAACTCACGAAAGTTGTTTACAAACTTTCCGGTCGCGGTCCTTTCGCGAAGGATTTTGGACTGCGCGATCAAATTCGCAGGTCAAGTGTGTCGATGATGGCGAATATTGCGGAAGGGTTCGAGCGCGATGGGACCGGGGAATTCGCACAATTTTTAGCCGTAGCCAAGAGCTCTGCCGCGGAAGTTCTGTCACACGCGTACGTTGCCCTCGATCAAGATTTCATCTCGCGAGAGGACTTTGATCGGTTAGTCGCTAGAACGACTGAGGTCGGTCGCATGCTAGCCGGCTTGATGACTTATCTCCGGCGATCAGGAACGAAGGGGCTGAAATTCAAGATGGTTTAGGTTAGTGGCAATAGAATCGATACTGGCGAAGGCGTGTCGAACCAGAAACTAAAGACTAGAAACCAGAAACTTGCGTCGAGCAGCATGCGCGTCGCCATGTACTACAACAACCGGGATGTCAGGCTGGAAGAGTTGCCGATCCCGAAGATCAGTGCCGGCGAGTTGCTCATACGGACTCGTGCGAGCGGGATCTGCGGCAGCGATCTGATGGAATGGTACCGCATCCAAAAAGCGCCGTTGGTTCTGGGCCACGAAATTACCGGTGAAGTCGTCGAAGTCGGCGCGGACGTCGGCGATTTTACCGTCGGCGATCGGGTTTTTTCTTCCCATCATGTGCCGTGCGGCCAATGCCGGTATTGTCTGTCCGGGCATCAGTCGGTTTGCGATCTGCTGCGCACGACCCATTTCGATCCGGGGGGGTTCGCCGAGTATGTTCGCGTCCCTAAGATTAACGTCGAGCTCGGGACATTACGGATTCCCGATACGATGACCTATGATGAAGGATCTTTCATCGAGCCGCTCGCGTGCGTCGTCCGCGCTCAGCGTCTGGCTCATTTGACCGCGGGACAAACCGTGCTGGTGATCGGCAGCGGGATTTCCGGCTTGCTGCACGTTCAGCTTGCCCGCGCCCGCCGGGCGGCTCGGATCATCGCGACCGACATCAGCGATTATCGTCTCGCGGCCGCGGCGCAATTCGGCGCCGATGCGACAATTCACGGTTCGGCTGATGTACCGGCCCGCTTGCGCGTTTTCAACGACGGCCGGCTGGCTGACCTGGTGATTGTATGCACCGGCGCGATGCCGGCAATTCAGCAAGCGATCAAATCGGTCGATCGCGGCGGCACGTTGTTATTCTTCGCCCCGACAGCGGCCGGAGTCGACGTGCCGATTCCGCTCGCCGATTTCTGGCGTGACGAGATCAGCGTCGTGACCTCGTACGCCGGAAGCGGCGATGATTTGAAGGAATCACTGGTTATGATCCGTGACCACAAGGTGCGGGTTGCGGACATGGTGACCCATCGCTTGCCTCTTGCCGAAGCCGGCCGGGGTTTTCAACTGACGGCCAGCGGGCAGGATTCGATCAAAGTGATTTTGGATCCGCTGCTCTGATCGGTCTTGAGTCTGGTGTCTAGCGTCTGGATGTTGAAATCCGCGGCCCGGGACGCTGGACTACTTGGTAAATCCCAACTCTTTGCGCGCTTTTTCGAGAAAGCTGTAATCAACGACTTCGGCGACGGTCACCGGCCGGGTAACTTTGGCGTTCTCGCGCTGGGAATCAATCAACACCTGCACGGATTCCGCGGAAACGTTGGCGTCTTTGGTCAAGACGCGGCTGACTTGCTTCGACATCTCTCCGGCCATTTTTCGATCGGTCACCTTCCATTGCTTCATCATGATGTCGGTTAGCACTTCGTGATTGTTTTTGTCCCAGACGAATTGTAAACCTCGCAGCGTCGCGCGCACCATTCTATAAACTTCGTCCGGGTTTTCCCGGATCTTTTTTTCGGAGGTGCCGAAGCCGTTTTGAGCGAATTGCACAATATCGCCGATAAAGATGAGCTCGTTGTAACCCTTTTGCAGCGCGACGATGTTTTCAGGGACGGAAAGCAGCGAAGCATCGACCACGCCCGACTCGAGAACGGCGAAACGGCTGGCCGCCGATCCGCCCATCGGGAGAACGGATACGTCGCGACCGGGCTCGAGCCCGAAATGCCTCAAGGCGCGGAAGCCGAGCAGTGTCGCGGAGCCGCCCGGAGAGCTGCCGGCAATTTTCTTGCCCTTGAGCTGTTTTGGATCCTTGATGTCTTTCTTGCTCATCAGAAACAGCAGGGGACGTTCGACGGTAAAGAGCAGCACTTTCATGGGTTGGCCTCGCACGGCTCCGCCGATCAGCCCGGTCACCGCCGCGCTATAGTCGAGATCGCCGGACATTACCGCCGCGCTGGTCAAATTGGCCGCCATCTGAATGATTTCCAGATCGATGCCTTCGTCTTTGTAAAAGCCGCGGTGAAGCGCGGTGTAGATAGCCAGGAAAGAAACGTTTGTCGACGAGCTTCCCAGGCGGACTCGTTTTAAGGTTTGCGCGTCGCTGGACGTGAAGATAATGCCTATGAGAAAGCTTGCCGTCAGGCAGCCAAGTAAAAGTTTTCGTCTGTAATTCATTTTTGTCTCCCCGGCTTCTTCTAGGTCGCGCCTCGAGTCGATGCACCAACAGGCGAAAAAGATTCGTCACTCCCGCGGAAGCGGGAGTCCAGGGACTTCGGAAAACCTGGATTCCCGTTTGCACGGGAATGACGGAAAACCCAGATGCACGAAGCTAATATGATCAGTCGAGCTGGCTCCAATCTTTGAACTCCTCCAAACCTAGTTTGACGAGCGTGTCCATGTACGGCCGTCCGGTTTTTTCATGACGACCGGAGATTCGATAGTATTCGTAAACCAGGTCGGGCAACCACTTCGCGATCGTAAAGCCTTCGTATTTACCGTCGGGAATGGGTTCTAAAAATCGCGGACCGACATCTTGCCAGTCGTGCTCGGCGATCCAGCCGCGCTGAGTGCCGAAGACGCTCTGCAGGATGATCGCGCGGTGGCCGACGTCGATGGCTTCATCCAGGGATACATCCCAGCCGGTCGTGGCGTTGAGCGAGTCGACCATGCTTTGCACGCCGTCGGGAGGCTTGTCGTTCAGCGCAAACCAGCACCCCCCCATGAGGCCGCAGGCCTGGCGAATTCGTTCCGTCAACAAATGCGAGTGGGTCCAGCCGTCGGGCTGATTGGGATCGAGTGGGCCCCATTTTTCACGATAGCGTAAATCGGCGGGAGGTTCGGCGCCGCCAGCGCCCTGGGGCTTCATACCGCCGCTGGCGACCAGCTCGCGTAACATTTGACTGAGAAGAGGACGCCACTCATGCTGTGCCGGCGTGCCGCCCTTGGTGTGCACGACCCAATTTTTCGCCTCACCCCCCAGTTCTTCGGCGAGTTCTTTGGGACCGTCGGCGAGAATGTTGCCGAGCCAGGTTTCGCGCCGCGCGCAGCGCTCCAACAACGTTTCAACGGCGTCGAGATTACCCCATTCCAATTTCAAGCCGTCGGTGCGGTCGGGGCCGAGCACGCCTTTCTCCCAGGCTTCGAAAGCCAATCCGGCGCCGCAAGCGTAGTGGCTGCATTCGATGCCAAGATCATTGATGCGTTCCGAGAGGTAAAGAACGTCGTTGCCCTTGAAACCGAGATTGTAAAACGTATCCATCCACTCGCTGCCGGCGTTGAAGTGGCCGATTTTTCCTTTGAAGCGGCCTTCGCCGATCTCCACGTCCCACGGGCACATCCGCGGGCACTGAAAACAAGGACGAAGTGTCACGCGATTTTGGTCGAGTCCTTTGGCTTCGTCGGTGATGATCGTGCTGCGCCAGTTGAGCTTCGTGATCGCGCCCCAGTCTTCGCCGTGGCCGACGCTGGTAAGCCGTTTTTTAACCGTAGTTTTGCGCGATGAAATGGCTTTCGCCCAGCGCACGCCGGCATCGATCAGTCGATTTTTGTCGTGCACGCGCGGCCGCTTGGTACCCCACGCAACGAAGGCCTTTAACTTTTTCGCACCCATGATCGCGCCCAACCCATGGGCCGCGGTGTGATTATAGTCATTGACCAGCATGGCGGCGCGAATGAGATTCTCGCCGGCGGGGCCGATGCAGCCCACGCGCGCATCCGGGTGGCCGGAGGCCTTGCGTAACATGTCTTCGGTGTCTCTGATGCCCTGGCCCCAGACTTTGCTCGCGTCGCGCAACTCAACCTTGTCTTCGCCGATATAGAGATACTTCGGCGATTGCGCCGCGCCGGTGACGATCACGCCGTCATAGCCGGCGCCTTTGAGCGACGTACCGAAGTAACCGCTGGTCGCGCCGCGGCCGAGGGTGTGGCGCGTCGCCGGGCTCAGGTAAACGAAACACATTTTTGTGCCGCCGGGTGTGAAACCGGTGCCGGTGATGGGACCGGTCATCCCGACGATAACGTTTCTCGCATCATAGGGGTCGATGTCGAGCGGTAATTCGTTGAGCAGGACGTATTCAGCGAACAGTTGGCCGCCCCAGTATTTGCGCAGAAGCGGTTCTTCCGGAAGATTTAAATCGGTGAGTTTTCCCGTCGTCATATCAACGCGCAGGATTTTGCCCATGTAGCCGCCGGGAAGGCGGGTTTTTCTTTGGATTGGAAAAAAGTTGGCATAATCAGAATTCGACATCACCATTAAGAGCCCCCGCTATCATTTCGTTCAAATCGTTCCAAATGTTCAAGCCGTTCAAACCCCCACCTGTTTCCTCCCCCGGAAACGGGGGAGGATCGAAGGATGGGGAACGCTCGAACGAGCGGTTTGGCGTTCGCTAATCTGCCGCCGCCCAGAGCACTCGATCCGCGGGCAAGTCGATGTCCAGTCGCTCCCAGCTGTCACCGAGGTCCCGGCTGATCATCAAATCGCCGGCGCCACCCGCTCCTGAAGCGTGGCCGCGCGCGACATTGCCGAGGCCGGCGAACACGGCGCGATGATCGGTCGGGTGATGAACCAGCGCCCAGATCATTGAGTCGAGGTCGTCCGCCAATCCTTTGCTGATGCGCGTCCAGGATTCCGCCCCATCGGTGCTTTTGAACATCGCCGCGCGCGCGCCGCGATTCTCTCGGCGCCAAAATCCCGGTGAGGCGTCTGCGGCGGCGATCAGCATCGTTGGCTGTTCGTCATCGCGCTCCGACGGCAAGAAAAGGAAATCGTGAAAGTAGTCGCGGGTGAGGCCGTTCTCGGCTCGAACCCACCCGTCTTCCGGTTTATCGCTGGTAAAAAAGCCGCGCGCGCTGGCGACGTAGTAACGATCCTTCCGCTCGGGCAAGTTCGAGATCACGTGAATGTCGAGATAGTCGATGCCTTGGCTGACGTCTTGCCATGTTTGGCCGCGATCGAAGCTGCGCACGATGCCGCCGTGCTCGAGGCACAAATAAAGGACGCTGGGATCGTCGGGATGGATATGGATGTTGCGCACGTGGCCATGGTGCGGCGGCTGCGGGTACCACCAGTTTTTGCGCACGGATTGGGGAAGCGCTTTGAGCTCGGTGATTTCCTGCCAGCGATCGCCGCCGTCTTCACTGCGGAAAAGCGCCACCGGCTCAATGCCCGAATAAATTACCTGATCATCCGTTGGATCGACGGTGACGGAACGGATGTCGCCGTCGAGGACTTTCACCCAGCTCTTGCCGGCGTCGGATGTCCGGTACAGTCCGTCGTGGGTCACGCCGACGTACACCCGTTCCGGCGATCGCTTACAGCCGTGAATGGAGTCGATGATGCCGTCCTCGAAGTGGCGCGCGGTTTCCTGCCAGCCGCTGTTCGTTGAGCGCCACGTGATCAGGCCGTGCTGGGTGCCTGCATACAACCGTACTCCTTCACTCATGTTTTCCTCCTCGGTTCAAATCGTATAAGCCGTTCAAATCGTTCAAAGCGTTTTGGGCCTCGAACGGTTTAAGCGTGTTGAACTTTTTGAACGATTGGAACGCGTTCACCTAAATTATGGGAACAGCTCGCTTCTACCCGTGGCCGGCTGGTGGTCCCAACGGGCTTCCAAGCTGACGAAGTAATTCCAGGCCCTTTGCGCGCGCCGCTCCAAAGCGATTTCGGCGCCGAAGGCGCGGCATTCCTCCTCGCTGATAGTCCCCACTTCGCCGAGCGCAGAGGCTTGCCAGGATTTCTTGGCGTCATCCTCCAACACCAGCGCGATGTAGAGCACTTCCGGGAGATTCTTGCCGGCGACCACGATGCCGTGGCCGCGCAGCAGCGCGGCGCGCTTGTCGGCGATAACTTTGCGCAGCGCATCGCCTCGGGCCGGGTTGGTGATCAGCTGCGCCTCGGGATAGACCGGCACGCCGTCGGCGAAGATCGCGCCCTGCAAGGTGACCGGCTGAAACTTGCGTTTGGCGATGGCGAACAGGGTCGCGTAGGGCGTATGCAAATGCGCAACGGCAAGCGCGTCCGAGCGTCCGGCATGCAACGCGGTATGGATGGGCCACTCCACCGGCGGGCCGACCTCGCCTTCGAGCGGTTTGCCGCTCAGATCGCAGGGCACCATTTCTTCCGCGCGCAGGCTGCCCTTGTCCGAGCCCATGCCCGGGGTGATAAACATCCGCTTCGTTTCGGCTTGATAGACGCTCACATGTCCGAAAACGCCGATCATCCCCTGCATCGCAAAGATGCGCGTGCAGGTAGCGAGTTGGCCGCGCAGTTCAAATTCGCTTGCCATGCCACTATCTCCTCTGGATTGCTTCCAGTTCTTTCTTGACCTCTTCCACTAATCTTAGATTAAGCAGTCGCTCCGCCGGAATGTCCTCTTTGATCTGTAACGGAATTTTGATGTCGTATTCGAGAAAGTTTTTGATGCCTTCCGGCGTCGGCAGCCCGGGCACGCCTTGAGGCAAAGCGCGCACGTAATTTTTCGTGCCCGCGACGACCATGGCACGAGTCGCACTACCGAGCTGGAGTTTTTTGATGCCGAGATCGACCGCATCTTCGGGTTTATCGCGCACGAACATGAGACCGCGAATCGCGGCCTTGAGCCAGCGCTTGATCTGCGCCGAGTTGTCGCGGATCTTTCTTTCGGTGGTGACGAAACCTTGAAATGGCATGGGAAAAATATCGCCAAGGAAACCGAGCGACGCGAGCCCTTCTTTTTGGGCGAAGACGAGTCCGCCCGGGTCAACCGTCGTGGCATGGGCGGCACCGGACTTGACTGCCATGACACGCGTGTTGGTGTTCGCACCCATGGCAATTCGGATGATTTCATCCGCCGCGACGCCGCCGCGCTCGGCGAACATGGTCATGATCCGGTCTTGGGTGTCGCCCGGACTGCCGATGGCGATTCGCTTGCCTTTGAGATCCGCCGCCCTCTTTATGCTCGGATCGGCAACCAGATAAAAAGTGACTTTCTCCGACTGAAAATAGAACCCTTTGATCGGCGCGCCTTTGAGCGCGGCGCGCATGCCGCTGCCGCCGGCACCGCTGTAGTCGATGTCCCCGCTGAGCAGCGCGGCGATCGACAACGGGCCTGAGATGACGACAGTTTCATTTTCCAGGCCTTCGTCTTTAAAAAAGCCTCTGGCATCGGCGACATAGATGGAAAGGTAATTGAGGTTGGCCTGCGGGATGGAGGTGCGGATCTTTTCGGCGCGGACGGAAGACGTATTAAATGCAAAAAGACTGATCAGTAAAACTCCATAAGTGATTGGTTGTTTTTTTCCCGCTTTTTTTTTCCGATTTCCTCCCCCTCGACGGGGGAGGACAAAGGTGGGGGTGCCCGTCAATTGCAATGCTGTGCGTAGCACCCCCATCCTAACCTTCCCCCGTCGAGGGGGAAGGAAAGAATTCCGATGTAACGATAATCCCAGAAGCATTTTCTCGAAGTGCATCACGAAAAATATCGATAGAGCAGCCGCTTCGGATGAATAATCGCCAGCCACAGCGCGCGCAACTTGCCGCTGATGCCGCAGCGCGGCGTCAACAAATCCTTGAGCATCAAGCCGAGCGGAATTTTGTGCTTGGGAAATTTTTGTTCGCCGATCTCGCGTACGCCGTACTTCTCCTTGCTTTCTTTCAGCACATAAACGACATTGCCGCCGCCCGCTTCCTTCTCGCCGTAGATATAGCCGCCGACGGCTTCGGCTTGTTTGCGAGCTTTGTCTGAGATCTCTTCGGAAAAACCGAAGTCGAGTGCGTCTACGGGGCAAGCCTGCACACAGAAGGGTTGTTTGTCCTCGCTGATGCGGTCGCTGCACATGGTGCACTTGCTGGCTTTGCCGGTAATGTCGTCCTTGGTGATGACTTCCCACGGACAGGCGTGAATGCAGTACTCGCAACCGATGCAGGCCTCTTTGTCGATGACGACCGGGCCTTCTTCATACTTGGTGATCGCTTCGACCGGACAGACGGCGGCGCAGGCGGCAAAACTACAGTGCATGCAACTGTTCCGCCCCCAAAACGGCGCCATCCCTTCGAGCACCGGCGGCTCCATGGTGATCCAATTGGTTGGTGATAATTCATAGACACTCGTGCGATCATGATCATTCCAGTCTTTGCACGCCTGCACGCAGTGGCGGCAGCCGATACATTTGGTCGCGTCGAATAGGATACTTCTGGGCTTGCCGTCTTTCAGGCGAGCCGTGGGCACGAGATTGCCATAGTCCTGAGTCAAAGTCTCAGCGGGGTTCTTGGCCATTCAACGTCCTTTCAAAATCACAGACGTTCTATGAGCGGTGGTTTATCACTTAACTTTTGCGGGCGTCAAACGATCCGCACTCCGATCCGCGTGGCGACGGGGGTGAATGATCGCGGTCAAGGGCTCTTGTTTTTTATCGCTGGGAACGAATAGCATGAGTTGCTTGCGCTCGTAGTAGCACGATAGGAGGTGGCAAATGTCTTCAGGAACATGGCGTGGGACGGTTGGCGTCGTTAAGCCGACCTATGGCTCCGGGTCGCTCGTTGAGTTCATTCGGCTGCTCCCCGAAGGCGTGGGTTGCATTCCGATGTACGCCGGCATCAAAGAACATTCCGAACGCGGCTATCTTGGCGCACTCGAGACTTATAATGCCAAAGTCGCCGAGCTTGCCGAGATCGGCGTCGATCTGATTCATCCCGAGGGAGGCCCGCCGTTCATGGTGCGCGGTCACAAAGCCGAGCAAGAGATCGTCGGCGGCTGGGAATCGAAGTATAAAATTCCGATCTTCACTTCCGGCATGTCGCAGACCGAAGCGCTGCGCGCCTTGAGGATCAAAAAATTCGTCGGCTGCACGTACTTTAACGACGCCAAACTCAATTCTCTGTTTGCGCGCTATTTCAGCGATGCCGGTCTGGATGTGTTGGGGATGGAGGGAATGGATACGACACCGTACGAAGCCGACAAGATCTCCAGCGACACCATCTACCAGCATCTGAAAGTGTCATTCAATAAACATCCGACGGCGCAAGGTATTTATTTGCTCGGCTCCGGCGCCTGGCAAGTGAAAGATATCGTCGCGGTGGAAAACGATCTGGGAGTTCCCGTGGTTCATCCCGTCGCCGCGCGGGTGTGGTATGTGCAGAAGAAGCTGCGGGTGAGGAATCCGATCAAGGGCGCGAGCCGGCTGTTGGAGGAAATGCCATAAAGTTCTGGGTCTAGCGTCTCGTGTTTGGAGTCGTTTTGATTTCTTGCGGGTCTAGGCCGTTCGAGAAAGTCTCTTCAATCGCGATTAGTCGAGCTGGCTCCAGTCGGAGAATTCCTCCAAGCCGAGTTTCTCCAGTGTGTCTTTGAAAGGTCTGCCTGTGCGCTCGTGCCTGCCCGAGAGCCTGTAATATTCCCAGATCATATCGGGCAGCCATTTGGCGATGCTGAAGCCTTGATATTTGCCGTCGGGGATTGGCTCCAAAAATCTTGGCCCGACGTCTTGCCAGTCGAAATCGGCGACCCAGCCGCGCTGAGTGGCAAACAGGCTCTGTAAGATCATACTCCGATGGCCGGCGGCCAGCGCTTGGTCCATGCTAAAATTCCATCCGGTGATGGCGTTGAAGGCATCGACGATGCTGTTGAGACCATCCGGCTTGTGACTCTCTTGGGCGAACCAGCAGCCGCCGAAGATGCCGGTAAATTGGCGATACTGCTCGGAGAGAACGTGGGACCAGACCCAACCCTCGGGGTTATCCATTTCCAGCGGTCCCCATTTCTCTTTGTCGCGCAAGTCGGGCGGTGGATTCTTCGACCCTCCGCCTTGTGGCTTCATCCCGCCGCTGGCGACGAGTTCGCGCAGCATTTGACCGAGCAGGGGGCGCCATTCGTGCATCGCCGGCGTGCCGCCTTTGGTGTGGACCGCCCATTTGGGCGCGTCGCCGCCGAGGGCTTCGGCGAGTTGTTTGGGTCCGTCAGCGAGCAGATTGCCGAGCCAACCTTCGCGGCGCGCGGCCATGTCCAAGAGCTTGTCGACAGCTTCGACGTTGCCCCATTCCAGTCTCAAGCCGTCGGTCCGGTCCGGACCAAGCACGCCTTTTTCCCACGCTTCAAACGCGACCCCAGCACCGCAGGAAAAATGGCTGCACTCGATTCCCAGGTTGTTGATCTTCTCGGCGAGATAGAGCACGGCATTGCCCTTGATGCCGAGATTAAAAAAAGTGTCGAGCCATTCGCCGCCTGCGTTGAAATGAACTACGGTGCCCTTGAATCTGCCTTCGCCGAGCTTGGCATCCCACGGGCACAGGCGCGCGCATTGGAAGCAGGGGCGCAGGACCACGTCGTTCTGATCAAAGCCGTGGATATGCGCCGGATTCAAATCGGTGCTGCGCCAATTCAGATTGTTCAAAGCGCCCCAAGCCTCGCCGTGGCCGTATTTGGTCTTCTTTTTCTTGACATCGTGCTGCTGCAAAACGTTGCGCCAGCGCAAGCCGGCGTCTGCCAGCTTGGTTTTGTCACGGTAACTCGGCCGTAGACTGCCGCAAACGATGATGGCTTTGAGTTTCTTCGAGCCGAAAACGGCGCCGCCGCTGTGGGCGGCGAAATGATTGTAATCATTGGCGAGCATGGCGGCGCGGTTTAAATTTTCACCCGCGGGGCCGATGCACAGCACCCTTGAGTCGCGCTCGCCGACGATCTCACGCAAGCGGTTCTCGGTGTCGCGGGTGCCGAGGCCCCAGAGCTGCGCCGCATCGCGCAGCTCCGGCTTGCCGTCTTTGATGTAGAGATAGACGGGTTTCGCCGATGCACCCTGGACAATGATACCGTCATAGCCCGCGGCCTTGAGATAGGTTCCCCAGTATCCGCTAGTTGCTCCGCGGCCCAGAGTATTGTTTGTGAGCGGGCTCAGATAAACAGCGGTCATCTTCGTGCCGCCGGGAGTGAAACCGTTGCCGGTGAGCGGTCCGGTCATCATTATGACCCGGTTTTCGGGGGCGAAGGGCGTGGCGTCGAGCGGCAGCTCTTTCAGCAAAATATAGGACGCCAGCGCTTGCCCGCCGATGAATTTTCTTAAGATCGGTTCTTCGGGCAAATTTTCATCCTTCAGCGCACCGCTCGTGAGATCGACGCGGAGAATTTTCCCCATGTAGCCGCCCGGGAGGGGAGTGCTGCGTTCAATTGGCCATAGCTGCATCTTGGGTCGCTGCGTATTCTGGCGAGGTCATGTTCCAGCCGTTCCAAGCGTTAAGAGCGGCACATTCAACTCGCCGCGGTTAAATGGCTCGCTCTCTCAAACGTGGCCGACGATCAGCTGATCGATCGGTAACATGGTTTTCATCAGGCCCTGCTCGATCTGATAGCGATTGAGTGCGGCGAGCGCGCGCTTTTCGTTTTCACCCAGGACGTAGGCGTAGGGATCTTCGCCGAGAACGTCACGTTCTTTTTTATAACCGTCAATTTCCTCGGCGGACATATATTGCGCGCCGACATCGCGCGCTTCCATGAAGGCGCGGGTGAGTTTCGCGGGCAAGTCAGGATAGCGTTCGCCGAGTTCACGTCGGATCGAGAGGACGTGCATAATCGGGTTAATGCCCGTCTTCTTCACATACTCGATGATTTCCTGATCGTTGTCGAAGAGCGGTTTGACGCCGGGATAAGCCGACATCATCGTCGGCGTCTCACCACCGCCAAAAAAACCCGCATAGCCGTTGTCCCCGGGAACCACCGCGCCGTGCAATTCACCCTCGCTCAGCATCTTTGAAAGCACGAGCTTCTCTCCTCCAAAGGGCGGCGGCGGTTCGATGCGCTGTACCTTGACCGGCAGCTCATGACCGATAAAGACTTCGCGCCCGGAAACGAACCATTGCATATCGGTGGTCTTGACATCGTGCGCGTCGAGCAGGTAACCGCGGGCCCAGACGACGGCGGTAGCGCCGTAACGAAAGCAGCCGAACTTTTTCCCTTTGAGGTCCGCAGGATGCTTTAGTTTGCTTTCACAGTGGTAGATGTTGCGCTGGCGCGGACCGCGCTCGAAAAAGACCGGAATCGCGAGCAGCGGTTGTCCGTTCTCCATGGCGCGGAGCAAGCTCGCCGCCGAAACCTCGCCGACATCCCATTGGCCATGCAGATATTTATAGTGGCGCTCGCCAGAAGTCGTGAAGTTCGGGTCGATTTCCAGATCATAGCCTTCGACGCCGACTTTGCCGTCGATCATCGCACGGCAGCGCGGATGATCGGGCAAGCCAAGGGTAATGCGCGGTTTGTTGGTCATGACGAAATCCTTTTCTGGATCGAAAAATGGCGTTCCAAACGTTTCAACAGTTGCATAAGCTCCAATCGTTTCCGCAACCCCTGGAACAATTGCAACAGCTGAAACCGTTGGAACCCCATGATCTTCTTGCCATCGCTAGAGATAGCCCTTCTCGCGAAAGTATTTTTTTGCGCCGCGGTGCAACGGAATATTCAACTGCCCGGCTTCGCCGCCGCGGCAGAACTCGTGGATCGTCATTGGACGCTTGTCGAAATGATCGACCGGAATATGCTGGTGGCAGAGGTCGACGGCCCGAGCCATGTTGTAGGCGATTGGCGCTGCCAAGTCAGCGTGACAAAAAAACGTCCAGCCGCTGAAATCGATGCACGAAATATCGCGTTCCAGTTTCGCATAGTGCTGGCGTGTGAGCATGGCGCTCGGAAAGCCGATGTTTTTCATATGGCGCGCGGCATTGTCGTCGATCGGCAAGAAGCGCATGCCCGCGTCGAGGGCCAGACTCCCCCAGCTTTTTACGCCTTCGTCGAAAACTGCGTCGGCCTGACCGGACTCGATATGGTTTTTGCGATCATCGCTGCTCGGCGATGCCGCTTCCATGACCTTGCCGCCCCATTTCTCGATCTGTCGAAGCGACAGGCCGTATGCCTTGAGCACTTCTTCGATGGCGTAGAGTGTGGTTTGCAGTTTGCCGCGCCGTCGGGTCGAGATCCGCAGTGGATATCTGTGCTTCTTAATATCTTCGATATTTTCCAGACCGGTGTCTTTGCGCACGGCGAAGATCAGCCGGTCCCAGGTCGGGAATACCCCTATGGCGCGCAGGGGAATTTTTCTTTGATAAAAACCCCGGCCACGATATGCCATCGCCGAAAGTCCCACGGGGTTGCCGAAGCCGAAGGTATATCGTTTTTTGCCGACGAGCAGCGCCGGGCCGGTGCCGCCAAGCTCGGAGTCGCGCCAGCCCATAGCAATGTCGAGCCGCGATCGGCGCGGCAGCTCGACATTGTTGAAAAACGTGAAGCCGACGACATGAGCGATGTCGACGCGCTTTGAGGTTGCCGCGATTGAGAGGTTGACAGGCTTCTCCATAGGCTCCCTTCATGCGTCCGAGGAGTTCTACCCGAATCGTCGATCGGACGCGTACAAACCCTCTTAATCGTCCGCCGCATGTCGGTTGTCACTCCGTGTTGAAAGCTCCCGATGCATGCGGGCGTGATTTTCTGCCTAAGCGGCCGGGCTGTCAAGCACGGCGGCCGCAGCTTTAGATTTGATTCCGCACACTGTTCTGCCTATGATCCGCATGGAATATGGCTCAGACTTTTTTCAAGGTTTTGGCGCCCCAGGAAGCGTTGCGTCTGTTGCTTGCGGTCGAGCCCGTGGCGGCCGAAGAAATCCCGTCGATTAAGGCCCGCGCACGTGTCCTGGCCGAGGATCTATACTCGGCCGTCGATCTGCCGCATTTTCACCGGGCGGCGATGGATGGATACGCCGTCATAGCGAAGGATACCTTCGGCGCCAGTCAGAGCTTGCCTGCCTATCTGAAACTGGCCGGTGTCGTAGAAATGGGCCAAGCGGCGGACCAGCCGCTGGCGAGCGGCCAAGCGCTACGCATTTCAACCGGCGGCATGATGCCGCCGAAGAGTGATGCGGTCGTGATGGTCGAGTACACCGATGAAACCGCAGCCGGCCTCGTCGAAATTCATCGCGGCGTTTCGCCCTGGCAAAACGTCATTCAAGTGGGCGACGATATCAGAAAAGGCGAGCTGGTTTTTAGACGGGGCAGGCGCTTGCGCGCGCATGACTTGGGCGCGTTGACCGGCATCGGCATTTCTACGATTTCGGTTTTTAGGCAACCGCGGGTGGCATTGATCTCCACCGGGGACGAGATCGTCGATGCCAATACGGTTCCATTGCCGGGTCAGGTGCGCAACATCAATCAGCACTCGTTGGCGGGATTGATCGAGGAGTGCGGCGGGAAGCTCAAGGATTGGGGGGTGATTCGCGACGATCGAGCGGAGCTGACTCGCGCAATCGGCGCCGCGCTCGATTGGGCGGATCTGGTCGTGCTGTCCGGCGGCAGCTCCATGGGCGCCAAGGATATCGCGCTGGAGACCATTTTGTCCTTTCCTGAATCCGAATTCGTTTTCCACGGCATTTCGATTGCTCCCGGTAAGCCGACGATTTTTGCCAAGGCATGCGGCAAACCAATTCTCGGTCTCCCCGGTTATCCGGTGTCGGCTTTAGTGATTTTCGATTTGTTCGCGGCTCCGCTGCTTCGCCGTCTGGGCGGCGAGAGTGCCCAGTCGCTGGGCCGCTTCGAAAGAACGGTTAAAGCGACATTGAAAACCAACGTTGCCTCGCAGATCGGCCGCGAAGATTACGTGCGCGTCACGCTCGAGGGGGCCGCGAATCAGCTCGTGGCCGCGCCCTTGCCGAGCAAGTCCGGCGCGATCTTCACCCTGGTGAAGGCCGACGGCATGGTGCGCATCGAAATGAATCAAGATGGGCTGGAGCAGGGGGAAGAGGTGGACGTCATTTTATTCTAGTCTGGCGTCTAGCTAGGGTTTGGAGTCTAGAGTTTTTAAAACGCTAGACCCGGAACTCTAAATTCTGGACACAGAAACATCATGGCTCGCAAACGCTATCTTAAGAAAACTCCGCTGGCCGAAGCACGCGCGATGTTGCTCGCGGTGGTGGACCCGACAGCTCTCGCCATCGAAGAAATCGCGGTGGACGACGCCCTCGATCGGATCACGGCCGAACCGATCTTCGCGAGGATTTCTTCGCCGCACTATCATGCGTCGGCAATGGACGGCATTTGCGTGCGCGCCGAGGATACCTTTGGCGCTACTGAATTTGCCGGGAAAAAACTTGCGCTGGCAAAATCCGAAACGCCGGGAGCGGGCGCATTCAAATACGTCGACACCGGCAACTCGCTGCCGCCGTGGGCCAATGCGGTGGTGATGATCGAGAAGGTTCACCAGCTCGATGCTGCGACCGTGGAAATTTTCGAGTCGGTGGCGCCATGGAACCACGTGCGCCTGGTCGGCGAAGACGTGGTTGCCACGGAACTGCTTTTGCCTCGATCGCACCGCTTGCGCCCCTACGACTTGGGGGCGCTGCTGGCTGCGGGGCATACCCGGGTGCGCGTCAAGGCCCGTCCCCGAGTCGGCATTATTCCCACCGGCGATGAGTTGATCGAGCCGGGCGAAGAGGTCAAACCCGGCGCGGTGATTGATTTCAATTCCACCGTGCTGGCCGCCTTCGTGCGCGAATGGGGCGGAGCGCCGATCAAATACCCGCGCGCGCACGACGACCTGGCTAAGCTGACGCAAGCCCTGCGGCGCGCCGCAGAGGAGTGCGATCTGGTCGCGATCATCGCGGGATCCTCGGCCGGCGAGCATGATTTGACGGCCGATGTCGTCGGCGATTCGGGAGAGTTACTGGCGCACGGTATCGATGTCATGCCGGGCAAACCGGCGGTCTTGGGGCGAGTACAGCATCGGCCGGTGATCGGCGTGCCGGGCTATCCGGTCTCGGCGATCGTCATCGCGCGCGAGATTCTGCGCCCGGCACTGGAGAAGTTCCTCGGCTCCGCCGCCGCTGCCCATGAGGTCGCGCGCGCCGTGGTCCCGAAGAAAATTGCCTCGCATCTCGGACTCGAAGAGTTCCTGCGCGTGACGCTCGGGCGGGTCGGTGCAAAATTGGTGGCGGTGCCGCTGGCGCGCGGCGCCGGCGTGATTACCACAATGGTGCATGCCGACGGTCTGCTGCGTATTCCCAGTCTGATCGAGGGACTCAACGCCGGCGATGAAGCCGAAGTCGAGCTGCTGCGACCGATTAAAGACATCGAGAACACGATTCTTTGCACCGGCAGTCACGATCTCGCGATCGGCGTACTCGAAGACCAACTGAAGCTCAGCCATCCCGAGCTCAAAATTGCCGCCACCAACGTCGGGAGCCTGGGCGGCTTGTTGGCGCTCGAGCGCGGTGAAACCCATATTGCCGGAACCCATCTGCTCGATCCAGAGAGCGGCGTTTACAATGTTCCCGACATTAAAAGGACGATTCCGAGAGTGCCGCTGGTCCTGGTGCACTTGGCCCAGCGCGAGCAAGGAATTCTGGTCGCGCGCGGCAATCCGAAATCGCTGGCGGACCTCAAGGACCTCGCCAGGCCGGGCATTCGCTTTGTCAACCGGCAACCCGGTTCGGGCACGCGCGTGCTGCTCGACTGCGAGCTTAAAAAGCTTGATCTCGACCCGGCAAGCATCCGAGGCTACGATCGCGAAGAGTTCACCCACATGGCGATCGGTGTCGCCGTCGCCAGCGGGCTCGTTGACGCCGGACTTGGCGTACGCGCCGCTGCGACGGCGCTGGGACTGGATTTCATTCTGGTCGCCAGCGAACAATACGACTTGCTGGTCGCGCGCGCGTTTTTCGAATCAGAGCGCGGCGAGCTGCTGATGGAAGTTATTCGCTCCGACGGATTCAAGAAAGCCGTGGCTGCGCTCGGGGGATACGATACCCGGCGCGCCGGTGAAGTCCTCTACCAGCAGTAGGCATGAATGTGTTGTGCGCGACAGCTTCTCGGTTAGTCTCGCTGGATAGCTTCCGCTTCTGAGCAGCCGCCACGAGGAACCCGCCCTCGTTAATCTCCCCGCTGCGCCTGGCATGTTTTGAGTCTTCGCGACTGTCCAATTCTGTACCATTGTCGGAAAACATCCTGCTGCGATTTCCAATGAAAACAGCCGGTTACGTGTGATGGAGCAGTGGCACTGGCATTGCTCATGAAGAGGCCCTTGGAAATCCCGTATGGATAACGATACTGAAACTCTGCGTTTGCTAACACTCCCGGAAGCGGCCGAGTTGCTGCATGTGTCCACGCGAACTCTCCAACGCATGATCCGGCGGAACGAATTGCCCGCTTTTAAGGTCGGCGGGCAGTGGCGTGTGCGGGAAAGCCAGCTCACGAAATGGATCCAAGGCCGAGAGACCGCACCCGACTCCCCTGAAGGAAGACGCGATATCTAAGCGTCTTGGCGTCAAGTAATCGGTAAAGTTTTCCGCAGCGCCATTGCCGCGAAAATCATATCTGGAAAGGAACTGGCCAGTCGGTGCCCGTACACCGTCGAACCTATGCCACAGAGGCCGCGAAATTCGACTACACCGGCATAAGGCCGTGTTTCTTCCTCGGCCGCTCTTCTTTCTTACCGCGCAATATTTCCAGCGACTGAATGAGCCGCTTGCGCGTTTCCCGCGGCCGGATCGCGGCTTGGGCGAATTGTTTGGCAAGGGCTTCGAACGGACCGTTGAAGCGTTGCTGATATTCGGCAATTTTCTCTGCGCGGGTTTTGGCCGGGTCGGCTGATTGCTCGATCTCGCGCCGGTAAATCACGTTGGCCGCGCCGCCGCCGCCCATTACGGCCAGCTCAACTCCTGGCCAGACAAAGAGTTGATCGGCGCCCATTTCGCGAGTGCAGAGCGCCTGTTTGGCGCCGCCGTAGCCTTTGCGCAGCACCACGGTGATTTTTGGCACGGTCGCCTCGGCATAGGCGTAGAGCATCTTGGCGCCGTGACGGATGATGCCTTTCTCTTCCTGCTGCTTGCCGGGGAAAAAACCGGGCACGTCCATCAAGGTCAGCACCGGAATATTGAACGCGTCGCAAAAGCGGATAAAGCGCGCCGCCTTGTCGGCAGCGTCGACATCCAGGCTGCCGGCGAGAAACATCGGCTGGTTGGCGATAAAGCCGACCGGGTAGCCGTCGAGCCGGCCGAAGCCGGTGACCAGATTGCGCGCGAATTTGGCTTTCAACTCGAAAAAATCACCATCGTCGACGATCGCTTTGATGACTTGAATGATGTTGTACGCGCGTTTCATGTCGTCCGGCACGATTTTCTCCAGCGCCTCGAGAGGGCGCGCCGGATCATCGGCCGTGAGCTTGCGCGGTGGCGCGGCTTCAAAATTCAACGGCAAAAAACCCAGCAGCCGCCGGATCATCGCCAGGCATTCCTCATCGTTCTTCGCCACCAGATCCGTCACGCCGGAAATTTCCGAGTGAATTTTTGCGCCGCCCAGCTCTTCCATGGTCACAGTCTCGCCAAGCACTTCTTTGATCACCGCTGGACCGGTGATGAACAGCTGGCTGGTGTTTTGTACTTGCAGGATGAAATCGGTCAGCGCCGGTGAATAGGAGCCGACCCCGATGCAAGGTCCCATGATCGCGGAAATCTGCGGGATGCAGCCCGACGCAATGCTGTTCTCGAAAAAAATCTTGCCGATGGCCGAGGTCACGGACAGGCCTTCTTGGATGCGCGCGCCGGCCGAGTCGTTGAGGCCGATGACCGGGACGCCGAGCTTGCGCGCGGTTTGAATCACGTAAGCGATCTTTTCGGCATGGGCGCTGCCGACACTGCCGGCCAGCACGGCGCGGTCTTGCGAATAAACGTAGACCGGCCGGCCGTCGATCTTGCCGAAACCGGTGACCACGCCATCGGAGGGCAATTTCTTTTCCGCCATGCCGAAATCGCTGCACTGGGTTTCCGCGAGCATAAATTCTTCAGCAAAAGTGCCGGTATCGAGCAGCTTGTCGATGCGCTCGCGCGCGGTGAGCTTACCTTCGGCCCGCTGTTTGGCGGCGGCCTTGGGATCGGCTTCGAGAGCGATCTTCTCGAGCGAAGCGAGGCGAGTTTCGAGATCTTCTCTGGACTGCGCCATGGGGATTCGCTTACTTGCCGACGATGCCCATGCCCTGCAGCACTGAGAGCATCACCGCGGCGGCAATGACCGAGCCGATTTGCCCGCCGGCATTGGCGCTCATCGCGTGCATGAGCAGATAGTTTTTCTTGTTATGTCTTTGACCCTCGGCCTGCACGACCCGCGCTGACATGGGGAATGCCGAAATGCCGGCGGCGCCGATCAGCGGATTGATCTTGCCGCCGGTGAGCAAGCACATCAGTTTTCCGAACAGCACGCCGACCGCGGTGTCCAGGCTGATGGCGATGAACCCGAGCCCTAAGATCAACAGGGTCTCGCCGCGCAGAAACTTGTCCGCTTCCATGGTCGCGCCGATACAGAGACCCAGGAGCAGGGTCACGATATTGGTGATCTCGTTTTCGGCCGCGCGTTTCAAGCGCTCGACGACGCCGCACTCCTTCATCAAGTTTCCGAACATGATGGTGCCGATCAGCGGCGCACCCTTGGGCGCGAGGATCGAAGCGAATACGGTGACGGCGATCGGAAACACAATCTTGGTCGTCTTCGAGATCGGTTGTTTCACCGCTCCCATGACGATCATTCTTTCTTTTTGCGTGGTCAGCGCGCGCATGATCGGCGGCTGAATCAGCGGCACCAGCGACATGTAGGAATAGGCCGCGACTGAAACCGCCCCAAGCAGGTGCGGCGCGAATTTCGAGCTGACATAAATCGCCGTCGGACCGTCGCAGGCGCCGATGATCGAGACGGCCACGGCATCGAGCTTGTCAAAACCGGCGGCGAGAGCCAGCAGTAACGTGATAAAGATACCGAACTGACCGGCCGCCCCCAGCAGGATGATTTTGGGATTTTCCAATAGCGGTTGGAAGTCGGTCATGGCGCCGATGCCGAGAAAAATCAGCAACGGGAAAATTTCAGTGCGCACACCGGCATCGTAGAAAAAGCGAATAAACCCGCCTTCCGCCATCATCTCGGAAAGCGGGATATTGACCAGGATCGCGCCGAAGCCGATCGGCACCAGCAGCAGCGGCTCATAGCCTTTGCTGATGCCCAGATAGAGCAACAGCGAGCCGATCAGGATCATGATCGCGTGACCTGGACCGAGATTCAGAACGCCTAGAAACAAACCTTGGACACCGGAAACGAACGCGGATTCCATGCCGAGACACTAGCCTTTCTTCGTTGCCGTTGGTTCGGATTGTTGCGGGAAGATTTTTCGAATCAGCAGGATGAGCAGGCTCAATATCCAGAGCACAAACATGGTCCCAGCCATGCCGATCAAGGCCAGAGTCCAACCGAACGTCCAGGTATCCATCTGAGGGCCTTCCATAACAGCAATGACAAAAACGTGAGCTGACCTTGGGATTACTCGATAACGGCGAGTACTTGCTCGGCTTCGACAGCTTGACCGGCGGTAATTTTTAACTCTTTCAGTGTGCCCGCGACCGGCGCGACGATGGGAATTTCCATTTTCATCGCTTCCATGACGATGATGACGTCGTCTTCATCGACATGATCGCCGGGATTTTTTTCGATCTTTAGAATTTTACCGACCATCGGCGCTTCAACGGTTGTAGCCAACGTAATCTCCTTCTTCGAAACTATTGTTAAGGTCCAGCTAAGACATGGGTTTGATGATGGGTCATCGCATCACGCTGCCATTTAGTAGAGTTTCGCGCGGGTTGTCAATGCTCGGATTGCTTTTTGACTCGTAAAATTGCCCTTGTACAAGCGAAAGGAGCGGTTCGCGTCGCCCTGAGTTACTTGCTTTCGCGGGTCGTATGCGGTATTAAGCACTCGTACTTTTTCGGAGGTCAACATGTCCAAACCGGCCGCTCAAATTGACAACGTGATGGATAACATTCCCTATTACGACAAATGGCAATTGGGCGAGGGAATTCCCATCGTCAAGACTTTTTTCGTCCAAGATTTGAAAAAGGTCGAGCTCAAGCCCTGGGATCGAACCGGCGGCAGCGGCGCATTCATCAACATGGAAGGCGCGGAAGGCGCCACCGGCGCATACGTCAGCGAGATCCCGGCCGGGAAGAAATTAAACCCGATGCGGCACCTGTATGAGGACTTGCATTTTGTCCTCAGAGGAAGAGGCGGCACGACGCTTTGGAACGAGAAGGGCGCCAAGCAAACTTTCGAATGGCAGGAGGGAAGCCTATTCGCGTTGCCGCTCAATTGCTGGTACCAGCACTTCAACGGCTCGGGCGACGAGCCGGCGAGGTTTTTTTCCGTCAACAGCATGCCGATCGTTTTTAACCTGTTTCACAGCGCTGATTTTATCTTCAACACGCCGCGCGATTTCACCGACCGGTTCGACGGCGATCCGGAATATTTTAGCGGCAAAGGCAAAGCGTATCCCGGCCGCGTCTGGGATACCAACTTTATTGCCGACGCGCGTAATTTTGCGCTGGAAGATTGGAAGGAGCGCGGCGCGTCCGGCAAGAACGTCATGTTGGAGCTGGCCAATGGCTCGATGGCGGCGCACATTTCCGAGTTTCCAATCGGCACTTACAAAAAGGCTCATCGGCACGGGCCGGGTTTCAACGTGATCATTATCAAAGGCAAGGGCTTCTCTTTGTTTTGGAGAGAGGGAGAAGAGCCGAAGCGCTACGACTGGCAGGACGGCAGCGTTTTTACGCCGCCAGCGATGATGTTCCACCAGCATTTCAACACCGGCGCCTCGGGCGCGCGCTATCTTCCACCGCGGCTCGGAGGAATCAAGTACAGTCTCGGTGAGGGATTCGGCGATATCACTAAGGTCGACAAGGATGTCAAGCAAGGCGGTAACCAGATCGAGTACTTCGACGAGGCGCCCTGGATCCGCAAGATGTTCGAGGAAGAATTGGCGAAGTCCGGCACAACGACCCGAATGAATCCGGATTTCTACAAACGGCCGGCAAAGTAAATTTCGCGATCGATCATCCCAAGAGCCCTGCACGGAGATCGCCGTACAGGGCTTTTTTAATGTCTGCGGCTCTCCCGACGAAGCTGAGGGTTAGCGGTTCATGGCTAGTTCGCCCCAATGCTCGTTGCACTCATAATATTCGCTTATCTACTCGGATCTATTCCATCCGGTTATATCGTCGGCGCGCTGGCCGGAGTCGATGTCAGGAACGCCGGCAGCGGCAATATCGGCGCGACGAACGTTGCCCGGATCGTGGGAAAAAGACTCGGGATCCTCACCTTGCTTGCGGATACGGCCAAAGGCTATGTGCCGGTGTTCATCGCCCTGCGCATGGGTTTGCCGCCGGCGACGGTTGCTGTGGTCGCCCTCGCGGCGTTCTTGGGACACTTATTCCCGGTGTTTCTGCGATTTAAGGGCGGGAAGGGAGTCGCTACGGCGTTCGGAGCTTTGCTCGCGGCGGCGCCGCTGGCGACTTTGATTTTAATCGGTGTTTTTGCGCTCGTCGTTGTTTGCAGCAGGAGAATTTCTCCCGGTTCCGTCGCCGCTGCACTGGCGGCGCCGTTCGCGCTCTGGTCGGTCTCCGCCCCGCCGGTGTTCATCGCCATGGGCGCAGTGCTCGGTATCTTGGTGATTGTGCGCCATCGGGACAATATCAAGCGCCTGCTTGACGGTAGCGAGCCGCGCTTCGGCTCGGCTAATTCTCGATAATGACCTCGACCCGCCGGTTTTGCTGGCGCCCGCTTTCGGTATCGTTCGACGCTATCGGCGCGCGGGTGCCGAGGCCCTGGGCCGAAATGTTTCGGCCGTTCACGCCGCTGCGTTCGAGCGCGTCCGCGACGGTGGTCGCGCGGCGTTCGGAAAGCCGTTGATTGTAGCCTTCTTGAGCTGCGCTTTCGCGGCTAGCGTGGCCTTCCACGGTGATGCGACGATCGGGCGCGTCGCGTTTGATGATGTCGGCGATTTGATTGACTCTGTTCCTGCCGCTGCCGGTGAGGTCGGCGCGGTCGAATTCGAAGTTGACACTGGGCAAATTCACCATCACGCCGCGGCTAGTCTCGCGTGCTTCAATATTGCGCTTTTTCAGTTCTTCGATGAGCGCCCGGTTCTTATCAATCTCCTGGCGCTGTAGATCAAGTGCTTTTTGCTGCTCTTTTTGTTGGTTTTCCTGGCCCTGGAGCTGGTCTCCGACGAGCGCGCCGGCACCTAGCCCGAGCGCGCCGCCAATCGCCGCACCGGCACCCGGATGACCCACGGCTGCGCCGATGATGCCACCCGCCGCCGCGCCGCCCAGGGCGCCGATACCGGCGCCCTTTTCGCGCGTCGTAAAGTCGCCGCCCGAGCAACCCGCGACCGACAGGCACGCGGCGAACAGTAAAATTCCGGTTGGAGAATGAGTTGCCATTTTCATTACGATTTCCTCAAAGGTATGCCACCTGCTCCACGCATGGGTGGGCGGATTTGTTTTCGCACGTTAAAATCAGTTGGCGGCACGATCGCGTCCAGGTAAATTTCGAGCTTAATATTCTCGTTGCTGCTGTCGCCTGAGCTGCTCAAGCTCGCGTCTCTGACGTTCCAGTTCCGCCTGATTGCTATTGATCTGTCTTTGTTGATCGGCTTGCGTGTTTTCCTGGCCCTGGAGTTGATCGCCGACCAAAGCGCCCGTGCCCAATCCGAGCGCCCCGCCGATAGCAGCGCCGGCCCCGGGATGACCGACGGCCGCGCCAATAATGCCGCCCGCCGCAGCTCCACCCAACGCACCAATGCCGGCGCCTTTCTCGCGCGTCGTCAGGCTCCCGCCGGAGCAGCCCATCGATACGCCCAAGAGCAATACCGCAAATAACGTGGTAAGTGTCTTATGCATCGCCCCTCCTAAACTCATGGATGGAAATTTAAAGGCCATCCAATGGTAACAAAAGGGTCCCGTACCATCAACTTAAAATCACACTTCCGCGCCTCCGCCAGGCGCGGATCATGTCGATTTAGATGTCGCAAAGTGTCGATTGTTAATGCACTTAGGCGCTGTTGACATCGTGGACCTTATAAGTCAATACTTTTTCATCGAAAGGACAATTGTGGAAACCGTAAGCGAAGAACGCGTTCTCGAGGCGTTGCGGAAAGTCCAGGATCCGGAGCTTCACCGTGACATCGTAAGCCTCGGCATGGTGAAAAATTTAGCCGTCGCCCAAGGCAAAGTGCGCTTCACCGTTGAGCTGACGACTCCGGCCTGCCCGCTGCGCGAGACCATCGAAACGGACTGCAAAAAGGCACTGGCGCAAGTCGGCGGAATCAGCGCCCTGGAAATCGAATTTGGCGCCCAGGTGCGCGGCAGTAAGGCCGGCGCCGGTCAGACCGATTTACTGCCGACCGTCAAAAACGTCGTCCTGGTCGCGGCCGGCAAGGGCGGCGTCGGTAAATCGACGGTTGCCGCCAATCTAGCGGTCGCGCTAAAAATGCATGGCGCTGCAACCGGTTTGCTCGACGCTGACATTTACGGGCCGTCGGTACCGATGATGATGGGCGTCAAGAGCGAACCGGAAAAGCTTGAAGTCGGCGGCGCCGCCAAAATCAAACCTGCCCTCGCCCATGGGTTGCCGGTCATGTCGATCGGATTTTTTCTTGATCCGGACCAGGCGGTTATCTGGCGCGGCCCGATGTTAGGCAAAGCGCTGCACCAGCTCATGGCGGACGTTCATTGGGGTGAGCTCGACTACCTGGTCGTCGATATGCCGCCGGGGACCGGCGATGTGCAGATTACCTTTTCACAACAGTTAAAAGTCAGCGGTGCGCTGTTGGTCGCTACGCCGCAGAACGTTGCGCTGGCCGACGTGGTGCGCGCCAAATCGATGTTCGACAAAGTCAACATCCCGATCGTCGGCATCGTCGAAAACATGAGCTATTTCGTGTGCGACGGCTGTGGTAAGAAACACGAAATTTTCTCGCGCGGCGGCGCCCGGCGGGCGGCGGAACGCTTTAACATCCCGTATCTCGGTGAGATTCCGATCACTCCGTCGTTGCGCGAAGGCGGCGACAGCGGCGTCCCGAGCCTCGTCCAGGATCCCCGAAGCGAAGTGAGTCGTTGTTTTCTCGAGATCGCCGCAAAGCTGGCCGGACAGTTATCGATCGCATCGGAACAGGCGAAAAAAATTCAGGGGCTGAAGATCGTTTCCAGCTGAAGCTGAATAAATTACGCGCAGGAGCTGATTCCATGATCACCAAAGAACAGGTCTATGAAGCGTTGCAAGACTGCTATGATCCCGAGATTCCGGTAAATATCGTGGATCTCGGCTTGGTCTACGACGTCGAAATCAACGACGATAAAGTCGCCGTCAAGATGACCCTGACGGCGCCCGGCTGCGGCATGGGTACGATGATTGCCGCCGACGCGAAGCAAAAAATCATGGCGCTTGACGGCGTTGGCGACGCTAGCGTCGACCTTGTGTGGGACCCGCCGTGGAATCCGAGCATGATCAGTGAAGAAGCCAAACAACGGCTCGGGATCGTCTAGCTCGAAAAAACAAAAACCGCAAAAAATAATCGATTTTTTTCCTTCAGGCCCGACCTTGTCTGCCCGCCTCGACGACGACAAACCCAAGCTGCGGCCGGTCGAAGCGTTTCCCGTCCAACAGGACGGCACGACCCTGATCTATCTAAAGGATCCGTTGAATCTCGCCGCACCCCTCGGCGTTTCCCCGGCGGGATACTTTCTGCTATCGCATTTCGACGGTCGTCATTCGTATATCGATATTCAGGAAGCCTACGCCAAGCAGTTCGATTCATTATTGCCGAGCGACGAGTTAAGAACTTTTGTCGAAATGCTCGATCAACATTATTATTTGCAGAGCGAGCGGTTCGCTGAGTACCGTGACGCGGCCATCGGCGAATTCCGCCGCTTGCCGACGCGGGCTCCGGCTCATGCCGGCGGTGTTTACGAGGTCGATGCCGGGGCATTGACCCGCCAACTCGACGGCTACTTTTCGGCTCCCGGGGGACCCGGTTTGCCGTCGGCTCACAATCGAGCAGTTATTCCCAAAGCGATCGTGGCGCCGCATATCGATTTTCACCGCGGCGGCCCGGCGTACGCCTGGGCTTACAAATCGTTGGCCGAGAGCGACGGCGCCGACCTTTACATCCTGCTTGGCACCTCGCACTGCGGCGGCCGGACGCCATACATTCTGACCTTGAAAGATTTTCAGACGCCCCTCGGCCTGGTCGAGACGGATAAAGATCTTGTCAGCCGCTTACAGGCAGCATGTGAGGATGATTGTTTGGCCGACGAGTACCTGCACCGGAGCGAGCATTCGCTCGAGTTCCAGGTAGTGTTTCTCAAATACATCGCGCAAAAGCGCGCGGCTTTGACCGGGCAACCGGAAAGGCCGTTCAAGATCGTGCCGATCCTGGTGTCGTCCTTTCATTCGGCGATCGCCACTCGAACGCTTCCAGAAACCGATTCAGTCGTGCGGAAGTTTTTGCGCACGCTTCGCGATACGGCCTTAGGGGAATCAAGGACAGTTTGTTTTGTCGCAGGGGTCGATCTGGCCCACGTCGGCAGGCAGTTCGGCGACCGTGACCCGATCACCGATGATTTTCTGAAGTGGGTCGAAAGTGAAGATCGCGAGCTGGTGAGCCGGTTGGTTGAACTCGACGCCCCGGCTTTTTTCCAAAGCATCGCCAGGGATCATGATCGGCGCAGGATCTGCGGTTTCGCGCCAATGTATTCGTTGATTCATCTGCTCGACGGCGTGCGGGGAAGCCATCTCAAATACGCCCAGGCGTTTACGCCGGAAACAGCCTCGGTGGTGACCTTCACCAGTGTCATCTTCGAATAAGCCTTCGCTCTACAGTCCGCTTTTTATTAAGGCGTTCATAAGTATCTAGACAACAGGGTTGGTTGGAGATGAAGGGACGACTCGTTCCAAGCCCAGGCAAAGCGTCTGGGCGTCATCGGCCACCACCCGATCCACGCCCCGAGTCCTTAATTTTGGGCGTGGCTGAAAA
>Ga0210076_1000034_pt1 | contig 29033 bp, 25 predicted proteins | sample MayberryNW_Catta_3_FD_184876 | JGI IMG/M metagenome (GOLD analysis project Ga0210076, IMG submission 184876) | Wetland microbial communities from San Francisco Bay, California, USA, that impact long-term carbon sequestration -... | ecosystem: Environmental > Aquatic > Marine > Wetlands ... | reverse complement strand
AAACTGGAAGAAACGATGAGGCTCAAACGCCAATTCGTTTGCGCGCTCGCCCACGACATTAAAACACCGCTTAACGTCATCCTGGGCCATGCGGAGCTCCTTGCGGGAGCGTACGGCGGTCAGCCCGATCCTAGGGAGCGGCAATCCTCGCTTAAATCGATCCGCGAAAACACCAATCGAATTGTTGAGCTGATCACTGATTTTCTGACCGTTTCGAAACTGGAGACGATCAAGCCGAGTTCCGCGAACGATCTAGTTCAGATAAACGCTCTCGCCGAGAACGTTGTGCTTCAGCAGAGGGTCATTGCCCGGGAGAAGAACATCAAACTCATTCTAGAGCTGGATCCGGATCTGAGGCCGATGCTGGGCGACGCCGGTCAACTGCAGCGGGTGCTGTGGAATCTAGTCGGCAACGCCGTCAAGTTTACGCCGTCGGACGGCACGGTTACCATATCGTCCCGGATGGTTGACAAACAGCTTTCCATAAAAGTGCAAGACACCGGCGTCGGAATCCCCGAAAAAGATTTGTCCAAGCTATTTTCTGAGTTCCAGCGCCTCCAAGGAGCAGCGACCAGTGAAGGAACGGGATTGGGGCTGTTTATCGTCAAGACCATCGTCGAGGCGCACGGCGGATGCGTCTCCGCTGAAAGCGAGCTTGGGGTCGGAACGACCTTTACAATTCTGCTTCCTACCTCTAAGGATCAGCGGCGCAGCGCTCCGGCTACCAATGTCCGGCAAAAGCTGACCGGGGAACAATGGTCAAGCGAGGCCGCTTAGGTCCGCACCTCGCGGATGAACCGTATATAAGGTCTTCTGCGACCGCGTTTGATAACAACCACGTTATATTTCGCAAATAAGTAGTTGTTGAAACATCGGCTGTGTCGGTAAAAACATTTCCCCACATGGACGGAAATTACCGACACTATTGGTGACCCGCGTGTATGAGTGGTTGAAAAATTGCGATTTCAACCGCTGGTATGGTCGTTGCGTTCGGTGATCCTAAGAATGTACGAACACACCGGACGGAGGCGACCATGGCAATGCGTCGCGCTAGACCTGATGCGAGGGGTTTTAAACTGCAAACATGCATGGTGTGCAATTGCACCGACAAGTTCAACTTCTACGTACCCGACCGGGTATGGCGCGAGGTCGTGCCCCGCGAGTATCAGAACAAAGTCGTCTGCTTACCCTGTTTCGACGAGTTTGCCCGCCAGAAAACCTTCGATTATTCCGATTCAATCGATGTGCTTTACTTCGCCGGCAAGCAAGCGAGTTTCAAGTTTCAAGCTGTATCCTCGCAAAGCGCTTAATCAACCGTCTTTTCACACGAATGCATGTTCCTCCGACTTCCGACCGTCTGACCATAGTGGAAATTCAATTGCCTCGGCCCGAACGTGCAGTTCGATTTGAATGTTAGAGGACTGCCGTCAATGTGCCGTTGCCTTTACGTGGCCTAGAAGCCGAAGAAATTCGTGCAGTTCGTTGGGGCTTCTTAAGTAATAGGAGGCGGCGGTGGGGCGCGGCGTTTCCGCAACCAGAATCGTGATGCCCTCTTTGTCGACACGGTGAAACGCGACTTCGTCAGTGAAGTCGTCGCCACAATAAATCGGCAAGGCGCCGCGGCCGTAGAGCTTGAGCAGTTGCACCGCCGCTTCGCCTTTATTTTGCGCCGCCGGCTTGGCCTCGATGACCTCTTTTCCGGCGACGATCTCCAGAGCCACCCCCTGCTGTTGATGGCGATGCACGGCGCGCAGGAATTCGCTCTTGACTGCCAGCGCGGTATCTTCCGCCGCCAAGCGATAATGGAGCGCAACGGCAATGCCTTTGTCTTCCAGAAAGACTCCTCTTATGTCAGCGCGGCGGCGGCGAAACTGATCGCGCAATGATGCCAGCGCGTCCGCCACAGGTGGTCCGACGGCGCAGCGGTTCTTCGCTCCGTCGGGTGCCAGCCATTCCAGTCCATGGCCGCCCACATAAAACACTTCATCGAGCCCGATCAAGCCCTTGAGATCGTCCACCGGCCGTCCACTCATAATGGCGACGTAAAATGCCGGATTGGCGAGCAGTGCGCGGATACGTTGCTTGCGGCGTGAGCTTAAGTACGCTTCGTTCGGGCGCGGCGCAATCTCCGTGAGCGTACCGTCGAAATCGAGAAAGAGAAAAATCGCCGCGGCTTCAATCATCGGCGCCCAGGTCTTCTCTTCTTCGAGCGCCAAAAATGCCGGCATGCGAACGCCGCGGCGAAATCTTCCGGTGTCAGTGATGACCATGGTTAACGTCATACGATGCTAGAATTTTTTCTCGGCTCGCGCAAATTCGCGCGTGCTTTGTTCGACCCAATGACTTCCTTTCCACGAGCGAAATGCACCGAGGCTTTCGGAAGGGTCGCAACCCGACTCGGCCAAAATAGCACAGGGGTGCAGCATGCTGCACCCCTGTGCTTCTGTTTATGACCTTTGTCCCTTTGCGCGTATCTGTTTTTCGGTTGCGCTTTGGCAGCTCTGGAACCTTCTGGGTGAGACGATCATTCGCCGAATCACAATCCTCGCTAAACTCCCGGCTTGGGCGCCAAGACGACAAACCGGTCGCGGCGATTCCTCTGCCAGCAGGTCTCGCTGTTTTCGCGGCACACCGGGATTTCCTCGCCGTAGCTTATCGTCGACAGCCGCTCGCTCGCCACGCCGAGCGCGACGAGATAATCTTTCGCGGCTTGCGCCCGCTTGGCGCCCAATGCAAGGTTGTATTCATTGGTGCCGCGCTCGTCGCAGTGGCCTTCGATTTCGACTCGGGGCGCTGGGTTGCTTCGCAGCCAATCGCCGGCATGACGCAGGGTCGCGCGCGCATCGCCGGAGAGATCATAGCGGTCGAAGTCGAAATAGATTTCCTTGAGCGGGCTTCCAGCCGGCGTTTTACCCGACTCGCCGCGACGCAACGCGTCCAAGCTCGACTGCGACTGCGCCTGGCGCACCTGCGACGATGCCGCCTTGCGATTCGATTCCGACATGCCGCTCGCTTGCGCTGCCGATCCACCCGTTTTCGCCGATTCGGCGCTTGAACAGGCTGTCAGACCGGCCGCCGCGAGACTCGCGCACGCGAACATTAGCGCGTTAAGAAGATTGTTATTCATCTTTCCCCCTATTTCTGTTATTCCGTCAAGCCGCCAGGAGATTTGTTGGCTCCTATTCATTGAGACTGTAGCGATGGGCCAGCTGTTTGAACAGCGCCGCCAGCAGCACCGTACCGAGCGTGAAGACTAAACTGAAGGCCGCCACTTCGCCGATCCGGCCGTTTTCCCACAGCTCCCAGATCACCACCGAGACGACCTGCGATCCCGGGCTGTACAACAGGAGCGCCACCGAAAGCTCGCGGATGGTGATCAAAAACACGTAGATCCAGCTCGCGAATAAAGTCGGCAGCATGAGCGGAAAAAGTATTTTTCTCACCGTCTGTCCCCAGCTGCCGCCGCACGCCGCCGAGCTTTCCTCCAGCTCGCGATGAATGCTCAGCAGCCCGGCGTGCCCGAAGCGCATGCCGTAGGGCAGATAGCGCACCATGAAAGCGAGCACGATGATCCACAGCGTGCCGTAGACCGGAATGGGCAGTGTCAGATACATCTTGAGAATCGCCACGCCCATGACGAGACCGGGAAACACCAGCGGCAAGGTCGCGAGTTGATCGAGCAGCCAACGTTTTGAAATATTCGTGCGGACAACGATCCAGGCGGCGACGAACGTCAGCGCCACCACGGCCGTGGCGGAACTGATGCTCACGATCAGGCTGTTCAAGACCGCCCAGATGATCGCACCGTCGTTGAACGCCACCCGATAATTGTCCAGCGAGAGCAACGCGAAAGCTTCACGTGACGGCGCCTGAACGAATGGCAGAAATGATGACCACATGAGCGCCGCGAGCGGCAGGATCTGCAAGAGCGGCAGCAGCAGCATCAGCGCGCCGCCGACCCAGCGCCAACTTCCGAGATCGATGCGCCGCGGTCGAAATCCCTTGCCCGTGATCGTCGAAAATTTGTGTCCCTGGGAGGTCAGGCGGTGGTAAAAAACCAATACGCCGCCGACGAGCGCGATCAGCAATACCGAATAGGCGCTCGCCTCGCCGTAGCGCGGAATGAATCCGGTGCGGATCTGCAGATAAATTTTCGTCGTCAGGACTTCGACGCCGGCCGGGAGACCTATCAGCGCCGGAATCTCGAAGGCTTCCAGCGAACGCACGAAAGTCAAAAACAACACAGCGAGCACGCTCGGCAGCGCCAGTGGGAAGGTGACTTTGCGAAAGACCTGCCAATTATTGCTCCCCGCCGTGAGCGCCGCCTCCTCCAACGACGGGTCCATCGAACGAAACGGCGTGGCCATGAGCAGAAACACCACCGGCGTCCAGATGAACGCCTCGACCAGGATCATGCCGCCCAACGAAAAAATATCGAAAACCGGGGAAACGCCGGTCAAACCTTCGGCCATGACATTGATCAATCCGGCTTCGGGTCCGAGCATGAGAATCCAGCCGATCACTTTTACGATGCCGGGAATGCCGAACGCGATGAAGGCGGAAATATATGCAACGCTCTTGAACGGCGCGTTGGTGCGCTCGGCCAGCCACGCGAGCAAGGTGCCGATCGCCAGCGCGCCGAGCGCGCTGCCGGTGGAAAACAGCAGCGAATTCCACAAGAGCACGCCGAAATCATCGAGCGAACCAAAAATGCTGGTGTAATGCTGCAAGGTGAACGTGCCGGCTTGCGCGCCGGTTTCGGCAGTCAGGCTGGTCGACAAAATGAAGAAGAAAGGAGGTAAAACAAGATAAGCCAGGGCCGCCGCGGTGGCCGCGAACAAAAGAAAATTTCGATGGATGCCGATCCGCCACGGCGAAAACGTGATTCTCGAACCGATGTCCAGCGTATGATTCATGGCGCCGCCGGAATAAGCTTGTTATCGACTAACGCCGGGCGATCTGACGCGCCAGCTTCTGCCAATGGTTGAACTGCTTTTCGAACTGCGCAATCGTCAGGCCCTTTTCCGGATACCAGCGCTTGAAAGGATATTTTTTTGTCGAGCTGGCGTAGCGGAATTTCTCTTCGAGTATCTTCTGGCCGTCGGGACTGATCAGGAAATCGATAAACAGCAGCGCTGCGTGCGGATGATTGGCGTGCAACGGCAATGCCGCGCCGCCGGCGTTTGCCACCGTCAAATCGAGCGGCCGCCATTCCGTCGGCGCGCCCTTCGCCTGCGACACCAACACGTGGTTGCGGAAGATCGAAAACGACATGGGAAACTCGCCGGCGGCCAGAAGCTCCTGCAGCGCTCCGCCGGAGATCATATGCATTTTGATCTCCTGGGCCTTGAGTTTCTTGACGAACTCTTCGCCCTTCACTTTCATCATTGCGCCGATGATGCGCGCCCCGGTGGCATCTCCGCTGACGGCAAACTTCCCTTTGTACTCGGGCTTTATTAGATCATCGAAGCTCTTCGGCGCGTCGGCGGCGCTGATGAGCTTCGTGTTGAAGCCCAAGCCGATGATCGATTCCCGGTCGGTGGTCCAAAGCACTTTTCCGCCGTCGGCGTCTTCCTTCGACTCGTCGGGATAATGCTTCAAATGCGGCGAATAGTACGGCGCCAGCAGATTGGCTTCGCGCCCGGCCATCAGCGTCGGCGGCGTGGTTTCGATGGCATCGACGATATGACGTTGCGCTTGTGCCTCGGATAAAAACCGCTTGAGCAGATCGGTCGAGTTGGAGCGATAAGCTTCCACTTTGACGCCCGGATATTTGCTTTCGAAGATTTTCGAGATCTCCTTGTAAGCGATCAGGGTCGTGTACCAGACCACCTTGCCCTCTTTTTGCGCGCCGGCTTTGAGGATCTCCTCGCGGTCCGCGCCGCGATAGGCGGCCAATTCTGCGACCGTGGTCGGCTTCGCTTGAGCGAATGCCAACGAGGCCAGCACAAAAAATTGTAAAACCGCAAAAATCAAGATGCGCATGACTTACCTCCCAACTATTTTGATATTTTCCCGAACGGTGATGCTACTCCCATAAATGATCCGTAGATTCTGCGCTGATGAAAGTTGCTCTATCAGACAAACTTGAACCTTCCAGCAACCATTTTCACGGCAGACCGCTTTAACGAGGCGTCGGTAACGGCCCCGCGCCTATGAGTTTGTTGAAAACTTCGATCACTTCGGGGTCGCGGGGAATTTCTTGAATGGCTTTCTCATGATTTTCCGGCAGCAGCGGTGTCGGATCGTCGCGCGTTACCTTTTTGTATTCCTTTTTAAATTCAGGATCGAGATACATTTTTCGGAAGGCTTCCTGGAGAATAGCGACGCGCTCTTGGGGTATACTCGGAGGCGCGACGAAGGGCTGCCCCGTGACTCGGAAGGAGCGTTGTAAGGAGACTAGCTTGCGCCCAAGTTCCGATTTTGCCAGAGCCTCCAGCTCCGGAACTTTCATGAAGTTTTGATGCTTGTCCCCTTTCGGGACCTCGATGATGCTATGAAAGTCCACGAGCTCTTTTCTCAGCCAATCCGGGTTTCGCCTGAGCACGGTGTCGGCGCTAGTCGCGCGCCCGTCGATCTCACCGCGCATGAGCGCGGGATCCAGCTCGGCTCCGCCGTAGCCGGTTACGAAGGTCGGGTCCTTGAGTCGCAAGACATAAGCAAACAGACGCCCCTCATTGTAGGTCGAGAAGCCAACCGATTGGCCGCCGATTCGAAGTCCGGAGGCGGCACGGAGCTTTTCCAGGCTGTTCAGTCCAAGTTCTTTCCTGGTGACAAAAACCGCATGATGACTGCTGAAGGGTGAGCCCAGGTAGACAAACTTATTGAGGTCGTACAACACGCCCTTGGTTTTCAAAATGGCGGAGGCAACCATACCGTTACTCACGTTGCCAATCGTGAGACCATCCGGCTTCGCCGCGGTAAAGAGATGATTCGCTGCTTTGCGGCTCCCGCCTCCGGGCATATACTCCATGACAATATTCGGATTCCCGGGTATATGTTTCTGTAAAAAAGGCACTACCGTTCTGGCCCGAACGTCCCCCGTACCGCCGGGATCGCGACCTTGAATGATGATTAAGGTTTTACCCTGATAGAACGGCGCCTGCGCAGGAGTCGGACCCGGAAGCAATAAGAATAGAGCCAAAAAAGCGCCCGTCCATATTTGAACCGAGCTGGGTAAGCTGCGCGTCTTCGTTTCCATCCAAGTCCTCCTTGGCAATTAGATTGCCATCTCTTGGGGACCCCGAGATGAATATTTGCAGGATGTCGCTAGCAGGGCCGGTAAACTATGCCTCCAAATGATTTTGTTTCTTCCTTCGCGAGCTCAACGGCTATTTGAGTATTTGCTTCAGCTTCGCGACCAAGGCGGGCTCGAGATCAAAAATCGCGTTGACGTTTCGCTGGAGCCCTTCACCATCATCGGGATTGATATCCAGTTTGGCGTTCTTGGCTTCAGCCAGCAGCTCTGGATCCTTCATGGTATCCATATACGCCTTGCGCAGGAGCATGACACGTTCTTTGGGCGTGCCCGGCGGTAGAAAAAAAGGCCGCACCGAAGGTCCATGAACGCGAGTGACCACTTGCATCAACTTTCGCGCCTCATCTGTTTTGGCGTAGTCGTAAGCGACCGGGATATTCGGGAGTTCCCGATGCGCTTTGAGGGTCGCTTGGACAATCATCACCACGTCTCCCGAATCCACTTGCTTACGCCAAGTTGACTTGAACGACTCCCAGGCATTGCAAACCCCGTCAACTTCGCCGCTCTCGAACGCCAGACGAACTGGACCCGTGCCTTTGTAACCGGTGACCACCTGAATCGGCAGTCCCAATGCGTCTTGGAGCAGTTTAGGGAGATCATCCGTAGCTCCTCCTGGAGCGACGCCGCCGAGCTTGACTGGTTTTTTCGTCGTCATCCAATTATCGAAGCTCGTGATGCCGGTCGCTTTCGACAAGCCGATCAAGAAATGGTCCTGAGCGGGAACGCCTAGGTATTCAAACTTTCGCCCGTCGAACTCGATCGCCGGATTGCCAAGAAGCTGCTGCAAGAAAAGACCGCCCAGAATATGGCCGATCGTGAGCCCGTCGGGCTTGGCGGCTTTGTACATATAATTCCCTGCAATTATGCTCCCAGCGCCGGTCATATTCTCGACCACGACCGTCGGGTTGCCGGGAATATGTTTTCCCATATGGCGGGCAATCGTCCGCGCGTAGAGATCGTAGCCGCCCCCTGGCGCGAGTCCCACAATGAGCCTTATGGTCTTCCCTTTATAGAAGGATTCCTGAGCGTCGGCGGGAACCAGCCATGTCATAAAACCCAAGAACGCTAAAACTGCCGGCAATGAAAATTTTATTGGTCGGCGCATGTTCCACCTCGAAACAGTTAAAACGCCATTCTCTCGCGGCAACTTTATCGAACTTTCGACATCTCCAAGGGTCGAGCCGTCACCGAATCGTTACGAGTCCCTCCGCGCCGGGCCGCCCTCGCCTGGCAGTTGCAACCACAAATCCGCGCTTCATCTCACTTGCCCTTCTTGCGCACGAGAAACGAAAGACTCTTTTTTGCCTCGGCCGGCATCGAGAGAATCTCGTCGACCAGCTTTTCGGTTTTTTCGCCCGAGACCGGGGTGATCACGAGCTTCGACTTTTTTGCTTCGGCGAGCAGCTCGGGGTCTTTGAGCGTATCCGCCAAGCCTTTGCGCAAGATTGCCAGCCGGTCCTTGGGCGTTCCGGGCGCAACGGTGAACGGCCGTTGAAAATCCATCTGCGCCGCCCAGGCGCGAAAGATCCCGTATTTTTTTGGGTCTTTGATAGCGTCCTTGAACAGCGGCAGGTCTTTAACCTCGGGGTCTTCCCAGCGCTCACTGATGATAAACGGAATGAGTTTGTCCTCGCCCGGCGCGTCCAACATCGCGCGCGCCGTGACGCGCATGGACTCCCACTGCGAGCAAAAGGCATTGATCTCACGCTTCTGCAACGCGACCCTCGTGGTCGCCGTGCCGGTGAAACCGCTGATCACTTCCATATTGGTGCCGAGTGTCTCGTTGAGAATCAGCGGCAGGTCATAGCCGGCGGACCCGGCTCGAGTGGCGCCGGCCTTGAGCGGCTTTTTTGTCTTGAGAACATCGTCCAAAGTCTTCAAACCGGTAAAGCCCATCACCATGCAGACCGGCACGCCGACGCTCGGCGCGCCGACCCAACCGAGCTTGCGGAAATCGATTTTTATCCGCGGATCGCCCAGCGCATTCTGAACCACCAGTGAATTATTGAACATCACCAAGGAGAGGCCGTCGCGGCTTGCCTGTCTGTAGATGTAGTTGGCCGATATCAAGCTGCCCGCGCCCTCCATATTTTCCGCGGTGGTGGCGGGATTCCCGGGAATGTGTTTGCTGATGTGGCGTGCGATCAGGCGCCCATAGGTATCATAGCCGCCGCCGGCCGCCTGGCCGACGATGAAGCGAATCGTTTTGCCCTTATAAAAATCCTGCGCCCAAAGACCGGTGGGGTTGTAGAAACCGAGCAAACCGCTTAGCAAAACCGCGTTGCAAATTATCGATTTCATGTCTCGAGCTCCTTAGTTGGAATACAGTTGGGACAAACGGTATTAGTTCAGTCACTTGGTCAACAGTTTCTTTACTCGAGCGACAATCTCGGGAGGTTGAGTGACAACTTCCTTGGCCAGCGTCTCCAGTTCCGCAGCCGTGCTCGGATCGAATTCCAGGTTCTTCTGTTTTCCGTCCGCGATCGCGGCTTCATCCTGGAGGGTCTTGGCGAAAGCTTCGCGGATCATCTTCACTTTGTCCGGGGGCGTATTGGGCGGCAGGACGTAGGGACGGCCGAACTCGCCGCCGGCCAAGACCAAATTAGCCAAGCGCCGCCCCGCATCATTCGCTTTGTACTGGTCCATAAGCTCGTGGATGGTCGGAACGTCCGCAAGGCGCCGATCACGCTGTTTGCCCGATTGCACCAGGATTCGCACAAATTTCTTCTTGACCCAGGTAAAGAAGGGCTCGCGCGCAAAAAACGCCGTGATTGTAAACGCGCGGCAGATAACCTCGCCCCTCTCGACGGCAAGGTCGATATCGGTGCCGGTCTTGTAACCCAAGATGACTTCGAAATTGGTGCCGATGACTTGATCGAGCAACTTGGGAATGTAATAAGCCGTCGACGCGGTTCCGGTAGCGCCGCATTTGGGCGGATTGGACGTCTTTACGATATCGTGAATCGATTTGTACGGCGCATCCGCGCGCATATAGAAGAGATGCTCTGATTTGACCGGGCTGCCCAGCCAGACAAATTTGCTCCAGTCATATTTCACTTCCGGACGTTGAACGACTTGATCGAAGTAGAGAGCGGGAAAGATCGCGCCAACCGTCAAGCCATCGGGCTTAGACACGTTATACAGGTGATTTGCCGCGATCATGGATGCCGCTCCCGGCATGTTCTGCACGATGATGTCCGGATTGCCCGGAATGTACTTGCCCATATGCTGCGCGAACAACCGCGCATAAAGATCATAGACATTGCCCGCGCCGGTGCCGGCGAGAATCGTTATGGTTTTGCCCTTATAAAAATCTTCCCCCCAAGCCGATCCTGGTCCGCAAAAAAACACAGCCAGAGTTAATATTGCCGTACCGTGTGCGATACTTTTGATCATACTTACCTCATAGGCTACTCAGCTGTGCTGAAAAACAATCGCGCCGGCCGCATCGTTTATGGTCATGGCGCGGCAGCTCCGATAGCAATGAGCACGCTATTTAGCCAACAACGTTTTCATCTTGCCAATGACCTCCGGCGATTGGCTGGTGACTTCCTTGGCGAGCTTTCCGAGCTCATCATGGGTCGTGGGATCGAGCTCGAGCTTCTTTTTCTCGGCGTCGGATTTGACCGCCTCGTCATTCAATGTTTTCGCGAACGCCTCGCGAATCGTCTTGACGTGCTGCGCCGGCGTGTTCGGCGGCATGACGTAGGGGCGACCGAATTCGCCGGCGGCGAGCACCAAGGTCGCCAGATTTCGTCCCGCCTGTGAAGTTTTGTATTGGTCCATTAATTCATGAATGGTTGGCACGTCGGGTATGCGGCCGTCCCGCTTCTTGCCCGTTTGCACCAAGACATTGACGAATTTTTTCTTGCGCCAGGTGGTGAAAGGCTCGCGAGCGAAAAAGGCCGTCAACGTAAACGAGCGACAGATCACCTCATTGCGCTCGACGGCGAGATCGATGTCTTGTCCGGATTGGTAACCAAGCACGATTTCAAAGTTCGTCCCGATGACTTCGTCCAGCAGTTTCGGTACGTAGTAGGCGGTCGAGCTGGTGCCGGTGGCGCCGCATTTGGGCGCCGGAGAAGCCTTGATCACGTCGTGAATGGTTTTGAACTTCGAATCGGCGCGCATGTAGAGCAGATGGTTCGAAGTCACCGGGCTGCCGAGCCAGGCGAATTTGCTCCAGTCGTATTTCACTTCGTTACGTTGCACGACCTGGTCGAAATAAAGCGCGGGGAATATCGCGCCGATCGTCAGACCGTCCCGGCTGGCCACGTTGTAGACGAAATTGGCGGCGATCATAGAAGCGGCGCCGGGCATGTTTTGCACGATGATATTGGGGTTGCCGGGAATATACTTGGGCATGTGCTGCGCAAACATACGCGCGTACAGATCGTAAACGTCGCCGGCCTTCGTCCCGGCGACAATCGTGATCGTCTTGCCGGCGTAGTAAGGCTTCTGCGCCATGCTCGCCGAGCTCCACAGCACGAGTACGAGGGTTGTCAGAATCACGCTGCTCAATCGCTGAAACATAGATCCTCCTGCTTTTTAAAACGTCTGCTCCATCATTTCGCGGCAAGAAGCTTCTTTACCCGTGTGACCACCCCCGGGGGCTGGCTCAGCATCTTCTCAGCGAGCTTTGCCAGTTCTTCGCCGGGGACGTACTCGACCTCCATCTTGCCTCTCTTCGCTTCATCCAGAAGCGCGGGGTCGGCCATCGCTTTGGCGTAGGCGGCCCGCATCGTCTTGACCACTTGCGGTGGCGTGTTGGGAGGCATGACCCATGGACGCCCAAAATCACCGCCGCGCAGGATAACATCGGCAACCCGCCGGCTTTCTTCCGGAGTTTTTTGCTTGTCAAAAATTTCGTAAATGGTCGGCGTGTCGGGTATGCGCGGGTCGCGCTTCACACCGCCGTAGATCAGCACGTTTACAAAATTCCTCTTGCGCCACGAGATGAACGGCTCGCGGCCGAAATAAGGTGCTGCAGTCAGCCCCCGGCACACGACCTCGCCCTTCTCCACCGCCAGATCGATCTCGCTCCCGCCCGGATAGCCCAGGACCGATTCGATTTTCGCGTCGAGGGTTTCTTCGATCAGGCGCGCCAAAATGTAATCGGTGCCCGCAGTTCCCGTGGAGCCGCACTTGGGCGGCGTTTTGGCCTTTTGGATGTCTTCGATCGTCTTGTAGGGCGCGTCGCTGCGCATATACATCAAGACTTCGCTCTTTTCCGGCGAGCCGATCCATTTGAACTTGCGCACGTCGTATTGGACTTCCTTACGCCCGACGAGCTGGTCCAAGTACATGCCGTACGACACCATGCCGATAGTGAGACCATCCGGTCGCGCCACATTGTAGACGTGATTCGCCGCGATCAGCCCGCCGGCGCCGGGCATATTCTGCACGATCATTTCCGGATTGCCGGGCAGATACTTGGGCACGAAACGCGCAAGCAGACGGGACCAGCGGTCATAGAAACCGCCGGAGGTGAAACCGACGGCGACTCTGATCGTCTTACCCTGATAGAACGGCTCCTGCGCCTGGACAAGCGCTTGACTGGCCAACAGCAGCACCGCGCAAACCAATAAGAAAACACGCACAAGTTTCATAGGGTCTCCTCCTTTTTTCAGTCACCCGAAGAATATATCGAGAGTAAATGCCGCCTCGACCGGCAATGGTCCCGGCATCGGCGCGCCGAAGGGCGGGCGACGCAATCTTGACAGCCGGCAGGCGTACCGCCCGCACCACTGCCGCCATCGATCGTGCGAGCAAAAACCGCAACGAAGAAACCGGCCGAATGCAAAGACAACGTCGTCACCCCAGAATGTTCTGCGGCAGATTCGCCACGGTCACAGGCAGCCAGTCAAACAGCGCCCCTCTTGGAAACGGCAGTTGCAGCGCGTAATCGAACAGGCCGAAGAAAAAAAGCCATGCGCCCGCGGTGATCGCCAGCGTAACCGGCCAGCGTTCGCCGGCACCGAGTTTCAAATAAAGGAATGTCGCAATCGCCGACGCCGGGATAAATCCCACAATCCAAATGGCGAGGAAAAAGCCGACGATCCAGCAGCCTATGGCGAAAGTGCGCTGGCGCTCCACGAAGGGCTCGATTCCGGGCTCGTCCGGTACCTCATACAGACCGCCGGTTTTGATCTTCCGGGTCGACGTCAGTGCTTCTTTAACGAAAATGTAGATCGCCAGCGCCAGGGATGGCACGCCCACCACCCAGGGAAACATTCCGGCGCGCGGCTCGAAGGCGCCGAAGCCGTACATCGCCTCATAAACGACATAACTCATGATGCCGACCATCAAGAGGGCAAACACGGAAGCGGTAATCCGGCTAGCCAGCGGCACGGAAACCACCCGAGTCTCGACAGCCATTTGCCGGAATTCGGAGATGTCATGACTGGCCGCGCGCTTTTTGAGCCGCCCCTGCAGGTACGGATACAGCGTGCCGAACAAAATAATGGCGCCGATCACCATTACGCCGGGGTGCAGTAGCCAGCCGTAGCCGTAGATGCGGCTGGCGATGAAAAGATTATTCTCGGCGATCCCACCCAAAACCAGACCAAGCAAGAGCGGCGGTCGCTGCCAGTCGAACTTGACCATGAACCAGCCGATCGTGCCGAACAGCAGCACCATGAGCATATCGCCGAAGCTATTTTTAACCGCGAAGCCGCCCAAGTAGATCAACAAGAGCAAGAGCGGGATCAGATAGGTGCCTTTGACGAAAGTGATTTTGGCGAGCTGGTTGAGGAACATAAAACAGATCGCCACGGTGATGATGTTGGTGATGACGATGATCCAGACGAAGGAGAAGGTGAGCGTGAGATGCTTGGCCGGATTCAAAAGATCCGGTCCGGGCACGATACCCTGAATGATGAAGGCGCCGAGCAGGATCGCCATCGACACACTCCCGGGAACGCCGAAAGCCAAAGTCGGAATCAGCGAGCCGCCTTCTTTGGAATTGTTCGCCGCGCCGGGACCCAGAACTCCTTCGACGGCGCCCTTACCAAAGCGCTCTTTATCAGGAGACGTCTGCACCGCGTGCGCATAGGCAAGCCACTGCGCCGGCCCGCCGCCCATGCCGGGAATCAGTCCGATGTAAGCACCGATGCCGCTGCAGCGCAGCACGAGCTTCCAATGACGGAAAGTATCTTTGACCCCTTCCATGACCCCGCCCAATTTAGTCGGCGCCTTGCCGCCGGCGATGCTCGTCCCTTTGACGGCGAGATCGATGATCTCAGGAATCGCGAATAGACCGACGGTGACGGCGATGAGCGAAATGCCGTCCCAAAGAAACAGCGAGTTGTCGTCGCCCAAAACCCCTTCCAAAGTAAATCGCGGCACGCTTTCGATCGGGTCCAATCCGACCATGGCAAGCACCAGGCCGAGCCCGCCGGCCACCAGCCCTTTGGGAATATTTGCGCCGCTCAGAGAAGCGACAAAGGTGATACCGAGGAGCGCGAGCATGAAAAATTCCGCCGAGCCGATCGAGAGCACCAGCGGCGCAACGATCGGAATCGCTAAAGCCAGGCAGAAGGCCCCAAACACCGCTCCGACCAGCGAGCTCATGAGCGCAGCGCCGAGGGCGCGGCCGGCTTCACCCTGCTTGGCCATCGGATGACCATCGACAATCGTCGCGGCGGTGATTCCTTCGCCCGGCACCCCGAACAGCACCGACGTGATATCCCCGGTCGTGGCGGTGACGGCGTTAGACCCCAGGAGGAAGGCGAACGCCGTTATTGGGTCCATGTTGTAGATAAACGGCAACATGAGCGCCAGGGTGGTAGCACCGCCAAGACCGGGAAGGATGCCGACGGCGAATCCGATCGCCATTCCCAGCATCATATAGAGGAACGTCTCCGTTCCTTGCGTTGATAGCGGAAGAACCTTGATCAGCCCGTCGTTAAACGCATTCAGATACTCGAACATGCGATACTCCTAGGATTCCGGGTGCTCACTCGCGGTGAAATGGAGACGCTTTCTAACATCACGCGTCGCCGAACAGGTTTGCTGCACGCAGCCCTCGATCTGCTCGGGACAAACGTAATCAATTCTCAAGTTGCCTTTCTTGGCCGTCGGCCACGGGTCGCCCAGTGAGTACATTCGATTTCAATTCACTTATAGGATTTCGATTTCCAACGCTTCGAACAACACCCCTTCAGGAAACGGAAGATGAAGGAAATAATCGAACAGGCCGTAAAAAACCGCCCCCGCCACGAAACTCAAAAAGATCGATATCGGCCATTTCTCGCCGCCAGCGAAGCGAAAGTAGAGCAAGCATGCAACTGGCACCGCGACTGGAAAGCCCAAGAGCCAAATGGCCAGAAAAAAACCCAGGATCCAAGCGACAATCGAGATGGCGCGACTGCGCACGATAGCCGGTTTGAGAGAGAACGCGGCTTCTCCCGAATCTGTTACGCCGCTTGGGTTTCGCAGAACGTGAAAGAGTTCCTGTCCAAAAGCCAAAAGGGCCAAAGCCAGACATGGAATGCCGAGCGCCATGGGAAAGAGAGCGGCCCGCTCTTCCATGGGGCGGATTTCAAAAAAAGTTTCGCGCAGCACGTAGACAAACAGTCCGACAAAGAAGAGTGCGAAGATCGGGCGGTAAACCGGGCTCGTCAGCATCGCCGTATCGGGCTCCGGTGCTGCTTCCGCAACGGTCGACGGCGGTTTTTTCTTCTCGCGCAAGATTTGGCGGATCGAGTAGACAATCGCTCCGACAATGAGAACGGCAATAATAAGGACTCCCGGGTGCGTGAGCCAGTCGAATCCGTACGCCCTCGTGGAGATCCAGAAGTTTCTTTCCGTAATGGTTCCCAAAACCAAACCGACGAGCAGCGGAGGCCGCTGCCAATCGAACTGGACCATGAGCCAACCGAGCGCTCCGAAAATCAGCATCACGATCATGTCGCCGAAACTGTTCTTGACCGTGAAGCCGCCAAGGTAAATAAGCACGAGGAGAAAGGGGATGAGCAGCGATCCTCTTATATTGGTGATCTTCGCCAGCGGGTTGAGAAAGAGAAAACAAGCTGCAACCGTGATGATGTTGGCGACGATAATAATCCATACGAAGGAAAAGGTCAGGGTGAGATGCTTGGCGGGATCCACCATGTCCGGGCCCGGCACGATCCCCTGGATCAGGAAGGCGCCAAACAAAATCGCCGTCGAGACACTGCTCGGGATGCCAAAAGCTACGGTGGTGATCAGATCGCCTCCACGAGTGGAGTTATTGGCAGCTCCGGGGCCGAGCACTCCTTCCACAGCGCCCTTGCCAAAACGCTCTTTGTTTGGAGAGCTCTGAACTGCGTAGGCGTATGCCACCCACTGTGCAGTGCCGCCCCCGACACCTGGAAGTATGCCGACGTACGCGCCGACAGCGCTGCACTTGAGAACCAGCCACCAGTGACGAAAGGTGTCTTTCACGCCCTCCATGACGCCGCCGAGCTTTCCGACCTTTTCTCGGGCAATGCTCGTTCCCTTGATCGCCAAGTCGATAATTTCCGGGATCGCAAACAATCCTATGGTCACCGCCACCAGAGCGATGCCGTCCCACAAAAAGATCGACGGCCCTAGTCCCAGGATTCCCTCAAACGTGAAGCGCGGGACGCCCCGAATCGGATCTAAGCCGATCGTGGAAATCATGAGCCCGAGGCCTCCGGCCATAACACCCTTGACGATGTTCCCGCCGCTCAGCGATCCAACAAAGGTGATAGCGAGAATGGCGAGCATAAAGAATTCAGGAGAACCAATGGAAAGGACCAGCGGCGCGGCGATGGGGATCGCCGCCGCCAAGACAAATGCGCCGAAAATGGCGCCGACCAGGGAACTCATCAAGGCTGCGCCTAAGGCTCGCCCGGCTTCTCCCTTCTTCGCCATTGGGTGGCCATCGACGATGGTCGACGCCGTCGTGCCTTCACCCGGGACCCCGAAAAGGATCGAGGTAATATCTCCGGTCGTGGCGGTTACCGCATTGGACCCCAAGAGAAATGCAAAGGCCGACGTGGGATCCATTTTGTAGATGAATGGGAGCATGAGAGCCAAGGTTGCGGCGCCGCCCAAGCCCGGCAGAATACCGACCCAGAAACCGATAAAGATCCCCACCAGCATGAAGAAAAACGCTTGCTGGCCTTGGTCGGTAAAAGGCAAGATGTTGATGAGGGCATGATAAAACGCGTCGATGTAGTCCATAGCTAGGTTGCCCTACTTTTTCGGCTTGGTAATTAAGAAGGCAAGAAGCTCTTTGGCCCTGGGAGTAACCGCTAAAACTTTATCCACATATTTGTCGACTTCTTCCCCTGTGACGTAGGTTATTTCCAACTTGGACTTTTTCGCTTCAGCGATAAATTCCGGGTCCTTCATGGTGTCGGCGAAGGCTTTGCGCAACACTTGGAGCCGCTCCTTCGGCGTGCCCGGCGGAAGCATAAAGGGACGCTGAAACTCGAAAGTGCCGACCCAGGTGTTATAAGCGGAAATGTTGTCTTTGCCCTTGATGATTTCGGGAATGAGCGGCAGGCCCTTAACCTCCGGATCCGGTTGGGGCCGGTGAATGAGAAATGGAATCAGCTTCTCATCGCCCTTCGCGTCCAACAGCGCCCTGCCAGTGGTCCGCGCCGACTCCCAGCCCCAACAACCGCCGTCCACTTCCTTTCTGCGCATAGCGACGAGGATCGGGCCGGTTCCTTCATAACCGCTGACCACTTTGAACTTTGTCCCAATGGTTTGATTCAATATCTTGGGTGTATCGTCGTAGGTCGAGCCGGGGCCGGTGGAACCCATCTTGATCTCTCGCTTGCTCGCAAGAACGTCCTTCAGTGATGTCATGCCCGTGTGGGCCATGATGCTGCAATGCGGAGTGCCCACGGTTGGCGCGCCGATCCAGCCGAACTTGCGCGAATCGAAGCGCATCGCTTTGTCGCCCAGGGCCTGGCGCAGGATGAGGGCGCTATTCCAAATCCCGACGAACAAACCATCGGGTTTGGCGCTGTTGAAAGTGTAGTTCGCGGCAATAAGGCTCCCCGCGCCGGTCATGTTTTCAACCACGATAGTGGGATTGCCGGGAATATGCTTGCCGATGTGCCGCCCGACCGTTCGAGCCGAGAGATCGTAGCCGCCACCAGGCGCCAGTCCGACGACAAATCGGATGGTCTTGCCCTTGTAGAAGTCATCGGCCGATGATTGAGAAAGGCCCGTAACAGTTAGAAAGAAAGCCGCAACCACAGCTATGGGTAGCCACAATTTCCTCTTCATGCTCTCCTCCTCTCTTGTGAGACCGGGAGCCGGTCAGTCTCCGGCTGCGCCTATTTTGCGTTCGACGAGCAGCTGAGCAGCTCGTTTGCCTTCGGCTACAGGGCAAGGCCTGCGGCGCCACCTCGCTATTTCGATTTTTTGACCATCAAAAAGCTCAGAAGCTCCTTGGCTTTGGGAGTGACCGCAAGAACTTCAGTCACATACTTCTCGATCTCTTCCCCGGAGACGTAAGTTTCGTCAAACTTTGATTTCTTTGCGTCAGCGAGAAACTCGGGGTCCTTCATCGTATCGGCGAAAGCTTTGCGCAGGAGTTGCAGGCGCTCTTTGGGCGTCCCCGGCGGAACGCTGAAGGGACGCTGAAACTCGTAGGTTCCGGACCACGTCCGATAGGCGGACAAATTGTCCTTATCCTTGATGAGCTCTGGAATGATCGGAATGTCTTTGACCTCCGGGTCCGGATATCGGCTATGGATGGCAAACGGGATCAGCCTGTCATCGCCTTTCGCGTCAAGCATCGGTCTGGCTGTGGTCCGTGCCGACTCCCACGTCCAACAACCGCCGTCCACTTCCTTTCGGCGCATCGCCACGAGAATGGTGCCGGTTCCTTCGTAGCCGCTGATCACCTTGAACTTTGTTCCGATGGTCCGGTTCAGGATCTGCGGCATGTCGTCGTAAGTGGAACCGGGTCCGGTCGCGCCCATTTTCAGCTCCCGGTTGGCAGCAACGATGTCCTTCAGTGATTTGAGCCCGGTATGCGCCATGATGGCGCAATACGGCGTCCCTTTGGTTGGAGCGCCGATCCAGCCGAGCTTGCGGGCGTCGAGTCTAACGGCCTTATCGCCGAGCGCCTGGCGCAGCACATAGGCGCTATTCCAGATCCCCACGAATAAGCCATCCGGCTTGGCGCTGTTGTAGGTATAATTGGCGGCAATAAGGCTTCCTGCACCGGTCATGTTTTCGACCACGATCGCAGGATTGCCCGGGATATGCTTGCCGATATGCCGCCCGACGATTCGACCCGCCAGATCGTAGCCGCCGCCGGCCGCGAATCCGACCACAAACCGAATCGTCTTGCCTTTGTAAAAGTCCTCTGCCGCTTGAGCAGGAGCTGCAACGGACAAAACCAAGACGGCTAATAGCGCCGTGAGAAACAAGAATCTCGCTTTCATGAACCCTCCTCCTGTTGAATGTCGTTAATTCTTCACAGTTGCTTTTTCTTTTGAGTCGCAGATCGTATTTTATCTTAGTTGCTTTTTCTCTTGGTCGATTTCACCAAGAAGCTGAGATTTCGTTTTACCTGGTCCGACATCGAATATATTTGCTTTACATGTCCATCGATTTCTTCGCCGGGTACGAGTTCAATCTCGAGCTTGGTCTTCTTCGCTTCCGCCAAAAATTCAGCATCTCTCAAGGTCGCCGCAAAGGCTTTGCGCAAGGTCTCGAGCCGCTCCGCGGGCGCTCCCGGCGGCAATGAAAAGGGTCGCTGAAACTCGTAGGAAGCCGCCCAGGTGTTATACGTCGCCAGATTCACTTCGCCTTTGATGACGTCGGTGAACAGGGGCAGATCCTTGACTTCGGGATCTTCGAGTCTTTTATGAGTGATAAATGGAATCAGTTTTTCATCGCCCTTCGCCTCGAGCATGGCTCGATTTGAAACCCGCATCGATTCCCAACCCAAGCAGGCTCCTTCCACTTCTCGTCTTTGCAAAGCCAGACGGACGGGGGAAGTGCCCGCAAAGCCCGTTATCAGATTGAATTTTGTTCCCGCCACATTGTTTAAAATCGTCGGTACATCGTCATAAGCGGTTCCCGCTCGCACTCCGCCCATCCGGATGGAATGCTTTGAATTGAAAACATCATCCCAGGTTTTTAGCCCGGTAAAGCCCATAATCGCGCAGGTAGGCGATCCCTTGCTCGGGGCGCCGATCCAGCCAAATTTTCGCCCGTCAAATCTAGCGCTTCGGTCGCCTAGCGCTTGACGAATAATCTGTCCGCTGATCCAAACGCCGATGGTTAAGCCGTCCGGATCGGCTTTGTTGTAGACGTGGTTGGCCGCAATCAGCGAACCTGCGCCTTCCATATTGTCCACGACCGTGGCCGGATTGCCCGGAATGTGCTTGCTGATGTGCCGCGCAACGGCGCGAGCGTAGGTGTCGTAGCCTCCGCCAGCCGGCGCCCCGACGACGAAGTGGATGGTTTTACCGCTATAAAAATCCGCGGCATCAGATCGAGTTGCAGCGCTAAGAAGAAACAGTCCGATTATGCTGGCAACGGCGAGCCGGATTTTTGTATTCATCGCTTTCGCCTCCTGTTTTCTTAGTCGACTCTATTTCTCCGATCTTTATTTTTGCTTAGCGACTTGCGGTTTCTGTCCGGGCAGAAGGACCGCCAGTTTCTTTTTCACGCTGGGTGAAATCGACAAGATCTCCTTCACTGAACCTTCAACGTCCTCGCCGGTGACATTTTCGATGACCAGTTTGCTCTTGCGTGCTTCCGCCAGAAATTGAGGATCCGTGAGCGTTTTCTGCAGCCCCGTACGCAGTGTCATCAATCTGTCCTTCGGAGTTTTGGGCGGAACCATCAGCGGGCGCTGAAATTCATATTGGTTGACCCAGGCTTTGAAAGCGGCCAGATTTTCCTCGCCTTTGATGACCTTGGTGTATTGGGGTAGATCCTTGACCTCGGGATCTTCCACTCGGCCGTGAAACACGAACGGAATCAATTTGTCATCGCCCTGGGCGTCTAGCAGCGCCCGCGCCGTCACCCGCATGGATTCCCAGCCGGAGCAAAGCGCGTTGATTTCCCGGCTCTGTAGAGCTACGCGGATCGGTCCGGTGCCTTTGTACCCTGAGATCACCTTGAGATTGGTTCCCATGAGCGCATTCATGAGCTTGGGCAAATCATCAGAAGATGCGCCGGCGCGCGTGCCGCCAAACCTGAGCTTGTCACCAGATTTCATGACGTCGTCGAGAGTTCTGAGCCCGGTGAAGCCCATCACCATGCATGTCGGCCATCCCTTGCCAGGCGCCCCGACCCAGCCAAACTTGCGGGCGTCGAAGCGGATACCGCGCGCATCTAACGCCTGCTGGGTGACCATGCCGCTGTTGAAATTGCCCACGGTGAGCCCATCGGCATCAGCTTTGTTGAACATGTAGTTTGCCGCCAACAGGCTTCCGGCTCCCTCCATGTTTTCCACTACGGTCGAGGGGTTTCCGGGGATGTGCCGACTAATGTAGCGAGCGACGGCGCGCGTGTAAGTGTCGTAGCCGCCGCCGGGCGCATAACCGACAATGAACCGTAACGTCTTACCTTTATAAAAGTCCTCCGCGGCGGCGGGCCGCAGAGAAGCGAAACAGAGCAGCGCGAAACTAATGGCTAGAGCTAGCGGAACGGGTTTTTTCATGATTCCGTCTCCTGTGGTTGCTGCCAGTTTCAAATTCTGGCGTGCCAATTTTCTGCGCGAATCCTCTCTACCACCACTGTTTCTAAGAAACTTTTCCCTGCTTTGTGATCAGGAACTGGAGCTTTCGTCGCGTATGCGGAGAAATCGCCAGCAACTCGTTCACCGCCTGCTCTACCCGTTCGCCGCGCACCGGCTCGATCAGAATTTTGGATTTCTCGGCCTCCGCCAGAAAGGCCGAATCTGCGAGCGTTTGCTGATAGGCTTGGCGAAAAACTGCCAATCGCTCTTTCGGAGTGTTCGGCGGCACCGCCAGTGCCCGCTCGAACTCCTTGGGCTTCTTCCATACCTTGAACGCGGCCAAATCGTCCGCGTCTTTAATCGCTTCGGTAAATTGCGGCAGGTCTTTTACTTCCGGATCTTTACTCGCGCCGTCGATAACATACGGGATGAGCCGGCCGTCGCCGCCGGTACTTAACAGCGGTCGCGCCGTGACCTTCATCGATTCCCATCCCCAGCACGCGCCGTCGAGCTCGTGACTTTCCATGGCGACCCGTATCGTCGCCGTGCCCGTGTAGCCGGAGATCACGTTAAAGTTTGTCTTCATGAACATGTTCATGAGCTTGGGAAGGTCGTCGGTCGTCGAGCCTTCGCGGGTGGCGCCGATTTTGAGAGCGCGCCTTGTGCTCAGCACGTCATCGAGGTTTTTGAGCCCGGTGAAAGCCATGACCGCGCACACCGAGCGCGATTGGCTCGGCGCGCCGATCCAGCCGAAGCGCCGCGCATCAAAGCGCACTGCCTGGGCGCCGAGCGCTTGCTGCAGGATCATCAAATTATTCCAGCTGCCGATGGTCAGGCCGTCCGCGCCTGCTTTACTGTAAAGATAGTTGGCCGCGAGCAGACTTCCGGCTCCATCCATGTTCTCGACGACGAACTTCGGGTTTCCCGGAATATGCTTGCCCATGTGACGCGTCACCGCGCGCGCGTAGGTATCGTGACCGCCGCCGGGAGCGAAGCCGACGATCACGCGGATGGTTTTGCCGGCGTAAAATGATGCATGGACGATGCGAAAAGCAGCAAACGTGAGCCACCCGGCGATGAGCGCAGCGATCAAGATTGCGGGCGACATTTTATTTTCCATTTGCCCTTTTTTCCGCGACCCGCCGTGATCGAAGCCTTCGGCTTGCCAATCGTCACTTTTGACTCACTGCGCCGGTGCCGTAGAGCTTGGCGAGAAATCCGCTTTTCTTAAGGTTGTCGACAAACCGCAGATCGACGAAATCCTCCGCCCTGGCTTTGGCGGCTTTGCTATCCCAGGTCGCCTGCACCGCCAGGGTGTCGCTCAACCCTTCGAGAGTGGGATACAGGTCCTCTTCGAGTAGCTCCGAGTAAGCCACCCAGGAACCTTCGAGCACGTGCGGTTTCGCTCCGCGGGTGTACTTCGCCATAATCCGGATCGCTTCTTTCTTGTTGGTCTTGAAGAAGTGCACCGCGTCGGCCATCGCCTTCACCATCTTGTCAACGGTTGCGGGACGCTCGCGGATCATCTTTCCGGACGTGACCGTGCAGCTAAATTGGAAGGGAATCTGGAGCTTGGCCATGTCGATGATCAGCTTCATGCCGGCGCTTTCTCCTTGGATTTTTCCCGGCTCGGTCACCATCGTAAAATCAGTTTGCCCGTTGATCACCGCCGCGACCCGCGCCGGTGAACCGCCGACCATAACGGCTTTGATATCTTTGTACTCAATGCCGAATTTACGGAGAGCCAGACGTACGGCAAAATCGGCGGACGTGCCGGGGATATGAGTGGCGAGAGTTCGCCCCTTGAGGTCTTCCGGCGATTTAATACTCGGCTTGCCGATGATGTAATAGGGCAGCGTGTTGACCAGGCTGTCGATGATCACGACATCGCCTCCGGCCAATTTGCCATTGATCGCGGATGTGCCCACGGCGCCGGTAAATTCCAGGTCGCCGGCGACCAAACTTTGGATGCCCCGAGTGCTGCCGTTGATAAATATCAGCTCCACGTCCAGTCCGTGTTTCTTGTAGAAACCCGCTTCTTTGGCGATCCAGTAAGGCGCAGACGACCCGGGCGAGTCCGAGATATAGGCCATGTGAACTCGGTCATCGGCCCGCGCCCGCGTGAGCGGAACGAGTGGCAGCGCGGCAAGAATCAAGGCGACAATGGCCTGGCCGAATGTAAATGTTTTAAGCATGGGGCCTCCTTTTGCAGCTATGTCGATCTCACGACTCAGCGTCCTCGGCTCCGGAATCGCTCTCTACTCACCGCGCAAAACATAGGTTCTGCGTCCTGCTCTGCCGACATTCACGTCCCTGAGCATCACCACATGGCTTTCGAAGCGCGCCAGGATCGTGTACCCGCCCGGCGGCAATTGAACGTACAGCCATGGGGCGCCCAGTGAGATTTTCTCGACCTGGCGGCCATTGTTCGCGCCGATAATTACAAAGTCCGGCGTCGTGAGGGTGCCGGCGCGGCGCGCGAAAACGATTTTCAGGTTGTAGAGATGGCCGGCCCGCTCGATGACGCGTTGCTCGTCGAAGCTGATACCGCCGTTCAAGTAGGCATATCCGGAGGCGGTCTTGCCGCGAATCAAAGTGGCTTCCGGAAAGTCACGCGTAAGAGCCGGAGCGAAGCCGGGTAGAAGTAGCAGACCCAAAAGCGCCGCAAGTCGGGCTGGCAGCTTCGAGGGGCGAAAAAACGTGACCGAAAATCTTGTCGTCATCATTGTTTTCGCCGCGGTCAAAGCCTCGATGCTTCTATACTGATCCGCCCGGCGGCGCCGGGGGGGCCTGGTGCAATTGCTTTTGGAGTTGCCGGCGCGTCATAATTTGCGTGCCTTCAATCGGATGTTCGAGCAGTTGTCGGAGAAATCGGTTGGTTTGTTTGCCCAGCCGATCCACCAGGACAATGATCTCCATTGAGCCGTTAAGATCACGCAGATTGAAAATCGTCTCGGCGACGTTGATCAAGGATCCTCTCGAGACCACCACGGTCGTATCGAAAATGTCATGACGCGCACGATTGAGCGCGGCCTCGTTGTCGTCCGCCTTGACCACATGGCAGCCGGCGGCTTGCAACCGTTTTTCGAGAATCTGATTCTTGTCTATGCCGACCAACATGATCTTCCCACTTCTGGGATGGGCGTTGTTTTCCGCCGACATTGCTACTCACTCAATCAGCGCTGGAATGGTAGCTTCGCGTTATCTCCACCCGAATGGGAAGAGGCACGCAACTCAAAGCGCGGCTCCGGCAACTCCCGCTTCCGCTGGTAGATACCAGGCTCGCCAACGGTTGCGAGCCGCATTTCGACTAAAGCCAAATTCTCGAGATTGTTCTTGTCGTCTCTCCCTATACTAGCGCTCGCTGCACTTCCCTCTGGGCATGGGATTGGGTCGCGTTCAGATACACACGCGATTGTGTTTTACGCGATATTGATAGCGGAGAGGCTCGCGGATACGTTTGCGCGGGTTCTTTTGTGATTCATGTGTAACCCGCCACTGCATCAAGCCGAGCCGCAGGTAGTTTGGATTGATGTTTAGGACTTCGCAGATCTGCTCGAAGGAATACGGCCAAGAACTGTCCCGGCTGGAAATCCATGCTTCAGCTTCGCCAAAGAGATTGCGGCGCCGGCGGCCCGTGGCACCTAGGTACTTCTGAAAGCACTCTATCGCGTCCGTTAAAACGGCGAACATAAGCTTCTCTTCCGGCCCGAAATGCGATTTTTCGCGGAACACTTTGAAGTATTGATGCGAGGACAAGATATCCGGCTCAAAATACGAACTCACCGGAATCGACCGTTCGTGCGCCACGACGTTCTTCATTGGATTCCTCCCGAATGCAGCCGGGGAGCAAGATTGGAACCACCGGAGAATTAGAATGAAGATACGGTAACTTAGAGTAAACGAATCAACCCGGTGAAAGCGCCGTTCAGGGGAATGGTAAAGGATTTTCACACTGCAAAGATGCGCGCCGCCGGCCGTGTGCTCATTTTTCACATAGCCGCTGTAGTCCACGAATTCACGCGGCGCAAAAGACTTTGCGTTTCAGTGGCTTAGACTTTGGCGAGGATTACCTTAATGCGCAGAATGTGCACACTAGGTTAAGTCGTGCTTCTTGATCTTGTTGTAAAGAGCGCGCCGGCTAATGCCCAGGATACTTGCCGCGAGCTTCTTATTGCCGCCGACGTGGGTGAGAGTTATGCGGATAAGTTCCTTTTCAACCGAATCAAGAGACGCTCCTACACGGAAGGAGCAGGTCGACTCGCCTCCGGCGTCGCTAGAGGCTACCGTATCGCGAATGCGCTCTGGGATGAACTCAGGTTTAAGCTCCTTGCCATCGAGCATCAAGAGCGCGGTTTGGATCACGTTCTTGAGTTCCCGTACATTGCCAGGCCAGGGATAACGTCTCAGCAGACGATACGTCTCAGGTGAAACTCGTTCGATTTCCTTGCCGTAAACGGCGGCGAAATGCGAAAGAAAATGGTCAGTGAGCACCGTAATCGCGCCCGGCGGCCGCTCGCGGAGTGGCGGCACCCTGATATGAAAAACATTGAGACGATAAAACAGATCTTCGCGGAAGCGTTTGTCGGTGACATTTTTTTCCAGGTCTTCGTTGGTCGCGGCGATGATACGGACGTCAACGCCGATGTTCTTGATCCCGCCAACTCGGCGAAAGGATTTCTCCTCCAAAACACGCAGTAAGCTGATCTGGGTTTTCTCGTCCATGGTAGCTATTTCATCGAGAAAGACCGTGCCGCCGTCCGCCTGCTCGAAGATTCCCGGACGTGAGTCTTGCGCGCCGGTAAATGCGCCCCGTTCATGACCGAACAGTTCGCTGGCGATCAGCTCGCGGGCTACAGCCCCGGTATTTACCGGGATGTAAGGCTTTTCCTTTCGCCGGCTCCGTTTGTGGATCGCCGCCGCGACCAGGTCCTTCCCCGTTCCCGTTTCGCCCGTTATCAAAACTGGAATATCAACTGCCGCAGCTTCGATGATTCGGCGAATGACCGCCCGCATCGGCAGACTGATCGCGATGATCCCTTCAAATTCAATCGGCAGCGGGATTCCGGGAGTGTCTATCGTGCGCTTTTCCATATAAACGCGTCGTCCGGCATTATTCATCGCAGAGCGTCAGTCCATGGTTCCCACGCGCGGGACCATGCCTTTATTTTGGCCTTAGCGCAAGAGACGAATCCTAAGTTTTTACACCCGAATTACCTGCCAACGCCGAGATCTCACGCGGATAACGGCTAACGCTGAAAGCTGACAAGAAGCAAAGCCGCCTCAAATTGGTAAACCATTTTGAAAGCAATAGACGTGAATGACGCGGCAGGTGTCACGAGCGAGCAACGCTTCCGCCAGGCTCGCAGCTTCGTGATTCTTGTGATGCGGACCGTCGGGGCCCTTCCCCGCTTCAGACCAATTGATGTCTTTTTAGCTTGTTATAAAGCGCCCGGCGGCTGATCCCGAGAACATGTGCCGCCAGCTTTTTATTGCCGTGGAAGCGCAGAAGTGTTTTGTGGATGAGTTCCTTCTCTACGAAATCGAGCGTGGCGCCGATACGGAAGGAACATGCGGCATCGTTGCCGTTGTTGCCGTCGCTGACGGCATCACGTATTCGTTGTGGAATGAAATCAGGCGTGAGATCTCTGCCGTCCATCATCAGAATAGCCGTCTGAATGACATTTTTAAGCTCGCGCACGTTGCCCGGCCACGGATATTTCCTCAGCAGCCGGTAAGTTTCGGGCACAACTCGATCGACTTCCTTGTTGTACACGGCGGCAAAACGCGACAGAAAATGATCCGTCAGCACGCTGATGGCGGCGCGCCGCTCGCGCAGCGGCGGCACGCTGATGTGAAAAACATTTAAACGATAGAACACATCTTCACGGAATCGTTTCTGAGCGACGCTCTTCTCGAGGTTTTCGTTGGTCGCCGCGATGATCCTCACGTCGGTCGCAATATTACGAACGCCGCCGACGCGCCGGAACGTTTTCTCCTCCAGAACTCGCAGCAAGCTGACTTGAGTCTTTTCGTCCATGGTGGCGATCTCATCCAAGAAGACCGTGCCGCCGTCCGCCTGCTCGAAGATTCCCGGGCGTGAGTCTTGCGCGCCGGTAAATGCGCCTCGTTCATGGCCGAAGATCTCGCTGGCAATCAGCTCCGGCGCCATCGCGCCCATGTTGACGGCAACATAGGGCCGGCCCGCACGCCCGCTCCGCTTGTGGATCGCCGCCGCGACAAGATCTTTACCGGTGCCCGTCTCTCCGGTAATCAGAACCGGAATTTCGACGGCCGCCGCATCGACAATCCGCCGAATTACCGCGCGCATGGGCAAGCTGACGGCGATGATTCCTTCGAACTCGATGGGCAAGCTCACCTCGCCCAAGCGCGACTTACTCGCTTCGTCGCCAAGCTCGAACGGTAAGTGATTCTCTACCAGCGACATCAAATCATCGTCATTGAGCGGCTGCTCTCTGATGCACACATTGCCGGCGCGAATCGCCGCGACATGACTCTGTTGTGGAGCGGTGAGCACAATGGTTTTGGTCCCGACGGCTTGCTCTGCAAGCCGCATAACTTTCTTGCAGATTTCCGGCTGTGTGGTCTGATCTGCCGAGGCATTCCATATGATCAAGTCGAACTTGTGATTCGCCAGTTTGCCCATTGCAGCGTCTATACACGACATCGATTTCACTTTAACGTCGACTGCCAGCTGGCACTGCAGCAACGCGTGCGTGCGACCTTCTTTCTCGACGACAAGTACTCGAACCATGGTCACTCTCAGTATGCAAAAACGTTGATAAACGACTCGCTTACTCGGCTGATGTACTCTTTAAGTCGTAGGTCGTCAACCACTAAATTACTTTTGTTTCACAAAAAATGTACTTAACCAGTGTTCCGGCGCGTCACTAGAACGATTTCTCGATGTTAAGCAAGATTAACTAACATTTTGTTTTATTGAGTCTTTTTGGAATGCCTCGACCAAAATAACTGACCGAGCGCTTTTTACAGGTGCTATCGGGTTTTTAACTACGACTTTAGAAGTATTTTAGGCTGGGAGAGCCGGCCTATTCTGGCACGGGTCACGAGACCGGTACGAGG
>Ga0210076_1000032_pt1 | contig 29511 bp, 27 predicted proteins | sample MayberryNW_Catta_3_FD_184876 | JGI IMG/M metagenome (GOLD analysis project Ga0210076, IMG submission 184876) | Wetland microbial communities from San Francisco Bay, California, USA, that impact long-term carbon sequestration -... | ecosystem: Environmental > Aquatic > Marine > Wetlands ... | reverse complement strand
CGCGTTCACGAAGGTCGCGGTGATCCTCGCCGTCACGTTCGTGGCGAGCCCGTTCTACGTGAGGACGGCCATCGCCGCGTTCGAGGCGGTCGATCCGGATCTCGTCGCGGCCTCGCGAACGCTCGGAGCAGGCCCTGCCCGCACGTTCGCGCGCGTCGCGCTGCCGATCGCGTCCGGCGGGCTCGGCGCCGGTGCCGCACTCGCGTTCGCGCGGGGGCTCGGCGAGTTCGGCGCGACGATCATGTTCGCCGGGTCGCTCCAGGGCGTGACCCAGACGCTCTCTCTCGCCGTCTACCAGGAGTTCGACGTCGACTTCGACACCGCCCTCGCCATCGGGGCTCTCCTCGTGCTGGGGAGTGCCCTCGTCCTCTTCGCAGCCAAGGTGATCCCTTCATGGAGACGCTCGGCGTCGACCTCGATCACGGTCTCCGGTCCTTCCGCCTCGCGCTAGCGCTCGACGCCGGCGCGGAGACGGTCGCGCTGATGGGGCCGTCCGGAGCCGGGAAGACGAGCGTGCTGCGCGCGATCGCCGGCCTGCTCCGGCCGGAGCGGGGACACATCACCCTCGGCGGCGACACGTGGCTCGACACCGCGCGGCGGATCGACCTTCCGCCCGAGCGCCGGCGGGTCGGGCTCGTGTTCCAGGAGTACGCGCTCTTCCCGCACATGACCGTCCGGGCGAACGTGGCCTTCGGCGGCAGCGAGCGCGTGGACGAGCTGCTCGAGCGCTTCGCGATCGCATCGCTGGCCGGCGCTCGACCCTCCGCGATCTCCGGTGGCGAGCGTCAGCGCGTCGCCTTGGCGCGCGCGCTCGCCCGCGACCCCGGCGTCCTCCTCCTGGACGAGCCGCTGTCCGCGCTCGATGCGCACACCCGCTCCCGGGTGCGGCAGGAGCTCCGCGAGCTCCTGCTCGACCTCGGCTTGCCAACGCTGATCGTCACCCACGACTTCGAGGACGCCGCCGCGCTCGCGGACCGCGTGGGCGTCCTCGTGGACGGGCGGCTGCTGCAGATCGGGCCCCCGTCCGAGCTCGTGGCCACACCGGCGGATGCGTTCGTGGCGGGATTCACGGGCGCGAACCTCCTCCGGGGAACGGCACGTCCCGCTCCGAACGGGCTGACCGAGGTGGCGCTCGACGCCGGGTTCACGGCCTACTCCGTGGAACCTGCGGGCGGAAGGGTCGCCCTGGCCGTGTACCCGTGGGAAGTCTCGGTCGCGCGGGAGGCCCCGGACGACTCGGCGGTGAACCACGTGCGGGCGCCGATCGGATCGATCATGACGCTCGGGAACCGCGTGCGCGTCCAGATCGGGCCGGTCACCGCCGAGGTCACGACGCAGTCCTCGGAGCGGCTCGGGCTTCGAGAGGGAGAGGTCGTCGTCGCCTCGTTCAAGGCGACCGGAGCGCGACTCCTCTCGGGAGCGTAAGCTCGGCGGCGTGACGGTCGAGATCGCACCTCGGCTTCCGGAGGCAGAACAGGAGGCCGTGAGCCACGCGCTCGAGCGGGCCGGGATCCGCCTCGACGGGCGTCCCGAGGCCTACGCGAGCGCCTGGCGACGCACGGCCGCGCGGGAGTCGGTGGACAACGTCCCGGCGCCGGCTCTCTACGCGTTCTCGCCGCGGAGCACGCGCGGCGCGACCCGCGCGTAGTCGAGCCCCGACACCCAGGTGGCGACGAGCGCGACGAAGAGCGCCCACCACGCGACGTCCTGGCTCCACGCGCCCGCGGCCGCGAGGCCAGCGATGGTGGCTGCGAGCGCCTGCGCCCACGTCTTGAGCCGGCCGAGGTCGCGTGCGCCTAGAACGACGCCGCGCTCGACGGCAGCGAGCCGCAGCCCGGAAACGAGGATCTCGCGGACGACGATGAGCGCGACCATCCAGGCAGGCGCGACTTCCTCCCCGATCAGCATCACGAGGGCGGCCAGCACGAGGACCTTGTCGGCGACGGGGTCGAGCAGCTTCCCGAGCGGGGAGCTGATCCCACGACGGCGCGCGAGCCAGCCGTCGATCTGGTCCGTCGCCATCGCGACGACGAAGACCGCCGTCGCCCAGTACGCGTGGTTCGGGAAGTCCCACGCGAAAAGGAGGACGACCAGGGGCACGGCCGCGACGCGTGCGACGGTCAGCTGATCCGGGAGGCTCACAGTGATGGAGAATACGCGTCGCATGGCGCCCTTCTCGAAAGTCCTCGTTGCCAACCGGGGCGAGATCGCCGTCCGCATCTTCCGCACGCTTCGCGAGCTCGGCATCGGCACGGTTGCCGTGTACTCCGAGGAGGACCGCGGGAAGCTGCACGTCGCCGTCGCCGACGAGGCGCATCTCATCGGCGAGGGGCCTGCGTCGGAGAGCTACCTGCGCATGGATCGCGTCATCGAGGCTGCGTGCCGGTCGGGCGCGGAGGCGATCCATCCCGGCTACGGGTTCCTGGCCGAGAACGCCTCGTTCGCGCGCCAGGTCGCCGAGGCGGGGCTGGTGTGGATCGGCCCGCCGCCGGAGGCGATCGATGCCATGGGATCCAAGACGGCGGCGCGGGAGCGGATGCGCGACGCCGGTGTTCCGATCATCCCCGGGACGACGGAGGCTGCGACCAGCGTCGAGGAGGTGGTCGCCGTCGCCGACGAGATCGGCTACCCGATCGCGATCAAGGCCTCCGCGGGCGGCGGCGGGAAGGGGTTCAAGATCGCGGGCTCGGCCGAGGAGGTCGAGCGCGCGTACGAGTCCGCGCGCCGGGAGGGCGAGGCGTACTTCGCCGACTCGTCCGTCTACGTCGAGCGCTACCTCGAGGACCCGCGCCACGTGGAGGTGCAGGTCCTCGCCGACGAGCACGGGAACGTCATCCACCTCGGCGAGCGCGACTGCACGATCCAGCGACGTCACCAGAAGCTCGTCGAGGAGACGCCCTCGCCGGCGGTCGACGCGGGGCTGCGCGAGCGCATCGGTCGGATCGCGGTCGACGCGACGAGAGCGGTGGGTTACCGCTCCGCGGGGACGATCGAGGGCCTCCTGGCGCCGGACGGCTCGTACTACTTCCTCGAGATGAACACCCGGGTGCAGGTCGAGCACACCGTCACCGAGGCCGTCACGGGGATCGACATCGTGCGCGAGCAGGTGCGGATCGCCGCCGGAGAGCCGCTCTCGGTCTCGCAGGACGAGGTCGTCCTGCGCGGCCACGCCATCGAGTGCCGCATCAACGCGGAGGACGTGAGCCGGGGGTTCCTCCCGGCCCCCGGCCTCGTCACCGCCTACGTCGAGCCGGCCGGGATCGGCGTGCGGGTCGACTCGGGCGTCCGCGCCGGAGACCGGATCTCGGACCTGTACGACCCCCTCATCGCCAAGCTCGTCGTCCACGACGTCGACCGCGAGAGCGCGCGGCGGCGCATGCTGCGCGCCCTCGAGGAGTTCGTGATCGAGGGGCCGACGACGCTCCTCGGCTTCCATCGCGCACTGCTCTCGTCTGCCTGCTTCGTCGACGGGGGAACGTGCCGCGGCGTCACCGAGTCGGAGGACCTCGCGGCCCGTGCGAGCGAGCTCGCCGAGCAGTCCGTCGGCCGGGCTGTCGCGACCGCAGTCGCCGACGGCCGCCCGGGATCGACCCGGGAACGGCGCCTCGTCGTCGAGCTCGACGGCCGCCGCCACGAGCTCCGTGTCCACACTCCCGAGCCGCCGTGGGTCGAGCTCGCCCGCAGACACCGCGAGCGGAAGAAGGGCCTCACGGGTGAGGAGACGGGGGCGGTCGTGAGCCCGATGCAGGGGACGGTGCTCGGGGTCGAGGTCGCCGACGGCCAGCCGGTCGAGGCCGGCGGGCTGATCTGCGTGATCGAGGCGATGAAGATGGAGAACGAGATCGTCGCCCACCGCGACGGCGTCGTCTCCGGGCTCACCGTCGCGCCCGGGCAGCAGGTCGCGCACGGCGACCTCATCTGCGTCGTCCGCGACGCATGAGCCCCGAGCGCTGCGCGGACCTCTCCCGCTCGGCCGGGGAGTCGCTCGTCGGCACGGCCACGACGGCCACGAGCTGGCTCCTGGTCGAAGTCCCGGGAACGTGGCCGCGCGACGTGTCGGCGGGGGACGCGCTGCCGCCTCGGGCGCGGAGCGCCGTCGACGCCTGGCTCGAGGGGACGCCCGGGTCGCGGCTCCTGTTCGTGCGCAGGCCGGGTCGTGCCGGTGCGCCGAGCGTCGCCTTCGTCGTCCGTGCCGACGAGCGCAGCTCGGAGGTGCGGCGGCTCGAGCTCGCCTCGCCGGAGGAGCTCGCGTCCGTCGAGCTCGCGAGCGCGGGGGACCTCGTCGAGGATCCGCTCGTCCTCGTGTGCGGTCACGGCGTGCGCGACGCGTGTTGCGCTCTCCGGGGGGGCGCGGTGTTCTCGGCCCTCGCGCCGACGCTACCCGAGGCGTCACTGTGGATCTCGTCGCACCAGGGAGGGCACCGCTTCGCGGCGAACGTGCTCGTCCTTCCGGCCGGGCTGCAGTTCGGTCGGGTCGAGCCGGAGGAGGCCCCCGGCGTGGTCTCGCGTGCCCTCGCGGGGGCGATCGAGCTCGACCGTTACCGGGGCCGGACGTGCTTCGCCCCGGCCGCGCAGGCTGCAGAACGAGCCGTCAGGGAGGCTGCCGTCCTTGACCGGGTCGACGACCTCCGACTGGTCGGGATCGAGGGCGACGTCGTCCGTTTCGTCACCCGCGGCGGAACGGAGCACACGGCGATCGTCGAGACCCGCGAGGGGCCGACGGTGCCGGCGAGCTGCGGTGCCGTGGCCGAGCCTCAGCCGCTGCTCAGCGCACGTCTCGCCTGAAGCGGCCCGGGCTCACTCCTCGAGGCGGTAGGCGTGGTCGGTGATCCAGACCACGGTCTCGTCGAGCTCCTCGGGCGTGTTCCCGACGGCCACGAGCGTGCCGAAGACGACGCGCGCCCAGCTCCCCGCCACGAGCGCGCCGGAGGCGGACATCGTTCCCTCCCACGAGTCGCCGGGCTCCAGGATCGCGGGAAGGTCCGGCACGAAGCTCGTCGCCGTGCGCGGCGGAGGGAGCTCGCCATTGGCGTTCAGCTCGTCGAGCTCCTCCTGCTTTCCCGTCGTGAAGAGCATGAGCCCGAACGAGCGCTCGAGCGAAGCATGCGGGTCGTTCAGCTCCCAGCCGAGCCGGGTGTCGTTCTCGATGCCGATCCGGGCGCGCCAGCCGTCCCGGAGGACCTGGAGCGACTCGACCGTGAACACGAGCTGCTCGCCCGGCGAGCCGTAGGTCTCACGCCAGCCCAGCTCGGCGGTCTGGGGGCCGGCGGCGACGCTCGCGTCGGCGGTCCCGTCGTCTCCCCGCAGGCGCTCTGCGGCCGACGAGAACGCGAAGCCGGCGACCGCAGCCCCGAGCGCGACGAGGATGATGATCGTGGTGCGGCTCACCGAGCCCATGCTCGCACACGCCGCCGCACCGTCCCTGCCACCCGTGCGGCGGGTAGACTCGCCCGCGCTTTGGACCTCTACGAGTACCAGGGGAAAGAGCTGTTCCGCCGGTACGGGATCCCCGTGTCGGAGGGCCGGCTGGCGACGAGCCCGGCCGAGGCGCGCGAGGCTGCGCAGGAGCTCGGCTGCCCGGTCGTCGTCAAGGCGCAGGTGTTGACGGGAGGTCGCGGGAAGGCGGGAGGGATCAGGCTCGCCGAGACGCCTGCGGAGGCGGAGGCCCGCGCGCGCGAGATTCTCGGCCTCGACATCCGCGGCCACACGGTCCACAAGGTGTGGGTCGAGCGGGCCTCGGACATCGAGCGCGAGTACTACCTCTCGATCACCTTCGACCGAAGTGAGAAGAAGCCGCTCTTCATGTTCACGACACAGGGTGGGATCGACATCGAGGAGGTCGCCGCGTCGAGCCCCGAGGCACTCGTCCGGCTCCACGTCGATCCACTGGAGGGCTACAACGCCTGGCAGGGCCGGCGACTCGTCCACGACGCGGGCGTGGAGGACCCCGGCGAGCAGAAGCAGATCGCCGCGATCGTCGGGAACCTGTATCGCGCGTTCGTCGGGACGGAGGCGATGCTCTGCGAGGTGAACCCGCTGATCGTGACGCCGCAGGGGGAGGTGCGCGCGCTCGACTCCAAGTTCACGGTCGACGACAACGCACTCTTCCGGCTTCCGGACGTGGCCAAGATGCGGGATCTCGCCGCGGCCGACCCGCTCGAGGCTCTCGCGCGGGAGAAGGGCGTCACCTACGTGAAGCTCGACGGCGAGGTCGGCGTGCTCGGGAACGGGGCTGGCCTGACCATGTCCACCGTCGACGTCGTCACCTTCGTCGGCGGCCGGCCGGCCAACTTCTGCGACCTGGGCGGCGGTGGGGACGCGCAGGGCGTCGTGGACGCGCTCGAGGTCATCACCCGCGACCCGCAGGTGCGCTCGATCTTCTTCAACATCTTCGGAGGGATCACGCGCTGCGACGAGGTCGCGCGCGGAATCCTGCAGGCGCTCGATCAGATGGCCATCGAGGACCCGATCGTCGTGCGCCTGGACGGCACGAACGCCAAGGAAGGCCGGCAGCTGCTCCGGGAGGCGGCGCCGCCGAACCTCCACGCGGAGGCGACGATGCTGGACGGAGCACGCCGCGCCGTCGAGCTGGCGGGGGCGTAACGCGATGGCGATCATCGTCGACTCGCAGACACGGCTCGTCGTCCAGGGGCTCACGGGGTCGGAGGGCAGGTTCCACGGGCTCCGGAACCGGTCGCACGGGACGAACGTCGTCGCGGGCGTGACGCCCGGCAAGGGCGGCCAGGACGTCGACGGCATCCCGGTCTTCGACACGGTTGCCTCGGCCGTCCGGGAGACGGAAGCCGACACGTCGATGATCTTCGTCCCGGCGCCCTTCGCGGCGGATGCGATCTACGAGGCCGTCGCTTCCGGGATCCGGACGATCGTGTGCATCACGGAGGGCGTTCCCGCGCACGAGATGCTGCGCATCCACGCGTTCATCCGGCCGCGCGGAGTGACCCTCGTGGGGCCGAACTGCCCCGGGGCGCTGTCCCCCGGGAAGGCAAACGTCGGGATCATCCCGGCGGAGATTTTCCGCGAGGGTGGCGTCGGGCTCGTGTCGCGGTCGGGGACGCTCACGTACCAGATCGGCCACGAGCTGACGCAGCTCGGCCTCGGGAACTCCACGATCGTCGGGATCGGCGGCGACCCCGTCGTGGGCTTGTCGTTCGTGGACGTTCTCGGCCTGTTCGAGGCCGACCCGCAGACCGAGCAGGTCGTGATGGTGGGCGAGATCGGGGGCGACGAGGAGGAGAAGGCAGCCGCCTTCATCGAGGCCGAGATGTCCAAGCCCGTCGTCGCGTACATCGCGGGGTTCACGGCTCCACCCGGCAAGACGATGGGCCACGCGGGCGCCATCATCTCCGGCTCCGCCGGTACCGCGCAGGCGAAGAAGGACGCGCTCGAGGCGAAGGGGATACGCGTCGGCACGACGCCGACCGAGACCGCCGAGCTCGTCGCAGAGATCGCCCGCGCCTAGCCGGGTCTCGCCGGCGAGCTCCTCGTGGTTCCGAGTCGGCACGCACTCGGCTCGAAGCCGTCTCCCACTCGTACGCGGTCGCTGGATACGCTGACCGCAGGGATCTCGGGGATCCCCTGGGGGTGGTTGGAGGCGATTCGAGAGCGGTCTCGGGGCGGCTGAGGCGTCCTCGACGTCCGCGCTGTCGGCCGCCGGAAGGGGTTGCAGTACGTCGTGGCGGGTGCCGGCTGCTCGTCCGGTGCCCCCGGATACGCTCCTCCCGATGGCCGAGACTCCGATCTCCTTCGCCCGTGGTGCCCCGGCTCCCGAGCTGATCCCTGCCGAGGAGCTCGCCGACTGCGCGCACGCGGTCGCGCTCCGCGAGGGTGCCCCGCTCTTCGCATACGGCCCGGGCGCGGGGTACGCGCCGCTTCGCGAGTGGGTCGCCGACCGGCATGGTGTGGACGCGAGCCGCGTGGTGCTCACGGTCGGCGGTCTCCTCGGCTTCGTCCTCTACGCCTCGGAGATGCTCGAGCGGCGGCCGGGTCGCGTGCTCGTGGAGTCGCCGAGCTACGACCGGCCCCTGAAGATCCTCGCCCGCTCGGGAGCGGAGATCGTGGCGGTCCCGATGGACGGGGACGGGCTCGACCCCGACGCGCTGGAGGCAGAGCTGCTGCGCATGCCGGCGCCCCCGTCCTTCCTGTACACGATCCCGACCTTCCAGAATCCGAGCGGGCGCACGCTGCCGCCCGAGCGCCGCAGGCGGATCGCGGCGCTGCTGGCGGAGCACGGAGTCCCCGCGCTCGAAGATGACCCGTACGGCCTCGTACGCTTCGAGGGCGAGGTACCCCCTTCTCTGCACGAGCTCGACGGCGGTGAGCTCGTCACGTACACCTCGTCGTTCTCGAAGACCGTCGCCCCGGGCCTGCGAACGGGGTACTTCGTCCTCCCTGCCGAGGGAGCCCGCGACTTCGAGGCGAGGGTCGTGTCCACGTACATCTCGCCGCCCTTCCTCGTCCAGGCGGTGATCTCCGAGCTCATCGCGCGCGGCCGCTTCGAGCCGAACCTCGACCACGTGCGCGCCGAGCTGCGGGCTCGCCGGGACGCGATGCTCGGGGCGCTCGAGCGCGCGTTCCCGACGACCGCGTCCTGGAGCCGGCCCGACGGCGGCTACTTCGTCTGGCTCGAGGCCGGGAGCGGCGTCGACACCGCCGCGCTCGCGGTGCGAGCGGAATCCGCGGGGGTCGTCATCGTGAAGGGAGCCGACTTCTACCCGCCGGGGTCGGGTCTCGGCGGATCGGCCGCGCGCCTCGCGTTCAGCTTCGAATCGCCTGCGCGGATCATCGAGGGCGTCGAGCGCCTCGCGGCGCTCCTGTAGGACAGGCTACGCCCTGCGGCGCGCGCGCAGCTGGTCGAAGAGATACCCGGCGGCGAACCCGATGCCGACGCAGAGCAGGATCAGGACCAGCAGCGAGATTCGCGCGGAGAAGAACACGAAGCTGACCTCGACCTGCTTCCGGTTGAAGAGCACGATCAGGACGGCGTAGACCGCGAGCGCCCCGAACAGGATCAGCTTCCAGGGTGGGCCGTCCTGCCGACCGGGCTGCGCGGGCCCCTCCATGCGCGGGATCCTATGCTGCGCGGCCGACCGCGACGCGCGGGAGCGGCCGCGGCACCAGCTGTGGCTGCCGCGGCGGGGTCAGCGACCCGGCGGTCGCGGCGCGGAAGGTGGGGCACGGGACGTTCCCGGCGAGCGCGCACAGGCCCTCGCGCCGGAAGAAGCAGTTGTCGCAGGTGACCTCTGACCGTGTCTTTGCCATGGTGTCCGGGAGGTCGCCCCTCGTCGACCAGCCCGCATTGTGGCGAGGGCGCCCGGATGAGACAACCCCCGGCCGGAGGAATTCGCCGCAATTTGCGCGTGTTGTCAGGCTCGTAAAAAGTCCTGCAAACTCAGCACTTCAGAGCGCTCGTTGCCAGCCGTCGCAACGCCTGTTGATAACTGTCCACAGCGATGATGCGCACGTCGTCCGCGTACTGCCTCGCAATCGCGGCATTCTCGCGCGCGGGCACGACGAAGACATCCACATCGGAACGTCGCACGCCGTAGGTCTTTTGCTTCAGGGCTCCTACGGGGATGACCGACCCGTCGAGGGCAAGCGCGCCCGTCGCCGCGACGCGGCAGCCGTGCGTCACGTCCCGCCCGAGCTGCCTTGCGATCTCGAGCGCGAACGGAAGCCCGGCGGAGGGCCCCCCGACCGGACCGAGGTCGATGTCGACGTCGATCGGCAGCTCGATGTCCGCCGCCTGGTCGACCTGGATGCCCACGATGGGCCGATCCGGGTCGGCCGGGTTCGGAATCGTCGGGACCGTGAGCTCGACGCGCTCGCCCCCGCGGCGCACCACGAGGTCCACCTCGTCGCCCGGGGCGTGCCGGGTGATGCGCGCACGAAGCGCGTCCGGGGTCCTGACCGGGGCACCGTCCACCTCGACGATCACGTCACCGGGCTCGATCCTGCCGGCGGCCGGCCCGTCCCCGGCAACTCCCGTGACGAGGATCCCCGTGGGGGTCGCCACGACGTCGTAGCCGAGCGCCTTCAGGGCGACCGCGGTCGCGATCTGCTCCGACCGCTGCATGTCGTCCGCGTTCCGCTGGTCGCGCTCCTCCTCGGACGTACCCGCCGGCAGCAACTGCTCCTCGGGCACGACCGTCGATCCGTCCGGGCGCGTGAACGGAAGGATCCGCTCGAGCAGCGACATCCGGCGGACGAAGACGTCCACGAAGTACACGCTGTCGGCGCCCGCCGGGCGAGCGCCCTCGACGGTGACGCGCTCTGCGAGCGGCTCGGCTCGGTCCGGGGCGAAGATGAACTCGTCCGCGGGGGACATCCACAGCACGAACGCGGCCACGAGCCCGAGCACGCCGAGCACGACCGCCGTCAGGGAGAGGCTCTTCACCTAGAGCAGGCCGCGCGTCAGGCCACCGTCGACGGGTAGCACGGTCCCGGTCACGTACGCAGCTCGCTCGGAGCACAGGAACGCGACGACGTCTCCGATCTCGCGCGGGCTGCCGAGCCGCCGGAGCGGGATCGTGCGAAGGTCCTCCTCGGTGGGCCCGTCCGGGTAGACCTCCCGGATCCGCTCGGTGTCGATGCGGCCCGGAGCGATGGAGTTCACGGTGATGCCCGCCGGGCCGAGCTCCCGGGCGAGCGTCTTGGCCCACCCGATCACGCCCGGCCGGACCGCGTTCGAGAGCGCGAGGTTCTCGATGGGCTCCCGCACCGAGCTGGAGGTGATGTTGACGATGCGGCCGCAGTCGCTGCGCTCGAGGTACGGAAGGCACAGGCTCGTGAGGCGCACGACGGAAACGAGGAGGAGCTGCACCGCGCTCTCGACCTGCTCCGGTGTGAGCCCGACCGCCCGGGTGCGGGGCGGGCCTCCGGAGTTGTTGATCAGGATGTCGATGCCGCCGTGCTCGCCGACCGCTGCCTCCACGAGCCGTTCGCAGTCCTCCGCGCTGGCGACGTCACCCACGACCGCGAGCCCGCCGAGCCTCGCCGCCTCGCGCTCCAGCGGCTCGCGACCGCGGGCGAACATCACGACGTTCGCGCCCTCCTCGACGAAAGCTTCCGCGCAGCCGAGGCCGATGCCGGCAGAGGCGCCGCACACGATCGCGGTGCGGCCCGTCAGCTGGAGATCCATGCCTGGGGCGAGGGCGCGTCCCGCGCCTACGACCTCTTGAGGATGGACACGACCTCGCTGACCGCGGCGGCCGACGCCCTGAGCATCTTCTTCTCGTCGGGCGTGAGCTTGAGCGTCACGACCTCCTCCACGCCGGCCGCTCCGAGCTTCGCCGGCGCACCCATGTACAGCCCCTTAATCCCGTACTCGCCTTCGAGGTACGCCGTGCACGGCAGCACGCGCTTCTCGTCGAGACAGATCGAGTCCACCATCTGGGCCGCGGCCGCGCCCGGCGCGTACCAGGCCGACGTGCCGAGCAGGTTCACGATCTCGCCCCCACCGAAGCGCGTGCGGTCGACGAGCTTGCGGATGCGTCCCTTGGGGAGGAGCTCGGGCAGCGGCACGCCGCCGACGGTCGTCGCCGAGACGACCGGGACCATCTGGTCGCCGTGGCCCCCGAGCACGACTGCGGTGACGTCCTTCACGGACACCTCGAGCTCCTGCGAGATGAACGCAGAGAAGCGCGCCGTGTCCAGGATCCCGGCCATCCCGACTACGCGTGCCTTCGGGAAGCGCGAGACCGCCTTCGCGACGTGGCACATCGCGTCGAGCGGGTTCGAGACGACGACGAGCACCGCCTTCGGCGACCTGCGCACGACCTCCTTCGTCACCGAGGTGACGATCGCCTCGTTGGTCGTCACGAGGTCGTCGCGGCTCATCCCCGGCGAGCGCGGCTTGCCGGCCGTGATGACGACCACGTCCGAGCCCTCGGTCTCCTCGTATCCGTTCGAGCCCGTCATCGTCGGCTCGTAGCCGAGGACCGACCCCGCCTGGTTCATGTCGAGCGCCTTGCCCTGCGGGAAGTTCGGGATGATGTCGACGAGGACGACGTCCGCGTAGTCGCGCCGCGCGATCTCCTGCGCGCAGGTCGCGCCGACGTTTCCGGCGCCGACGACGGTCACCTTCTTTCTCATGGTCGTTCTCCGTTTCCTTGGAGCTCCTCGCCCGAGGCGAGCAGCTCGATGATCGCGTCGGCGTACTGGGACGTGCCGACCGCGGTCGGGTCGTCGCGCGTCGGCTTGAGGTCGTACGTCACGCGCTTCCCCTCCGCGATCACCGTGGCGACCGCCCGCTCCAGCCGCTGGGCGGCCTCGCGCTCGCCGAGATGCTCGAGCATGAGCTTCCCGGAGAGGATCATCGCGGTCGGGTTGACCTTGTTCAGGCCCTTGTATCTCGGTGCCGAGCCGTGGGTCGCCTCGAAGACGGCGGCGCTCGTCCCGATGTTCGCCCCGGGTGCCACACCGAGGCCGCCGACGAGCCCGGCGGTGACGTCGCTCACGATGTCCCCGTACAGGTTGGGGAGCACGAGGACGTCGAACTCCTCCGGCCGCTGGACGAGCTGCATGCAGACCGCGTCGACGAGCACCTCCCGCGAGGCGATCTCCGGGTAGTCCTTCGACACCTCGCGGAAGACGGAGAGGAAGAGGCCGTCCGTGAACTTCATGATGTTCGCCTTCGTCACTCCGGCGACCTCGCGCCGGTGGTTGGCCCGTGCGTGCTCGAAGGCAAAGCGGATGATGCGCTCCGACGCGGCCTCGCTGATCGGCTTCACGGAGATCCCGGAGCCGGCGGCGATCTGCTTCGCCTGCAGCTGATTGAGGTCTTGGATGACCCTCTCCGCCGCGTCGCTCCCGGCCTCGTACTCGATGCCGGCGTACAGGTCCTCGGTGTTCTCGCGAACGACGACGATGTCGACGTTCTCGTAGCGGGTGCGGACGCCCGGGTACGTCTTGCACGGGCGCAGGCACGCGTAGAGCTCCAGCTCGTGCCGGAGCGCGACGTTGACCGACCGGAACCCGGTGCCGATCGGGGTCGTGATCGGCCCCTTGAGCGCCACGCCGTTCCGCCGCACCGACTCGAGCGTCTCGTCGGGCAGCGGCGTCCCCGCTTCCTCCATGACCTCGACGCCCGCCTGGCGCACGTCCCAGTCGAAGTCGACTCCCGTGGCCTCGAGAACGCGGCGTGTGGCCTCGGTGAGCTCGGGGCCGGTCCCGTCGCCGGGGATGAGGGTTACGCGGTGGCCCATGGGCGCGGCGATCGTAGCTGAGCGCTCTGGTCCGCAGATCGAGGTTCGCTCACGCGAACCTCGATCGCGAGAACCCTGAAGGCGACCGCTCCCGCGGTCGCATACCGCCGTACCCGAGATCGAGCTTCGCCGGTCCGCAGATCGAGGTTCGCTCACGCGAACCTCGATCGCGGGAACCCTGAAGACGACCGCTCGCGCGGTCGCATGCCGTTGGTGCCTGCGCTGGCGATTCGCTCCCGCGAGCCTCGATCGCGGGAGCCCCTGGAGACGACCGCTTGCGCCGCCGCAGGTCGCCGGCTACCTCCTCGTCCCGTGCTCGTGGTCAGGTAGCGTCCTCGGCGGATGAGCGAGACCGCGTTCAGCCCCGGCCTCGAGGGCGTCGTCGCCGTCGAGACGGAGATCGCCGAGCCCGATCGCGAAGGGGGATCCCTCCGCTATCGCGGCGTCGACATCGAGGAGCTCGTCGGGCGCATCCCCTACGAGAACGTCTGGGGCCTCCTCGTCGACGACGACCCGAGCTCGAAGATGCCCGACCCCGAGCCGTACGAGCCCGCGCGGCTGACAGGGAACGCCCCGGCCGACCTGCAGGCCGAGACGGCGCGCCTCGCCGGCCTCTGGGAGCTCGGGAAGCTGAACGAGATCTCGGACGAGCAGGCGCGGGAGGACCTGGGGCGCCTCTCGGCGCAGATGATGTCGATCGTCGCGCGGTCGGCGCGTGTCGCCGACGGCAGCCCGGACCCGGTCGCCGACGACGTGGTCGCGCGGGGCACGACGGCGGCGGAGAAGTTCCTCCTGCGCTGGCGCGGCGAGGCCGACCCCCGCCATACCCGCGCGATCGACACCTACTGGATCTGCACGGCGGAGCACGGGCTCAACGCCTCGACCTTCACGGCCAGGATCGTCGCTTCGACGGGCGCCGACTGCGGGGCGTCGCTCTCGTCCGCGGTGGGCGCGCTCTCGGGACCGCTGCACGGCGGCGCCCCGGCGTACGTGATCCCGATGCTCGAGGAGGCAGCCGAGCTTGGCGACCCCGAGCGCTGGGTGGAGGAAGCGCTCGCGAGCGGAAAGCGGATCATGGGCTTCGGCCACCGCGTCTACCGGGCAGAGGACCCGCGCTCGCGGATCCTGAAGCGCACCGCCAAGGAGCTCGGGTCTCCGCACGTGGAGGTTGCAGAGGCCCTGGAGGAGGCGGCGCTCGCGGCTCTCCAGGCGCGCCACCCGGAGCGCGTTCTCGCGACCAACGTGGAGTACTACTCGGCCGTCGTCCTCGACATCGCCGAGATCCCCCCGGCGCTCGCGCCCGCCATGTTCGCGTGCTCGCGGGTCGGCGGCTGGTCGGCCCATATCCTCGAGCAGAAGAAGACGGGGCGCCTGTTCCGCCCGTCGGCGCGGTACGTCGGCCCTCCGACGCGCTCGCTGCCCGTCTCGTGAGCCTCGCGGAGGCGGCAGCCCAGGCGGACGCCCTGGCCGAGTCCGGCGACGAGCGCGCGATCGCCGCGCTCCGGGCGCAGTGGGACGAGGAGATCGAGGCCGACGCGCGGAACGCGGACTACCGGGTGCGCGCGCAGGCCTACCGGGCCATCGCCCAGTTCCGCTTCCGCCAGAAGCTCGAGCTCCTGCGGCGCGGGCTCGAGGACGAGAGCCCGGCCGCGCGCGGGGCAGCGCTCATCGCGCTCGAGTCCCTCTCGCGTGACCACCCGGGCGACGTCAACTCGTTCCGGCCGCTCCTTCACGAGCTCGCTGCCCGCGACCCGAACGTGGCCGTGCGGCGGCTCGCGGTCGTGTGCCTCCGGAACGGCAGCTCGCGGCCCGACACGCTCCAGCTCCTGCTCGGGATCGCCGAGTCCGACGAGGAGGACGCGGAGCTCCGCAAGTCCGCGCGCGTGGTCCACGCGTCCCTGAAGAAGAAGGCGGCCGCGCGATGAGCCCGGCTGTCGCCGTGGTCATGGGCTCGCGCTCGGACTGGGAGACGATGGAGCACTGCGTGGCCACCCTCCGCACGCTCGAGATCCCGCACGAGGTCCGCATCCTCTCGGCCCATCGCACGCCCGACGCGCTGGAGGAGTTCGTCTCGGACGTCGAGGCGCGCGGTGCGCAGGTCTTCGTGGCGGCCGCGGGCGGCGCGGCCCATCTGGCGGGGGTGGTGGCCTCGAAGACGCTCAAGCCGGTGCTCGGCGTGCCCATGGGGACGCAGCTCGGGGGGCTCGACTCGCTCCTCTCGACCGTGCAGATGCCGGCCGGCATCCCGGTCGCGACGCTGGCCATCGGTCGCGCCGGCGCGGTCAACGCGGCGCTCCTGGCCGCGGCGATCCTCGCGCGGGCGGACGAGGCGCTGGCGGGCCGTCTGCGCGCCTTTCGCGACGAGCAGGCGCAGAAGGTCCTGAGCGAGCCGGACCCGAGCGTCTAGGCAGCGCTCTAGGACGCCGCGACCACGGCGAGCAGCTCCTCGCCGTAGCGCTCGACCTTCACCGGGCCGAGGCCCTTGATGACGGCGAGCTCGCCGGCGGATTCCGGCCGGGCAGCGGCCAGCTCCTCCAGCGTCGCGTCGTGGAGGACGACGTACGCCGGGACTCCGTCCTGGCGCGAGCGCGCGAGCCGCCAGGCCCGGAGGCGCTCGACGAGGCCCGCGTCGACGTCCTCGTGCGGCCCCGTGCGGATCACCGGCGGCGGCACGGTCGGATCGACGACGAGCACCGTGTACCCGTCCTCGGTCACCTGCTCGCGGAGCGCGCCCGCCTTCTCCACGAGCTCGACCCAGCGGCGGACGTCGGCTTCGGAGGCCCCAGCGAGCATCCGGTGCGCGGCCGAGCGCCGGCCCGAGGGCGGCGCCTTCATCGACCCGCGGAAGGTGGCGACGAGGCTCCGTCGCCCGAGTGGCCACGTCAGGGAGGCAACGGCCTCGACGATCGCCGCGCCGACGTCCGCCGGGAGGGCGGGTGCTGCATCCTGAGTCCGCGCAATCGCGGCTGCCTGCGGATCGCAGACGTCGCAGGCGCCGCACGGTGCCTGGAAGGGCTCGCCGAAGTGCTCGGCGACCTGGGCATGCCTGCAGGCACGGCTCTCGGCGAACGCCACGACGCGATCGGCTCTGGCTTCCGCGACCAGCCGAGCGCGCTCGAGCAGGCGCTCGACGCGCCCGGAGGCGTCGTCGGGGACGGCGAGCAGCTTCACCTGCATCCTGCGGCCGCGGTCGAGCCCGCGCTCCACGAGCCCCGCCTGCTCGAGCATGCCGACGAGGACCCGCGGGTCGCGGTCGGGCACGAGCTTCCCGAGGTCGTCGGGGTCGACCGCGCCGCTCGTCTCCCGAAGGGCGCGGTAGACCGCACGGAGGTCCTCCGGCGTCGGCACGTCGGAGAGGGCGAACCGTCGGAGTGCGACGGCATCGGCCGCGCCGGCGAGCAGGAGCGTGTCGCTCTGCTCCCCGTCCCGGCCAGCTCGACCGACCATCTGTACGTACTCCTCGAGCGATCCCGGATAGTTGACCAGGCACACCAGGCGGACGTCCGGCTTGTCGATCCCCATGCCGAACGCGGTCGTCGCGACCACGATGTGCGTCCGGCCGGACACGAAGGAGTCCTGCACCCGCGTTCGCTCCTGCGACTCGAGGCCGGCGTGGTAGTGCTCGGCCCGGAGGCCGTGTCCCCGGAGCACGCGGGCGATCTCCTCGGTCGAGCGCCGCGAGCGCGCGTAGACGACCGCGGAGCCGCCGCGGAGCCGCGTGAGGCGGGCGACGAGGATCTCCAGGCGGTCGTTCGCGTTCGCCACCTCCTCGACCTCGTACCGGAGGTTCGCGCGCACGACGCTGGTAGCGACGACCTCGGGCGCTCGCCCGAGCGCCTCCCCGATCTGGCGCGCGGTGTCCGGCGTCGCGGTCGCCGTCATCCCGAGCAGCGCCGGCTCGCCGAGTGCGGCGAGCGCGTGCCGGATGAAGAGGTAGTCCGGCCGGAAGTCGTGCCCCCACATGCTCACGCAGTGCGCCTCGTCGACGACGACGAGGCCGATCCCGATGCCCTGGAGGAGGTCGAGGAACCCCGCCTGGCGCAGGCGCTCGGGGGCGACGTAGACCATGCGCTTGCTCCCTGCGGCCACCTCGGCGAGGCGGCTCGCGACGACGTCCGCGTCCAGCGACGAGTTCACGAACGTCGCGGTCGGGGCCACGCGTGGGGGAAGCTTGTCGACCTGATCCTTCATCAGCGCGATGAGCGGAGAGAGGACGAGCGTCGGCTCGGGCCGCAGCATCGCGGCGAGCTGGTAGGTGAGCGACTTCCCCGAGCCCGTGGGCATCAGTGCGAGTGTGTCTCGGCCCTCGACGGCGGCACGGACGACGGCCTCCTGCCCCGGGCGGAACCGATCGAAGCCGAAGAGCTCGCGGAGTGGGGTGGTGAGCTCCGTCAGGCGGGCGAGTATAGGGATCGCCCCGGCGCGCTCACGAAGCCGGCTCGAACTCGTTACGAAGCGTCCGAGCGAGGCGTCCGCCGGCGAGCGTGCGGGTGCGCCGTGAAGTAGACCTCGCGCCGTCGGCGATCGGACACGTGCGTGTACCGCTCCGTCGTCCCGAGGTCGGCGTGTCCGAGCATCTCCTGGACGGAGCGGAGGTCGGCGCCTCCCTCGAGCAGGTGCGTCGCGAACGAGTGGCGGAGAAGGTGGGGATGGACTCGCTCCGGCTCGAGCCCCGCCTTCTCCGCGAGCCGCCGCAGGATGAGGAAGGCTCCGGCCCGGGTCAACGGGCCGCCGCGTGCGTTCAGGAAGAGCTCCGGCCGGTACCGGCGGTCGAGGTGCGCCCGGCCGAGCGCGAGGTAGCGGCGAACCGCCTCGGCGGCCGGCCGTCCGAGCGGCACGAGGCGCTCCTTGCCGCCCTTCCCGAGCACGCGGACGATGCGACCGTCGAGGTCGACGCCTGTCTTGTCCAGCCCCACTGCCTCGGACACGCGCAGACCCGCGCCGTACAGGAGCTCGACGAGGGCGCGGTCGCGCAGCGAGCGCGGGGTCGTGCCCTCTGCGGCATCGATCAGCCGCTCGGTCTCGGACGGCGAGAGCGCCCGGGGTAGACGCCTTCCGCGCCGGGGTAGCTTGAGCGAGGCAGCGGGGTTCTCGTCCCGGGTGCCGATAAGGACGAGGTGCCGGAAATACGTCCGCACCGCCGAGACACGCCGTGCCACGGTCGCCGGGGCGAGACCGGCGGCGCGCATCTCGGCCAGCCAGCGCTCGAGCTCGTCGAGCGTGGCGTCGGCGACGGCTCCGCCGCGATGGGCTCCGAGCAGGGCGAGGTCGCGCCGGTACGCGTCGACGGTGCGCGGCGAGCGCCTCGCGGCAAGGTGGAGCAGGAAGCGCTCGACATCGGGGTCGGCAGGACGCACGGCGCGCGGAGGGATTCGCCGGGAGCGCGCCGCTTCCTCTCGCGGGCTATCCTGCGCGGCTTGCCGGTCCGGGTCACCGCCGTGCTCGCAGGCGTCTTCGCCGCCCTCTTCCTGGTGCCCGACGCGGCCCAGGCGTCGCAGCTCATTGCCCGCAACACGTCGAGCGAGAGCCTGATCGTCTCCGAGAGCGGGAAGGCCCTCCTCACGTACCACAACCAGGGCCGACTCTGGCGCGTCCTCGCGTGGGGCGCCGTGGGCGCACGCATGCCGAGCCAGACCCGGCACCAGGTCGCGTTCCGGATCGACCGCTCGGGCGGCTGGGGAAGCACGGGGCGCCCCCTCTGGAAGACGATGAGGAACGCCTGCGGCCCGTACCGCGGGCCTGCGATCCCGTTCGTCCTCACCGCGTGTACCGCACCGGACGGCTCCCACTGGGCCGTCCAGCGCTGGCAGCGCCTCCGGGCGAACTACGGCGTCCCGCCCTGGAAGCCCGGGCACGACGCGTTCGAGCTGCGCCTCTCCCACTGGCGGGGGCCGGTCGCGAAGCTCGAGGTGTGGCTCGACTGGAGCTACTCCGGCCGCTGGCACCACCTCTTCGGTCGCTACACGTACCTGGGCAAGCCGGTGCACGGGTTCGCGTGGACGCCCGAGGGCGACCCGGTCGACACGTACGGCCGCGTCCTCAGCCTGGACACGCTCGACTCGGCTTACGGCGCCGGCTGGCAGCGTGAGAACGGCTTTCTCGCGAGGCCTCCGGACGGGACGTTCTGCTACGGCTTCGTCCCGCATCGCCTTGCTTCCGGGGAGGTCCGGCCACCCGGGGTCGGGAAACGCTACCGCCTCGCGACGAGCGGGCCGGGTGTCACTCCCGACGTCGCCTGGGAGGGAGCATCGCTGCACGACTTCCGACCGAGCGACGCGGGAGACCGCGAGCACGAGGCGCGCATGAACGCCCTCCAGCAGGAGCTTGCGCAGGGCTCGAAGCCCTGCCACGCGTAGCCGAACGCGTCGCACCAGCGACGCCCTGTCATCGCGAAGACCCGCTCACACGCAGCCCAGTCCGGTCAGGACGCCACCCGCGCCGCGGAACCCCCAAGTTACAACTTGTAACTAGGGCTCCGTTTCTGCCATGCCCGCCGGGGGCAGCCACCCTTTTGAGCGTCGGGTTCGCCCGGCCGGCCATTCCGCGACGATCGGCAAGTTACAAGTTGTAACTAGGCGCCTCGTACGGCCGTGTCTCGAGGGGGTGGGCAGGGTGCTCGCTACGGGCGAAGTGCTCGCTACGTGCACGGTGCTCGGTACGAGCACGTTGCTCGCTACGAGCGCGGGTGCGAGCGGTCGTAGACCCGTCGCAGGCGCCGCGCGTCCACATGGCTGTAGACCTGCGTCGTCGACAGGGAGGAGTGGCCGAGGAGCTCCTGGATCACCCGGAGATCGGCGCCCCCTTCGAGGAGGTGCGTCGCGAACGCGTGCCGGAGCCGGTGCGGGTGCCGCAGGATGCGCCGGACCGTGCTCGTGTCGAGCCGACGGCCGTGCGCCGACAGGAAGACCGCGCTCTCGGCGCCGCGGGCGAGCGCGGGACGGCCGTCCCGCAGGTAGCGCGAGAGGTGATGTGCCGCCTCCTCGCCCAGCGGGACGACGCGCTCCTTCCCGCCCTTCCCGTGCACGTGCAGCGCCTCGCGCTCGAAGTCCACGTCTGCGAGGTCGAGCCCCACGGCCTCGGCGCTCCGCAGGCCGCCGGAGTAGAGGACCTCGAGGAGGGCTCGGTTTCGCAGGTCGAGGGGCTCGCTTCCGTCGGCGAGCTCGAGGAGCGCGTCGATCTCGACCGCCTTGGGCGCCTCGGGCAGCCGTCTCGACCGGCGCGGTGCGAGGGCGCCGTCCGGGACCCTGGCCGGCCCGTACGTGAAGCGCAGGAACGACCTGACGGCCGCGAGGCGGCGGGCGATCGTGGTCGGGGCGAGCCGGCGGCGCCCGCTGCCGAGCTCGGTGACCCAGTCCGCGAGCACCCGGACGTCGACGTCGTCGAGCCTGAGCCCGCGGAGCTCGAGCCACCCGGCGAACAGCCGAAGGTCGGACGCGTACGCGCGCCGGGTCGCCTCGGAGAGCCCTCCGCTCTCGAGAAAGCGGTCGCTGGCAGCGTCGATGTCCATCCGCTTGGCAGTTCGCCGCCGCGCGAGGGTCGCCTCCCGCCAGGCACGCTACGGAGGTGCCAGGCCGCAGATTCGACGCCTTCGTCTCCGACGAGCCGCCCGAGCGGCCCGCGGACCCGGCGGTCAGGAAGGCGAACTTCCGCCGCATCGTCCGGCTCTTCGGCCCGTACCGGGCCCGGCTCTCGGCCGTCTCCGGCCTCATCGTCTTCTCCGCCGGGCTCGGGGTCGTCTCGCCGTTCCTGCTCCGCGAGGTGCTCGACGTCGCGATCCCGGACGAGAACGTCGGACTGCTGACCGCGCTCGTCGCCGGCATGGTGGCGATCCCGATCGCGACCGGCGCCCTCGGCGTCTGGCAGACCCTCCTCTCGAACCAGGTCGGCCAGGCGGTGATGCACGACCTGCGGACGCAGGTGTACCGGCACCTGCAGCGGCTCTCGCTCGCCTTCTTCACACGCACGCGGACCGGCGAGGTGCAGAGCCGCATCGCGAACGACATCGGTGGCATCGAGACCGTCGTCACGTCGACCGCGACCTCCGTTCTCGCCAACGTCACGACCGTGCTCGCGACGGTCGTCGCGATGACGCTGCTCGACTGGCGGCTGGCCGTGTTCTCGCTCGCGCTGCTGCCGCTCTTCGTGTGGCTCACGAAGCGTGTCGGCGCCCAGCGCAAGAAGGTCACCGCGGAGCGCCAGGCATCGCTCGCGGACGTGTCCTCGATCGTCCAGGAGTCGCTCTCGGTGTCCGGGATCCTGCTCGGCAAGACGATGGGCCGGACGGAGGACCTCGCCCTGCGGTTCGAGGCCGAGTCGGAGCGGCTCGCCGAGCTCGAGGTGCGGAGCCGCATGACGGGGCGTTGGATGATGGCGGCGATACAGACCACGTTCGCGGTCATGCCGGCACTCGTCTACTGGTTCGCGGGCTTCACGATCGCGCAGGGCTCTGCGACGATCACGATCGGGACACTCGTCGCGTTCACCACGCTCCAGACGAGGCTCTTCTTCCCGATCGGGAGCCTGCTCGGAGTGCAGCTCGAGGTGCAGAGCTCGCTCGCGCTCTTCGACCGCATCTTCGAGTACCTCGACCACCGGGTCGAGATCGTCGAAGGCGAGCGTGCGCTCGCAGGCCAGCAGGGGGAGGTCCGGCTCGACGCCGTCTGGTTCCGCTACGACGACGCGGCCTGGACGCTCCAGGACGTGTCCTTCGTCGTCCCGCCCGGGACGAAGACCGCGCTCGTCGGCGAGACGGGCTCGGGCAAGACCACGTGCGCGTACCTCGTCGCGCGTCTCTACGACCCGACACAGGGCGCCGTCTCGATCGACGGCGTCGACCTGCGGGAGCTCACGTTCGAGTCGCTGGCGGCGACGGTCGGCGTCGTGTCGCAGGAGACGTACCTGTTCCACGCCTCGGTTCGCGAGAACCTGAGCTTCGCCCGCCCGGACGCGACGGACGAGGAGATCGAGGACGCTGCGCGAGCGGCGCAGATCCACGAGCTGATCGCGACGCTCCCGGAGGGGTACGAGACCGTGGTCGGCGAGCGAGGGTACCGCTTCTCGGGAGGCGAGAAGCAGCGCATCGCCATCGCGCGGACGATCCTGCGCAACCCGCCCGTCCTCGTCCTCGACGAGGCGACGTCCTCCCTCGACACGCAGACCGAGCAGCTCGTGCAGGAGGCGCTCGAACGGCTCTCCGAGGGGCGGACCACGATCGCGATCGCCCACCGCCTGTCCACAGTGCGGGACGCGGATCAGATCGTCGTGCTCGATCGCGGCCGCGTGGTGGAGGTCGGGAGGTACGACGAGCTGATCGACCAGGGAGGCCGCTTCGCCGCGCTCGCGGCCCACGACGACGGACGCACCGCCCCCGACCCGGCGGCGCGCATACGATAAGCGGCGGTTTCCATGGGAGAGACGACGAGAGGCCGGAGATGATCGCCACCGTTCCGGACCGCAGCGCCACCCTCGCGGAGCACGGGATCGACGGCGTTCGCGGCCGGGTCTTCTGGCATCCGACGACGTCCCGGCTGTACGCGCATGCCCTGCGCCGCGGGGAGGCGGAGCTGGCCGAGGGCGGGCCGCTCGTGGTCGACACCGGGGAGCACACCGGCCGCTCGCCGAACGACAAGTTCGTCGTGCGCGAGCCCGGCTCCGAGGGGCGGATCTGGTGGGGCGACGTCAACGTCGAGATCTCCGAGCAGTCCTTCGGGCGACTGCGCGAGAAAGTGGCTGCGCGGCTCGCCGAGGGCGACGTGTACGTCGTCGATGCGTTCGCGGGCGCGGACCCCGCGCACCGGCTCGCGGTCCGGGTGGTCACGGAGAGCCCGTGGCACGCGCTCTTCGCCAAGACGCTGTTCATCGACCCCACGCCGGACGAGCTCGCGCAGCTCGAGCCGCAGGCGCTGATCCTGCATACGCCCTCGGTCACCGCCGTTCCCGGGGAGGACGGGACGCGGAGCGGCACGTTCGTCGTGCTGCATCCCTCGCAGGCGGAAGTGCTGATCGGGGGGACGTACTACGCGGGCGAGATCAAGAAGTCGATCTTCACGCTCATGAACGACCGCCTCCCGCTGGAGGGTGTCTTCCCGATGCACTGCTCGGCGAACGTCGGGGCCAAGGACAAGGTCGCGGTCTTCTTCGGGCTCTCCGGCACCGGGAAGACGACGCTCTCGGCCGACCCGGATCGGCACCTCGTGGGCGACGACGAGCACGGCTGGGGCGACGAGGGCATCTTCAACTTCGAGGGGGGCTGCTACGCGAAGGTCATACGGCTGTCCGCCGAGGCCGAGCCGCAGATCCACGCAACGACGACCGCGTTCGGGACGGTCCTCGAGAACGTCGTCATGGACGAGCACGGCGTCCTCGACCTCGACGACGACTCGAAGACCGAGAACACGCGCGCCGCGTACAAGCTCGAGCAGATCGCGAACGCCCTGCCGGAGAAGCGCGCCGGGCATCCCAACTCGATCGTGTTCCTGACTGCGGACGCCTTCGGGATCCTGCCGCCGATCGCGCGCCTGACGCGCGAGCAGGCGATGTACTGGTTCCTGTCCGGGTTCACCTCGAAGCTCGCGGGGACGGAGATCGGGGTCAAGGAGCCGCAGCCGACCTTCTCCGCGTGCTTCGGCGCCCCGTTCCTGCCGCAGTCGCCCTCCGTGTACTCGCAGCTGCTCGGCGACAAGCTCGACCACCACCCGCACGTGACCGTGTGGCTGGTCAACACCGGCTGGACGGGAGGCCCGTACGGCGAAGGGCATCGCATGCCGATCGCCGCGACCCGGGCGCTGCTGCAGGCCGCCCTCTCGGGCGAGCTCGACGGCGTGGAGTATCGCGTCGACCCGGTGTTCGGCGTGGAGGTCCCGATCGGGGTGCACGGCGTCGACTCGAAGCTGCTCGATCCGAGGTCGACGTGGGCAGATCCGGACGCGTACGACGTGAAGGCCCACGAGCTCGCGCAGATGTTCCGCGACAACTTCGCCCGCTTCGAGGACGTCGCCCCGGGGCTCTCGGCCGCGGGCCCGCGCGGCTGATTCACCGCTCTTAGCGAACCTTTACCCGCCCGCGGAAAGGGCGTCGGTATAAGGGGTCGCGTGCAGGCGTTCTCGCGCTTCCGGCTCGTCTTGGCCGTCCTCTCGGGAGGGCTGCTCGTGGTGGCCCTTGCGACGACGACGCGCCCGGACTCCTCCGCAGTGTCGCGCATCGAGTCACGGACGCTGTCCCGCTCGATCGACGCGCAGCCGGGGACGGCGCTCCGCTTCGACCGGCTCGCGGCCGCCGCGATCACCTGGCGCGGCGGTCCGATCACGGCGTCGACGGGCGAGGTCGTCGAGGTGTTCGTGTCGGACTCGCTGCCCGTCGAGACCGTGACGCCCGAGTACTGGGCGGAGTTCCTCGCGAAGCTCACACACGGTCCCGAGCTCGCGTCCGTCACCTCCTACCACGCTCCGATCGCCGAGGTGCGCGAGCTCTGTGGCGCGCGCGCCCTCGGCTGCTACTCCCGGAACACGATGGTCTCGATCGCGGAGCCCGCCCCGATCGACGGCACGACGCCGGAGGAGGTCGTGCGCCACGAGTACGGCCATCACATCGCGCTGTACCGGGACAACACCCCCTGGCGGGCGATCGACTGGGGGCCCAAGCGCTGGGCAACCGCCGCGACGGTGTGCCCGAAGGTCACGCGCGGCCAGGCCTACCCCGGCGACGAGGGGAGCAACTACTCCCTGAACCCGGGCGAGGCGTGGGCCGAGGTCTACCGCCTGCTCGAGGAGCGGAAGGCCGGAATCGCGGAGTCCTCGTGGCAGATCATCGCGCCGAGCTTCTTCCCAGGCGACCCAGCGCTCCAGGCGGCGGAGCAGGACGTGCTGCAGCCCTGGACGAAGGGAGCCGTCGCGTCCTTCCGGAAGACGTTCGCGAAGCGCACGCCGAAGGTGTGGTGGATTCCGCTCACGACGCCGCTCGACGGCAACCTCCGGATCACCGCGGCGCTGCCGAAGGGCGGCCAGCACGAGGTGGCGCTCGTCGGCGCGAACCGGAGGACCGTGATCCGGCGCGCGCTGTGGGCCGGGCAGCGCGCGAAGCGGATCGACACCACGGTCTGCGGGCAGCGCTCGCTCTTCGTGCGGGTCACCCAGGCCGGGGCGCTCGGGCGCGTGTCGGTCTCGGCCGCGACGCCGTAGCCCGGGAGAGACCGGGTCGCAGATCCCGGTCGTCGAAGGCGCGCCGCAGCGTGGCTGCTTCACGGCCGCGGTCGCCCGCGCAGGGTGATCCGCTTGGCGGTTCGGGGCCACCCGGCCATCAGGTAGCGTCCTCACCCATGGACTCGGGCCTCGCGACCTACGACGTCGTCGTCGTCGGGGCCGGCTGTGCGGGGATGCGTGCCGCGATCGAGGCCTTCGACACGGGGACAAGCGTCGGGGTCGTCTCGAAGCTCCACCCGACGCGCAGCCACTCGGGCGCTGCCGAGGGAGGCATCAACGCGGCCCTCGGAAACAAGGCCGAGGACAGCCCGGAGCAGCACGCGTTCGACACCGTCAAGGGGTCGGACTATCTCGGCGACCAGGACGCGATCGAGGTCCTCGCGACCGAGGCGCCCGGCGACATCTACCAGCTCGAGCACTGGGGGTGCGTCTTCTCCCGCGACGAGAACGGGAAGCTGGCGCAGCGGCCCTTCGGCGCCGCCGGCTCGCCGCGCACCGTGTTCTCGGCCGACATCACCGGGCACGTGCTCCTCCACGTCCTCTACGAGCAGCTGATGAAGCGGATGGAGCAGGGCCCGATGACGGTCCACGAGGAGTACTTCGCCTGGAGGCTCGTCGTCGACCAGGGGCGGTGCGTCGGAGTCATCTGCTGGGACCTCGTCGGTGGAGGTCTGAAGCTCGTCACCGGGAAGTCGATCGTGCTGGCGACGGGAGGCATGGGCCGGATCTACCGCGCGACGACGAATGCGTACGCCTGCAACGGGGACGGGATGGCGATGGCGCTTCGGGCCGGCCTCCCGCTCAAGGACATGGAGTTCATGCAGTTCCACCCGACGACGCTCTACCCGAGCGGCGTGCTGATCACCGAGGGCTGCCGCGGCGAGGGCGGGTACCTCATCAACGCCGACGGCGAGCGCTTCATGGCGCGCTACGCGCCGAACGCGCTCGAGCTCGCCTCCCGCGACGTCGTGTCCCGCTCGGAGACCACCGAGATCGAGGGCGGACGCGGCGTGAACGGCTCGGTGCTCCTCGACCTGCGGCACCTCGGCGCCGAGCGGATTCGCGGCCGTCTCCCCGGCTCGCGCGAGCTCGCGATGACGTTCGCGGGGGTCGATCCCATCTACGCGCCGATCCCCGTCCGTCCGGGCGCTCACTACCACATGGGCGGTGTGGACACCGGGAACTGGGGCGAGACCGAGCTGGACGGCCTGTACGCAGCCGGCGAGGTGGCCTGCGTCTCGGTCCACGGGGCGAACCGCCTCGGGGGCAACTCGCTGATGGAAACGATCACGTTCGGTCGCCGCGCGGGACAGGCGGCCGCCGAGCACGCGCTCGCGACGAGCGGCGGAAGACCGAGCGTCTCCACGGCGCCCCTCGAGGACGCCGAGCGCGACCTCCGGCAGCTGCTCGACCGCCGGGACGGAGAGCGGCCGTGGAAGATCCGCGACGAGCTCGGCGCCTCGATGCTCGAGAACTTCGGCGTGTTCCGCCGGGGGGAGAAGATGGAGCGGGAGCTCGAGATCATCCAGGGCCTCCGCGAGCGCTACGAGCACGTCGTGGTCGAGGACAAGGGAGACGTCTTCAACACCGACCTCACGCAGGCGCTCGAGCTCGGCTACATGCTCGACCTCGCGTGGGCGATGGTGCAGGCGGGGATCGCACGCGAGGAGAGCCGCGGCGCGCACTCGCGGCCCTACGACTTCCCGGACCGCGACGACGAGCGCTTCCTCAGGCATTCGCTCACGCGCTGGGTCGACGGGGCGCCGGAGCTCGACAGCAAGGAGGTCCGCATGACGAAGTGGCAGCCCGAAGTGAGGAGCTACTAGCCCGTGGCCATGCAGGTCGCTCTCAAGATCTGGCGGTACGACCCGGTTGCCGGGGAGCGCGCCCTGCGGGAGTACGAGGTCTCCGCCCCCGAAGAGGCGACGCTGCTCGACGTCCTGGACATCGTCAAGGACCAGGTCGACGGGTCGCTCGCGTACCGGAAGAGCTGCCGCATGATGATCTGCGGCTCGTGCGGGATGCGCATGGACGGTGCCGCCGTCCTCGCCTGCAAGACGCGGATGTACGACATCGCCCAGGCCGGCCACGTCCCGGTCGTCTCGGCGATGGGGAACCTGCCGGTCGTCAAGGACCTCGTCGTCGACATGGAGCCGTTCTGGGGGAAGATCCGGAAGGTCACGCCCTGGCTCGAGCCCGGCTACTCGGACCCCGGCGAGACCGAGCACGTCGTCTCCCAGGAGCGGATGGACGTCATCCACAAGGAGTCGCTCTGCATCATGTGCGGCTGCTGCGTGTCCGAGTGCAACTCGCTGGAGGCCGACCCGGACTTCCTCGGCCCGGCGGCGCTCGCGAAGGGGATGCGCTTCGTCGGCGACCCGCGCGACGAGGCGACGGTGGAGCGGCTCCAGAGCTACTCGGAGAAGCACGGCATCTGGGACTGCACGCGCTGCTACTTCTGCCAGGAGCGCTGCCCGAAGGGCGTCGATCCGCGCGACGCCATCGCGAAGCTCGGCGCCGAGGCGATGCGGGTCGGCATCGACTCGGACATGGGGGCGAAGCACGCGAAGTGGTTCGTCACCTCGGCCAAGACGACGGGCTGGCTCCGCGAGACCGAGCTCGTCCCGAAAACGCAGGGCATTGCGAAGTCGCTGAAGGAAGTGAAGTTCGCCATGGGGCTCCTCCGCCGCGGCAAGGTCCCGCCGCCCTTCCCGCCGCACGTGGCGAAGGACGTCGGCGAGGCGCGCGCTCTCTACGACCTCGTGAAGGAGCAGGAGCGCGAGGGCGCGAAGGGGATCGTGCAGGGCGAGAAGGCCCTCGGGCACCTCGAGCCCGAGGCCCACGGCGAGGGCCCGCGCGAGCCGTACGGTGAAGGGTCGTTCGCCAGGCCGTATCTGCCGGAAGAGAAGGAGGAGGGCGCGTGAGGACCGTCGCGTACTACAAGGGCTGCCTCGCGTCGCTGTCTGCGAAGGAGCTCGACATCTCGACCCAGGCGCTCGCGCCGAAGGTCGGCCTCGAGCTCGTCGAGCTCGAGCGCGTGACCTGCTGCGGCGCCGGCGACATCCACGAGGCGGAGCCGGACTACTACCTCCACCTGAACGCCCGCATCCTCTCCTACGCCGAGGCCACCGGCTGCGACACGCTCATGACCGTGTGCAACGTCTGCACGCTGAACCTGCGGCAGGCGAACTTCCAGCTCCAGGGGGACGCCGCCCTGCTCGAGCGCGTGAACGCGAACCTCGAGTCCGTCGGCGCGCCCCGGTACTCCGGCGGCGTAGACGTGCTGCACTTCCTCTGGCTGGTCTCCGCGGGCGACGGGTACGAGCTCCTGAAGGACGCCGCGCACAAGGGCCTGAAGGGGCTGAAGATCGCCCCGTTCTACGGCTGTCAGATACTTCGCCCCTCGAAGCTCCTCGGCTTCGAGGACCCGGACCGCCCGGAGTCCCTCGAGCGCATCATCAAGGCGTGCGGCGGAGAACCGATCGACTATCCGGCGAAGATCAAGTGCTGCGGCTTCCCGATCATCCAGGCCCGCGAGGACGTGGCGCTGGCGGAGCTCATCCAGCCGATCGAGCAGGCGAAGGAGGCCGGGGCGGACGCGATGGTGACCCCGTGCCCGCTCTGCCATCTCTCCCTCGACGCCTGGCAGTCGAAGCTCCGCGAGCAGACGGGCAGGGACTTCCAGATGCCGGTGCTCCATCTCTCGCAGCTCATCGGCGTTGCCGCGGGCCTCGACGACGCGGAGCTGAAGTTCAAGCGCCACGTCGTCTCGGTCGAGCCCGTGGTCGAGAAGCTCAGCGTCTGATCGCCGGCCGGCGTCGGGCCGTGCGCGGGAACGCATCCGTCCCGAACGTGCGAGGGACACGTCCGAGAGAGCGGCCAAGTTGCAGGTTGTCACTTGTCTTTTCGCGCGGCCGGCCGGCGGCGCGAGTCGCAGCACTGAACCGTTCGAACCTGCCTCGCCGTGTGCCGGACAGGTCCCGGAAGGAGGGCTAGTTACAACTTGTAACTTGCGCGTTTCCGTGACGAGAGCGAGGCGACTTCCGTGCTGACCTGGCTCGTCGCGGCGCTCGCCGTCGCAGGCGCCCTGG